>Ga0207705_10001850_pt1 | contig 16623 bp, 13 predicted proteins | sample KBSC13metaG_FD_184314 | JGI IMG/M metagenome (GOLD analysis project Ga0207705, IMG submission 184314) | Corn rhizosphere microbial communities from Kellogg Biological Station, Michigan, USA - KBS C1-3 metaG (SPAdes) (version 2) | ecosystem: Host-associated > Plants > Roots > Rhizosphere > Soil ...
GGCACGGATTGTCTCCGAGGCCGGGGTGGGATGGGCGTTCGCGCCGTCCTGGAGCACCACAGCGTTTACCACGGATGTCTTTGGAGCGCATAATCTCAACGCGCGCAACGTAACCCTGCTGCAGGGCTACACCAGTTGGTCCACCGATATGCGCGACAATCCGATGCCGCAGCAGGCGATGAGCTTGAAATTGGGGCAGACCTCCTCCATGACCGCGCGGCAGTTCCTCTGGCCCCTGGTGTGGGCAACGGCCTTCGGCATCCTCTGTGCCTTCTGGGCGCATCTCCACATCTATTACACTTATGGAGCCGCCTCCGCAAAGGTGCGTCCGGCACTGGCGAACGGGGCGTCCGCGCCGTTCCGACAGGCGGCAAATCTGCTCTCCCTGCCTACAAAACAGGATACGGCGGGGATGACAGCGGCGGTCGTGGGACTCCTGATCACGGCGGCGCTGGGTTATCTGCGTCAGACATTTACCGGCTGGCCCATCCATCCGCTCGGCTATGCGATCGCGACCACACAGAGCATGGACTACATGTGGTTCCCCTTCTTCTTAGCCTGGTTGATGAAGTCGTTGGTTATACGCTATGGCGGCGCAAAAATGTATCGCCGCACCCTGCCCCTCTTCCTGGGTCTCATTCTCGGCGATTATGTGGTCCCAGCGCTCTGGGGCGTCTATGGTATGCTCACGGGAACACAGCAGTACATGGCTTTTCCACACTAAACACTAGGGGAGGCTTAAAACCCGCTTGAGCGCTCTGGATACAGCCGCGAGTTGTTCCGGGGTGATCTTGCCCACTTTCCGTTGAAGGCGTGCCTTATCCACTGTGAAGAGCTGCTCACACTTCACATAAGACAGAGGTTCCCACAGACCGTTCTCTGCGCTCTGAGGAATCTCCACATGCGTCGGCACTGGCCTCCCCTGCTTACTCACAGTCACAACGATGGTGTTGGGATAGCGTGGATTGGAATTCAGGGCATTATTCTGGACAATCAGGGCAGGACGCATTCCGATCTGCTCGGAACCGCGTCCGGGCGACCAATCCAACATAAAAATGTCGCCCATCAGGATCGTGGGCTGCGCTGCGCTGGATGTGTCTGTTGTCGATGGATCGTCCGCCATATCAGCCTTTCAGCACGACATCCGATTGTGCATAGAACGCGAAATCGACTTCGGAATCCGCATCCTCCCCCAGAATGGTCCCGGCCTCATACATCTCTCGATCCTGCTCTTCCTGGACTGTACGGCGGATAATGTCCGTTACGAACGCATTCAGAGTCGTACCCTGCCTACGGACCAGCGGCGCGAGTTGTTCGAATAGATCGTCGGGCAGACGTAAGGAAGTCACATGTGCCATTGGGATGTCTCCTACATAGGGTCGTTCACGGAATGCTATCAATATCTTATCATACCATAATTTGATAGCATTCTCAAATACCAAATGGAGGAAGGATCCCCTGTCTTGACAGACAGGGGGAGGTCGGGTACACTACCAGCACTTACACGAACACAAAAGAGCCAGCCGAACTTTCGGTTTGGCTCGTGTTTTTATCACACACCGCCCACCCAATTTCTCATGCAAGCAGGGCGTCGTATTGAAGGGAATGCACTCGCTGATGCTACTCGGAACGCAACGGATCAACGCACAGGGCCATCTGGAGATCGGTGGCTGCGATACCGTACAACTCGCTGCAGAGTTCGGAACCCCGCTCTATGTGATCGATGAAGAGACGATCCGCGCCAACTGCCGGAACTACCAGGCCGCCTTCACCAAACGCTACCCGCGCACCGAGATCTACTACGCCAGCAAGGCGCTGCTGACCCTCGCCACGGCCCGCCTCGTCGCGCAGGAAGGGCTGTTTATCGATGTCGCGTCGTATGGGGAACTCTATGTCGCGCTGCAGGCCGGTTTCCCCGCGAACCGTATCGCGCTGCACGGCAACAACAAATCGCGCGCTGAGCTGGAGTTCGGCATCGAGAGCGGCGTCAAGCATATCGTCGTCGATAACTTCTACGAGCTGGAGATGCTCGGGCAGATCGTGCAGGAGAAGGGCGTCGAGGTCAGCGTGCTGGTGCGCACGGCGCCCGGTGTCGATCCGCAGACCCATCGCCTGATCCGCACGGGCCAGGCCGATACCAAGTTCGGCTTCAATATCGCGGACGGCTCCGCACTGCGCGCCGTGCAGTGCGTGCTGGGCACGCCGGGGCTGCATTTCCGGGGCATCCACTGCCACATCGGCTCTCAACTGCTCGATGCCGACACCCATACCGAGGCCGCCGAGATCATGACACGTCTGATGAAGGCGATCGTCACCGAGACAGGCGCGACCGTCGAAGAGCTGAACATCGGCGGCGGGCTGGGAGTGCGCTACCTCTCCAGTCAGGAGCCGCCTTCGTACGAGGATTTCGCCGAGAAGATCGTCACTACGCTCGTTGCCGATCTCGACGCCGCCGGACTACCGCATCCCATTCTTGCCCTCGAACCGGGCCGCGCGCTCGTCGGCGAGGCAGGCACGACGCTCTACACCATCGGAGCGATCAAGACCGTGCCCGTCAACGAGACCGGCGGCACCCGCACCTACGCGGCGATCGACGGCGGCATGTCCGACAACCCGCGCCCGCAGCTCTACGAAGCGGTCTACGAGTGTATTCTGGCTAATCATGCCGACCAGCCCGCCGAGGCCACCATCACCATTGCCGGGAAGCACTGCGAAACCGATATTCTCATCTGGAACACGCAGATCGCCGCCCCGCAGACCGGTGACCTCCTCGCCGTGCAGACCACCGGCGCGTACAATCACGGCATGGCCAGCAACTACAACCGCTTCCTGCGCCCCGCGATGGTCTTCGTCGCAAACGGACAGGCCGATCTTGTCGTAGAAAGAGAAGTACCGGAAGATCTGATACGTCACGAACGTATTCCTGCCCGCCTTCGAGAATAGGAAGATTTGTCGCTATGTTCGACATGGAAAGAATGATCATTTCGCTGATCGTGGTCGTCTGCAGCATCACCCTGCATGAGTTCGGCCACGCCTTCTCCGCCGACTATCTGGGGGATCCCGGCCCGCGGAAAGATTCCCGTGTCAACCTCTGGCCCGACAAGCACTTCGATCCGCTCGGCTTTATGATGATCTTGATCACCTCGTTCTTCGGGATGGGAATCGGGTGGGGCAAGCCGGTCATGGTCAATCCGCGCTACTTCAAGAATCCCCGGCGCGACATGGTCATCGTGACGGTGTGCGGCCCCCTGATGAATCTGCTGCTGGCGCTGATATTCGGGCTGGCGATCCGGTTCATCATTCTGTCCGGTCACATGGCATGGCTCTATTCGGAAGAGGGCAATGCCACGACCTTCGGCCTCTTCATGGAGATTTTCATGCTCAGGAACCTGGGCCTGATGTTCTTCAACCTGATTCCCATTCCGCCGCTGGATGGCTCGAAGATCTTTGCAGGTCTGGCCCATGCGGACCTCGCGTACAAATACGAGCGGTTTATGGCGATGTACGGAATGACGATTCTTCTAGTGCTGCTTGCGACTAGAACGGTCGGTTACATCATCGGTCCTGCCATTATTCATGCCGCTACTCTCATCAGCGGCCTGCCATACGGTTCCGGCTAACCGGACCCACCCCAAGGAGACAAAAAACGACGTGGCCACCACCGCAACGCCCGACACTCTTCCCGCGCGCAAACGACTTCTAAGCGGAATGCAGCCCACCGGTACGGGCGCTCTGCATCTCGGCAATCTGGAGGGGGCCTTGCGAAGCTGGGTCCACCTGCAGGACGAGTACGAGATGTTCTGCTTTATTGCGGACTGGCACGCGCTGACCACCCGTTACGAAGAGACCGAGAAGATCGCGCCCGCCTGCCGTCAGGTCGCCGCCGACTATATCGCCGCGGGCCTCGACCCGGCGAAGTGCGCCATCTTTCTGCAGAGCCACGTCAAAGAACACGCCGAACTGCATCTGCTCTTCTCGATGATCACCCCGGTCGGCTGGCTGGAGCGCGTCCCGACGTACAAAGAGAAGCGCGAACTGGTCGCGGAGAAGGGCGGCGGCGATGAGTCCGTCTCCTACGGCCTGCTCGGCTACCCCTGCCTTCAGACCGCCGACATCCTGGTCTACCGGGCGCACGCCGTGCCGGTCGGGAAGGATCAGGCGGCCCATCTGGAGATCAGTCGCGAGATCGCGCGCCGCTTCAACCGGCTCTACGGCAACGTCTTTCCCGAGCCGCAGACCGTGCTGATGCAGGGCGCGGCCACCCTGCCGGGCCTCGATGGGCGCAAGATGAGCAAATCCTACGGCAACGCCATCTTCATCGCCGACGGCCCGGATACGATCGCCGCCAAGGTCAAGGAGGCGTTCACCACGCCCTCCAAGATCCGCAAGACCGACCCCGGCATCCCGGAAAACTGTGTCGCCTGTCAGTTGCGCCGTATCTACGATCCGGAAGGATATCAGACCTCCTGGAACGAAGATATCGCCGGAGAGCGCGGCTGTATGCAGAACAAAAAGGAGCTGACCGAGATCCTCGTCTCCGTGCTGGAGCCGATGCGCCGCCGCCGCGAGGAGCTGCTGGCCGATCCCGCCGAACTGGAACGCATCCTCGCTGATGGAGCCGACCGCGCCCGCGCCGTCGCCGCGGACACTCTCCGCCAGGTGCGCGAAGCCATGCACCTGGGATGAACCCTCGGTTAAAGCGTCGAGGATAGTTGGTATGCAAATGACTTCCCGAAAACGCAAGCAACTTACGCGCGGAATGATCGCGCTATTTTCTGTCTGCCTGGCGGGTGGAGCGCTGGCGGTAGCGGTGCGTCGGAGTCAGATCCGGCATCAGATGCAGACCGACCCGGCGGTGGCGACTGCCTGGTTGATCCAGGTGACGCATGGCCCCAATCATACGCTGACGCGTGGCTCGACGGTGCAGCGGTGGGCGAATCAGCACAACATCCATGCCCTCGGCGATTATGAGGTGCTGACCGGCAGTTTCAACGGGGAACCGAACGGGATCGAATTCTGGTTCGACTACGCCAGCCACACCGGGGACAAAAACCTGGAGTGTCATCGGGTCGGACCGACCGCCTTTGTCGATGACCTCGGGCAGATCTACCACGGCTTTCTCGACTTTCAGGGCAAGACCGTCGGCGTCTATCTCCCCGGTTACGATCACGCCGCGCACCGTATCACCGCCAATGTCCGCTGGATGCCGCGCCGCCCTGCCGCTCCCTTCCCCGTCTCCCGCCCGATGACCTTTTCCGTCCCACTGACCGCCTCGCGCCGGATCCTGCCTCCTGCTTCCACTCTGCCCATGGGCCCGATCACGGTCATAAAGGGCGGAATCACGGTCACACTCAGCGATGTGAGTTTGAGCCCGCCCCGGCTCCGCAGCCTCTATGAGGGCCAACGCGACCTGATCTTCCAACTCCGTATTCAGGGCGGCGAGATTGCCGACGACAATATCTCTATGCCGCTCGAAGGCGTGAGTGGTCTCGGGACGCGCTATTTTATAATGCTGCAGGGGCAGGCGCCAAGTGCCCAGAAACAGACGATCACCACGCGGTTCCGTGCGGGAAATACGGTCTACATGGTGGGAAATGGATCGAATGCAGACAACCTGACGATTACCGACCCGTATGGGATTTCTTTGGTTCCGCCATCGCTCTCGGTGGCCATGCCGGTGATCAAACCACGCAAGGGACAGAAGGCTTCGCCGTTCTGGATCGCGCCTGTTACTGGAGCGGGAAAAGGCACCGACTGCGTCCAATTTCATTTCGGTGTCCAACCTCCTGCCCGCTCTCCCAAAGCCATGCCTCCTGCCTTGATCCCTTTCGACATTCCGATTCGGGTCTCGACCGAAGCGGCTCCCTGACCCCACTTGCAAAATTCTCCCCGGTTGACTTTGGCGGACGAAAACTTCTATACTCATTCTTTCCTGCCCTTCGGCGGCGTGTCCTGTTCGCACGTCTCCTGATCCCTTTTTACCCACCTTCCGCCGTTGCACCGTCGCAACCCCAATAGCAATCCATACCAAGGAAAGAGAGGCTCTCTCATGCGCTGGACTATTCCCCTCTGTTTAGGGGTGGGGGTCATGGCACTGCCTGCTTTTGCGCAGGCGCCCACTCCCGACACCTTTGCACTCGTCGGTGTTCGTGTGGAAGTCGGAGACGGACGCGTCATCGACAAAACCACCATTCTGCTCCGTCACGGCATCATTGCGGCGATCGGGCCGGACCTCAAAGTTCCGGCGGACGCCGAGATCATCAAAGGCGACGGCCTGACCGTCTATCCCGGATTTATCGATGCGCAGATGACCTCCGGATTCACTCTCCCCGCCGCGCAGCCCGATCAGGACAAGGCGCCTGATACCGGCTCCGAGGCTCCCGCTTCCATGCGGCTTGCCAATCGCAAGGGCATTCGCCCCGAGATCCGCGCCGTAGACTATCTGACCCTCACCGACACCGCGCTCACCCCGATCCGACAGGCCGGTTTCACCACGGCCCTGATCGCGCCGGCCGGCGGCAGCATCAGTGGAATGAGCGCCCTCGTCAACCTCAGCGGCGCGCCGACGCGAGAAGCGGTCATCCGCCCGGCCGTGACGATGGGGTTTGGCTTCGGCGGTGGCGGCGGGCGCGCCTTCAATTTCGATCCCGCGCAACAGCAGCCTCAGCAACAGCAACAGCGCGCGGCCGGAACCGGCTATCCCGGCAATCTTCTCGGCTATACCGCCCTGCTGCGCCAGACCCTGTATGACGCCCAGTACTACAAGACCGTGGACACGGCTTTCGCGAAAGGGGCGAGCGTTCGACCGCCTGCCGATCTGAGCCTGATGGCGCTGCAGCCGGTCATGGCGGGAGCGATGCCCGCTGTCTTCGAGGCCGACAGCGAGAACCAGATCTTCCGCGCCATGCATATCGCCGATGAGTTCCATCTGAAACTGATGGTCGATGGCGGCGGAGATGCCTGGAAGATGGCCCCGGCGCTGGCCAAAAAGCAGATCCCGGTGCTGCTCAGCCTGAACTACGGCGAGGAACCCGGCGTTGTTCGCGCTCCCGGCGCAGGCGGCGGCTTCGGAGGAGGTCGCTTCGGCGGCGGTCGTCCCGGAGCGGGAGGCGCTGGAGTTGGTGGTGGCGTAGGTGGCGGACGACGGCAGCGAGGCCAGGGCGGCGTTGGCGGCGGTGGAACCGGCGTCCCCAATGGCGGTGGCGCGGACGGCGCGGATGCAGGCGATCCGACCGATCCTCAAGGGACGCCCGCCGGCGCTCCGGGGCAGGCTCCCGGCGGTGGCGTTCCGGGCGGCAGACAGGGCGGAAACGCCGCTGCACCGACCGAAGACGAAACCCCGAAAGCGGTGACTGCAGAGCAGCACAAGAAGTGGGAAGAGAAGGTCGCCAACGCCGGGAAACTCCAGAGCGCGGGCGTGCCGTTCGTCTTCACCCTGCGTTCGGCCCGCACCCCTACCGAGTTTATGGACAATCTGCGCAAGGCCATCAAGGCCGGTCTCAACCGTGAGGCCGCGCTGAAGGCGCTCACCATCAACGCCGCCAAACTCTACGCGGTCGATCGGCAGATGGGAACCGTCGAGACCGGCAAGATCGCCGACCTCGTCGTGATGAGCGGCGATTTCGCCGAAGCCGGCACACGCGTCCGCTATGTGTTTATCGACAAGAACAAATTCGACATGGCGAACGATCGCCCGACGACCCGGCCCACGCTTCCTATTCCCGCGCCCACCGAGGATGACGATTAATCATGAAAACTCCCTTTGTACCCTTGAGTTTCGCCATGCTCCTGCTCACAGGCACCCTGGCGCTCGCGCAGGAGCAGGCCGCTGAGAAGTCCGCACCGGCAGGACAGGCGAAGCCGGGTGGGGCGGCTGCCGCCCAGGCGCCGACGAAGCCGGACTACCCCATTGAGCTGGAAGCGGATCGCAAACCGGCTCTGCATACGGGCGGCAACGTCTTCATCAAGAACGGCACCGTCGTCACCGTTACGAAAGGCGTCCTCCCAAATACGGACATCCTGGTCCAGAACGGCAAGATCGTTTCGATCGGGAAAGGGCTGACCCCGCCCGCCGGAATCGCGATCATCGATGCGACCGGGAAGTACGTCACGCCCGGCATCATCGACGCGCACTCCCATATCGCGGAGGACGGCACCAACGAAGGCACCGACGCGATCACCGCCGAAGTGCGTATCCACGATGTCATCGACCCGCAGTCGATCTCTCTCTATCGCGGCCTCTCCAGCGGCGTCACGACCTCCCTGCTGCTGCACGGCAGCGCCAACCCCATCGGCGGGCAGAGCGTGGTCGTCAAGATGAAATGGAACACCAATCCGGACGAGATGATCGTGCCGGATGCCCCGCGCATGATCAAGTTTGCGCTTGGTGAGAACGTCAAGCAGAGCGGAGGGGGCCGTGGCGGCTCCCGCTTCCCCTCGACCCGTATGGGCGTCGAGGCGGTCTATCGCCGCGCCTTCGCTGAAGCGAAGACCTACATGGCGGAGTGGCAGACCTACGAGACGGCGAAGCAGAGCGACCCGAACGCGGTGCCGCCGCGCAAGGATCTGCGTCTGGAGACCCTCGCCGGCGTCCTTAAACGGGAGATCTGGGTGCACTGCCACTGCTACCGCGCCGACGAGATGCTGATGATGGTGCGCCTCAGCCAGGAGTACGGCTTCAAGATCGGGGCGCTCCAGCACGCGCTGGAAGCCTACAAGATCGCGCCGGAACTGGTGGCGGGCAAAATTCCGATCTCCACCTTTGCCGATGCCTGGGCCTATAAGATCGAAGCGCAGGACGCGATCCCGTACAACGCCGCGTTCTGCGAGCGCGCCGGGATCATCACCTCCGTCAACTCCGACAACGAGAGCGGCACCTATCACCTGAACCTCGAAGCGGCGAAGGCGATGAAATTCGGCAACCTGAGCGAAGAAGAGACGTGGAAACTGGTCACGATCAATCCCGCCATCCAACTCGGCGTCGATAAGCGCACCGGCAGTCTGGAGACCGGCAAAGACGGGGACATCGTCGTCTGGGACGGCCATCCGCTTAGCGTCTACTCGAAATGCGTGACGACCCTGATCGAGGGCGAGGTCTACTTCCAGCGGCGCGACGCCTACGGCGTCGACAAGACGGCCACGGCCAGCCAGGGCGTCACGCCCTCTCTGACCGAGCCGTATGCCTTGCCCGTGCCCCCGGAGAGCCATACCTACGCGATCGTCGGCGCGACCATCCACCCGGTCTCCGGCGCGGACATTCCGAGCGGCACCTTGATCGTCGAGGACGGCCATATTAAAGCGGTCGGCGGCAAGAACGTTCCGGTGCCTAAAGGCGCGTTCGTGGTCCATGCGACCGGTCTGCATGTCTATCCGGGCCTGATCGACAGCGGCTCCGAACTGGGCCTGAGCGAGATCGAACAGATCGCTGCCACGCAGGACGCCGGTGAACTCGGCGCTTACCAGCCCGACCTCCAGGCGCTCACCGCCGTGCTCGCGGACAGTGAGCATATCCCCGTCACCCGCTGCGACGGAGTCACCGCGACCATGACGCATCCTTCCGCAGGCGGCGGTCGATTTGGAGGCGGCGGCAGTGTGATTCTCGGTCAGGGCGGGGTCATGAACCTGTTGGGCTGGACGCCGGAACTGATGAAGGTGAAAAGCCCCGGTGGCCTCTATGTCAACTTCCCGGAGAGCGCCCGCGGCGGACGGCGTGGCGGCGGCGGCGGTCTGCCGGCAGAGTTCCTGGCGCAGCAGCGCACCGCTCAGACAGAGCAGGCCAAGAAGATCAAGGAGTACTTCGATCAGGCGAAGCGCTACATGGCTGCCAAGGGTCAGGGCGGGATCACGCAGGCTCTCGATCCGCAGATGGAAGCCATGATTCCCTACATCACGGGCAAACTGCCGGTGGTCTTCAATGTGGCCACGGCGACCGGCATCAAGGCTGCGCTCACCTTCGCGGAGGCGAATGGCCTCAAGCCGATCATCGCGGGCGCCGCAGAGGCGGGCAAGGTCGCAGATCTGCTGGCACAGAAGAAAGTGCCGGTCATCTACACCCTGCCGATCGACAACAGCCTGGGCGGCTATGCGCCCCGTAACGAGTACGATCCCTACGACACGGTGTTTGCGACCCCGGCGCTGCTGCAGAAGGCGGGCGTGAACTTCTGCTTCGCTTCCGGCAACTCTTCCCTCGCGAAGAACCTGCCGACGCAGGCCGGAATCACCTGCGCCTTCGGTCTCTCCAAAGACGCCGCCCTCAAAGCGCTCACGACCAACGCCGCCGCCATCCTGGGCGTCAGCGATCAGATGGGCAGCCTGGAGCCCGGCAAACTCGCCAATGTGATCGTTACCGACGGCGATCCCATGGAGATCACCACCCATATGCACAACCTGTTCATTGCGGGCCAGCCGGTCGCTCTGGAGAACAAACACACCCATCTCTACCAGACCTACCTGGAGCGCATCCCCGCCCTGAAGACCAACAGCGCCAGCCCGGTAGTCCACAAACCGGTCAACCCACCTGCCCGCAAAACCGCCAGCGCGACTAAATAACCGATAGGTGGAAGCGTGTTTTCCCGGCAGGAGAACACGCTTCCAACAGCGAACTCTGTCTCATTGTGAAGGGTCAGGAGTACGACGCGATTGCAGATCATCTGGAGCCTTTTTCCGAAGTTTTTCTCGCATCTGAGTCTGCCCGCGCTGGCGGAGTTGGTGCGGGAAGTAGGGCTGGATACGACGAACCTGGTGGTGCGGGAGGGGTTCCAGGTGACTCCGGAGTATCTGGCGGAGGAGCTGCCGCTGTTTCTGCGGATCATGCGTCGGGAGGGCCTGGAGATCCATTTCGCTACGACGGACTACGCCGCCGAGACTCTGTTGGCGAAGCCGGAGATCCTGACGCAACTGGCGGATGCGGGCATTCGCGACTTTCGGATGGGGCACTTTCCGGATAAGGGCGGCGATGTGCGCCAGGCGCTACGGCAGGCGCGCGAGGAGTTGGAGACACTGACGCCGCTCTGCGCGAAGGCTGGGATTCGGGCGGTGACGCAACTGCACAACAACACTTTAATCGCGAGCCCGGGGATGGCCTACCATGTGCTGCACGATCTGCCGCCGGAGTGGATGGGCATCGAACTGGATCCCGGCAATCAGAGTTACGACGGCCTGGAGGACTGGGACCGGTCGGCGCGGCTGCTCGGCAGCTCGGTGGTCGCGCTGGGGGTGAAGGATACCGGCGTGATTCGCGATATGGGCCGTCCGGAGGGGCCGGATAAGGGCTGGGTGCGCTACTGGTCCCCCATCGACAACGGCGTGACGCCCTGGCACAAGGTCGTAAGCGCCCTGAACGGCATCGACTTCGTCGGCACCTTCGTCTTCATGCCCTTCTACGAACCCGACGACCCTGCCGAGATGCGCCGTCGTCTGCGCGAAGAGGTCACCTATCTGCGCAGGATCGTCGCCGAGATTCCAGTCGAATAGGATACTTGCCATGAGACAGCATACACCGGCAGCAATCCGGCGGTTTCGAATCTTGACCCTGTGTCTTCTCACCTGGATGAGTCTGACGACGGGGCCTGTCGCGGCGACAGAGTTGGGCATCGAAGGTTCGCACTTCCTCCTGAACGGCAAACCGACCTTTCTGTATGGGATCAGTTACTATGGGGGACTCGGTGCCTCGGACGCGTTTGTGCGGCGTGATCTGGACGATATAAAGCGGGCGGGATTTAACTGGATTCGCCTCTGGGAGAACTGGGACGCTTTCGGCAGCGATCTCTCGGCCGTGGAGGCGCAGACAGGGCAACCGCGCCAACCTTTTTTTGACCGACTGAAACGCCTTATCGCCGAGTGTGATCGGCGGGGTATCGTCGTGGATCTCACGCTCTCGCGGGGCAATGGCCTCCTCACCGCGCGCCTGGAGAATCAGCAAGGGCACCGCCGCGTGGTCGCGGCGCTCCTCAAGGCGCTCAAACGCTACCATAACTGGTATCTCGATCTCGCCAACGAACGGAATATTCACGATACGCGCTACTGCAGCTTCGAAGATCTGAGGCAACTGCGGGAGGATGTGAAGCGTCTCGACAACAGGCGGCTGGTGACCGCGTCGCAGGGCGGCGACATTGGGCGCGAGGATCTGCAGAACTATCTGGAGAAGGCGCAGGTGGATTTTATCACGCCGCATCGTCCCCGCGCCGCCGACTCTGCGCAGCAGACGGAGGCCACGACCCGCCAACTTCTGGAGTGGATGCAGGCGTTCGGGCGCGTCGTTCCGGTGCACTATCAGGAGCCATTTCGCCGGGGCTATACGGACTGGCAGCCGAAAGCGGAAGATTTCGTCGCGGACATGCAGGCCGCGAAAGCCGGCGGCGCGGCGGGCTGGTGCCTGCACAACGGCAGCGAAAAGCAGGGCAGCGAAAACCGCCCGCGGCGCTCTTTCGATATGCACGCGCAGAGGCTCTTCGACCAACTCGACCCGGAAGAGCGCAAGGCCATCGAGCAGTTGCGACCCGCACGTTAGTTCTCAATTGTGGAATCTACCGGTATCGTTCGCTTGATGGAAAGGAGGCTGTCCATGTTGCGTCTGTCTTCAAGATATACCCCCGGCTGCTTCGCGCTTGTTGCCCTCACATCTACTCTCCCTCTCCGCGCGCAGACACCGCCCAGTTATACCATTGTCGATCTCGGCGCTGCGAGCGGATCCTCAAAGGCCGGATTCGCAGTGAACGCCCGAGGAGAGGTGGCGGGAAGCTTCCTCAGAAAAGGCGGCGATACCCATGCCGTGCGCTGGACAGAGACGACGGTCACGGATCTCGGTACCATAGGTGGGGAGAATAGTTACGCGTGCGCCATCAATGCGTCCGGACAGGTGGTAGGCTTCTCTTTTATCAAAGGGAACGTGTATCGCCACGGGGTGCTCTGGACAGACAAGAACGTGACCGAGATTCCCACACTGGGCGGGCGCGACAGCCATGCGCACGCGATCAACGACGCAGGCGACATCGCTGGAACGTTCACACCGCCGGGCCGCAACTGGGAACACGCTTTTCGATACTCCCGAACGGGGTTGGGATTTATCGATCTCGGCACTCTCGGCGGAGCCAACAGCGGTGGCCTGGCGATCAATGCCAGGGGACAGGTCGCAGGCTATTCCACCCTCTTGAAAAGTGATGTCGTGCATGCCGTCGTCTGGACGGGAACGAAAATTACCGATCTGGGCGCACTGGACGGTATAAACAGTTTCGGCCTCGCAATCAATGAGGCCGGGCAGGTGGCAGGCTACTACCAGAATCGCGAGCGCGCCAACCGGGCAGCCCTCTGGAGCGGGACGTCTGAGGTCAATCTCGGAACGCTCGGCGGCGACGAGAGCAAGGCATACGGTATCAACAACGCCGGAGAGATCGTGGGCTTTGCGATCACCTCCGCTAATCTTCACCACGCTTTCCTCTACGCAAAGGGGCGCATGACAGACCTCAACACCCTCCTGCCCGCCGGCACGAACTGGAAATTGACCGATGCCTTCGGTATCAATGAGAAAGGTTGGATCGTCGGCATCGGAACCATTCATAACGAGACGCATGCCTTTCTTCTGAAGCGAATGCTTCCATGAAGGTCTCTCCCGCGATGTCGGCTCTCCCGCAACGTAGCGCAATAGACATCCCCTCGCTTATGGCGCATCCTCACGCTCTGAAATCGTCGGAGCATCGAATACTGCCTCTCCTTCCGGAGAGAATTCTTTCCACTGCTGCCACATATACGTATTTGCTTCCTTCCTGTCCACGATTGTGTACACGGCGCTCGGGAATACTAGGGGTAACAGTCCTCTGCTGTTCTCGGATTCGTTGTATGCCTATCATCCGTTTCCGTGAGACCATCGCGGCTATAGAAGGAGATGTCCCTATGAACAATCTGGCTTATAATTCCCAGGATGCGGCCGTTGTAGGCCCGAAAGTAGAAGAGAAAGTGCGCGAGGAGATCGGCGCCGGTTCCCCGGTGGTGTATACGGTGGAGCAGGGGAACGCCGGCCCCTCTACTGTCGGCGCCTTTCTGCACAACATCGGCACCCAGTTGGTAGGGGGAGCCGAGGAGACGCTCTTCCATCTGCACTTCGACCTTCAGCAGCCGCGCTGCGCGCATCTGCAAGTATCGCTCAATCGGCAGGGCGTCGGCTGCCATGTCGGGTTGCTGCTCTATTCCGCGCCGCTCGCCCGGCCTGTCAGCGGCGAGATCTATCTGGAAGACCCCAAGATGCTGGGGAAGTCGAAGTTCATCGGTGATGCCACGGCCTGCGCAAAGTTAAATGCCAACGGCGATCTCCTGAAGCATGTCAACGATTTAGCCCGCACCGAATCGCAGGCCGGTGGTCAGACGATCAAAATCAAGCGCTACTGCCGGATCGTGCCGGAAGGCAACGGCTCTTCCCTGGTCCTCGCGACGCTTTCCCGACCTACCAAAATGGGCTTCGGCGCGACGATCGACGCGCAAGCCTTCTTCGAGATTGCCAACGCGATCGAGAAGACCCTGTAGGCAAGTAGAGAAGCAGGCAAGCAAGAACGATCCGGTTTTCTTGCAGCAATATCCCGACTATCGCCGACAGTTGCATCAGGAACTGTCGGCGATTGAGACTTTCACTCAAGGAACGGGAACTGTCCAGAGGTCGCCTTGATGCCGGAAGCTCAGATGTTTGCCATCCGGGAGCCAATGCAGGTTACGCTTGAAGGCCATATCGCCTTCCAGTCGCCCTAACAGATGCATCTGGTGCCCTGTGGTATCACTGATCCACACCTCCCCCTTTTCGCTGAAGGTGACGCCGTCGTCCATGATCCAGGCGATCCGATCCCCGGTCGGCGAGAGAAGCATCTTGACGACATCCGCGCGTTTCGGCAGTGTGATGGTAAAACGACGGGCGCTTTCGCTCGTCCGGCTGTAGCCCACTTCCAACATCTTCACCCGACTCCGTTTGCTTCCGAAATTGAATTCGTATGCCAGCACCGTTTTCCGGTTGGTCACTCCTAACAGGATAATATCCCCCAGGCCGGTAATCTGCACCTTCTGTGGCTTTTCTCCGTTCGTCAGCGAGTAGATCGCGAGACGATCGTAGCCGGATTGCGCACTGCTTCCGTAAAACTGCATCCAGTGTCGGCTGTCCGGCAGCCAGAAAACATTGTCTGTGCTGGGGGCGTTCTGCCACTGGCGCTGCTCGCGAGCGTCCACGGTGGCGGCTCGCCAGGCGTGCGGAGAGCCGGCGCTTGCGTCCCAGAGCAGCCATTTACCGTCCGGCGACAGCGCGCTTGTCGGCGTGGGATAGAGTTGGATCACCTCTTTCGTCGAGGCGTAGCCCACCGTTCCGCCTTTTACCACAGGATTGAACGGCCCGGAATAGGCATTGAAGGCATCGAGTGGGGTTTTCGCGCCATTCTGCGGGTCGATGAAGTCCAGGTGGAACTGCTTATGCGCCGCATCCGGCTGCATCCAGAGGATTTGTCGGCCCGAAACCCAGAAGTAGGCTTCGGAGTCCTGCGAATTTTCGACCTCCGGGACCGCAGAGCGCATGCCAAGTGCGAGCACATCCGCCGCCGGCGATGGAACACTCTTCTTTACATTCGGAGTGGGGGCAGGAGGCGGATCGTCCGCGACGGTCGTTGCAGTGGCCCCGGCCTGCCGCAAGAGCGCGACGACCTCGTCCGCGTGCTTCTTCTGCGCGTGGTCCAGTGCGGTGTAGCCGTCCTTATCTTTACGATTCAGGGCGGCATGCGCGGCAATCAGAACCGGCACGATCTCGATACGATCAAAATAGGCGGCTAGAATCAAGGGAGTTTCCCCGTGCTTGGCCTGGGCGTCGATGTCGGCTCCCTTTGCAAGCAGCATCTGAACGTCTGCGGCGGTGATCGATGTTGCGGCGTGATGCAGGGCAGTCTCACCATCCTCATCTTTTGCGTGGATGTCGGCGCCATGCTGCAAGAGGAGTTTCAGACTGTCCGTTTCATCCATCAGTGCAGCACGCATCAGGGGGGTCATCCTGCCGGAACCGCGCACGTTGGGATCTGCTCCGTGTTCCAGCAGCGCTTTCACGATGTCGGAATTTTCGACCTCACCGGGGCTGCTCTGGGGATGTTCGGGCGTGTCCATTTCCCTTTCGAAGAGATACATCAGAGCCGACAAACGACGTTTAGAACTTTCCTCGGTCTTATGGGGGAAGAGGTTGGCGAGCAGGAGGAGGGCCTGATCACGGAGAGAGGGAGGCTTCTCGCCGGTATAGCGCGCGTTGGCGTCGGCCCCTGCGTTCAGGGCGCTGATCGCGGCATGGCTATCGTTGCTCTTGATCGCTGCGAAAAGGGCAAAGTCGTGTTGGGCCTGCCGGAGGCCCCGATATGTCGCAATCAGGAACACACACGCTAATATCGAGAGAACGAACAGAGTGCCGATACCGAGAAGGCTCTTCCTGCGCATGACATAACCTGCTTTCCTTGGACCAGGGAACCGGTGAGGAGATCCGTCTTGAGTTGCATCCTAATTGACGACCGTGGGACGAGGGAGGTTTCGCTCACCGCAACTGTCTCACGCTCCTCTCCCCGTTCGCTTCGCAGCGTATTCTCGGACACTCGCCTGTGCAGCCAATATCGACGCCATGAAACG
>Ga0207705_10001852_pt1 | contig 16606 bp, 14 predicted proteins | sample KBSC13metaG_FD_184314 | JGI IMG/M metagenome (GOLD analysis project Ga0207705, IMG submission 184314) | Corn rhizosphere microbial communities from Kellogg Biological Station, Michigan, USA - KBS C1-3 metaG (SPAdes) (version 2) | ecosystem: Host-associated > Plants > Roots > Rhizosphere > Soil ...
CTCGTTGTTATTGTTCATGAAAAATGCCTCCATCCCGGATTATCCGGAATGAAGGCATAGTAGATAGTAGGCGTGATTACCGAGATGCTTTGGTTACAAACCGCTGACGTAGCCAGCTATCTGGCTGATCTGAGCTGCGGTAAGCTTTCGTTTGAATGACGGCATATGACCTTTGCCGTTTGTCACGATCCGGATCGTCTTGCCCGTACCCACGCCGCCAGAGATATCGTCGGCGTCGTACTTCCGCCCGAGCCTGGTTTGCGCTTTACCGTCTGAGCCGTGACACCCTGCACAATTCTGCTGATACAACGAACGAGGGCTCGCCGGATCGTCAATACTTAGGGCTACCTTAGGAGTCGCCATCGGCAGAGCAAACACGGCTGAGGCCGCGCCCAAAACTGCTGCCACGGATAGTAACTTGAGTTTATTCATCCTTACTTGCTGTTTGCGTTCGCCGAGCTGTGCTGCAGCTCTATACGAATGTATTTGACTATGTCGTTGATCTGAGCTTCGCTGAGCTTATCTTTGAAGGCCGGCATCCCGTCGTCGGGCGAACCCTCGGCGATGTCGTCGTAGAGCTTCGCGTCACTCCGCTTTGCCATTTTGTCGCCGGTCAGGTCCTTAGCATTAAGCTTTTTGCCGTCTACAACAGCTTCGCCGCCCTTGCCAGTCTCTTTATGGCACTCAGCACAGTTCGTCTTATAGAGTTCGCGCGAAGCTGTGAGCTGGTCTCCTGTACCTCCCGGTGTTGGACTCGCCGTCGCGGCAGGCGACGCTGGACTCGAGCTAATGTTCGCCTTCGCGAGATTCGCCCCTGCGGAGTTACTGCACCCGAGCAACACTGCTGGCACACCTAGGCAGATCGCAACCGTGAGAAGTTTTAGTGTGTTCATGATGTTCGTGCTCGATACTATGATGCGCGAATCGGAGCATCAGTGACAAGCGAAGGAGTCTCCGAAAGCTAACCGGATTAAAAGGCCGGCCTGCTGCAACAGGTCGGCCCTTATGCGATATCAGCAGCGCTCCCACAACCGCCGCTGACACCTATGACCGCTTTCAAACCGGGGAGGTTGTTAGGCGGACAAGAAAAGATACCCAAGTTCACGCTTTCGGTCAATTCGACAACTTGAAGAGTTTCCTGCCGCCGCCAAACTGTATCTGCGGGGGCCACAGATCTACACTCCCGGGACCCTAGAGAACAGACTTCAGAGCTTGGCCCGTGTACGACTTTTTCACTTTTGCGACCTCCTCCGGCGTGCCGGTAGCCACAAGTTTGCCGCCGCCGGAGCCTCCCTCGGGGCCGAGGTCGATGATGTAGTCGGCAGATTTGATGACGTCCAGATTGTGTTCGATAACGATTACGGTGTTGCCTGTGTCGACGAGCTTTTGCAGGACGTCAAGGAGCTTGTGGACGTCAGCGAAATGAAGACCGGTGGTGGGCTCGTCCAGAATGTAGATCGTCTTGCCGGTAGCCCGTTTCGAAAGCTCCTTTGCCAGCTTGATGCGCTGGGCCTCGCCGCCTGAGAGTGTGGTGGAGGACTGGCCGATCTGGATGTAGCCAAGGCCGACATCGATCAGCGTCTGGAGCTTTGTCGCGATGATAGGAATATTCTCGAGCAGCGGCAATGCATCCTCGATCGTCGTCTCAAGGAGATCGGCGATAGACAGGCCTTTGTATTTCACGGCTAACGTCTCGCGGTTGTAGCGTTTACCACGGCATACGTCGCATGTGACGTATACGTCAGGGAGGAAGTTCATCTCGATGCGCTTCATGCCGTCGCCCTCGCACCCCTCGCACCGACCGCCCTTGACGTTGAATGAGAATCTTCCCGCCTTGTAACCCCTCTGCCTTGACTCGGGCAGCATCGCGTAGAGATCGCGAATAGGTGAAAAGAGGCCGGTGTACGTAGCCGGATTAGACCGGGGTGTACGACCGATCGGCGACTGGTCGATCTCGATGATCTTGTCAACAAGGTCGAGTCCCTCGATGGAGTCGTGCTCGAGCGGAGTGCCGGCAACGTTTGACTCATACACGTGCTGATAGAGAGCCGGATAGAGGATCTCCTCAACAAGTGTAGATTTCCCTGAGCCGGACACGCCGGTGACCACCGTCAGAATACCCAGCGGAAACTCGACATCGATGTTTTTCAGGTTGTATGCCCTGGCACCTTTGACCTTAATGCGGTGGCCATTTGGCAGGCGGCGGAGCTCGGGCACCTCGATCTTGAGAGCACCGCACAGATACTGACCTGTGACCGACTCCGGATTGCAGGAGATCTCTTTTGGATCGCCGACGGCGACAACCTCCCCTCCGTGGGTGCCTGCCTTTGGACCAAGGTCAACAACGTAATCGGCGTGCTCGATCGTCTCCTCGTCATGCTCAACGACCAATACCGTATTCCCGAGATCCCGCAACTCGTGAAGCGTCTCGAGCAGGCGCTTGTTATCGCGTGGGTGGAGGCCGATCGACGGCTCATCGAGGACGTACAGCACTCCGCGAAGTTGCGAGCCGATCTGGGTTGCAAGGCGTATACGTTGGCCTTCGCCGCCTGAGAGGCTCGCGGATTCCCGGCTGAGCGTCAAATACCCCAAGCCGACGGCATCCAGGAACCTGAGGCGGTCATTTATCTCCTTGAGCACGAGGCCGGCGATCTTTTCGTCACGTGCCGATAGCGTGATCGCCGCGAACCGCTTACACGCCTCCGTGATCGGCATTTCGGTGAACTCGGCTATACCGGTGCCGTTTACGCGAACCGCGAGGCTCTCGGGCTGCAGGCGTGCACCATGACAAGCCGGACAAGGCATCGGAGCGATCAACTCCTCGAGGGCGGCCTTGATCTTCTCCGACGGCGGGTTGTCGACCCGTTCGCGCATGGCTCGTATAGCACCCTTCCACTCGCGCTCGAATTTGTAATCGCCTTGCCTGAAAGTCAGGCGTTTCTTGCCCGTGCCGTTCATGAAGCCGTCCCGGATATTTTCCGGGAGGTCCTGATAGGCGACCTTTGTGAGATCTGCCGGAGTGCCGGCGATCGCCGATCTCAACTTTTTGGCTGCCTTAGCGATGATCCCCTGCTCGGCGTCCGGGGCTACAGGGTCGCCGGTAGTAAATTTTTCGATAACGGCTGTCAGGGCACTGCGAAGGTACGTCGCACCCGCCTTATCGACCCCGCTTAAAAAATCGATCTTCCCTACCGCGGCGGACGGGTTCGGGATGATCTTCGCAGCATCCATCTCCATCACCGTGCCGATGCCCTGGCACCTGCGGCACGCTCCGAAAGCGGAGTTGAACGAGAAGGATCTTGGCTCCAGAGGCGGGATGTTGATGCCGCAGTTGATGCAGGCCATCGTCTCGGAATAGAGCTTTTCTTCACCATCGATCACCGAGACGAGAACGGCCCCGCCAGTGAGCTTGAGAGCGGTCTTGACCGACTCGGCGAGCCGCTCGCGGACGCCATCCTTAATAAGCAGGCGATCGACGACAACGTCGATAGTGTGATTCTTTCGCTTGTCGAGCAGGATCTCTTCGTCCAGCTGCCGGATCTCGCCGTCGATCCGTGCTCGAACAAAGCCGTCCCGGTGGAGCTTCTCGAGTTCCTTTTTGAACTCACCCTTCCGGCCCCTAACCAGCGGCGCAAGGATCATGACGCGTTCACCCTCGGGAAGCTCATCGACGCCCGCGACGATCTGATCGACGGACTGCCGCGTGATCGGCGCCCCGCACTGATGACAGTGGGGCTGGCCGATGGATGAAAAGAGAAGTCTCAGGAAATCGTAGATCTCCGTTACGGTGCCCACGGTCGAACGCGGACTCCGGGAGACGGTCTTTTGCTCGATCGAGATCGCGGGCGACAGGCCCTCTACAGAGTCGACGTCGGGTTTCTCGAGCTGGTCCAGGAACTGACGGGCGTAAGCAGATAAGGATTCAACGTAGCGGCGCTGGCCCTCCGCATAGATCGTGTCAAACGCGAGGGACGATTTCCCCGACCCGGACAATCCGGTGATAACCACGAACTTGTCGCGCGGAATGTCAACGTCGATGTTCTTGAGGTTATGCTGGCGGGCCCCGCGGACCGTTATCTGCTTGATGTTCATTACAGACGCGAATTTCGCGTGGTTTTGAAACGTATAGTTTACCAGACCGCGGCGAGGGCCCGGAAGGTCGGCGGGCATACAGCACTACAACCCCGCCGCGATTATCGTGCCCACATGGGAACAAATCAGCGGAATATTGCCATTGGGGCTCTCGCAGGAGCCGGCTTGGTCGCGGCCATGTCGATGCGAGCTGCAAGATCGCGCCGCTACATGCTGAGCGGCAAGACGGCTCTTATCACGGGCGGCTCTCGCGGGCTGGGACTCGTGCTGGCGAGAGAACTGGCACGACGGGGCTGCACGGTCGCGATATGCGCTCGTGACGCAGAGGAGCTGGGCCGTGCACGTGATGACATTCGCCAGATCAGCCCGAAGGTTGCGGCTTTTGTATGTGACGTCAGAGACAAAGCCGACGTGCAGCGGCTGGTTGGCGACGTCAACCAGCTACTCGGTGACATCGACATCCTTGTAAATGATGCGGGAGTGATCCGCGTTGGCCCCGTTGAGCTCCAGACGGAGGAGGATTTCCGAGAGATGATGGACGTTCATTTCTGGGCGTCGCTGTATACGATGAAGGCCGTTCTGCCTCAGATGAAACGCCGCGGGAGCGGGCGGATCGCAAATATCGCTTCCATCGGCGGCAAGATCGCGGTCCCTCACCTGGCCGCTTACTGCGCAAGCAAATTCGCGCTTGTCGGCCTCTCGACGGCAATGCGCGCGGAGCTTATAAAGGATGGCATCTACGTCACGACCGTCTGTCCCGGGCTGATGCGGACCGGCAGCCATATCAACGCGGAGTTCAAGGGGCTGCGCGAAAAGGAATATACGCTCTTCAGCCTGATGGACGGGTCATACCTTACGTCTGTCTCGGCGGAACATGCCGCAAAGAGTATTGCGAAAGCGATCGTGCGTGGGGATGCAGAGCTTGTGATCTCTCCGCAGGCAAAGATCGCAGCGAAGTTCTATGGAGCATTCCCGGAGCTCACCGCTGACATTCTTGGCATGGTCGACGGCATGCTCCCGGGAGCGACAGGCCATACGACGGCCGCCAAGGGACTCGAGAGCCAGTCAGCACTCGCACCATCCATCTTGACAGCGAACATCGATGCCGCCTCGGAGAGAAACAACGAGTTGAAGCCGGGCCAAACGATCAGCTAGCCCAGCTTTTCATTTACGAAAGTGAAGATCGCGGTAGCGATACTGACCACGATGAAAGTAGCGATCGCACGCCAGACGGCGTCGGACTGGGTGAACTGCCAGATAGCGAGGATACACAGGACGGTACAGGCGACGAGCGAGATCGTGATCACGAAGAACGCTATCCACCGGACCGTCGTCGGATCGACCACGCCCTTGGTCTTGGACTTTAGCTCTACGACTACGTCTGTTTTCGCCCCTTGCTCAGCCATAGCCGTGGATTATAGCAAACAGGGCTTCAGTGAGAGTCAGCTTGCTTACGCCGTCGACTACTTGGCTTTTCCTTGGTTTGCCACTGCGTCCTGAGCGGCTTTGATAGCCTCAGCATCACCGAGATAGTAACTACGGATCGCCTTGAGATCGTCGTCCAGCTCATACACAAGAGGGACGCCCGTGGGAATGTTCAAATTTACGATCTCGTTATCGGGAATGTTGTCGAGATGTTTGACCAACGCCCGGAGGCTGTTGCCATGAGCGGCGATGATGAGGCGTTTGCCCACCCGGAGTTTTGGAACTATCTCGCTCTTAAAAAACGGCACAACGCGGGCGACCGTGTCCTTGAGACACTCCGCAGTTGGAAACTGCCCTTCCGGCACGTCCGCGTATCGAGGATCATTGCCGAGGTAACGCTCATCCGAAGGATCGAGCGGCCCCGGCGGGATGTCGTAGCTGCGACGCCAGATCAGGACCTGCTCATCCCCGTATTTAGCCGCCGTCTCCGCCTTGTTAAGGCCTTGGAGTGCTCCATAGTGCCGCTCATTGAGCAGCCACGACTTGGTTTCCGGTATCCACATCAGGTCCATCTCGTCCAGCACGATCCAAAGTGTCCGGATAGCCCTCTTGAGGACCGACGTGTAGGCCTCGTCAAAGGTGTAGCCTTCGTTCTTTAGTAGCTGCCCGGCCGCTTTTGCTTGAGCACGGCCTTCTTCCGACAGGTCTATATCTTTCCACCCAGTGAAGCGATTTTCCTTGTTCCATTGGCTCTCGCCGTGACGGATGAGAACGAGCTTGTGCATATGACGATTGTAGATTTGAGATCTGAAATCTCAAACGTCGGCCCGTCTGCCAAGCAGCTTTTTGACCTCACCGATGAGGTACAGGGACCCGGTGACGAGGATGATGCCATCATCCGGCGTGATCGTCTCTGCGACGTCGAGGGCTTTTGCGACTGTGTCGGTGATGAAGGTTTTCTCCTTGGTCACGCCTAGAGGCATAGCATCCAGGAGCTCATCATAGTGAAGTGAGCGCTCATTCGAGGGCTGGGTGAAGAGGACGCGTTCTGCTCTTGGGATCAGCACCTCAAGGATGTCGGCAACGGGTTTGTCGCTCATTGCGCCGAAAAGAAGAGTGATCGGACGCGGCTCGAACTCATCCAGGTATGCAGCAAGCGCTTTTGCCCCGCCGAGGTTGTGGGCTCCGTCGAAGAGGTAGGGGCCTTGGTACTCGAGGCGGCCTGGGTGACGGGCCGATCGCAAGCCCGAAAACACGGCCTCGTCGGGCAGGTCAACATAGCCGAAGTGCAATTCTTGAGATAAGGAGACCGCAACCTGAGCATTCTCGATCTGGTGTCGACCCTTCAAACCAAGTTCGAACTCATCAAATGAGTAAAGATTTGTATCGAGTTTGACGAGGCCATCCGCGGAACCCGCTCTGAGCGTCCAGTCAAGCTCTCCATCACCCGTGACCGGTTCGTAAGACAGTTCCGCACACTTCTTAAGAAGCACCGACATTGCCTCCGGCTCTTGGTTGCTCAGCACAACGTCCATGACAAGGGAGCCGCCGATGATGGCCGCCTTCTCGGCCGCTATTTCTTGGATCGTTTCTCCCAAGTATTGCTGGTGGTCAATTCCGACCCGGGTGATGGCGACGATCTGCGCGTTAGCGGCAGTAGTTGCATCGAGGCGGCCGCCGAGGCCCGTTTCGAGGATGGCGAGTTCGACTTTGGCTTCGGAAAAGGCGAGGAGGGCAATGGCGGTGACCTGTTCGAAAAAGGTTGGGACGGACGGCAGCTGATCTGAGGCGACGAGTTGTTCGGATGTGTTGCGGACGAGTGTCGCGATCCGAGCAAGATCCTGCTCGCTGATTTCCTCCCCGTTGATGCGGATGCGCTCCGTTATCGAGATCAGGTGCGGTGAGGTGTAGAGGCCGACATTGATCCCGGCGGCGCGGCAGATCGAGTCGAGAAAGGCGCAGACCGAACCTTTCCCGTTGGTCCCGGCGACCTGCACCTTTAAAAAGTTGTTTTGCGGATCTCCGAGAGCTTTCAGGAGGGTGCGGATCGACTCGAGGCCGAGCTTCATAGCTGCAACCTCGTTGCCGAGCGAGAGCAGGTAGTGCTCGGATCCTTGAAAGTTCACTTAACGGTCAGGATCCGTCGGTGGTAGTCGATCTGGCCAAGGTGGTAGTTGAGGTGCGTCGCAAGGTGGACGAGGAACCAGTCGGTCCGAAAGCGTCCGTTGCCGAATACTTCGATTGGATACTCGGCCGCAAGTGTGTCGTCCGAGAGGCCCGTGAGAGTGGCTCTCACATCCGCGAGCGTAGCCTCGATCTCACCGAATAACACCGCACGTGAGATATCGGTCTGCGAAAACTCTGAATCTCTATCACGTACATAGCCGCTGTTGCCGAGCGTGGCGCCTATAAAGTGCCTGAGATTCCCGCACAAATGAAGACAAAGATTGCCGGCCGAGTTAGGGATAGCTCCGGCCTTTTGCCAGAGATCGGCCTCGCTGGTGTATTCACCGATCTCCTGTCGGAGTTTGTTTAGGTCACGTTCAAAGAGTTCAGTGAGGATCGTCTGGAGCATATGGCTCAGGCCGCTTCTGCAGTGGCGGGATTCATCATGAAATCGAGCAAGCGGATGATGGTGTCACGCATCTCACGGCGGTCAACAACTGCGTCCACCATGCCGTGCTCAAGTAGGAACTCGCTTCTCTGGAATCCCTTCGGCAGCTTTTGCCGGATCGTCTGCTCGATGACTCGTGGGCCTGCAAAGCCGATCAGGGCCTTTGGCTCCGCGAGATTCACGTCTCCGAGCATCGCAAAGCTAGCAGTCACACCGCCGGTCGTGGGATCCGTCAGAACTGAGATGAATGGCAGACGAGCATCGTGCAGCCGCGCGAGTGCGGCAGAGATCTTGCCCATCTGCATCAGCGAGAGCGTTCCCTCCTGCATACGGGCTCCGCCTGAGGCGGCGTATATTACGACTGCTCCGCGGTCGCGAAGTGCGTACTCGATCACGCGCGTGATCTTCTCGCCCACGGCAGATCCCATCGATCCGCCGATGAACGCCATGTCCATAGCGGCTGCGTAGGTGAGATGTCCACCGACCATTCCCTTACCGGACACGATAGCCTCAGGCAGGCCCGATGTCTCTTGCGCCTGTTCTATACGATCCCTGTAAGGCTTTGAGTCAAAAAACTCCAGCGGATCGCCGGAACGGACCTCTTCATCAAGCTTTTCGTAGCGGCCGTCATCAAAAAGGTCCTTAAGCCTCCCCTCGGCCGTATAGCGAAAGTGATAGCCACAGTCAGTACAGACCTCGTGAGACTCTGTTAGATCTCGCTTGTAGAGAGCGGTCTCGCAATCAGGGCATTTAACGAAAATGCCCTCCGTTTTTACGGTGCGCTCCTCGTCAGAGTCCTGCCCCTCGATCTTGGGCTTGTCACGCCTAAACCACGACATAAAAGATGCTAAGAGACTATCACAGCCGAGTGGTCAGGCGAGTATCGATGCCATCTGGTCGTGTATGAGGCCGTTCGTTGCGAGGACCGGGGGATTGTAGATGTCGAATTTAGACCCGCCATACCCGCTCACCTGCCCACCAGCTTCCTCGATCAAAAGCACACCCGCGGCCATGTCCCACGGGTTGAGTCCCTCCTCCCAAAAGCCATCAAAGCGGCCACAGGCGACATACGCCATATCTATCGCGGCGGAACCGTCGCGGCGAACGCCCCGACTTTGAAGGAGGAACGTAGTGAGGTGACGTGCAAAATTCTCACGCCTTTTAAAGTCGTACGGGAAACCCGTGACTATCAGTGAGTCGATCAGAGTCTCGGTCTCCGAGACGCGAATGGGCTTGTTGTTGAGCGTCGCCCCCTTTCCCCGTTCTGCGGCGAAAAGCTCATTTCTAGTCGGGTCGTAGGTGACGCCGAGGACGAGTTCCCCATTATGCTCGGCAGCGATGGTCACTGCCCAGCATGGATAACCGTGTGCAAAGTTCGTGGTACCGTCGAGTGGGTCTATGATCCACTTGTACTCGGACGATCCGTCAATAACAGCACTCCCGGACTCCTCAGCGAGGATCGCATGCTTTGGAAAGTGAGATCTGATCCGCTCGATGATGAGCTGCTCGGACGCAAGATCGGCCTCGGTAACCAGGTTGATGTCGCCTTTTTTCGAGATCTGGATCTTCCGGCCAAACTTCTCGAGCAGCAGCCTGCCTGCGTCGCGTGCGGTCTCGATGGCAAAATTCAGCATAAAATCTAATTATGCCCACCGAAGGTATGAAAAGCACGACAGGCACCCGCATGACCGACCACGCGTATATGCTCCTTGCCTTGGAATGTGCCCGCTCTGCGGCTGAAAACGGCGAGGTTCCTATCGGAGCGATCATCTGCGGCCCTGAGGGCTGCGTGATCGCGACCGGACGCAACCGGACGATCGGGGACACCGACCCCACTGCACACGCTGAGGTGGTCGCAATGCGAGCCGCGGCGAGGACGATCGATAACTATAGGCTGACGGGATGCACCGTCTACACCACGATCGAGCCTTGCACGATGTGTGCGGGAGCTCTCGTTAACGCCCGAATAGCTCGTGTGGTCTATGGTGCACGCGACGAGAGGTTTGGGGCGGTGGATACGCACTTTCGCATCTGTGACAATGAGGTGCTCAATCATCGTCTTCAGATCACCGGAGGTGTTTTGGCGGAGGAATGTCGAGACCTCATGCAGCAATTCTTTCGGGAGCGGCGTGAGCGGCCTTAGGCTTGCCCTTTCTACGGTCAACATTTAGAATCGTATGTTCGCATTGGAGAGGTGCGAGAGTGGTTGAATCGGGCGGTCTCGAAAACCGTTGAGCCCGAAAGGGTTCCGTGGGTTCGAATCCCACCCTCTCCGCCAGTTTTAGTTCTTTGAAATCCCACCCGGAAGACTGCAACTTCCCCCTCCTCCCACGACATTCACAGGAGGTAACCATATGACGCTATCAAGGCGGTTATCGGCTGAGTTCATCGGAACATCGTGGCTCGTTCTCGGCGGTTGCGGCAGTGCGGTCTTAGCTGCGGCGTACCCAGATCTTGGCATCGGCTTTGCCGGTGTATCACTTGCGTTTGGTCTGACAGTGCTGACCATGGCATTCGCCATCGGACATATCTCGGGCTGTCACCTTAATCCGGCTGTCACGGTCGGCTTTTGGGCCGGGAAGAGATTCCCCGGCAAAGACGTTTTACCTTACATAGTGGCCCAGGTGCTCGGCGGTATGGCAGGCGCGGGCGTTCTCTATCTCATGGCCAGCGGGAAGACGGGCTTCTCGCTCGCGGGCGGCTTTGCCCCCAACGGCTTTGGAGAGCATTCACCCGGCGGGTATGACATCGTCTCGTGCTTCGTGACGGAGGTCGTGATGACTTTCTTCTTTCTCGTCGTCATCCTCGGCTCGACACACAAGATGGCCTCGACGGGTTTCGCACCGGTTGCGATCGGACTTTGTTTGACGCTGATCCACCTGGTTTCGATACCAGTGACGAATACCTCGGTCAATCCTGCGCGAAGTACGGGCCCTGCGATCTTTGTCGGTGGTTGGGCGGTATCACAGTTGTGGCTCTTCTGGATAGCTCCAATACTTGGAGCGGCTATAGCCGGCGTTCTGTTTAATTGGCTCGGAGTTGAAGAGCCGGATCCCGTCGCGGTCGTAACGGTGCTCGATGAGCAGGTGATCGAGTCGGCATAATTGATAACTTATTTCGAACTCCCTTCTCTCAAGAGGGGCGTTCGATCAGCGCGGAAAGGTGCAGGAGTGGTTGAACTGGCAGCACTGGAAATGCTGTGTACCTCAAAAGGGTACCGTGGGTTCGAATCCCACCCTTTCCGCCATATGGCTCCGGGCCCCGCACAAGGTTTGAGTTGTGAACTCCGCTAGGCGAGGAATCGAGCAACGGTAGCAATTTCAGTCTGTGTTGCGACCAGGTCCGGAGCCACCAAATTCGACAGATATATCTCCTAGTACTCCCTGAAATCCCGCATTCATTAGGCTTTTCTAACGCCGTGGGTGGATTTTACCCACGATGTGTCGCACTGCCCGCGACCCAGCAGAAGAGTGCCGAATGCAGGAGCTTTTTACCACGGCCAAGGACGCACGTCTCGTCTACGACGTCGGCCTCCACCACGGCCAGGACACTGATTATTACCTGAAAAAGGGTTATCGGGTCGTCGCCTTTGAGGCCGACCCGAAGAATGCCGCCTTCTGTCGCGAACGCTTCGCTGACGCGATCCGCGATGGCCGCCTCACAATTGTCGAGGGAGCTATAACCGAGGCCCCCCGATCCGCCGAAGTAAAGTTCTACCGTAACGAAGACCATTCCCTCTGGGGCTCGACGAACGAGGAGTGGGCAGCACGCAACCGAGTGATGGGTACGACGAATGAGGTCATTCGCGTCCCTGCCGTTGACCTTGTCGAGTGTCTCCTAACGTACGGCGTGCCGCATTACCTCAAGGCAGATATCGTCGGGAGTGAGACGATCTGTCTGAGAGCTCTGCTAAGGTTTGAGAATAAGCCCGACTACATCTCGATCCGCTCCGAAAAGCTTGTATGGAGCAATCTTGAATACGAATTCGAGCTGCTTCGCCGGCTCGGGTATGACCGGTTCAAGGCGATAAAGCAGGACTTCGGCTCCGTGCATCCGAGGATCGGTGACAACAGCTATTCATTTGAAGAGGGAGCATCCGGACCTTTCGGACCGGAGACCCCGGGCAACTGGCAGTCTGCTGTCGATACCATAGGCGAATACCGGCGGGTGTTTGTTAAATATTGGCTTTTTGGGGACTATTCGTATCTTCAGCAAACAGAACGCGGGCGCCGGTTCGTTGGGCTACTTGAGCGTCTGACACGACGTTCGATCCCGGGCTGGTATGACACTCATGCGGTCCACTCAAGCGTTGCAGATGACGTTTCACCCGTCGCGAGGCCAGCCACATCACTGAAACAGCAAAGCGCCTGGCTTTTGGCGGCAAAGATAATCGGCTTCGCGTTCAGCTTTGTTCTGCCGCTGCTCATTGTCCGCCACCTTGAGCAAGAGCAGGTTGGCCATTACAGAGAGGCATTTCAGGTCATCACAAACGCCGTGATCATCCTGCCGCTTGGCTTTTCGATGAGCGCGTACTACTTCCTGGCTCGAGAACGAGAGCGTCGAGGAGCGGCGATATTCAACATACTCCTCTTTAACTTTATCGTAGGCGGGCTTGCGTGCCTCGGGCTGTATCTCTACCCACAGGTACTCGGAAGCATCTTTCAGACGGAGACGATGACCCAGCTGGCACCAAAGATCGGTGTGGTCATTTGGATCTGGATCTTCTCGACATTCCTCGAGACGGTTGCCATCGCAAACCAGGAGGCACGCGTAGCGACAGCATTCATCGTGCTCGCACAACTATCTAAGACCGCCCTGATGGCCGCGGCCGTCTTCGCGTTTGCGAGTGTTGAGGCTTTCATTTGGGCGGCAATGGTTCAGGGTGTGATACAAACCGCCATACTTCTGTCATATCTTCGTTCCCGCTTCCCCAGGTTCTGGACGCAATTCGATATAAGGTTCTTTTGGGAGCAAATGCGCTACGCAGTCCCGTTTGGACTCACCGGGATCCTATGGATCGCGCAAAACGACATCCACAATTATTTCGTCGGCTATAAATTCTCGTCGTCGGATTTCGCGATATATGCGTATGGCTGTTTTGAGATACCGTTGATCGCCATGCTGGCCGAGTCCGTAACGTCGGTCCTTATCCCGCGAATGAACGAGCTCCAGCAGAGAGGCGACCGCGATGAGATGATCAGGCTTACCGCCCGGGCTATGCAGAAGCTCGCATTCTTCTACTTCCCTATCTACGTCTTCATGATGATAACGGCACAGACGTTTATCATCACGCTATTCACCGAGAAGTATGCAGCGAGTGCATCGGTGTTTGTGATCAACCTTACTATCCTTCCCTTCAGTATCCTGATCACTGATCCGATCGTGCGGTCATACAAAGAGCTTGGGCGGCTGTTTCTACTGACCCGAATATTCGTCCTGACCTGCCTGATCGGAGTGCTCTACTGGGGACTCGGTTCATTTGGTCTGCAAGGCATGATAATCACTGCGGTGGCGGCCGTGCTGATCGAGAAGTGGATCGCCGAAATGCTTGTCATCCGGACGCTCGGACTTGGCCTGCAGCATCTGCCGCTTTTGAAGGATGTCGGCAAGACCGCGGTCGCCGCTCTTGCTGCGGGCGTGATCACTTATTTCGTCTATAACGGCTTCCACGTCTACGCATTGAACATCGGGGAGGCTCTGGCTGCACAGACGTTTTCGACGACGAAGCTCAGTACCCTTAACTTCATCGGTGGAGGTCTCGTACTGGGTATCTGCGCGGCCGTATTTCTGCCCACGTATCTGCTCGCTGCTAACATTCTGGGAATTATCGACGAGGGCGAGAAGGCAGCTGTCCGCAGAGTGCTCCGGCGACTTACACCCATCGGCCGACGCCCGGCCGCTCAGGGAATCTGAGGAGTATGGAGCCGACACTTGCCACGAAACTGAGTTGGAATCTGCCTTGGCTCGTAAGGTACCCGTGGGTGCGATTGCGCTCCCTCATGGAGTCCACCGCCTTCGAGAAGAAGCACATCATCATCACGGTCGCCGATCACTTCGAACCTGCCTGGAGTGAATCGGGACCTCTCGCTAAGTCGAGTCAAATATCTCGACTGCACGAATACCGCGAGCTGGCACGGTCGACCGGCAATGCCGTACAGGACGTGGATGGGACCAAATTCCGGCACACGAACTTCTACCCGGCTGAGCAGTACGATGCTGACATCCTCGATGTTATGGCCGACATGCAGTCCGATGGGCTAGGCGAGGTAGAGGTCCATCTGCACCACGGCGTCGATTCCCCGGACACTGCCGGCAACCTTGAGGATCAGCTGATCGAATTTCGAGACGTCCTAGCAGAGAGGCATCGCTGCCTGTCCTTGGCAGACGGAGATGGGCAGCCGCGTTACGCTTTCGTTCACGGCAACCTTGCTCTTGCAAATTCCTGCGGCGGACGCTTTTGCGGAGTCGATAACGAGATGGAGATACTCGCACGCACGGGATGCTATGCAGACATGACGCTCCCCTCGGCACCGGACCAGTCGCAAGTGCGTGTGATCAATGAGATCTACGAGTGCGGACTGCCTCTCGATCGTGCTGTTCCGCATCGCTCTTCTGTGCGGCTCGGCAGCAATGGAAAGCAGCCGCAATTACCACTAATAATGCAGGGGCCGCTTGTATTTAACTGGACGCGGACCGTCAAAGGCATACCCGTGCCGCGCATTGATGACGGAGCCCTTTCGGCGAACCAAGGGCTGGACACATCGCGATTCCGTCGTTGGAAGTCCGCTAACGTAACCGTCTCAGGGCGCCCCGACTGGATATTTGTGAAGCTCTACTGCCACGGCTTCTTCACACACGATCAGGGTGTCTCGATCGGTGAGGATGCGAAGCGGTTCTTTGGGGATCTCGTCGATGAGGGTGAGAAGAGCCGCCAGTATGCGATCCACTTTGCAAGCGCACGAGAGGCGTTCAACATAGCAATGGCCGCTAAGGAAGGCCTGCATGGTGATCCGAATAAATACCGCGATCATCTTCTCCGCCCGATAATGAGCAGTTAACATGTCTACTGGCACCATGTCAGCCCCTATCAACAAGCTTAAGAAGCTGCGCAGTCTCGATGAGATCCGGACGCGCGGCAGTCAGGCATTGTCTGCATACCGTGAGCAGATCATCGGAGCAGGCGAGTTGCCGACGAGCGAGAAGTTTACGAGGTCCATCGATCAGTCATTCTTTAAAGGCGTGCCCGTCCTGCCGGAAACGCTGTGGCAGCGATTCTTCAAGAATGGAGAGGGGCGGTTCTTTCCGGCATTCAGAGATACGGAAGATTCGGTCGCAGGCTTTGTGGGGCTGGTAGGCCCGTCCGGGAGCCGGCACTTCATCGAGAAGGCCGATGAGGTAATTGGCGGCCGTATAGACCTTATGGGGTTGCCGGCTGTTGATGTCGGCACGCAGATAGATTGGCATCGAGAGCCAATTTCAGGCAAACGGTCTCCTCAAAAGCACTGGAAAGAATTTGACGACCTTGATACGTCCGAAACCGGAAACAAAAAGATCCTGTGGGAGTTAAATCGGCATCAGCACTTCTTCACCCTGGGCGTTGCGTACTGGCTGACTCGTGACGAAAAGTATGCGGAGAAGTTCGCGGAGCACCTCGGATCGTGGATTGAGCAGAATCCCCCGGGCGTGGGCGTCAATTGGTCGAGCAGTCTCGAGGTAGCTTTCCGGGCAATATCCTGGGTATGGGCGTTTCACTTGTTCCAGAACTCAGACGCTTTTTCGCCCGCGCTGTTTGAGCTGGCACTTAGATCTCTCTACTGCCATGGGCGTCACATCGAGCAGTACCTTTCCAAATACTACAGCCCGAACACGCACCTCACGGGCGAAGGGCTAGGACTCTACTATCTGGGAACACAACTTCCATTCCTCGACCGCGCAGAAAAGTGGAGAGCGCTGGCCGAAAACATTCTCGTCTCCGAGATCGAGAGGCAAGTCCACCCGGACGGCGTCTATTTTGAGCAGTCGACGTGGTACCAGCGCTACACCGCTGACATTTACTCTCACTTCGCTATTTTGCGTTCGTTGAACGCCGGACCATTAGCAAAGCCTACGGATGAGCTTGAAACGCGTCTTGAGAAGGCGTTTGAGTTCCTCATGCACGTACAGATGCCGGACGGCCGAACGCCTCTGATCGGAGATGATGATGGTGGCCGCCTCTTGCCTTTAACGACGTCTCTGCCGGACGACTTTCGCGGTTCGCTTGGTGTTGGAGCCCTTCTGCTCGGTAATGAGCAACTGAAGCTCGCGTCAGGCGGATCTCCCGAGGAGGCGTTTTGGCTGACGGGGACCGCGGGGTTGAGATCGCTTGAGGCGCTTGCGGCGAATGAGCCGCAAGAGTCATCCAAAGCATATCCGGATGGCGGGTACTTCGTAGCTCGCGACGGCTGGTCAGATACAGATAATGTGATGGTCATCGAT
>Ga0207705_10001854_pt1 | contig 16602 bp, 15 predicted proteins | sample KBSC13metaG_FD_184314 | JGI IMG/M metagenome (GOLD analysis project Ga0207705, IMG submission 184314) | Corn rhizosphere microbial communities from Kellogg Biological Station, Michigan, USA - KBS C1-3 metaG (SPAdes) (version 2) | ecosystem: Host-associated > Plants > Roots > Rhizosphere > Soil ...
TTGCTCATACAAACGGTCTGACATTCGTTCACTATATGGGCAATGAAGGCCCGCTCGGCTATGGCGATCCTGATTTTGAGCGCTGGGCAGTTATTGACGAGCATCGAAAACTTTATAACAGAGCCGCAAGTTTGGCAGTGCTGTCATGCGAAGGAAAGGATGAAAGTCTCATTCGTACGTGGACTATTGCCTCTTATATGGGCGGTGGATTGGCTGGAATTACCGTTGAGCGAGAGCTGAAGCGCCGGGATGAAATATCGGCAGCTCTTACATGGGCGCAATCGCCCCATCTAGCCGGTGGCGCCTTAGGTATACTTGCTTCTCTTACTCGAAACGAAAAGCAAGCGGTCGAAAACGAGTTGAAAGAGGATGCACAGAAGGCGCGAAAATTGCAGGATGGACTGAATGCTCTGAGCAGACAACGCAGTCGCAGCCTCCACCGGCCATTAGACTTCCGGCCGCGCATAAGAGGATAGACCTGGTCGTGGTAACATTTTTATATGGCTAAAGTAACTAAAGCTGTTATTGCCGCGGCTGGTATGGGTACACGCTTCTTACCGCAAACTAAGGCAATGCCCAAGGAAATGCTGCCACTTGTGGATCAGCCGATTATTCAACACATCGTAGAAGAGCTGGTGGACGCCGGAATTACAGACATAGTTATTGTTACTGGCTACCACAAAAGGAGCATCGAGGACCACTTTGACCGGGCAAGTCCGGAACTGCGCCATAGCCTGCGCAAGGGCAAAAAAGACAAAGTTCTGGCAGCTATAGATAAGGTAGCTGAGCTAGCAAACTTCGCCTATATTCGCCAAAAGGGCCCGTACGGTACAGGTACTCCGCTTTTGAACGCAGCGCATCTTATAAACAATGAACCATTCGTATATACATTTGCAGACGACTTTGTGGATGCTAGCCCCAGCCGCTTTAAGCAGATGCTAGCCGTCCATGCTAAATATGGCGGATCTGTGCTGACATGCGTTCCACGCGATGCCGAAGAAGATTATCAAAAATTTGGCTATATAGGGGGCGACCAAATAGATAACGGGCTTATTGATGTACGTACTATTGTCGAAAAGCCAGGGAGTCGTAAGGCTGCACCTTCCAGCAATGCATCGGTAAGCGGCTATGTACTTGACCCTCTCATTTTGGACTACTTGCAGAAGCAACGTGAAACATTTTCTGGTGAAGGCGAATTCAAAATACAGGAAGCTATGCAAAAAATGATTGAAGACGGACACCATTTTTATGGTTGCGAAATTCAGAATGGAACTTTCTATGATACGGGCAACAAGCTGGAATATTTGAAGACTGTTTTTGACTTTGCGCTCCGCCGCAGCGACATCGGTCCAGAGCTCGAAGAACATTTGCGAAATAAATTACATTAGGTCTCCAAAATAGTTGTATACTACCAATATGAGTACTGTTGATAGCGTCTTTCTCATCATAACCGGCTGCGCCATCAGCCTGTTTTTCATTCTTGGTGCAGTAACGTTAGTGTATGTCCTGAAGCTCATTAAGAGCATCAAACGAGTTGTTGCGCGAGCAGAAGATGCCATAGATTCAGTTGAAGCAGCTACCGAAACCATTAAAAACATAGGCGTAAATGCCCGTGGACCCATGGCTTTGTTTACGGTTGTTAAGAACATCGTAAATTTAATGAACCGCCACAAATAAGCAAAGGAGGAGCGACCGTGGGTAAGGCAAAGAAATTGGCAGTCGGAGCAGCTGTAGCCGGAGCAGCAGGCTACTTGGCAGGATTATTAACGGCACCGAAAAGCGGCAGGGAAACTCGGGAAGATATTAAAAAAGCTGCTGGACAAGGCGTAACCGAAGCCGAAAAGCAGCTCAAAAACCTACATACTGACCTCGGTAAGGCTATTGATGAAGCCAAAGAGAAGGGCGGGGATTTAGGTGGTAAAGCTCAGAAAGAACTGAAGGACTTAGCCAATAAGGCAAAAGATACGAAGGAAAAAGTCCGCGAAGTACTCAGCGCTATTCATGAGGGTGATGCAAGCGACAAAGACCTCAAGAAAGCCGTCGCCGACGCTAAGCATGCTCTTGCACACCTGAAAGACTACCTGAAGAAATAATCCACAGCCGTTAAATTGTAACAACTGTCAAAAGCAGTAAATTACAGCATTTTTGTAACTAGCTAGTGCTATAATTAATGGATAGCACTGAAACGCTAGAGGGTAGAATTTTGGCGGCCAACACAAAACTAACTGCGGCGGACTATGTCCACCTACACAACCATACACAATATAGTTTGCTGGATGGACTGACAAAAGTACCGTCGCTTATTGATGATGTCAGAAAAACTGGCATGGAAGCTGTGGCTATGACGGACCACGGCACACTGAGTGGCGTAATAGAATTTTATAAAGAAGCAGCCGCTGCCGGTATAAAGCCAATCATTGGCATGGAAACCTACATCGCCGCTCGCACGCATCTCGACAAAGACCCGGCTAAAGACAAACCGAACTTCCACCTTATATTGCTTGCTATGAATAATAAGGGCTATCAAAACCTTATGCGTCTCAGTACCATAGCGAACCTCGAGGGTTTTTACTATAAACCGCGTATAGACCATCATTTACTCGAAGAATATAACGAAGGGCTGATTGCACTCAGTGGTTGTATAGGTGGTGAAGTCGGTGACTTGCTGCGTAACGACCAGTACGATGAAGCCAAAAAAATCGCGACATGGTACAAGGGTGTGTTTGGCGACCGTTACTACCTGGAGGTACAGGACCATGGTCACCCGGAGCATACCAGCATGTGGGTGGAGCAAGAAAAGGTGAATAAGCAGCTGCTGCAGTTGAGCAAAGAACTGGGCATTCCGGCTGTCGTAACCTGCGATGCCCACTACTTAAAGCATGAAGACCAAGAGGCGCATGAAATATTGCTTTGCGTGCAAACTGGTTCGTTCTTGTCTGATGAAAAGCGCATGAGCTTGAAAGATTTTGAGCTGCACGTAACCGACCCTGAGGAAATCATTAGACGGTGGGGCAAAACGCACCCAGAAGTTATAGCCAACACCAAAGCTATAGCTGACCGCTGCAATGTAACTATCGAGCTCGGCAAAATCCTTATACCTAAGTTTCCGGTGCCAAAAGGCGAAACAGAGAAAAGCTATCTGCAAAAACTAACCTGGCAAGGCTTAGCCTGGCGCTACGGCGGCATTAGTGTAGATGAGCGCGATACTATAAGTGTTGAGGCGGCTAAAAAGACACTTGAGAAAGAAGTTATTGAACGCGCTGAATATGAGCTAGGCGTTATGGATAGCATGGGCTACAACGGTTACTTCTTAATCGTGCAAGACTTTATAAATTGGGGTAAGGACAATGGCATAATCTTTGGCCCGGGCCGCGGTTCGGCGGCTGGCTCGCTCGTTTCCTATGCCATTCGTATAACGGAAATTGACCCTATGAAGTACGTCCTGATGTTTGAGCGTTTCCTGAATCCGAGCCGTATTTCGATGCCTGATATCGATATAGACATCCAGGACACGCGCCGTGACGAAGTTATACAGTACTGCGTCAATAAATACGGCGCCGATCGCGTGGTGAACATCGTGACCTTTGGCCGTATGGCTGCACGCAATGCCGTCCGTGATGTGGCTCGCGTCTTGCAGGTTCCGTATGCTGAAGCCGACCGCTTAGCCAAAATGATACCGCCGCCTGTCATGGGCCGGCACATACCTCTGAATACCTCTTTGCAGGAAGATTTTGATTTAAAGCGTGAATACGAAGCTAACGAAACTGCTAAGCGAGTTTTTGACTTAGCAATGCGGCTGGAAGGCACGATACGCTCGCATGGTGTCCATGCTGCCGGTGTGGTGATAGCCCCAGAAGACATCGTCCAGCTAGTACCGCTCGAAATGGCACAAAAGGGTGTCGTAGCGACGCAGTACTCTATGGGCCCGGTTGAAGAGCTTGGCCTGCTTAAAATGGACTTTTTGGGCCTTTCTAACCTAACTATTCTTAAAAATGCCCTGCGTATTATTAAGCGCGTTTATAAAAAAGATATTGAGCTAAGCGACATACCAACCGATGACGACAAAACGTTTGCGCTATTCCGCGCCGGTGACACTACGGGCGTTTTCCAGTTTGAATCCGCTGGCATGAAGCGCTACATGAAAGAACTGCGCCCGACAGAGTTTATGGACCTGGTGGCTATGAACGCTTTGTACCGGCCAGGCCCGATGTCAGAAATTCCTCGATTCATTCAGGGCAAAAACAGCCCCGACTCTATTCACTACATGCACCAGTTACTCGAGCCCATTCTGGGCGATACCTACGGTGTCATGGTCTATCAAGAGCAGATTATTAAGCTGCTGCAAATGGTTGCTGGCTACACGCCTGGTGAAGCTGACCTGGTGCGTAAAGCCATCGGTAAGAAAAAACGTGACATCATGATGGCTGAAGAGCCAAAGTTTATAGCTGGCTGCGTCAAACAAGGACTTACGGATACCCAAGCTAAGCAGTTGTGGAAGCAAATCCAGCCATTCGCTGATTATTCATTCAATAAGGCTCACGCTACGTGTTACGCCCAAATTGCATACTGGACAGCCTACCTGAAGGCGCATTACCCACCAGCCTTTATGGCTGCACTTATGACGAGTGATTACGACGACACCGATCGTTTAGCTATAGAAATTACTGAATGTAAGCACATGGGCATAGACGTGCTACCTCCCGATGTAAATGAATCGTTCGTCGAATTTGCGGTTGTACCTGGCGAAAAGCCCGCAGTTCGTTTTGGCATGGCAGCCATAAAGAATGTGGGGACAGGTGCGGTAGAGGAAATACTACGTGCCCGCGAAGCCGGTCACTTTGAAAACCTGGAAGACTTCTTGAGCAAAGTTAACTGCCGCATTGTGAACCGTAAGGCTATGGAAAGCCTTATAAAAGCCGGGGCTTTTGACCGCTTCTCTGACCGTTCAACCCTCTTGCACAATTTGGATATGCTGCTCGCTTTTGCCGCTCGCCTGCAGAAGCAAGCTAGCAGTGGCCAAACTGACTTGTTTGGCAATGCTACAGAGACAATGGTAGAAAAAGCGGAACTCAAACTCGACAAACCGTTAGAAGTGTTTGACACGCGCGAACAGCTGATGTGGGAACGCGAATTGCTTGGCTTGTATCTCAGCCAACATCCACTGGAAGTCTTTGAGGCCTTTTTAAGTGAACAGAGCGTACCACTCAATAGCATTAAACCTGAACATGATGGCAAGGCAGTTACAGTGGGCGGTGCTATTACGGATGTTCGAGATATTACGACTAAAAACGGCAAGAAAATGGCGTTTATAAAGCTAGAGGACCAAACCGGCGAGTTAGAGGTCATTCTATTCCCGAATGCATACCAGCAAACGCTGGGGCTCTGGGAACGTGATAAAGTCGTGCTCGTGCGCGGCAAGGTAAACGCCAAAGACCGCGATGGTAATATGGGCCAGGAAGTAAAAGTTATGGTCGATGACGCTCGCGAGATTACCGTTGCCCAAGCGCAGGCCTATCAAGCAACAGGCAAGAAGCGTAAGGTGCCTAAGGCTAAGCCCACTACAGCGCTTAAGGGCCCAGGTGCCAAGGCAGCCGTTGCAAACGAACCAGTTCTGAATCCGCGCTTGTATATTCGCCTTGCCAGTAGTGATGACCAGCAAAAACTCATGACACTCAAAGAAACTTTAGATGCTTTCCAGGGCCAAACTGAAGTTGTATTAGTGCTTGGTGAAGCCGCCAATAAGCAGGCCATAAAGTTGCCGACTGGCATAGACCGCGAAAGCGAAGCCGTCACCCGCCTAACCGAACTCGTCGGCGCCGCCAACGTCAAACTCCAGTAATTACAGGGAAAAGAGCAGTGAGCTTGGTTTCGCTATGCGAAACTCGGCTTTGTCGACGAGCGATGAGAAAAGCCGTAGGTTTGTCTTATTAGGCGAAGCCGTTACCCAATGACGCCGGCGATGCGACTGGCAAGGTAGCACGCTGTAGCTATACTAATCACTGTGGCGTCGAGCCATACATGCCGGACGACGAACATTTCACCTTTGCGGATAGCGCGGTGCCAGAAACGAACATGGCGGGTTAGGAATATGACGGCTGCGCCCAGACCTATGAGTGTTACCGCAACCGAGCTCCAAGCTTCATTTTGGGCCAGTAGCTGTATACGTGAAATGTTTCGTGTTGTTTGCAGGCTGGTAGCTGTATGAGCGACGACTGGCTTAGGCTTACTTACAGGCGTTGATATGGGAGTCGTGCTGGCTGCAGTCGGTGCAGTTTCAGTTGTGGTCGGTGTGGGCGGAGAAGCTGCAGGTGCAGCCGCTGCTGGAACCGCAGTTGACACTTCATTCTGGGTAGAAGGGCTTCCAACCGTGAAGCTAATATTCACGCTGTTGGTTTGCTGTGGTGCTGCATACATAGCTACCACAACCGTTTCTGGACCGGTGCCGACAAAGTTCGACGAGGTTGCTATACCAAAGCCAACATCGTAAAAGCTGTTACTAAGAATGTTTGCACGATGTTCGGCACTGTTCATCCAGCCAGTTATTACATCATCCGATGTGCTAAACCCGTAGGCTAAGTTTTCACCCGCGGCTTGGTAGGTGTATCCGGCGGCGGTTATAAATGTCCAGGGGGTTTTGCCATCTGGCGTATTATGCGACCAATAGTCACGTGTAACCATGTCGTTAGCTTTAGCTTGCGCTGCGCTATTGAGCTGGCTGTTGAGCGCTAAAGCGGAATGTCCATTGCTAGAGCGCTGCTGATTAGTATCGGCGAATAATCCATCTACGGTTATACCAGTTTGGGCTCCGAGGACTTTAGCAGGCGCTAAGAAGACGCTATTTATAGCCAGGCCCACCAGCACAATCATGAGCAAGGGCAGGTACGGCATATATGTTTTGAAGTAATGCTTGTTCTGCCGATGGTGCTGGCCAATGCGTTTTTTATGATGAGATGGTTGTTTTGGTCTAGTAGCTAGTGCCATTTTTGTATTAGTTAGTTTTACTTATTATACCATAAGCGTAATTACTCTGGTGCAAAACGGAAGTGATACAGTGCCATTGCAGCTGCCTGGACAACATTAAACGATTCTTTTTTGCCGAACATCGGTATTTCGATGGCAGTATCGCAAAGCTCCAGCAGGCTAGAGTCTATACCTTCCACTTCTCGACCAAGTAGTAAGGCTAACTTGGAACTAGGTGAATAGGCAGGAAGTTTTATAGCTCCAATAATTTGCTCGAGCGCAGCTATTTCATAGCCTTCATGTTTGAGCGAAGTCAGTAGGGTTTTGATGTTCTCGTGATACTGCCACTTTATGAGCTTTTCTGCTCCCAGCGCAGTTTTGGCTATTTGGCCTTCTAATTTCTGGGCAATGTGCGGCAAGCGGTCGTCATCTGTAGTACTGGGGTATGGAGTATAGCCTGTCAAATACATTGCGCTCACACCCAAACCTTCGCAGGTGCGTAGTAGTGAACCAACGTTATGAGTCGAACGGATATCATGGGCAATGACGACGATTGTGCGCATGCCCCAACTATACTCTATTAATACGCTAGTGCTTTATTTATAATTAAAGAAATGAATACCGACCCGGCACGTTCCCAGGAAGAGCAGGCGACACAGCGCCGTGCCCGTATACTCGGTATGGATTATGCCGATACTTCTGCCGTGGCAGAAAAGCCACTCTATAGGGATCTGCTCACGAACGAAGAGCTGTACCAGCTAAAGGTCATTCCGCTGCATGTTGAAAAGGGAAATATTGTCTTTGGAGTAACAACCACTACTTCACAGCAGACAATGGGCCAATTGCGCCAGCGCTTTGCGGATTACAAGACCAATTTCGCTATTATTTCTGATGCTGGTTATCGTGAGTATATGCGGCTGTACGATCCGCCAAAGCAAGTAGTCTATCAGGACATTGCTATCAACCAAGCTGGTAACCAGGAGCTGGTAAGCCAAATATCGGGTATTCTTGAGCAAGTCCGCGCCGACGACATGTTAGCGTACCTGGTGCAGCAAGCCCATCGGCTGAATGCTTCGGACATTCATATAGAGACTGAGCAAGGTGATGTGCGGATTCGGTTCCGCATAGATGGCGTACTGCACCCAATAGCTCGCCTAAGCTTTGAAAAGTACCGTGTGCTGATTTCTGCCATAGCGAGTGCTGGTAATGTATCGACGGCAGCCGATGAAGCCCAGCAAGGGCATATAGCCCAAAAGGTCAAAATGGCCGATGGCGCAGAAGTAGATGTGAACGTCCGTTTGGAAACAGTGCCGACCATAAACAGCATGGACGTCGTTATGCGCCTGTTTAACATGGACCAGAGTATGTATAGCCTGGACCGTTTAGGCCTTTCGCCGACCGAGCGACAAGTAGTGGATGACATTATTGCCAAACCAAGCGGGCTAGTTATGGTGGTTGGTCCCACCGGCTCAGGCAAAACGACCACCTTGTACTCTATGCTCAGCAGCCTTAATAGTGATGAGCGCAAGATTATAACCATCGAAGATCCTGTAGAGTATCAGTTTACTGGCGTTACTCAGATATCGGTGACTAGCAAACCAGGACAAGCAGATACTAGCTTTGCAGATAAACTACGGGCCGTTCTGCGCCTGGACCCAGACATTGTGATGGTCGGCGAGATACGTGACATGGATACCGCCAAAACGGCCCTTCAGGCAGCCCTTACAGGCCACTTGGTGCTTAGTACATTCCACGCTAGTTCAGCAGCGGCCGCTCTGACGCGTTTAGGTGACATAATAGGCGAAAACCCGCTATTTGTATCTGCCATCCGGCTCGTAATGGCCCAGCGCCTTGTGCGGCGCCTGGATGATAGCCTAAAGCAGGCCTACGACCCAAGCGAAGCTGAGTGGAATAAGATTAACGAAGTTATTGCCAGCCTACCTGATGGAGTTGAGCGGCCCAACCTTGAGGGTCTGAAGCTCCACAAGCCGGGTAGTTCCCCCGAAAACCCATACGGCTTTAAAGGCCAGCTTGCAATACGTGAGCAATTTACTATGAACGGAAATATACGTGAGCTACTCGAAAAACCCAAAACAGCACTGAGCGCCCAGATTATAGAAGAAGCAGCGACCAAAAGCGGCATGCGTACCATGCTGCAAGATGGTGTATTGAAAGTTATTGCCGGTGAAACCACCTTCGATGAAATCTTCCGCGTCGTCGGCTAATATTGCTTGAACAAAGAAAAAGTGCTATAATAACCATAATGAGTTTTGAAAAGGCCAATTCAGGGGTGGTGCCTATTAGTTTTGTCTTAGAAGGTGACAAAATGTCTATTTCTATTAATGGTGCCGAACCGTTGGTGGTGGATACGGTCGGGGCTATGTCTAAACATCCGGCTGACCTTGAAGTGCGGATTGGACGCTCGTTGTATCTTGAACGACCAATTGAACCGCAAACAGGAGTTCCGGGCGGCGGAGCTACCGCTCGGAACTCTAAACGAATAGGTTATCTTAAAAGTGAGATTGACCGAGCCTACGATGCCCAGGAAGCTTGACAATTGCTGTTTCTGAGAGCTTAATGAAAAGCGTAAGCATTAAGTGAGGAGACAAACATGTCATTGGAAGTTGAACCGGAGTTTAGTGTAAAGCCGGAATTATTGCCTATGGACGATCCGCAAGTTGAGGAAGATTTTAAACTCGATACTAAAGATGCTGGGATAATTTATCAAGATTGGTCCGACAGTGATGCATGGGCAGCTATGGCAAATAGTGGCGCGAATATACCTGCCATAGAAGAGATTCATGACCGCTATGTTCACTCAGCACCACAATTACGGCGGCGCTTTGGTCACCTCGCGCTTCATGCAGGCACCGATGGCGACGCAGGAAGCGGTAGCTTCGCCGAAGCTAGCTAGAATTATTTTTGCAATTCTATACAGCAATACAGTTCATTAGCACTTGACGTCTTACCGAAAAAGTAGGAGTATACAGCAAATGCTAGAAATTGGTAGAGCAGGCTTACAAGATACTACAGGCCAGTTATGGGTAGAATCTGCTATTAAAGCCCAGCCGGACCTGCAGTCAGTTGAATGTGTAAATTATAATGCTTTTCTGGAAAAAGATGATGTAGAGCTTAGCGCGTTGCTATGGAGAGCCCGCCAAAATGGCAATACATTAGACGCTTTAGAAAGAATGTACAAAGTAGCACCTAGCGAACCCGCCTTTTCACTTGTTAGTCTCAATACATACCTGCGTACTTTAGCTAATGCAGTTAACGGCCTTCATAGCTTAAGTGTCGGCGAGGCACGCAGTGCTGTACAGCGTGTTCAGCTAAGCCCACATTATGATTTTGCAACAGCGGAAATGGCTGGCCAAAAATTGCGACTACCTACATTTACCGTATATGAAAAGGTGGGCAAGATGGCTGTTGACCTGGCTGCTTCGATTACGGTGAATGGTATTATGGAAGATACTGCGTCAAAAAAACAAATCGTAGTACGCAAACGGTCTCGTGTTGTATTGTACCCGTCAATTGAGAGTGCCGAGCAGCAGGACTTCTTTGTTCCGTATGTCTTTGTGGATGGCCGAAAAGCCCAACGTCGGCTCCGTCGTGAGCAAAGACATTTCTGGGATTGGGTTAGCCAGTAGCCCTTGCAACAGATACGGAAATAGTGTAAGCTAGTTCAGATATGGAAAGTGTGGTTCAGAAAATTAATGCTCGCTATGCTAAAAAGCAGGTTGTTGACGTGCGCTCTGGCGACACTGTAAAAGTGCACCAGAAGATTCGCGAAGGCAACAAAGAACGTGTTCAGATTTTCCAGGGTTTAGTTATTCGTACTGACCAAAAGGGCGGCCACCTAAGCCGCATAACTGTTCGTCGTATTGCAAGCGGCGTGGGCGTAGAAAAGAGCTTTTTGCTACATAGTCCCCTAGTTCTTAAAGTGGAAGTTACCAAGCGCAGTAAAGTCCGTCGTAACTACCTTACTTACATGCGTGAACGTACTGGTAAGAGCGCTCGCCTGACAGGCCTAGAATTTGACCGTAAGGGCGTGAACGAAATCCATGACGCAGCCGCCGAAGCTGAGGAAGAAAAGCTCCGCGAAGAAACCGCGAAGGCTGCAGAAGCCGAAGCTGCTAAAAAGGCCGAAGAAGAAGCTGCCAATGAAGCTAAGGTTGCCGAAGCAGTCGCCAAGCATGAAGACGGCGAAAAGCCAGCCGAATAATCTTTTAAGTTTTGCAATATAATCCTCCTCTCTCAGGAGGATTTTTATTTGTATAATGGGTTTATGGTTACTGTGGGGGTTGATGAAGTTGGGCGAGGCTGTTGGGCCGGGCCGCTGGTTGCCGGTGCAGTCGTTTTACTTGAGCCCATTGCTGGCTTAAAAGACTCAAAAAAACTGAGTAAAAAGCAACGCGAAAACCTCGCTGCCGAAATAGAACTACAGGCAGTGGCGGTAGGGCTTGGTTGGGTAGATGTGACAACTATTGACGAGGTCGGTATTAGCACTGCCGTCAAGATGGCTATGGAGCAGGCCCTAAAACAGCTAGAAGTTGATTATGATGAATTGATTATAGATGGCAATGTCAACTTCTTTCCCGACAACCCAAAAGCCAAGGCGGTTATAAAAGCCGACGACAGTGTGCCGGCAGTAAGTGCGGCAAGCATTGTGGCTAAAGTGGCACGCGATAAGTATATGGAGGGACTTGCTGGCGATTATGTGAACTACCAGTTTGCTAAGCATGTGGGCTATGGCACCGCGTTACATTTAGAATTGCTCAAAAAGTTTGGCGTGAGCGACATGCACCGCAAAAGCTACAAACCTGTTCGAGCACTTTTGGTACAATAGCCTGACATGAATTCAACAAAGACCGGTCAAAAGGCCGAAGAAGCTGCTAAAGTCTACCTGGAAATGCGCGGCTACAAAATAGTCGAGCAGAACTACAAACGCAGCCGTTGCGAAATAGATATTGTTGCCCAAAAGAACAATACTATGTACTTTGTGGAAGTTAAATACCGCCGGAACGATAGCCAAGGCAGTGGCCTAGAATATGTAACGCAAACCAAACTACGGCAAATGCAGTTTGCAGCCGAAACGTGGGTGGAAGAATACAAATGGCGGGGCGACTACCAGCTTAGTGCTATAGAAATAGCCGGTAATGACTTTGTAATCTTAAGCTTTATAGAAAACGTTTTATAACTTATTGAGCCAGTCTTTGACTGCTTGCTCGTTGCGCTTGCGCCAAGCAATTCGGCTGCGGATTTCTTGTTCACCAAGTGCAATGTCTCGGCTCAAGGCAATAATATCCTTCTTTGGCGTGTAAAAGTCTAGGAATTTTTTTAGTTCTTCTTCACGACTGTAAATACTTCCGGCATAGCGTGCATAGAAGCCGTAGCTTTTGTCGCCGGCAAACTCCCTTTCTATCCATGCCCATTTGTCAACTAGCCATTCCCAGGCTGATTGTCGACTGTAGCGGTTTCGGAGCAGCCAGACCCACCAATGCATGAGGTCTTGGCGGCGGATTTCGTTGCCAGTGAGCATCTCAAAAAGTTGCTTGTACTGCTCTGGTTTTTTGGTGGAAGTAAGGCCGCTAGCCAATTCATCGCGCTCATCGGCATTGGTGTTTTCATTGTGCTGCTTGAGCAGCTTGGCGAAGTCTTCGTCGCTACCATAGCGAGCAGCTATGAAGTAAATAGTGCCGCGAACGGTTGGTGAAAGGTCGGCGGGCTTCTTGGAAGCGGCAAAGCGCCTTAAGCCTTCATCTAGCACAGCTTGCACTTTTGCACCGGCCGCCAGGGAAATAGCCAGGCCGCGCAGTCGTAGTGTCTGTGCGCTATCATCCTCAGTGTCTTCCCAGCCTAACTTGCTCACAAGCGGTGCAACCAATGTGGCTATCAATGAGTCGAGCTTATTTTCACTTGGGTCGTTTTCTACCAGACGCCGCGCCTCGGCAATGGCTAAGGCCATAGAACCCCAAACACTTTCATTCTCTTCGCCCTCGTAACCCTGCAGTAACTCTAGAAGCTCGACCGTAGTGATGTCGCCACTACGCTGCAATAAGTTGTAGTTGTCGAGCAAAAGTAACCTGTCGGTTGCGCTAACTTCGCCTGACTTTATTGCAGTAACAATGCTCTTTAGATGGTCATTATTGGCGTAACGTGTCAGGAAATAGCTATGTCCATCGTGGTTGAGGAGCATAGGGCCAGCTTGGGTGGTTATAGTAAGTTCGGTCTCTGTTTCGCTCAGTAGCGATTCATTAAGTTGGTAGGTAGAGGCGAGCGGGACCGGCCAGGGTTCGGAGCTGCTTTGTTTTGCGCTCGGGTCACTTAAGAAACGATGTTGTTCGAGCTTCGCGGTTTTGCTGCCAGGTGTCCAGGTAATGCTAACGAGCGGGTAGCCTGGGCGGTTAAGCCAGCCGGCCATGAACTGAGTAATGTCTTCCGATGATGCTGCTCCGAGCGCTTCCCAGAGGTCAGTGGCCTCAGTATTGCCATACTTATGCTTTTCAAAGTAAGCTTGCAAACCCTTGCGAAACGCTTCCTCGCCAATGTAATTAAGCAACATGTATAGTACGGAGCCGCCTTTGGCGTAGACGATACTTGGGTCAAATAGGGTACTGATTTCGTCCGGGTGGTTTACGCCCGTGCGAATCGGCTGCACGTCCGCCAGGCTATCACGTCGTTTAGCGGCACCTTCCTCACTAGCGACAAACTGCTCCCAAATGTTCCAGTCGGGGTAGAGCGCGGCAGTCGCGCGGTATTCCATAAGGTTTGCGAAGCTTTCATTGAGCCAGAGGTCATCCCACCATTTCATGGTAACTAAGTTACCGAACCATTGGTGGCTGAGCTCGTGGGCAACGACTAAGGCGACCAGTTGCTTACTTTCGATGCTGCTGGTTTTTTCGTCAGCAAGCATAGTTGTTTCGCGGTAAGTTACTAAGCCCCAATTTTCCATAGCGCCGCTACTAAAGTCGGGCAGGGCTATCATGTCGAGCTTTGGCAGTGGGTAAGGCACGCCAAAGTAGTCGCTAAAGAATTCAAGTGCGCGCACCGCTACATTCAGCCCATGCTTTGTAAGCTCAACCTGCCCTGGTGTAGCATAGGTGCGCACTAGCACGCCATCTTTGGTTTTAGCTTCCTTATAGCCAAGCTCTCCATATGCAAACGCCAGTAAATAGGTGCTCATGTGTGGGGTGGTTTCGAATGTCGTTACTACGCTATTGCCGTCTTTCTTCTCTTCTTTAACTGGAGTATTGGCAATAACTGTCTCCCTGCTTGGTGTAGTAAGTATGAGGTCAAAGGTAGCCTTAGCCTCTGGCTCGTCTATGCAAGGAAAAGCTTCACGGGCATGGTGGCTTTCAAACTGAGTAGCAATGAGCATTTTGTCTTTGCCATTGTGTTTGAAATAGCACGGGTAAATACCATGCATCGGTTTGGTTATTGTGCCCTCAAATTCTAGAACTACGGTGTACTTACCGGGGAATAGTTTATCGACGGCATGAATGCGTACTTCATCAAAGCTATCTTGGTTATTGATTCGTGCAACGGCAAGCTCCTGCTCGCCCTTTTTGTCGTGTTTGGTTATCTTGGCTGAGGTAACTTTGAGGTCTTTTTGGTGGAAAGTAATGCGCTCACTCGGTCGCCCGACTTTTTGGCCATGTATAGTAACGGTTCCGGTAAACGTCATTTTGTCCCGGTCGGGCACTAAATGAAGTAGGTAATTTTCCGGCACAAACTGCGTTACAAGTCTCGCAACTTTCTTCCCCATATCAGAGTATTTTAACATGCCCGTAAGAAGTTGCTCAGTTTGACATTTAGGTGCAACAAGCCTATACTTCTAAGTGTTGTCCGGCCAAGTGGTCGGATTTTTTAATTCAAGAGACTTACAATTTGGAATTTTAAAGAAAGGAAAATATGGATTTAGATTTTAAGCAACTGAGCGTAGCCATCCGAGCTATTGCCGAAGAAAAGAACTTACCAGAAGAAACAGTGCAGGAAGTTGTAGAACAAGCTCTAGCTGCTGCTTACCGTCGTGACTATGGCGACCGAGAGCAGGAAATTCGCGTAACCATGAACCTAAACACGGGTGAGGTTGACGCCTACATAACTAAGGAAATTGTTGAGGGTGCGCCAGAACACCCAAGCGCGCAGATTAGTTTGAAGGACGCGCAGGTTATGCGCAAGAATGCTGCAGTCGGCGAAACTATTGAAGTGCACGAAAAGGTTGAAAGCTTTGGCCGTGTGGCCGCCCAAACTGCTAAGCAGGTTATATTACAGCGCTTGCGTGAAGCCGAGCGCGAAATAGTCATGGCAGAATACGAGGACAAAATCGGCACTGTTATAAATGCGGTTGTTGCTCGTGTGGAAGGCAATATTGTGCGTATAGATCTCGGCAAAGCCCAAGGTATTATGCCCAGGAGCGAACAGATCCAGGGCGAGCGCTACTACCCGGGCCAACGCCTCAAAGTATATCTGAAGGACGTTGAGCGTGGCTTCCGTGGCCCACAGCTGGTTGTTAGCCGTGGCAACAAGGAATTTATAGAATGGCTGTTCCGTGGTGAAGTTCCGGAAATGGAAAGTGGCGCTGTAGAAATAAAAGGTATCGCCCGTGAAGCTGGCGTACGCAGTAAAATTGCCGTCTGGAGTAATGTGCCAGGCGTAGACCCTGTTGGTACATTTGTCGGTGGCCACGGTACTCGCGTCAACGCCGTTATGAGCGAAGTTGGCGAACAGGAAAAGATAGACATCATCATCTTCAGTGAAGACACGGTAGAGTACATTACTAACGCACTTAGTCCTACCAAAGTAGCCAAGGTTGTTCTGGACGAAAAGAACCAAAAGGCTAAGGTGCTTGTGCCTGAAGATCAATTGAGTATTGCCATTGGTAAGAGCGGTCAGAACGTCCGCCTCGCGAGCAAGCTTACAGGCTATGAACTCGATATAGAAGCTGAGCGTGAAGGCGCCGCCCCTGGAGCTAGCGATGAAGCACCAAAAGCTAAACCAGCTGCACCAAAGCTCAAGAAGAAGAGTGACCTCGAAAACAGTTTGCTCGAAGCCATCGAAGAACACGGCGAATAAGGTACCTTCATCTCGGTAGTGCTGTATAATACAACACTAATGAGAGAGAAGTTATATAGTAGCAGCTACCCAAAGCGTCTATTGGCTGGCATGGTTCTGTCCGCCGTGGCTATAACGGGCTGCAATAGTGCTAAGCATTCGACAGCAGACCGCATTGTTCCTGCATCAAAGGGCTCAGATGAAGTACTTCAAGACAAAGCCGAGCAGCTCTGGGTCAATGCACTAGATGAACTTAGGCAAAAGGTTTCAAACAAGGATAAAGTAAGTTTGCTGGTTGCAAAAGGCGTGTGTCTTTACTGGCCAGCAGCGCTTCATGGTGTCGATACGGTTGTTCGTAATCCCGCCATCTACAATTACGTGCATGGAAGCGAAACTATAGATTTCGTACCATTCATACCATCAGTGCCCAAAAATGAACAGCTTACGGTAATGAATGGACCATATACCTATTCTGATAGCGCTAAGAAAATTGAAAATTATGGCAATATGGGTGCCGTAGTTTTTCAGAATGACTTTGAATTGTTCTTGCAAGTCAAGAGTGAGTTCGAATTGAAACAGGTAGTGCAG
>Ga0207705_10001858_pt1 | contig 16577 bp, 12 predicted proteins | sample KBSC13metaG_FD_184314 | JGI IMG/M metagenome (GOLD analysis project Ga0207705, IMG submission 184314) | Corn rhizosphere microbial communities from Kellogg Biological Station, Michigan, USA - KBS C1-3 metaG (SPAdes) (version 2) | ecosystem: Host-associated > Plants > Roots > Rhizosphere > Soil ...
TTATGGCCGGCTCGATCCGGTGGTCGACCGTTTTCCTTCGGCCAAGGATGGGCACGGGCTGAAGGCGCTCGCCGCCTGGACACACGCGCAGGGACTCAAGTTCGGCATCCACATCGTGCGCGGCATTCCCAAGGCCGCGGTCGAAGCCAATCTGCCGATCGAAGGCTCGCATTTCCGCGCGGCGGATGCCGCCGACCGCGCCGCCACCTGCCCATGGGACGACGGCAATTACGGCATCGCCGACAACGAGGCCGGTCAGGCTTATTACGATTCGCTGCTCCGCCAATATGCGGACTGGGGCGTCGACTTCCTCAAGGTCGACTGCATTGCCGACCATCCCTATCGCGCCAGCGAGATCGCGCAGATCGGCCGCGCGATCGCCAAGGCCCATCGCCCGATCGTGCTCAGCCTCTCGCCCGGCCCGGCGGGTATCGACCATGCCGCCGAGATGGCCCGCTACGCGCAGATGTGGCGGATCATGGACGATCTGTGGGACGGCTGGACCTTCCCACATCCCGACCCGAAATCGACCTTCCCCAATGGCATCCGCAATGCCTTCGACAGCCTTGCGGCGTGGAACGGGCATGTCGGGCCCGACAGCTGGCCCGACGCCGACATGCTGCCCTTGGGCTCGCTCCATCCCCATCCGGGCTGGGGCGATCCGCGCGCGTCGCGGCTGACGCCGGCCGAGGCGCGTACCGCCTTCACGCTCTGGTCGATCGCGCGTTCGCCGATGATCCTGGGCGGCAATCTGACGGAGGACGATGCCGCGACCTGGGGGCTCTTCACCAAGCCCGCGGTGATCGCGCTCAATCAGCAGGATCGGGTCAGCCACCCGCTGGTGCTGGGCGAAGCGCGGGTCTGGACTTCGGCGCCGCGCGGCAAGCCGGTCGATACGATCGCGATCTTCAATCTTTCGGACAAGCCACTGGCATTGGATCAATCGTGGTCGGGTCTTGGCCTCGACGGCGGTAACTATGCCGCGCGCGACCTATGGACCGGTCGAAGCACACCGCGGTTGCCGCGGGCCCAGCTGACGGTCGCACCGCACGACGTGGCGCTATTGCGTGTCTCGCGCATTGACCACTGATTTTAGCGCCCTCCGGGCCGGTTCGATCGTCGTCCGCAGATCACGGCAATAGCCGGTATGAAACGGCGCGCTGTGCATGGTCCAATCGAGGGGATCTGCGGAGGTCCGGAGGCGGAGTGCGCCATTGGAAGTCCAAGCGATTTGCGCGTCCGTATCTTCATAGTGGTCGGCAGCGACGCACCCTACCAGATACCAATTCGGCGCCCACGACGATCGCACCAGCACGACGACAGAAGGTACGCCGCCCACAACAATCCGCTCAACCTGAGCAACCCGGTTCCCATCCGGCGATTCCATGCGCGACAGGATCGATCGAGGCGAATCCATGAAGACTGCTGGCCCCATGCCCCAAAAGGGAAGCGTGGCTAGCGCTGACAGGATTATGATCCGGTCAAAACGGCGATGAGGGCCCACCCGGACAAAAGTCACCGCGTCCGGAACTCGTCCGGGCTGGTGAGCTGGGTCAGGATCCAGCCATTGCCGTCCGGGTCCTGCATCATCGTGAACCGGCCCCACGGCTGCTCGGCGACCGGTGTGCATTCCACGCCCAGCCCGGTCAGTCGCTTATGTTCGGCGTCGATATCGTCGACTCCCAGCATCAAGCCCTGCTGGCCGCCGGGCCGCAGCCCTTCGAACCAGGTGACGAGCGCGATCGTCGAGCCGCCGTCCTTGGGCTGTAACTGGATCCAGCGCATGTCGGGGCCCATCGCCTCGTCGCGCAACAGGTTCAGCCCCATCACGTCGCGATAGAAATCGCGCGCCTTCAACGGGTCGCTAACCGGAACCGAGACGACCGCGATTGCCATGCGTGCCCTCCATCAGAAGGGCAGCCAGCGGCCCTTTTCCGAAAAGCGCATATAGCCCAGATTGGCACCCAGCCGCCAGCCGACGCCCAATCGGATCGGGACCAGCACGATATCGCCGCGCCGCAGATAGGAGGCGGTAAAGCCGCCGATCACGTAGACGTCGCCCTCGGCCGCAGGGAAGCGCTTGAACAGCTCCTGCGAATCCTCGAGATTATAGACCAGGATGAAGGTCTTGGCGGCGTTCGCGCCCAGATCGAAGCCGACCGACGGGCCCGTCCAGAACACTTTCTTCTGGCCCTCGATCTTGTGGAACATCGTGCCCGAGCCATAACGCAGGCCGACGACGACCGCGCCGCCCGCTTCGCGGCCCGCAATGTAGGCATTGGGGCGGCCCTGTTCCTTGAATATCTTCTCGATCAGTCCAGCCAGGCCTGCCGCGCCCTTGCCGAACACGCCCTCGGCGGCGCCCACCACATCGCCTTGCTCGTAGGTGCCGCCCTGGACCTTCTCGCGCGCCTGGATTTCGGCGTGACTGGCAGGGGGCAAAGGCTGCGTGCCCGCAGGCTGTTCGGGTGCTGGGGCAGACATGGGAGCCTGTGCGGGCGGCGGGGGAGGCGTGTCATCCGCCATGGTGGGGGCGGGGGCGGCCTGTTGCGCCTGGACCGGGCCGGTCGCGGCCATGCTGCCCGCATTGTTGGGGTCGACCGTGCGCACCTGCGCCATCGCGGTCGTCGCCGTCAGCGTCGCCGCCAGAAAGATGCTTGCCGTCTTGCCGATCATGTCTTGCCCGCTTTCTCTCGCAACCGAAGCGCCATGATAGCCGCGCATGCGCTTTCCCCGCAATGAACGGAGAAGGTACGTTGATCACACCAAAAGTCGCCGCTATAGCCGCGCTTCCGCCAGGACCCGGAGACGTGGGTGAGTGGCTGAAACCAACGCTTTGCTAAAGCGTCGTACGGGAAACCGTACCGAGAGTTCGAATCTCTCCGTCTCCGCCACCGGCCTCTCTCCAATCAACAGCTTCGAAGGGCCGGCTCCCGCGCCCGGCTCAAAAGAGCATCCATTGCGGCTCTTGCTGTTGCCGTCCGACGCGCGATGTTGTCTTTTTGTCCGATGCTGCTGGCACGCCCTCGAACCATTCTGGCCTTTGGTCTGGCGGGATTCGGCCCCGGATTTGGTGCTCATGCCACTGTGGGTCTACCCGTTTTGCCAACCATCGCGCTGGATGCGGCGGGCGCTCCGGAAACCCCCTCCACGCGTAGATTGCCGCCGCTCGACAAGCTGGTTCTCCCGGAGGAGCAACCACAACTGGCCGCACTGATCGGCGCGCTTCGCGGCCCGGCTCGACGCGATCCCGGTCTGATGCTGTCGATGCTGGATCAGATCCTCGTCGATCTTCCCAAGCCGACCAAGTTGCGCGGCGTCGTCCAAATGATCCGCGCATTCGCGTTCGAAGCGATGGACCGGCATCAGGAAGCGATCGCTGCCATCGACGAGGCGATCCGGCTTCTTCCCGAAGATCCCGGCCCGCGTATCGCTGCCGCGACGATCCACCTTTATTCGAACGACCCCGGGCTGGCGGCCGACGATATCCTGCGGGCGAGCTCGCTCGATCCGCGCGCCGTGCTGTCCTTAAAAGATTATGAGGTGGATGGGCTGATGCACCGCCTGGATGGGGTCCGCGATCACAAGCGGGCGCGGCAGCTAAGCGAGCGGTTGCTGGCACTGGGGTGGACGGGCACCGGTGTGCGTAGCCGCTCCGAACTGGCCAAGGCGGCGATCCAGAGTGCGGTCGAGGACGGCGACCTTGCGCGGGCGCGCCAGCTAGTGCCGCTCCTGCTCGATCCTGGCGCAAGCTATGCCTTGCTGTCGTTCAAAGCCTACCAGCCGATCTGGGGTGACATCGAAGCCTTCGCCGGGCCGAAGCTCAAGACGCAATGGCGGGCCTACCTGGATGAAGCCCGTAATCGCTGGGAAACCGGCCGGGATATGGAACGCGGTGCCGATTACGCCGCAGCGCTTCGTAGTGCCGGTGCCAATGATCGGTTGATCGCGACATTCCTGCCCTTGTTCGACGGCGGGCGGGATGCGCAGCATGATTGGTCGATGCTGTTCATCGCACCCAAGCTTGCCAGTGCGCTGATGAGCCAAGGGCGCGGTGCGGAAGCCTTGAGCATGTACGATCGCGCCGCGCAAACTTGGCCGCTCGGATCCTCCGCAAACGCCCTCAACCTTGCGGCGAACCGCGCCAATGCGCTTCTCTATTCGGACCGCCCGGCCGAGGCGCTCGCGCAGATCGACCTGGCAATCCAAGACAGCCACCGCTGGCCGGGCGAGGTCAACTCCGATGCGATCGCCAAGATGCATGGCGCGCGCGCCTGCATACTCTATGCACTTGGCCGCGCTCCCGAGGCCGCGATTTCGGCCACGATCGCGGCAGAAGCCGGCCATCAGCGGGAGGAAGCCCGCGTCGCTCTTTGCAGGGGTGATCTGGCCGCGGCGCGTGGCGCGCTGATCAAGGGGCTGAAATTTCCCGAGGAGCGACCGGATATCGTCGATTTCATGCAGCCTTCCGGGGAACCTATAATCCCGACCAAATATGGCCGATCTCAACGCGCCGCCGAGGATGCCCTCAGGCGTGATCCCTTTATGCTGGCTGCCCTGGAGCCATATGGCCGTATCATGGCCTATGCCGAAAACGAGGCTGCGCCGAAGTAAGGAACGCCTTCAATAATCCGCCTTCAGCGCCAGGTAGAAGTCGTAGCGGCCCTGCGTGCGCGCGTTCTCGATGCCCGGCCCGGCCGATCCGATCAGCGACCAATGCTCGCTTACCTTGTAAAGCGCGCCCAGATTGACGCCGGTAAAGCGGCGCGCATCGTCGGCATCCGCGGTTTGACGGTATATCTCGCCGCCCAGCGCGAAGCGCGCGCTCATCTGGCGCTGCACTCCGATCCCGGTCTGCCAGAAGTTGCGCTGCCCCGGTCCGGGATTGATGTCGTAGCCACCGCCGCCGAACAGCGACCATGGGCCGAAATCCTTCTGCGCCCACAAGGGCAGCAGCAGGCTGAGCCGCCGGGTGCCGAATCGGCGGCCCGCAGTCGGAACGAACGCACGCGGGAAGAAAGCGACGTCGGGCAGGATCGATCCGTCCGCCTGGTGCAGGAACTTATATTTGGCGGCGAGCTCGATATTGCCCAAGCCGACCGTGCCGCCCGTTCCCGTCTGATAGTTCAGCGGCAAGACCGCGGTCAGCTGCAGGTCTTTCGCCCCGCCATAATTGATATCGAACCCGGCCGCGCCGTCGGTCTCGCCGGCGATATGTGTGCCCAATGCGAAATTGTAGATTTCCCAATGGCCTGTATCGGTGGGCTGGGGATCGTCGGTCACGAAAGGCGGGCCTGCTAGCGCCGGCGCGGCACAAAGCAGGATCGCCAGCAGCGGAAGGATCGGGCGTTTCGGAGGGCGCATATTTTCCTGTGGGGATGGGCTATGGTGGCGGCGTCTAGGCTTTGCGCCCCAGGGGTGACAACGCCGCAATCCGCACCGGGAGACAAATATGCCGACTGCCTCGCCTGCCCAAGCCGCGCTGAGCAAGGTCCCGGAGGTCACCTTCGTCTTCTGGCTGATCAAGATTGCGGCGACCACATTGGGCGAGACCGGCGGCGATACGGTCAGCATGACGATGGGCCTCGGCTACCTCGCTGCGACCGGCATTTTCGCGGCTCTGCTGATCGGGTTCGTCGCCTGGCAGATGGCAGCCAAGCGCTTCCACCCTTTCCTTTATTGGGCGACGATCATCGCCTCGACCACGGCCGGCACGACCATGGCCGATTTCGCCGACCGCTCGATCGGTATCGGCTATCTCGGCGGCTCGCTCTTGTTGCTGGCCTGCGTGCTGGGGTCGCTTGCGGCCTGGCACTTCACGCTCGGCACGATCTCGGTGCGGAGCGTGCGCACGCCCAAGGCCGAATTCTTCTACTGGCTGACCATCACTTTCTCGCAGACGCTCGGCACCGCGCTTGGTGATTGGGCGGCGGATACGGGCGGCCTCGGCTTTGGTGGCGGCGCGTTGGTGTTCGCGGGCGCGCTGCTGGTGGTGGTCGCGGCCTATTACTGGACACGGCTGTCGCACGTCGCCTTGTTCTGGGTCGCCTTCGTGCTGACCCGACCGCTCGGCGCGACGCTCGGCGATCTGTTCGACAAGCCGGTCGCGCAGGGCGGGCTCGCCTTCAGCCGGCCGCTCGCGACCGCGGTTCTCGCCGCCTTCATCCTGATCTGTCTGATCGCACTACCACAGAGAGCGGCCGACGCCGAAACCGCGCACTGACCGAATAATCCTATTCATTTTCCGGAATGGAGCGCGCCTTCGCCACCGCGCTCAATTCGTCCAGGAAAAGCCGCTGCAATTTTGTGGGGTAGAAATCGCGCCGCGTGATCGCGCCGATCGTGCGGGCGGTGTCGGGCGCATCGGATTTTATCTCGGTGAGTTGGCCCGCATCGATCTCGGCGCGGACCTGGTCGGGCGAAAGCAGGGTCAGGAAGTCGGAGCGCACCAGCACGCCGCGGATCAACGCGACCGATCCGCACTGGATCGGCGAGCGCGGGCGCTCCATCCCGGCCGCGTCGAACAATTGCTGCCAGCGGTCGAGCAGTCCCGATGCGCGCCGGGCGACGATCCAGGGATAGAGCGTCAGGTCGCGATAACTTGCATGCTTGCCCGCCAGCGGATGGTCGGCGCGGCCGATCACGGTCAGCCGATCGGTGAAGAGCGGCTCCTCATGCAGATCGCGCGGCGGCTCGACGCGGAGCGCGCCGATGATCACGTCGACGCTGCCGCTGCGGAGCAGCTCGACCAATTCGAGATAGGAGCCTTCGACCACGTCGACATGCGCGGTCGGCGCCTTGTGCGACAGAGCCGCGAGCGTTGCGGGGAGCAAGAGCGAGCGCGACAGCGCCATCGCCCCGATCGAGAGCTGGCCGCCTTCGTCCCCGCTCTCCTCCAGCGCCGCGGACAGCTCGGCCACGCCCAGCTGCAGATCGCGCGCCAGCTTGTGCCCCGCCGCGGTCAGTCCGACGCCGCGCCCGCGCCGCTCGACGAAAGCGGTGTCGCACACCGTCTCCAATTCCTTGACCGCGCGGTGCAGCGCGGGCTCGGACAGACCGACCGACTGCGCCGCCGCCACGAAGCTGCCCGTCTCGGCCAGGCTCAGCATCGCACGCACCTGCGCACTGGTCAGCCTGTTCTCGGGGCGCGTCATGCGCGCATTCTTCGCCCCCGCACGCACCGCCCGCGTCAGCCGGGCCATCGCACGATTGACGCGCGCCAGCACGCGCTTGCCGGTCGCGGTCACCTCCATCCCGTGCGGATGGCGATCGAACAAAGCGGTGCCGAATTGCGCTTCGAGCTTGGCCAATCCCTGCGTCAGCGCGGGCTGCGACAGGCCGGCTTGCTTGGCGGCGCCGCTGATATGACCGCACGCGGCGATCGCGCCGAGCGCGCGCAAATGGCGCAGGTTGAGGTCGAACGGCTCGGCCATGAAATGATCTATAGCTTCAGCTTATACCCTTCCTGCTATTCGAATTTGTTTATCCTGATCAAGCTGGCCTAGGCGACGCTCAGGTAAAAAGCCGTGTTAGCGGAGAGGAAGAGCGTATCATGCTCGGTCAGTTGCTCGCCATGCGTCCCGACGAAACCGAACAGGAAAGCACCCCGCCGACCCGACATCGCGCCTTGCTCGATTGGGTCGCGGAAGTTGCTGCCCACACCCAGCCCGACGCGATCCGCTGGTGCGATGGCTCGGACACCGAATGGCGCGACCTGAGCGACATGCTGGTGGCGCGGGGCACGCTTACCCGGCTCGATCCGTCGATCCGTCCCAACAGCTTCTACGCCCGCTCCGATCCGCGCGACGTCGCCCGCGTCGAGAGCCGCACCTTCATCTGCTCCGATCGCGAAGAGGATGCCGGCCCGACCAACAATTGGCGCGACCCCGCCGCGATGCGCGCTACGCTCGATCCGTTGTTCGCGGGCTGCATGCGCGGGCGGACGATGTATGTCGTGCCCTATTGCATGGGGCCCTTGGGCTCGGACAAGAGCGCGATCGGGGTCGAGCTGACCGACAGCGCCTATGTCGTGCTGTCGATGAAGATCATGACGCGCATGGGCCAGCCCGCGCTCGACATGCTGGGTGACGACGGCTTCTTCGTGCGGTGCGTTCACAGCGTCGGCATGCCGCTTGGCGATGGCGCAGAGGATGTGCCGTGGCCGTGCAACGAAGAGAAATGGATCGTCCATTTCCCCGAAACGCGCGAAATCTGGTCCTACGGCTCGGGCTATGGCGGCAACGCTTTGCTCGGCAAGAAGTGCTTCGCGCTGCGCATCGCCTCGGTGATGGCGCGCGACGAGGGCTGGCTTGCGGAGCATATGCTGATCCTCAAGCTGACCTCGCCCAAGGGGCAGGTCCATTATGTCGCGGCGGCTTTCCCGAGCGCCTGCGGCAAGACCAACATGGCGATGCTCGAACCGACGCTCGCCGGCTGGAAGGCGGAGACGATCGGCGACGACATCGCCTGGATGCGTTTCGGCAAGGATGGGCGGCTTTACGCGATCAATCCCGAAGCGGGGTTCTTCGGCGTGGCGCCCGGCACCGGCCCCGCAACCAACCGCAACGCGATCGAGACGCTGCACGCGAATTGCATCTTCACCAACACCGCCCTCACCGAAGAGGACGATGTCTGGTGGGAAGGCCTGACAGCCTCCCCCCCGTCGGGCCTGACCGATTGGCAGGGCCGCCGCTGGTGGCCCGGCGCCGATACGCCCGCCGCGCACCCCAATGCCCGCTTCGCCGCGCCCGCCGCACAATGCCCCGCGATCGCGCCCGAATGGGATTCGCCCGAGGGCGTGCCGATCTCGGCGATCCTGTTCGGCGGCCGTCGCGCCTCGGCGGTGCCGCTGGTGACCGAGGCCTATGACTGGCAGCACGGCGTCTATCTCGCCGCCAACATCGCTTCCGAAGGCACGGCGGCGGCGGAAAACGCGATCGGCACGCTCCGCCGCGATCCGTTCGCGATGCTGCCTTTCTGCGGCTATCACATGGCCGATTATTTCGCGCACTGGCTGCGCATGGGCGCCGCCGCAGCCTCGGACGCGAGCCGGCTGCCGCGCCTCTACATGGTCAACTGGTTCCGCAAGAATGCGGACGGCAAATTCGTCTGGCCGGGCTTCGGCGAGAATGTCCGCGTGCTCAAATGGATCGTCGAGCGGATCGAGGGCGAGGCGGAAGCCTCCGATTCCCCCCTTGGTCGCTTGCCGGCGGTCGGCGCGCTCGATCTGCAGGGACTGGATTTGAGCGCTGCCGACCGCGACATTCTGCTCGGCGTCGACCGCGACGTCTGGGCGCAGGAAGCCGCGCTCAGCCGCGACTATCTGGCAAGCTTCGGCGATCGCCTGCCGCCCGCATTGTGGCGCGAGCAGGACGCGCTCGAAGCGCGGCTGCAGGAGGGCTGATTTGGGCCGCAAGCTTGTTGCCGGAAACTGGAAGATGGTGGCGAGCCGCGATCGGCTCGCCGAACTCGAAGCGGTCAACGAGGTTGCCGGACGGCTCGATATCGACGTCGCGCTCTGTCCGCCTTTCCCGCTGATCGGCCCCGCGCGCGAAGCCGCGCCCCGGCTTGATGTCGGCGGGCAGGATTGCCACCATCTGCTCGAAGGGGCGCACACCGGCTCGACCTCGGCGGCATTGCTGCGCGATTTTGGTGCGGCTTATTGCATCGTCGGCCATAGCGAGCGCCGCAAGCTTGGCGAGACCGACGCGCAGGTTAGTGCCAAGGCGGCGGCTGCGGTCTGTGCCGGGCTGATCCCGATCATCTGCGTGGGCGAAAGTGCTGCCGAACGCCGGTCCGGCAATGCCGCCGCGCTCATCTCGCACCAGGTCTGCGCCTCGCTTCCCGCAGCGGTGCTGCCCGAACGGATGGTGATCGCCTACGAGCCGATCTGGGCGATCGGCTCGGGCCGCACCCCGATAAGCGTCGAGATTGCGGAGATGCATGCCGCGATCCGCGCCAGCCTGGTTCGCTCTTATGGTGGCAATGCCGCGCAGACGCGCATCCTCTATGGCGGCTCGGTCAATCCGCAGAATGCGGGCTGGATCAGCGCGATCGAGGGTGTTGACGGGCTGCTGGTCGGCGCGTGCAGCCTCACCGCCGCCGATTTCGTACCCGTGATCGAAGCCGCTGCCGCGGCAGCGGAGCCCGTGCCCGCGGCAGCCTAGCTTTCGGGTCCGATCAGGCTGCGCTGGCGGACCGCGGCCACGCTGTTGCGCGCGACCGGCACGATCAGGTCATTCGAAAGACGAAGCCGCCAGTTGCGCCCGTCGCGCTCGGCCGCGACCACCGCATCCGCCGCAACCCACCAGCTGCGATGCACCTGCAGCCCGCCATGGCCGTAGCGCGCGATCGCTTCCTGGAAGGGCATCAGCTCCAGCGTCGATCCGCCCGCGCGATGCACGCGCACATAATGATCCTCCATCTGCAGGCAGAGGACGGGCCCTGCGAGCGCAACCTGCTCCGGCTGCGCGATCGGGACTGGGCGCGTCCGCGCGCCGCGCGCATATTCGAGCAACAACCAGCCGGAGACCGTGATCAGGCTCGGCAGCAAGGTCTGCACATACCAGTCCGGAGCCCGCAGCAGGCCCGTCTGCCAAGGCCAGATCCAGCGCGCCTCGGTCGCGGCGACCACGCTCATCGGCAAGGACACGATCGCGAGCGAGATCAACAGCGCGAACCACAAGGGGAAGCCGCGCCGCGCCAGCCAGCGCACCATGAAGGGCAGGGTCAGCCCGCATACGACCGCGCCGAACATGCTCATCAGCGTCCAGTGCAATACGAGCACCAGCAGGCCGCCGTTGAGGTAGGAGCCGAACGGGCCGAAAAGGCCCATCAGCGCACCCGCGAGGGCGGCAAAGGCCAGCAGCCGCGCCCACCAGCGCGCGCCGCCAATCTCCCCATGCCAGCCCTCGATCCGCATGACATTGGTCTGCCAAGCCGCGCGCGGCGCTGCAACCCGTCTGCCCATGCCCGAACCCGTTCGCCCATTCGCGAAACGCGGCTGGAAATGGGCCGCGGCCCCGACAATTGGGCCGATCGTCCTTTTGATGGGAGACGATCATGACGACCTCGACCCTCGCCCAGCCCATGCCCGGGATCGGCATTGCCGATCCCGGGCTACTCATCTCGGCTAGCGCATCTTTGATCGGCGGCGCGCTGCTCGCCGCAAGCTATGCGCTCCATCCGCTGTGGTGGGCCGCCTGGCTCGCCCCGATGCCCTTGCTCGTCGCAGCCTCAGGCCGCACGCGCAACCTATGGACCACAAGCATCGTCGCCGGCGCGACCGCGACCTTGCCGTTGATCCCTTATTATCTGAGCCTGCTCGGGCCCGGCTTGGTCGCGAACGTGATCGTGCTCCGGATCCTGCTGCTTGGCCTCGCGCTCGGCCTGAGCAGGTTCGCGGCGCCGCGCCTGCCGCTTGGGTTGGCGATGCTGGTCTTCCCCGTCATCGTCGCCGCGCTCGAACAGATCATGCTGGCCACCTCGGTCAACGGCGCGGCCGGTAGCATCGCCTACAGCCAGAGCGACATGCCCGGCCTGATCCAGGTCGCGGCCTTGGGCGGCGTGCCTGCGGTCGCCTTCCTGATTCTGTTGCCGGGCTCGTTCGCCGGCTTGCTGCTCATCCGCGTCTGGCCCGCCGCGCAGCGCGTTGCCGCGATCGCCGGACTGGTGCTGCTGGGCCTCGCCGTCGCGCTTTTCTCGGTCGTGCATATGCGGCGCGACACGGGTCAGGTGCAGGCAGTGATGCTCGCGACCGACCGTTTTCAATACATCCCGACCGAATGGCCGAAGGTGTGGGCGGCCTATGCGCCCGCGGTACACGCCCAGGCGCCGCGCGGCGGATTGGTCGTGTTGCCCGAAAAGATCGCCTTGCTCGATACCGCCGCGGCGGACGCCGCCGCAGGCGACCTGTCGGCGGCGGCGAAAGCGAGCGGCGCGACGCTCGTCGTCGGGCTGGAGGTGAAGGGGGAGGTCTATCACAACCGCGCCTTGATCGCTGCGCCCGATGGCCGCACCGCTTGGTACGACAAGCAACGCATGGTCCCGCATCTCGAGGCGCGTGACGTGCCGGGTACCACGCCCTTCTTCTCGCAGATCAGCGGCGTGCCGTTCGGGGTCGCGATCTGCAAGGATATGCACATTCCCTCGATCGGCCGCGAATATGCGGGCCGGGTGGGGCTGATGGCGATCCCGGCCTGGGATTTCGGCCGCGACGGCTGGATGGGTGCGCGCATGACCGCGATGCGTGCGGTCGAAAGCGGTTATGCCATCGCCCGCTCCGCGCGTGACGGCCTGGTCGGCGGCTATGACAGTTCCGGCCGCATGATATCCGAAGCGCGCTCGGTCGACGGCATGGGGGTAGCGCGCGTGACGATGCCCGCCACAGCGCACCCCACGCTCTACGGTCGTATCGGGGATATGTTCGGCTGGATCTGCGTCGCGGGCATGGCCCTGCTTACGGGCTGGGCCGGCCTCTCCATCCTGCGCCGCGTGCGCAACTAGGCTATGGCCTTCGCCGAAAGGCGAAGCTCATGCCATTGGTGATGTTATTGGCCGCGCTTGCCGCCACGACGGCGGCGCGGCCTTGTCCCCTTGCCGATCGGCACGACGCGGCCGGCCTGCGGGCCGCCGAGGCCCGCTGGGTCCATCTGCTCGAGACGCGTGACGGCGATGGGCTCGCCTGTCTGCTCGCGCCCGAATATACGGACACCAACTGGGCCGGCCAGCGCGTCCCGCGCGCGCAGGTGCTGGCCGCCTTGCCGCATCGGCCCGACACGCGCCTTGAGTTGAGCGAAATCGAAGTGGCGCTGCATGGCGAGGTCGGGATCGTTCATGGTCTCAACCGGCAGATAGACGCTACGGGCAAGCCGGTCGGCACGGTGCGCTTCACCGACATCTTCCTCTATCGCGATCGGCGCTGGCAGGCGCTTTCGGCGCAAGAGAGCGTGGTGCGGAGCCCGCAGTGAGAGCAAAGGGGAGGCGGCCGCTTAAGGGACCAGCACCGCCTCCCCTTCCCCTGTTCCAGGCCCTGCCGCCTGGGGACAAGGCTTTGGGCTTGGCCCGCGGCGGCGATTAGCGTCGTACGGCGGCGGCGCAGCTTTCGTGCGGTCGGCGTGCGGCGCGATGCGGCGGATGTCCCGGCTATTCGGCCAGCCGCCGAAATATGCGACGAACGGCATCCGAGCGCGGTACCGCCAACCGCTTTTGCTGCGCAAAAGAGTTTGCAAAACAGCCACTAGCGCGATCGTTTCATTCCTGTATCAATTAACCATGAATGTGGCATGATGCCGCATGCGACGAACGGCCTGGGGGCTGCAGTCGCGCGACTGCTGAGGCGCCACCCCCAAGGCGCCTCGGGGGGGCCGGTCGCCACCGCGGCCGGCCCTTACCGCCGCCAAGGTCCGGCGGATGCCGGACCGTACAACAAAGACTCCGCTCCGGCGAGCTTCGGCGGATGCCGAAGCGCCTAACAAAAAGACTCGATGCCGGACCGCACCATCAAATCCTCAGCCCTGATCCTCATAGGCGAACTGGAGGATGCCCCAATGGCGTCCACGGACGTGGATCGACGCGATCACCTGTTTCAACAACACCACGCCTCCGCCGGCGACGTTGCGGCGATAGGCCTTGATGCAGAAAGGCTGCGTGATCAGACACTGCTCGCGCGTGTCGGGGAAATCGAAGATCACACCCTGGCGCGCATGTTCGGCATTCCAGTCGTCCTGGCCGGGCCGCTGCGGCTGCGCGCGTTCGGGCATCGCCACCGCGCCATAGGCATTGCGATCGGTGAAGGTCATGCCGAAGAAGCCCTTATAGCCGCGCGCCTTTTCCTGATGCGGGCGTGCTGCCGCGACGACCAAGGCCTGCGCGGGGTGGCTGTAGAGCGGCGGGTTGGTGCCCGGAATCTGCGCGTAATTCTGGCTGAACAGATCGGCCTCGGTCAGCCGACCCTCCGCGATCGCCTGCTCGAGCTTGATCGACACGTCCTGTGCTACCTCGAGCCCGAAACGGATATAGGGCGAATCCGGAATCTCGGTCCCGCTCTCCGCGAAATATTGCAGCAATTCATTGGTGTCGTTGCTGACGTCCGTAACACGGTCCGACAGACGCTGCAGGCCGGTCGCGTTGTCGGTCGAAGTCGCGCTCAGCGCACCCAGGCCGGCATGGACGTTGTCGACCGAGGCGACCATCGACCCGATCCGGTCGGCGACGCTGTCGCTGATGTCGGACAGGCCGCGCATCAGCGATCCCAGCCGTTCGACCAGGGCCTCGATATCCTGCGCGCCGGCATGCGCCGAACGCGCCTTGGCGGTACCGTCGTTGATGCGATGGAGCATGCGGTCGGCCTCGCCGGTCAGCGCGACGATCGAATGCTCGATCGTCTGCGTCGCCTGCGCGGTTTCCTGGGCGAGCTTCTTTACCTCGCTCGCGACCACGGTGAAGCCGCGGCCCGCATCGCCCGCGCGCGCCGCTTCGATCGTGGCATTAAGTGCCAGCAGATTGGTCTGGCTGGCGATGTCGCGGATCGCGCCGGTGACGCGCCCCACGGTCGATAGCGCATTGGTGAAGGCCTCAAGGCCGGCATGGATGTGCGTGACCTGATCGATCAACCCCAGCACGTTGGCGGTCGCACCCGACAGGCGGCGGTTGCTGTCGTCGATCACGCTGCGCGCGGCGGTGGCGTTCTCGCGCGCATCCTGCGCGGCCTGCGTGACATTCTGGCCATTTTCGGAAAGTCGGTCGGCCTCGCCGCGGATCGTGGCGATGGTCGACGCCTGTTCGGTCACGCGCGTCGCGAGTTCCGAAATATCGGCCTGAAGATCGAGCGTGCGGATGCCGAGCTCGCCCGACATCTTCGCCGCCTTCATGATCGTCTGGTTAGTGGACATGGTCGTATCCGGGAAGGTGCCTCTTTGGGCTAGGCCTATAGATTCGGTTCGTTAACAGGCCTTTAGCAACGGCCGCAGCGGACCGTTTCCGGGATAATTTTGCGCGTCACGAAATCGAAACGCCACCGTCACCAAAACAACATCGAGCCTCCGCTAGGCCCCGCCGATCTTGCACCGCAGCAAATCGGGAAAATCATGGCTCGCACCACTGTATCTTTGCTCGCCCTCACCATCGCCAGCTTGGCGCCGGCGGCGCTCCATGCCGCCGACCGGACGGATGCCCTATCCGCTGCTCCGGCGGCCGATGCAGCCGTCGCTGACGGTGCCGATGGCGATGGCGACGCGGGCACGGTGATCGTGACCGGTGCGAAGCCGACGCGCTCCGCGACCGCCATCTCGCAAGCCGAAATCCAGAAGATCCTGCCGGGCGTGTCGCCGCTGAAGGCGATCGAGACGCTGCCGGGCGTGCTCTACATCACCGCCGATCCGTGGGGGAATAACGAGCAGAACGCGCAGATTTTCATCCACGGCTTCAACTTCCAGCAGCTCGGCTACACGATGGACGGCGTGCCGCTGGGCGACCAGAGCTACGGCAATTATAATGGCCTCTCGCCCGAACGCGCCGTCATCTCGGAAAATGTCGGCCGCGTGGTCGTCACCACCGGCGCAGGCGATCTCGGCACGCCGTCGAACAGCAATCTGGGCGGCACGATCGAAACCTTCTCGTCCGATCCGCTCGCGCATTTCGGCGTCCAGGCGAACCAGACGGTCGGCAGCTTCGGCACATCGCGGACATACCTCCGCGTCGACAGCGGCCAATTCGGCGGCAACAACAGCATCTCGGTCTCCGGTGCGCGTCAGCGTGCTCGCGCCTGGGATTTCAACGGCATCCAGAAGGGCTGGCAGGCCAATGCCAAGTTCGTCCACGACGACAGCAATGGCAAGCTGACGCTCTATTTCGACTATAACGACATGACCCAGCCGAACGAGGACGCCACCACCTTCTTCGTCCCTTCGGCGGGCGGGACCGCCACCCCGGTCCAGCTCTACACGCCCTACACAAAGCCATTCTTCTATCCGGATTTCGACGGCTACCGGACCGGCTATCTGAACGCGATGGGTAATTCGCCCGCCAATGTCGGCGGCAATTACCGCAATTATTATTCGGATGCTCAGCGCACCGACTATCTCGGTTACGCGAAATATGAGGCGCACCTTTCGGATCGCATCACCTGGTCGACCACCGGCTATTTCCACCACAATGACGGCGCCGGCGTCGTCGCCGGTCCGCTCGGTCAGTCGATCACGACCGCGCAGCCTTATCTAGATCCGGCTTATGCGACTTTGCCGGCCAATTGCCGCTTCGGCGGCAACGCCAACGGGGTTCGTCCTACCGCCTGCACCGCTTTGACCGATGCCCAGGCGGCGGCGGCCGGCGCGGCCCTGGTCGCGGCGACGGGCGGATCGGGCCTGATCACGCGCACCACCGAATATCGCATCAATCGCGAGGGCGTGATCTCATCGCTCAATCTCGATCTCGGCGCGCACAAGATCGAACTTGGCGGCTGGTTCGAGCATAACAGCACGGTCCAGTATCGCCGCTGGTATGCGGTCGACGTCACCAATCCCGCGTCGAGCACACCCTATATCCGTCCGCTCGACGTCGAGCAGCCGCTCTTCACCCAA
>Ga0207705_10001862_pt1 | contig 16557 bp, 11 predicted proteins | sample KBSC13metaG_FD_184314 | JGI IMG/M metagenome (GOLD analysis project Ga0207705, IMG submission 184314) | Corn rhizosphere microbial communities from Kellogg Biological Station, Michigan, USA - KBS C1-3 metaG (SPAdes) (version 2) | ecosystem: Host-associated > Plants > Roots > Rhizosphere > Soil ...
GCAGTTCCTCCGGGGGCTTGCCGGGCGCATACCAGAGGTAGAGCGGAACCCCTGCCCGGCCGCGCGATTCGAGGAAGCGGGTGATAGCCGGGTCGCCGTTGGTCCAGTCGGCAGCGAGGATCGGGACGCCCGAGCGCTGGAAAGCATCGCGGACCTCGGCGCGGTCGATGGCCGCTGCTTCGTTGACCTTGCAGGTCAGGCACCAGTCGGCGGTGAAATAGACGAAGACAGGCTTGCCTTGCTGCGTGAGGGCCGCGACGCGGGCTTCGCTCCAGGGCTGAGCGTTGCTGGATTCGCTTCGGCCGGCCTGAGCGTCGAACCGGATCGTGGTCGCCGCGACCAATGAAGCGGCGATCAGGCCGATGGTGACGCCGATCGCCGGCCAGCCGGCGCCCTGCCCGCGCCGCTGCCGGCGCCCGATGAAGACTAAGGCGGCAAGCAGCGCGATGGTGGTGACCGCCGCGAGCTCGAGCGCGACGGGCCCGCCGAGGCGATAGACAAGCCACAGCGCGGCGAAGGCGCTGACAGCCATGGGAATGGCGAGGAAGCGCTTGAGGCGGTCCATCCAGGCTCCCGGCCGGGGTAGCCTGCTGCGCAATGCGGGAAGGAAGGCGACCAGCACGAATGGCAAAGCCAGGCCGAGGCCGAGCGCGGCGAAGACGGCGAGCGAACCGCCAGCAGGCAAAAGCAGGGCGGCACCGAGCGCGGCGCCAAGGAACGGGCCGGCGCAGGGCGTCGCCACGAAGGCGGCGAGCACACCGGTGCCGAAGCTGCCCGCCGGCTGGGCGCGGCCACCGAGAACCGGCAGCTCGAACAGGCCGAGCAGGTTGGCGGTGATCGCCACGGCCAGCAGGAGAAGCAGCATGATCGTGCGCGGGTCTTGCAGCTGGAAGGCCCAGCCGGCCTCCGCACCGGCGGCGCGAATGATCAGGAGGAGCGCGCCCAGCGCCCCGGTGCCGACCACCGCGCCCGCGGTGTAGCTTAGCGCGTCCGAGCGGGCCTCTCGTTCCGATCCGCCGGCGCGCGACAGTTGCAGAGCCTTCAACGCGAGGATCGGGAAAACGCAGGGCATGAGGTTGAGCAGGATGCCGCCGGCAAGCGCGCCAAGTATCGCCCACAGAATGGCCTGCGTGCTCCAGCCGCCGGCGCCGATGAGCCTGCCGCCGGTGGGCACGGATCCCGGCACCGCACGAAACTCGAGACCGCGTCCGTCAGCAAGCGCGAGCACACCCTCGAACTGCTGCGGCGCTTTCTTCATCGACAGTTCGGCGACCACCCAATCGCCGCTTCGGCGGAATTGCTGCGGCGCTTCATAGTCGACGACACCGTCGGTGACGGGGAAGAGGTACGGCTCGGCGACCGCGACGCTGCCCGGCAGGGGGACCGCAACGCGCAGGCGCTGGCCGGCGATCGCGAAATGGGCGGGCGTTGCGAGCGGCCGCGGCAGCGCCTGGCGCCACGCGTCGAATTGCGCGCGATTGGGCGTGCCCTGCCCGACCGGGACATCGAGCGACAACTCGCCGTGCTCGGGGACGCAGATTTTGTCAGTACAGGCCAGCCAATTCGCCGCCGCCCGCACCGGGAAGATGCCCCGCGCATTGGCGGGCACCTTCAGACGAATAAGCACGGCATAGTCGCGCTCGAACACATAATTCATCAGTCCGGCGACGGTCAGCCGGGTCGGCACGGGGTAACGCAGCGGACCGGCCGTGAAACCCGGCGGCAGTTGCCAGCGAATATCCATCGGCAGGCCGGCATCGCCGGGATTCTGCCAATAGCCGTGCCAGCCGGACGCGGGGCGCATGTGGATGGCAAGCTCGACCTCGCCGCCGGGAGGCGCCGCGCCTTCGGCGACCAGCCGAGGAACGATGTGCTGGGCACTCGCCAGCGCTGGTGCGAGCGATAAGCAGAGCAGGAGTAGCAGCCGGCGGATCACGCCCCGGCGCTAGTCCGTGGCGCCGGTCTAGTCGAGGTTCGGGCGCAGCCAGCGCTCGGCCTGCTCGAGCGGCACACCGCGGCGCACGGCATAATCCTCGAGCTGGTCGCGGCCGATGCGGGCGACTCCGAAATACTGGCTGTCGCGATGACCGAAGTAGAAACCGGAGACCGCCGAGGTCGGCAGCATCGCGAAATTCTCGGTCAGCGTGACTTCGCCCGGATGTTCGCCGAGCATGTCGAACAGGATCGGCTTCAGGCTATGGTCCGGACAGGCGGGATAGCCGGGCGCCGGGCGAATGCCGTGAAACTTCTCGCGGATCAGGTCCGCCGTCGACAAATGCTCGTCCGCATAGCCCCACAAGCGGTTGCGGACCGTGGCGTGAAGAACCTCGGCAAAGCTTTCGGCCAAACGGTCCGCCAGCGCCTTGAGCAGGATGTCGTCATAATCGTCGACCGTCTGCTTGAAGCGTTCGAGATGCGGTTCGAGGCCGTGGATGCCGACGGCGAAGCCGCCGATCCAGTCTTCGCCCTCGGGGTTGATGAAGTCGGCGAGGCAGAGGTTGGCGCGGCCCTCGCGCTTCTTCACTTGCTGACGGAGCATGGGCACGCGCGTCCAGTCGTTGCCGGCGAGGACGAGCACGTCATCGCCTTCACGCTTGCAGCGCCACAGGCCGACGGTCGCCTTCGGTGTGACCCACCGTTCGGCGACGATCTGGTCGAGCATTGCATTGGCGTCGGCGAACAGGCTCCGGGCGCTTTCGCCGACGATGGGATCGTCGAGGATTGCGGGATAGGTTCCGGCGAGCTCCCACGCGCGGAAGAACGGCGTCCAGTCGATGGATGCCTTCAGGTCGGCGAGCGGCCAATCGCCGAAATGGTGCATGCCAGGATAGTGCGGTGCCGGCGCCTGTCCCGACGGATCGAACGCGAAGCCATTGGCGCGCGCTTCGTCGAGGGTGGAAAGCTCGTTTTGGCCGCTGCGTTCCCGCGACTTGCGCAGCTTGTCGTAATCGTCGGCGGTCGCCGCGATCAGCGGTTCGCGCTGGGTGTCGGACACGAGTGACGAGGCCACGCCCACGGCGCGGCTGGCGTCGAGCACGTGGATCACCGCGCCCTCGTAGGCGGGATCGATGCGGAGCGCGGTGTGCGCCTTGCTGGTCGTCGCGCCGCCGATCAACAGCGGGGTCTTGAGGCCCAGCCGCTGCATCTCGCCGGCGACGGTTACCATCTCGTCGAGCGAGGGCGTAATCAGACCCGACAAGCCGATCATGTCCGCCTGGTTGTCGTTCGCGGATTGCAGGATGTCCTGCCACGGCACCATCACGCCGAGGTCGATGACCTCGAAGCCGTTGCACTGCAGCACGACCCCGACGATGTTCTTGCCGATGTCGTGGACGTCGCCCTTGACGGTGGCCATCACGATCCGCCCCTTGCCCGCCGTGGCGCCGGACTTTTCCTTTTCCGCCTCGATGAACGGGATGAGGTGAGCGACGGCGCGCTTCATCACGCGGGCCGACTTCACCACTTGCGGCAGAAACATCTTGCCGGTGCCGAACAGGTCGCCGACGACGTTCATGCCATCCATCAGCGGGCCTTCGATCACCTGGATCGGACGCCCGCCAGCGGTCAGGACAGCTTGGCGCGCTTCCTCCGTGTCGTCGACGATGTGCGCATCGATGCCCTTGACCAGCGCATAGGACAGCCGCTCGCCCACCGGCAATGAGCGCCATTCGGCGAGCTTCTTTTCTTCGGCCTCGTCGGTGCCCTTGTAGCGCTCGGCCAGCGCGATCAGCCGCTCGGTCGCGTCGTCGCGGCGGTCGAGGACGACATCCTCGCAGGCATCTCGAAGCTCAGGATCGATCGCGTCATAAACGTCGAGCTGGCCGGCATTGACGATACCCATGTCCATGCCGGCGGGAATCGCGTGGTAGAGGAACACGCTATGCATCGCGCGCCGGACCGGCTCGTTGCCACGAAACGAGAAGCTGAGGTTCGACAGACCGCCGGAGATATGGGCGCCCGGACAACGCCGGCGGATGTCCTTTGCCGCTTCGATGAAGTCCATCGCATAGCGGCGATGCTCGTCGATGCCGGTGGCGACCGCGAAGACGTTCGGATCGAAGATGATGTCGTTGGGATCGGTGCCGTTGGCAACCAGCAGCTTGTAGGCGCGCTCGCAGATCTCGACCTTGCGCGTCGCGGTGTCGGCCTGGCCGACTTCGTCGAACGCCATCACCACCACGGCCGCACCATAAGCGCGGCACTTGGCGGCGAGTTCGAGGAACGGCCCCTCACCTTCCTTCATGCTGATTGAATTGACGATCGGCTTGCCCGACACGCACTTGAGGCCCGCTTCGATCACGCTCCATTTCGAGCTGTCGATCATCACCGGGACACGGGCGATATCGGGCTCGGCGGCGATGCGCTTGAGGAAGATGGTCATCGCCTGCTCGCTGTCGAGCAGGGCTTCGTCGACATTGACGTCGATGATCTGCGCGCCGTTCTCGACCTGGTCGCGAGCCACCTCGACAGCGGCATCGTAATCGCCGGCCATGACGAGCTTCTTGAAGCGCGCCGATCCGGTCACATTGCAACGCTCGCCGATATTCACAAAGCGCGCACCGGCGCCGGCTTCAGTCACTTCAGTCTGTTCCATTTCTTTAAGCGGCGATCAGCATCGGCTCGAGCCCGGCGAGCAAGGTACCGGAGCGAGGTGCCGGGACGGCGCGCGGCGTGCAATCGCGCACCGCCCCGGCAATTGCGGCGATGTGCAGGGGAGTCGTCCCGCAACAGCCGCCAACCACGTTGACCAATCCGCTGGTTCCCCACTCGCGGACCTGCGCCGCCGTCTGTTCGGCAGCCTCATCATATTCGCCAAGCTCATTGGGCAGGCCGGCGTTGGGATAGGCCATCACCAGCGTGTCCGCCTGCGCGGCCAGCGCCGAAAGGTGCGGGCGAAGCTGCGCGGCACCGAACGAGCAATTGAGACCGATCGTTACCGGCTTCGCGTGACGCACCGATGCCCAGAAAGCTTCAACCGTGTGACCGGAAAGGTTGCGGCCGGAGAGATCGGTCAGCGTCATCGAGATCATCAGTGGCAGCTCGCGGCCGAGCGCCTGCTGGGCTTCGAGCGTCGCCATGATCGCCGCCTTGGCATTGAGCGTGTCGAAGATCGTTTCGATCAGGATGAAATCGACGCCGCCGTCGACCAGCGCGTCAATCTGCTCGCGGTAGACGGCCTTGACCTGGTCGAAGTCGACCTCGCGAAAGCCGGGATCGTTGACATCGGGCGACAGCGACAGGGTCTTGTTGGTCGGGCCGAGCGCCCCGGCGACCCAGCGCACGCGGCCATCCTTCGCCGAATACGAGTCGGCGACGCCGCGCATGATCTGCGCCGACGCGCGGTTGATTTCGCCGACCAGAGCCTCGGCGCCATAGTCGGCCTGGCTGATCGAATTGGCGTTGAAGGTGTTGGTCGCGAGGATCTCCGCACCGGAATCGGCGAAGCTTTCGCAGATCGAGCGGACCACGTCGGGCTTGGTGATGTTGAGCAGGTCGTTGTTGCCGCGCTGATCCTTCAAGAGATCGAGCCCGCCGCAATAATCGCTGCTTTGCAACTTACGGTCCTGGATGGATGTGCCGTAGGCGCCATCCTTGATCAGGATGCGCTTGGCCGCCTCGGCGCGGAGGGACTGTGAAGCATTCATGATTGTTTCGCCCTTGCGCCCAACAGGTGACAGATTGCGTAGCTGAGCTCTGCCCGGTTGAGGGTGTAGAAATGGAAGGCGCGTTCTCCGCCCGCGTAAAGCTGACCGCAGAGTTCGGCGGCGACAGTGGCAGCGATCAGCTGACGAGCAGCCGGCAGGTCGTCGAGACCCTCGAACAGATCGTCGAGCCACTTGGGAATGGCCGCGCCACAGGTCGCCGCGAAGCGGCGGGTAGTAGCGACGTTCGACACCGGCAGGATGCCCGGCACGATCTCGACATCGATGCCCGCGGCGGCCGCGTCATCGCGGAAGCGAAAGAAGCAATCGGCCGAGAAGAAAAATTGCGTAATCGCGCGATCGGCGCCGGCGTCGACCTTGCGCTTGAGGTTTTCGAGATCGAACTGACGGGTCGACGAGTCCGGATGGCATTCCGGATAGGCGGCAACCGAAATATCGAACGGCGCGACCTCTTTCAGCCCGCGGACGAGCTCGACCGCGTCGCGATACCCGCCCGGATGCGGTTGATATTTGGAACCCGGTTCGGTCGGGTCGCCGCGCAGGGCCACGATATTCCGCACGCCGGCATTCCAGTAATTGCGCGCGACCTCGTCCACTTCGTCGCGCGTGGCACCGACACAGGTCAGATGCGCAGCCGGCGTCAGCGAGGTTTCCGCGAGGATGCGTTCCAGGGTGGCGTGCGTGCGTTCCCGCGTCGATCCGCCCGCGCCGTAGGTGACCGAGACGAAGCGCGGCTGCAGCGGCTCGAGGGTCTTGATCGACTCCCACAGCGTCTGCTCCATCTTCTCCGTCTTGGGCGGGAAGAATTCGAAGCTGACCTGAATATCGCCGCGCGCCTCGGCGAACAGCGGCAAGTGCCGGCCCAGCATGTCGAGCGCGTTCATGCGGCTCTCCGCTCCTTTTCGGCGGCTTTGACGCCGCGCCAGATCGTCACCGTCAGTTCACCGCCCTTGAGATGCCGCACCTGATCGACGTCGAGCCCGACCGCGGCGAACCAGCCGCTCATCACTTCCTCTTCAAAGCCGAGACGGATGTGGGCATCGCGCTCGCGCAATTCCTCGCGATCGTGCGCCGCGAAGTCGACCACGAGCAACGTTCCGCCGGGGGCGAGCACGCGCGCGGCCTCGCCAATCGCCTTGGCCGGCGAGTGGGCATAGTGAAGCACCTGGTGGATGATGATGCTGTCGGCGCTCTGGTCGGCCAGCGGCAACGCGTACATGTCGCCCTGACGCAGGCTGGAGGCAATGCCGGCGGCTTCCAGCTTGACGCGGGCCAGCCGAAGCATTTCCGATGAACGGTCGATGCCGATCGCCTGCGCCGCGCGCGGACCGAACAGCTCGATCATCCGGCCGGTGCCAGTGCCCACGTCGACCAGCCGGCCGAGGGGCCGCTTGCCGAGCGCCTGGTCGATCGCCTGCTCGACTTCGCTGTCCGCCGCGTGGAGCGAGCGAATCTGGTCCCAGATTTCGGCATGGCCGGAGAAATAGCGGTTGGCCGCCTCGGCGCGTTCGGCCCGGATGCTCTCGGTGCGGGCGGCATCGGCCGCAAACCAACGCGCGGTGGCTTCGTCCGCCCATTCATCGATGAGCGCGAACAAGGGCTCGACCCGCTCGGCATCGGTCAGCGTCAGGAACACCCAGCTGCCTTCCTTGCGGCGGTCGAGCACTTCCGCATCGGCGAGAATCTTGAGATGTCGCGAGACGCGCGGCTGGCTTTGCCCGAGGATCTGCGCCAGTTCGCCGACGGATAGTTCCATCTGGCGCAACAGCGCGAGAATGCGCAGCCGGGTGGGGTCGGCAAGCGCCTGGAAACGGTCGGCAAGGGGCAAAGCGCCAGTCACGAGATAACGATATAAAGATATCTTTATATGGTCAATTCATCGCGTGAAATTATACCCTTGTGTGAAAGTAGGGATTATCGCTATTGCCGCCGGTCTGGCCTGAAGCGACTCGCGTCGACGGCCGGGTTGGATGCCCACCCCCACGGGCATTTTTGAGGGAGTGAAAGATCATGAAGAAGGTTGCTATCGTGACCGCCGCCGTCTGCGCCCTTGCGCTCGGCGCCTGCACCAAGACCGACGAAGCCAACACGGCCGCCAACGAAACCGTCGTCGAGAACACCGCTTCGACCGATGTCAACGTTGCGACGAACGACATCACCGCGAATGCGGACGCCGCGCTGAACGCGGACGTCAATGCCGTCGAAAACACGACCGCGAACGACGTCGCCAACGCGACCGAGAACAAGTAAGCTTCACCCTTACCACTCGAATAGAGAAAGGGCCGTTCCTTCGGGAGCGGCCCTTTTTTTATCTTCGGGCAAAGTGATACTTTGTCCGAGTGAAGAGAGTCATCGCCTGCTTCCTGCTGCTGGCCGCGTGCCGCGACAACCGGCCGCCGTCGCCGAGTGCCAAAGAGAATGCTCAGCTGAATTCAGCCGAAGATCTGCTGAATGAGATGGCCGGCAACGAAGAAGGGCCGGCGGATCGCTCCGCCAGCCCTTCCAACAACAGTTCAGAATGAACGTTCGGACCTAGAAGTCCATTCCACCCATTCCGCCCATGCCGCCGCCGCCCATGGGCATCGCCGGCTTGTCGTCCGGCGCGTCGCTGACGGCCGCTTCGGTGGTGATCAGCAGACCGGCGACCGAGGCCGCGTTCTGCAGCGCGGTGCGGACGACCTTGGTCGGGTCGATTACGCCGGCTTCGACGAGGTTCTCGTACTTCTCGGTCTGGGCGTTGAAGCCCTGGGTCGGATCATTGCCTTCGAGCAGCTTGCCCGAGACCACGGCGCCGTCATGGCCCGCGTTGCTGGCGATCTGGCGAACCAGGGTCGTCAGTGACTTGCGGACGATGTCGATGCCGCGCGTCTGGTCGTCGTTGGCGCCGTTGAGGCCCTCGAGCGCCTTGGTGGCGTAGAGGAGTGCGGTACCGCCACCAGGGACGATGCCTTCCTCGACCGCGGCGCGGGTCGCGTGAAGCGCGTCGTCGACGCGATCCTTGCGCTCCTTGACCTCGACCTCGGACGCGCCGCCGACCTTGATCACGGCCACGCCGCCAGCGAGCTTGGCGAGACGCTCCTGGAGCTTCTCACGGTCGTAATCGCTGGTGGTGTTCTCGATCTGCTGGCGAATCGCTTCGGTCCGGCCCTTGATCGCATCGGCGTCACCGGCGCCATCGACGATCGTCGTGTTGTCCTTGTCGATCGTGACGCGCTTGGCACTGCCGAGCATCGCGGTCGTGACGTTTTCGAGCTTGATGCCGAGATCCTCGGAAATCATCTCGCCCTTGGTCAGGATCGCAATGTCCTCGAGCATCGCCTTGCGGCGATCGCCGAAGCCGGGCGCCTTGACCGCCGCGACCTTGAGGCCGCCGCGCAGCTTGTTGACGACGAGGGTCGCCAGCGCTTCGCCTTCGATGTCCTCGGCGATGATCAGCAGCGGACGGCCCGACTGAACGACGGCTTCCAGGATCGGGAGCATCGCCTGCAGGTTCGACAGCTTCTTTTCGTGGATCAGGATGTAGGGATCCTGAAGCTCGACCGTCATCTTCTCGGGATTGGTGATGAAGTAGGGCGACAGATAGCCGCGGTCGAACTGCATGCCTTCGACGACGTCGAGTTCGAACTCGAGGCCCTTGGCCTCTTCGACGGTGATCACGCCTTCCTTGCCGACCTTTTCCATCGCTTCGGCGATCTTCTCACCGACGACCGTGTCGCCGTTGGCCGAGATAATCCCGACCTGAGCGATTTCGTTCGAACCCGAAACCGGCTTCGAGCGCGTCTTGAGGTCTTCGACAACCTTGGTCACGGCGAGATCGATGCCGCGCTTGAGGTCCATCGGGTTCATGCCGGCCGAGACCGACTTCATGCCCTCGCGGACGATCGCCTGAGCGAGCACGGTCGCGGTGGTCGTGCCGTCGCCGGCATTGTCGTTGGTCTTCGACGCGACTTCGCGCAGCATCTGCGCACCCATGTTCTCGAACTTGTCCTTGAGCTCGATCTCCTTGGCGACGGTGACGCCGTCCTTGGTGATGCGCGGCGCGCCGAAGCTCTTGTCGATGACGACATTGCGGCCCTTGGGGCCAAGCGTCACCTTGACGGCGTCGGCGAGGATGTCGACGCCCTTGAGGATGCGTTCACGCGCATCGCGGCTGAATTTCACGTCCTTGGCTGCCATTTGGCTACCCTTTCAGTCTTGAATGTTCCGAATGTTCACAGTGACCGCACACGAGGGCGCGGCCGCGAAGGTCAGCCGACGATCCCGAGGATGTCGGATTCCTTCATGATGATGAGGTCTTCACCGTCGATCTTGACCTCGGTGCCCGACCATTTGCCGAACAGGATCTTGTCGCCGGCCTTGACCTCGAGCGGGTGAACTTCGCCCTGCTCGTTGCGGGCGCCGGTGCCGACGGAGACGACTTCGCCTTCCTGCGGCTTTTCCTTGGCGGTGTCGGGAATGATGATCCCGCCGGCGGTCTTTTCATCGGCCTCGACACGGCGGACGAGAACACGATCATGAAGCGGCCTGAAACCCATGGGCTTGAACCCCTCTTTTCTCTCTCAGGTTGAACTTTACGTTGGCACTCTACCTATGAGAGTGCCAGCGACACGGCGCATATGGTTGTGCTCCAGTGCCTCGTCAACGGCTGGGGGCATGGAAAATTTCAGGCTGTAACGGTTATGAGTGCGCGGGCCGGGCCAGGGCGAGCCGGTCCCGCATCATCCACCGCGCGAGCATCAGTGCGGCAACAACCGCGAGCCCGGCGGCAAGGCCGATCCAAATGCCAACGCCCTGCCAGTCGCGGCCAAAGGCCAGCCACGCGCCGATCCCGAGCCCGACGATCCAATAGCCGAACAGTGCGAAGAGCAGCGGCCATCGCGTGTCATGCAGGCCGCGCAACATGCCCGCGCCGATCACCTGAGCCCCATCGACGAGCTGGAATGCCGCGGCGACGCGGAGGAAACTGACGGCCAAGCCGATGACGACCGCGTTGGACGGTACGTCGTCCAGAAACAACGTAACGAGCTCGCGCGGGAAAGCCCAGATCCCGATCGCCATTGTGCCCATGAAGCCGACGCCAAGCACCCATGACGTCCAGCCGGCGCGGGTCACGCCAGCTTCGTCGCCGCGGCCGAGCGCCAGGCCGACGCGCACGGTAGCCGCCTGGCCCAGCCCCAGCGGGATCATGAAGGTCAGCGCGGCGATCTGCAGGGCCACGGCATGCGCCGCGACTGCCGGCGCACCGATCCAGCCCATGAAGTAAGCGGCTAGCGCGAACACGCCCATCTCCAGCGCCATCGTCAGGCCGATGGGCCAGCCGAGCCGGACCATGGCCAGCGTCCGCTGGCCATCGAAGCGCCACCAGTTTCCAAACAGGTGAAAACGGCGGAAGCGGCGGTCCGAGAAGATGAAAGCGACCAGGGCCCCGCACATGATGAACCAGGTGAGCGTGCTGCCAAGTCCGCCGCCCAGCAAGCCGAGGCGTGGCATGCCGAAATGGCCGAAGATCAACGTCCAGCTGAGCAGGGCGTTCAGCCCGATGCCGGCCAGGCTGAGCCAGAAGACGACACGGGCGCGCTGCAACGCGGAGACGAAGTTGCGCAGCAGCTGGAACAGCAACCAGGGCCCGGTGCACCACATATAGGCGCGGAGGAAAATCTGGCCCTGGCTGGCAAGTTCATCGGACTGTCCGAACAGGCGCATGAGGTCGCCGACATGCCACAGCATCAGCCAGTAAGGCGGCAGCGTGACGATCAGCAGCCACAGACCGGCGCGGAAAGTGCGCCGAACGTCGCGCACCGCGTTAGAGCGTTGCCCCAGCGCCGTCGCCATCATCGGCGACGAAGCGGTAAGCAAGCCCAGCATCAGCAGGTTGAAGGTGAAGGTCAGGTTGAGCGCGAGCGTCGCGGCTGCGAGTTGGGTCGCGCCGAGCCGCCCCATGAGCAGAACGTCGGTCGCCTGGATAATCTGCTGGGTGAGGTTGGCGAGGATGAGCGGCCAGGCGAGCGCGAGCGTGGCGCGAAGCTCGCCGCCCCATGCCGACTTATGGTCGTTTGCCGAGATGCGCGTCGCTTCCATCGGAAACGCCATTGCGGGCGGCACGGCGGCGACGCAATCCGGTAACGAAACAACGGGATTGCTCCGCCGCGCTCGCAATGACGCACGGGCTGGTCTAGCAATCCCCAAAATGCTGTCGAGGACCCTGCAATGAAGTTCGTGCGCGCAATCTGGAAGCTGCTGGTCGGGGTCAAGGACGCGATGGTCCTGCTGCTCCTGACCTTGTTCTTCGCCGGCCTCTACGGCGTGCTGTCGGCCAAGCCGGCGCCGGTCAAGGAAGGCGTGCTGGACCTCAACCTCAATGGCAGTCTGGTCGAGCAACCGGCGCGCCGCCAATGGTCGGAAGTGGCGAGTGGCGGCCAGCTCGAGCAATATCGCCTGCGCGACCTCGTCGCGGCGATGGACAAGGCGCGGAGCGACGACCGGGTGAAGGTCGTCGCGCTAGACCTCGACGGCTTCACCGGCGGCGGGGCAACCGCGATCAACGATCTGGCCGAAGCCGTCCGGCGCGTGCGCGGCGCTGGCAAGCCGGTGGTGGCCTATGGCGTGGGCTATACCGATGACAGCTATGCGCTGGCCTCCGCAGCCTCCGAGATCTGGCTCAATCCGCTGGGCGGCGTGCTCATCTCCGGTCCGGGCGGGTCGAACCTTTATTACAAGGGCCTGCTCGACAAGCTTGGCGTGACCGCCAACGTCTATCGCGTCGGCACCTACAAATCGGCGGTCGAGCCCTACATCCGCAACGACATGTCGCCCGAAGCGCGGCAGAATTATCAGGCACTGGACGGCGCGCGGCTGGAAACCTGGAAGCAGGCGGTCAAGCAGGCGCGCCCGAAGGCGAACATCGACCTATTCCTGACCAACATGAACGGTGCCGTCGCGGCGGCGGGCGGCGACATGGCCAAGGCGGCGCTGCAGGCCGGGCTGGTTGACCGCGTGGGCGAACGGCCCGACTTCGAAGCGCGGCTCGCGCAGCTTGGGGGCGGCGCCGGCGACCGCGGAAGCGCATTCAAGGACATTAAGCTTGGAGCGTACATCAACGACGTCGTCGACCGGAAACCGAGCGGCCCGATTGGGGTCGTCACCATCGCGGGCATGATTGTCGACGGCAAAGCGGGACCAGGCACGGCTGGCGGCGACACGATCGCCAAGCAAATCCAGGACGGCATCCGCAACAAAGGCATCAAGGCGCTCGTCGTGCGCGTCGATAGCCCCGGCGGATCGGTGCTGGCATCCGAGCGCATCCGGCAGGCGCTGCTCGAAGCCAAGACGAAGAAGATCCCGGTTGTCGTTTCGATGGGCAGCGTTGCCGCATCGGGCGGTTACTGGGTCTCGACGCCGGCCGACTTCATTTACGCCGAACCCTCGACCATCACCGGATCGATCGGCGTGTTCGGCGTGCTGCCGAGCTTCCAGGGAACGCTGGCGAAGCTGGGCGTGGGCGCGGACGGCGTGAAGACGACGCCCCTTTCGGGCGAGCCGGACCTGCTGAAGGGACCGTCACCGGAAGCCGGGCAATTGATCCAGACAGGAGTGGAATCCACCTACGCCCGCTTCCTCAGCATCGTCGCCCAGTCGCGGCACAAGACGCCGCAGCAGATCGATCAAATCGCGCAGGGGCGCGTGTGGGACGGCGGGACCGCGCGGCAGCTTGGGCTGGTCGACGGCTTCGGCGGGATGAGCGAGGCGATCGGCAAGGCCGCGGAGTTGGCCAAGCTCGGCGACGAGCGGACCGTGCGCTATCTCGAGCCCGCGCCGAGCTTCCGCGATCAATTCATCGAAACGCTGGCGACCAACGACAACGACCAGGCAGGGCCGACCGACGCCTTCTCGATGATGGCGCGCAAACCCCAGGACCAGCTTGCGGCAATCCTTGGCGAGGTGCGCGCGATCCTCAATGGACCGAGCATCCAGGCGCGATGCCTGGAATGCCAGACGGCGGCGCCGGTCCGGCCGGCCCAGCGGGAGCAGAGCCTGCTGGCCCTGCTGCAAAGCTGGTTGGCTGCATAACGAGCATAAGGGGGATCGCATGAAAGCCTATCTGGCGGCGCTGTGCGCCGGCGCCGCGCTGGCGGCCATGCCCGCGGCGGCGCAAAGCATCGTTACCGAACGATCGGTCGCGGCGCACGAGGCCTTTCTTGCCAGCGATGCGCTGCAAGGGCGCGGCAGCGCGACCCGCGACGAAGCCATCGCCGCGGCTTATGTCGCCTCGCAGTTCCAGTCCTTCGGGCTCGTCCCCGCGCCCGGCATGGACGGTTATCTGCAGAAAGCGACGGTGATCCGCGAGACCTTGTCCGCGCCGGTCACCTTGACCGTCGGCGGAATGGCCGTCGGCGCGCCAACGCTTCTGCTCAGCTCGGGCAAGCCGATTTCGGGTGCGCTGGCGGTCGCGATCGAGGCCGATCCGGCCAAGCTGCCCAATGCGGATGTCGTGCTGGTGTCGGCCAGAAACGCCGATCCAATGACCATCTACCGCGCGGTCGCCGGCAAGCCGATCAAGCTGATCATCGTTCGCGAGAACGAGGGGAGCCGGAAGCTGCTGGGCATGCTCGGCGGCAAGCCGCGGCTGCCGACTTACTTGGAAGAGAAACCACCGCGCGAGCGGCCGAGTCTGATCACGTTACCCGATGCCGCGGTGGACGCGCTCGCCGCAAAGGCCGGCGCACCCGTCATCCTCAATGTCACCACGAGCAAGGAGCGCGCGGTCACCACCAACGCCATCGGTTTTCTGAAGGGACGCGATGCGAAGGCGGGGACGCTGCTGCTGACGGCGCATCTCGACCATCTCGGACTGCGGCCGGACGGCACGATCATGCCCGGCGCGAACGACGACGCATCGGGGACTACGGCGGTGCTGGAATTGGCGCGGGCGCTGGCGAGCGGCAAGGCGCCGCGGCGCAGCATCCTGTTCGTCTGCTACGGCAGCGAGGAAATCGGCGGCTTCGGCTCGACCTATTTCGGCGAGCATCCGCCCGTGCCGCTCGACCGGATTGCGGCGAACATCGAGTTCGAGATGATCGGCTCGCAGGACCCGAAGCTGCCCAGGAACACGCTGATGATGACGGGCTTCGAGCGGTCGAACCTGGGTCCGGCGCTCAAGGCGCATGGCGCGCTGGTGACGAGCGATCCCTATCCCGAACAGAACTTCTTCCAGCGGTCGGACAATTACTCGCTCGCGCTGAAGGGCGTGGTTGCGCACACGGTGTCGGGTTGGGCGGTCGTGCCGACCTATCACCGGCCAACCGACACCGCCGCGAACCTCAACATTCCGTTCATGACCAGCGCGATCCGCTCGCTCGTCGCGCCGATCCGCTGGCTGGCGAACAGCGATTTCGTGCCGGCCTGGACCGCAAACGGGCGGCCGACGCAGGAGCGCTAGCCGAGACTTTCGGCTAGCCGTCTGAGCGTGGCGGCGGGGCGGTCGATGATCTCGCCGTGCGATGGGATTAGACGGATCAAGCCTGGCAGCTCAGACCAGTCGCGCAACTGCGCGGCGAGCGCGTCTTCGTCCTTGACGTAGCGCATGCGCAGCAAACGCGGCACCGCCGGGCGGGGCCCAAACCCGGTAAGGCGCGCCATGATCCGCGCACCAAGCCCCGCTGGGTGTGAAACGTTGCCGACGATGTCATTGACGATGAGGGTCGTGCCGCCCTTGTGACGGACGACCAGTGCCAGCTCGGCATCACCCATGCCGGGAACACTGATGAGGTCTACATCCTTGCCCAGGTCAGGCGCCGAAGTGTCGACCCGCACGGCTTCGCCGACCTGCGCGGCGGCGCCAGATGCCGCGACGACCTTCGCCTTGGGATAGCGGGTCTTGAACGGTCGGCTGTCGAGGCGGTGACCGCCATTGGGAATGATGATGAAAGACGGGGTGCCCAGCGCCTCGATCCGCGCCATGTCCTTTTCGGGCAGCGGAATCGGCGAAAAGATCACCGTGCGTTTGCGCGGCAAGCCGACCACCGTCATCCGCCGCGGAAAGTTGCCGAGCGGCATGGGGATTTGGCCTATTACCGTTAACAGTCCCGGCGCGACCTCACGCAGCGGACCATGCGGCAGCACTTCCCAACGCTCATGAAGCTTCGCCATTGCAAAGCTCAACGCATCAGATGTGGATCGGCTTCCCGGTCACCGCCATCGCCGCTTCCTTGAGCGCCTCGCTGTGGGTCGGGTGGGCGTGGCAGGTGTAGGCGATGTCCTCGCTGGTCGCGCCGAACTCCATCGCCTGCGCGGCCTGGGCGACCATCGTTCCGGCGACCGACGCGATCATCCAGACGCCGAGCACACGGTCGGTCTTGGCGTCGGCGATGACCTTCACGAAGCCGTCTGGCTCGTGGTTGGTCTTCGCGCGCGAATTGGCGAGCATCGGGAATTTCCCGACCTTGACCTCGCCATGCTCCTTCGCCTGCGCTTCTGTCAGGCCGACGCCAGCAATCTCCGGCATGGTGTAGACGACCGAGGGGATGACGTCGTGGTTCACGATCCCCGTCAGTCCCGCGATATTCTCGGCGACCGCGATGCCCTCGTCCTCCGCTTTGTGGGCAAGCATCGGGCCGGGGATCACGTCACCGATCGCCCATACGCCCGGCACCTTGGTGCGGAAGTCGTGATCAGGTTCGATCTGGCCGCGCTGATTGGTGGTGAGACCCGCCTTGTCGAGCGCAAGGCCGTCGGTGTTCGGACGGCGGCCGATCGAGACCAGCACCACGTCGGCGTCGAGCGTTTCCGCCGCGCCTCCCTTGGCCGGTTCAACCGTGACGGTAGCCTTGCCGCCATCAACCTTCACACCGGTGACCTTGGTGCCGAGCTTGAATTCGATCCCCTGCTTCTTGAAGAT
>Ga0207705_10001866_pt1 | contig 16533 bp, 11 predicted proteins | sample KBSC13metaG_FD_184314 | JGI IMG/M metagenome (GOLD analysis project Ga0207705, IMG submission 184314) | Corn rhizosphere microbial communities from Kellogg Biological Station, Michigan, USA - KBS C1-3 metaG (SPAdes) (version 2) | ecosystem: Host-associated > Plants > Roots > Rhizosphere > Soil ...
ATATCCTGCACCCGGACGCTTCGCTCAATGAAAATGCGCCCGCATGTTATCGCGGTCTCGATCGTTTCGCGGCGAGGAAAAGGATTGTCGAGGACTTGCAAGCGCAGGGACTTATCGCGGACATCCCGCCCCACCAGCAAACCGTGCCCCGCGGCGATCGCAGTAACGCGGTGCTCGAACCTTATCTTACCCGTCAGTGGTTTTTGCGGACGAAGCCGATGGCCGTAGAGGCGATGGCGGCCGTCCGCGACGGGCGAATCCGCCTGATCCCGGGCCATTGGGAGAATACTTTTTTCCCCTGGATGGAAGACATCCGGGACTGGTGCATCAGCCGGCAGATTTGGTGGGGTCACCGCATTCCGGCCTGGTACGACGATCAAGGCGCAACTTACGTGGGTGCCAGCGAAGCGGAAGTGCGGGCGCGGCATCGTCTCGCGGATGACCACAGGCTGGTGCAGGATGAGGATGTGCTCGATACGTGGTTCAGCTCGGCGCTGTGGCCATTTGCGACTCTGGGCTGGCCCGAGGCAACGCCTGAGATGGCAGCCTTCTACCCGACCAGCGTCATGGTCACGGCCTTCGATATTCTATTTTTCTGGGTGGCTCGCATGATGATGATGGGCATCAAGCTCACCGGCCAGGTTCCGTTCCACACGGTTTACATCCATGGCTTGGTGCGGGACGCGCATGGGCAAAAAATGTCGAAGTCGAAAGGGAACGTTTTGGATCCGCTCGATCTGATCGACGGGGCGACAGTCGAGACGCTCGTCAAAAAGATGACCCGCGGCCTGATGCAGCCGGGGATGGCCGCGCGAATCGAGGAAACTGTGAGAAAGGACTACCCGAACGGTCTCGCGCCCTCCGGCACAGATGCGTTGCGGTTTACCTTTGCCGTGCTGGCGGGCACGGGCCGCGACATCGCGTTCGATGCACACCGCGTGGAAGTCTCGCGGATGTTTTGCACCAAGATCTGGAATGCCGCGCGTTTTGTTTTGATGAATCTCGGCGGCGACGGAGGGGTGATCCCGGCGGCACCCGAGAGCGATAGCGGCAGCCCGCTGATCGGCCGCTGGATTAAATCGCGGTTTGGACAGGCGCTGGCCCAGGTGAAGCGAGGCATTGCCTCCTATCGGTTCGATCAGGTCGCCGAAGCGATCTACTCGTTCACCTGGAGCGATTATTGCGACTGGTATCTGGAACTCGCCAAAATCGACCTGGCGGACGTTCCCTCCATTGCGCCTTCCTCCACGCGCCGGACGCTTGTCGAAGTACTGGAGGCGCTCCTGCGACTGATGCACCCGGTCATGCCATTCATCTCGGAGGAATTGTGGCACAAGGTGGCGCCGCGCGTTGGAATCCAGGGCGCAACCATCATGCTTCAGCCGTACCCGGAAGCAGGCGACTACCCGATCGACGAAGAGGCCGAAGCCGAGATCGGGTGGATCCGACGAGTGATCGGTGAAATTCGCAGCATTCGCAGCGATAGGAATGTTCCACCGGGAAAGTTGGTGCCAGCCGTGGTGGCCAGCGCAGACGAGCGGATGAGCGCGTGGCTCCAGCGCAACAGCCGCTTCTTGAACCGCCTCGCCCGGCTCGCGAGCCTCGAATGGCTGCCGGCCGGCGCCCCCGAGCCGGAGTCCGTCGTGGTGATCGTGGAAGGTTTGCGCCTCCTCTTGCCGTTGCACGGCTTGGTGGAGCGCGACGCCGAAATTCTGCGGATGACCAAGCAAATCGACGAGTTGAGGGCTCAGATGATGAAGAGCCGGGCCAAGCTGGAAAACCCCGACTTTGCCGCGCGCGCGCCGGCTGCCGTGGTTGAGAAGGAACGTCAGCGCATCCATGAAGTCGAGCGAACCCTGGCGGAAATCGAGAAAAACAAGGAGCGCATGGAGCATCCCATGACAGGTTCTTGATCGACCCCAGAGCCTGCCCCGCAATCAGACCTCTCACACAACGCCGGTCAGGTGGATTGTTCCCGTCATTCGGCGTTGACGAAGGCGACAAAACGGCTCTCAAAATTCCACCAACTCGAAGTGCTGCTTGCCGGCCATGGCGAAGCGTGCGAAAACTGCGTCGCAGGCGCCTCAAACGGATGCCTCCACGCCGGCATAGCTCAGTTGGTAGAGCAGCTGATTTGTAATCAGCAGGTCATCGGTTCGAGCCCGATTGCCGGCTCCCTCAACGACAGTGGTTTACGATAATTGCGCACTTCGAGCGTAGATCTCGGCGCCCTTATATTGCGCTTAAAGTTTCTGAGGGGCGGTTCGAAGCCGCGAAGAGGGCGTGGAGGCCAGTCTCGATAGCGACACACAGAGGCCAGGTTGTGAAGTTACCGTCTGGCATCTGAAAGGGCTTCCCGGCCGCCCTCCATTCCTCAATCCGCCGCAACAGCCTCCCAGTACGGCATTTCAATGAGCGGATCGAGACCGTCAGGGATGGACAATTGAGGACCGGCGTGAATGGACGGATTTCATGGTTTCCATTGCCCGGGTCAGGGTTTCCCCGCCCTCCAAACTGGATGCTCCTCCCCGTGGCACCGGCACCCTTCGCGCTAGTCTCATGCACCGAACACAACAACGCATCCACCGAGGCGAACCATTAACCGCACAGAGACGTAACCGCGAAAATAGACAGGGCAATCAAGATGAGCAAACAGACTAGATTTTTGGACGGACCGAGCTTCCTGCTCTCAATTCTCTTGTGCGGTAGTGTTTCCGTGGTCCAAGCGGCACCGGCCACTGTTCTGGCTCCCGTGGTGGACGTAAAAGGCCCGGTCATGTGGGCCGGTCCCGGCGCCGCAAAATCCACGCCTCTTCGGCGCGGTGCAGCGCTGCCGGAAGGGAGTGTGGTCAGCACGGGGGCGGATGGACGGGTGATGCTTTCGCCCGTGCCTGGAATCGCGGTGAGCGTGGCAAAGTCCACCTCCGTGTCAGTGGCGCACCTCACGGTGGTCAAGATCGGCGACTCCATCAGGGAACGCCAGGCGGCGCTGAAATTGGAATCGGGGTCGCTCTCCTTTTCCATCGAGAAAGGAAACTCCAGCAAGACGACTTTCACAGTGATCACGCGTCAGGGCACGATGAGCGCCCAACACTCGGTGGGGACGATTTCTGCCAGCGGCTCTTCCGTGATGATCGCCGCGTTGAGCGGAACGGTGAGTTTCACAGCCAAGGGCAGCAAGACCGCGATTGCAATCGAGCCCGGTGCATGCCTCACGGCATCCGGAGACGGTCTCAATGCCCAGATCCGCGTGATCAATGCCGTTTCGGGAACGACGGTGGATTACAGCGCCGATGGGACGCCACTCGGTACCCATCGGGCAACAGCCCGGGAACTGGCGTCCGTTCGCGGTCTCTTCGCCGCCGCGCTCGCACATGCGGTGCTGGCGGTGAGCGACAGGCTGCTCAGCAGCGCGGAGGTGGCCGGTCTGATGACGATTTTGACGGAGATCAACCAAACCTTTGCCGCGGCGGGTCTCGCCTCCATCGAGACGACCACCTCGGGAGCCCCGGCTCCGGCATCAAGCAACTCCGCGGAAGTCGCCACGGCGCCCCCAAGCTTCACGGGAGGCTCGGCGAATCCGGCCAATACGTCGGGCGCGATCATTTCGCGGGAACGCTGAACGGGGCTCGAAACGCCGCGACCCATGAAATCTCTTCGTTTTCGATGCCGGACAGCGGCGCTCGCGGCCATGGCCGTGACCGTGCCGGTTTTTGCCGGTCGCATGATCGATTCCGGTGGGCCGCCCGCGCTCCCGCGCGCCACTGACGAGAGGCTGGCGCCGCCCCCGGAAGTCGAGCCAGCGGAGGCAGAAGAGGACGAACGCGCGGATGGATCCATAACGGTAACGGAGCCGGCAGAAGACGGGGACGACGACAACGCGCCGCTGGTCCCCGAGGCTCCCCCACGGCGATGGAAATTTCAATTGGCCTTTCGGACGGGCGTGAGCCATGACGACAATATTTTCCTAAGCACGCGCCAAAAGGTGAGCGCGAATATTTTCGAGATTGGCGCCAACTTCAACCTCACTTGGGGCGACTACATTGATAAGAAGGAGAGTTTTCTCTCGATCCAGTATGCGCCGAGCTACCTCTTCTATGGTGGCCATAGTGGTCTGAACGGTTTCGAACAGGATGGCGCTCTCCTCAGCCAGTGGAGGATCGCCAGGCTGACCCTGGGTCTGGACGCGCGACTGACGACCTTGATCGGCGGAGACGTGGACGTCGGCACCCGCGCCGACCGCACGCTCTACCATATCGCGCTCACCGCGAAGTATGATTACAGTGACAGGACATCTTTCGAAACCAGCATTGCGCAAAACTCCTCCAGCTACCGCGCGTATGCAGGGTCCGTCGAATGGGTGAACGAGAATTGGGTCGACTATCGAATTGCGCCAAAAACGCGGCTGGGGTTGGGCCTGGCGCTGGGCGAACTTCGGCCCGACGGCAGCGATACCCAGACCTACCAGCAGGCTTTGTTGCGCCTCACCAATCCGGCCACGGGCAAGCTTTCGTTTACGGCCAGCGGTGGCGTCGAGTTCCGGCAGTTTGGCGGTGGAGAAGGCAGCCAGACATCTCCCGTTTTTTCCCTCGGGGCGAGCTACCGGCCCTTCGATGGCACGGAGATTTCGCTGGAAGCATCCCGCCGGAATTACAGTTCCGCTGCCCAGATCGGGCAGAACTACACGGCCACGGGGATCAGCGCCACGCTTCGCCAGCGGCTGTTGACCCGCTTTTTCGCGACCTTCTCCGGGGGCTATGAGGACGCCAAGTACGAGGCCACCGAAACCCAGGCGAGCACATCGCGCCATGATCAGTACGTCTTCGTGCGGCCGGCGGTCTCCTTCACGTTGACCCGGAAGATCAATATCGAGCTCTACTACCAGTTTCGCCGCAACACGTCGACGTCCGCGCTCTCCTCCTTCGAAAGCAATATCGCCGGAGTGCAGGCGACCATTGGCTTCTGACGGATTTGTCCATTGTCCCATGAAAAAAACCATCACCATCCTGCTCCTGTCCTGCGGCCTGCTCTCCGCGGAACCGGCCATTCCCAATGATAACTACCGGCTCGCGCCGGACGACCTGATCCAGGTGAAAGTCTTCCGCGAGGAAGACATGGATTCCACGGTCCGCATTTCCAAGGACGGCACCGTCACCTTACCTCTCCTCGGAGCGGTGCGACTGGGGGGCAAAACGACCAACGAAGCCACTGCGCTGGTCCGGGAACTCCTCGACCGCGACTATATCGTCAACCCTCAGGTGACCCTCACGGTGATGGAAATCACCCGGCAGACATTCACAATTCTCGGTGAGGTACAAAAGCCGGGCTCGTACAAGATTCCCAGCCAGGGCACGTTCACCCTGCTCCAGGCCGTGGGACGCGGCGGCGGATATACGCGAACCGCCAACCCTGGAAATGTCACCGTGAAGCGGCAGGCGAACGGCCGGGAAACGCTCCTCAAGGTGAACGCCAAAACACTCGCCCTACAGAGCGGCGGAGAGCCGTTCCTCATCCAACCCGGCGATACCATCACGGTCGGAGAAAGCTTCTTTTGATCCCATGAAAAAACCATCCACTCCGGCCGTCTCCCTCGACGGCATCGATTTCCAGGAAATCCTCCACGTCCTGAAGGAAAAGGCATGGCTCATCGTCGTCTGCGTCCTCGCCGCCTGCGTCCTCGGCGGCGCGTATATCGCGCGCAGCGCGCGCATCTACTCCTCTCGCGAAGTGATCCAGGTCGAGCCGCAGCCCCAAAAAGTCATCAACATTCAGGATGTCAATCCGGAGGAAGTGCAGAGCAACGAAGTGATCAAAACGATCGAGCAAAATCTCGTCAGCACCACGCTTCTGGATCGCGTGGCCACAGTCAATCACTTACCAGGCGATGGCGCTCAACTGGCCGCCAGCGTGACCGCAAAAATCCGGCCGGGCACCCGGCTCATCGATATCGTCGCCGAGAACCCACAGCCGGAACTCGCGCAAAGAATCGCCCACTCCGTGGTCACGGAATTTGTCCGGCAGAACATGGAAACGCGCACCGACTCGACGCATATGGCTGGCACGTTTCTCCTGGAGGAATCGCAGCGCCTGAAAGCCAAGCTCGAAAAATCCGAGCAAGCACTGCAAAGCTACAAGGAAGAGACCCAGGCCGTCAGCCTCGAGGACCGGCAGAATATCACGGTCGAGAAACTGAAGGACATCAACCAGCGGGTCACCGAGGCGAAAACGGAGCGGCTGCGGCTTGAATCCGACTATCTGGACGTCGGAAAATACAGCGGCAACCCCGAGCGCGTCGGAGCGATCGCCAGCGTCGCGGCCAATCCCGCCCTGATGGAATTCAAGAGGACGATTGTCGCCCAGGAGGTCGATATCCAGGCCTTGGCCGAACGATACCGGGCGAAAAACCCGAAATTGATCCAGGCGAAAAATCAATTGGAGAACCTGCAGGCCCGGCTGGCCGGGGAGGTCATGAAAGCGGCGGACGCCGTGGTTGTATCGTACGAAGCCTCGAAAAATACAGAGTTGAAATTCGAGGAGGCGCTTCGGGAGCAAGAGCAGGCGGCGCTGAGCCTGAACAAGCTGGCGATCCCCTACAACGTGCTGGCGCGTGAAGTGGAATCCGACCGCGCCCTCTACGAGTCGGTGATCAAGCGCATGAAGGAAACCGATGTCACGCGGGATCTGGAAAAGAACAATATCCGCATCGTGGAAAAGGCCGCGGTGTCAAAAGTGCCAGTCCGGCCTGACAAGCTCCGGATTCTGTTGCTCGCGCTCGGGGGCGGCCTCGTTCTGGGGCTGGGGTTGAGCTTCGGACTGAACGCGGTCGACAGCTCGTTTAATACGGTGGACAAGGTCGAACGCGTCCTCGGACTGCCCATCCTCGGGGCGATACCCCGCCACGATAAGGAAACGCCGCTCGTCTTTCAGGACACGGCATCGGCGTCCGCGGAATCGTTTCGATCCCTCCGAACGGCAATATCGCTCATCGGAAAAGCCGATCAGCGCAAGGTCACTCTTTTCACGAGTGCCAACCCGGCCGAAGGGAAGAGCTTCTGCGCGATCAATCACGCCCTCTCGCTGGCCCAGCAAGGGATGCGGACCCTGCTCGTCGATGCCGATCTCCGCCGGCCGACGGTCGCGGCCACGCTCCTGGGAAACGGGAATGCCCTGGGCTTGAGCGACCTGCTCGCCGGCATCGCCACGCTGGACCAGGCAGTCCACCACGCGGAAGACGCGAACCTGTTCGTTCTGCCCGCCGGCAGCCGTACTCCCAATCCCGCGGAGTTGTTGAGCCGGTCCGATTTTGGGGCCTTGATGATCGAGGCTGCGGGAAGGTTCGATCGGATCGTCATCGACACCGCGCCGGTCAACGCAGTCAGCGATACCTTGCTGCTCGTCGAGCACGCGCATTCGGTTTGCCTCGTGGTCCGCGCGGCAAGCACGCCGCGCAAAGCCGTGCTGCGCGCTTCCGCCGCGCTGACCGCCGCCGGCCACCGGCCAGTCGGCGTCATTCTCAACCGGATCGCCTCCCACGGCGGAGCCGGTTACTACGGCCACTATGGGGCTGGAAAATATGGCGCCGCCGAGACGGTTCTCGCCTGACCGCTCCGGTTCATGTCGCCCGGGAAAGCACTGTTTTCGGGGCGGATGGCCCATTGCTTTTTCCAGTCACCCACTCGCTGCTTCCCCAGCCGAAGCCCAGGTAGATCGCAACGTAAAGCTGCAAGGACGCGATTTGAAGCGGGAAGTCGACCAGGGCATGCAGGGCGACGCCCACCAGCGCCAGCCCACTCGTGAAGAGGAGCGCCCGTTCCGCGGATCGCTTCCCGCGGCAGAAATGGAAACAGCGAACCAAGCCGCCCAAAAATAGAACGGCCCAAGCTGCGGTACCCATCCATCCCCACTCGATCAGCGCCTGGAGATAATCCTCATGCGCAAATCGCCAGACGCCGCGGATCGCCGTGCCGAGTTCCCGCGTGTAATGGGGAAAAGCGAGATGAAACGTCCCCGGCCCCAGGCCCCATGCGCCGGCGTCGGGCAGCATGCGCAGCAAAACCTGGGTCGAGATCCAGCGCGGATTTTCCACATTGATTTGTCCCGCCAGCATCGCCCACCTCGTCGCGGGCAGCGCGACCACCAGGACCACGATCCCAAACAGCACCAAGCCGGTGTAGATCACCGCCGCCCGGCGCGGGATCAGGAGAATTTCGCGCCACCACACCCGGAACTGCCAGATCGTGATGACGCCGAGCATGAGCAGCGTCACGACCGCGGCCGCGCGCGAGGCATTGATGAACGCGCCTGCCACGCAAATCACGGCGGCGGGCAAAAGCAGGAGGCGGCTCTTTTCGGACTTGCGCGCCGCCACCACTGTCAACCCGGCGACCAACGGCACCACCAGATTGATGAACGCGCCGGCGTTTCCGTGATAGAAATAAGTCGAGAAATAGAGGGTCCCCGGACGCACATCTTCAAATGGCAGGAGCGGCACGCCGGCGAACTTCTGCACCATGCCAAAGGCCACAACGGACGTGCCCGTCAGCACCATCGTCCACCAAACTCGCCGCCTCCACTCCGCGAACCGGGATAAATCGTTAACCAAACAGATTACTCCCAGAAGCGCGCTGACTCGCAGCATCATGGCCACGGAAGTGGATCGGTCGAGCGTGCCCGGACCTGCGGTCCACCAGGACGCTATCGGGACGAAACTGAAATATTCCGGGTCGAAGAGCCAGTGTGCATTGAACGCCATCCACCAGCCTTGAAGCAGGAGGAAGGCGACGATGGCCGCCACGACCCAATGCACAACGGGACGGACCCGTCGCACCGCGCAACTCACGACCCAAAGGAGCAGAGCCGATCCAAGCAAGGCGTTCAACACATCGATTGTCCACGGCCTGGTGCAGCCGAAAGCCCACGGGGCATAGACCAGGCTGAGGAGGAGCAGCCATCGCGGGGCGTCGGTAAGGAAATGGGACATCGAGAGTGGATCAGAAGCGCTCGAGATGGAGTTCGAACTCCGGTCCATCAGTGGGCACCTGGAGAGAATAGGCCGGCATTGCCAAACCGCCCCACACTATCTGCAGCCATCGTGATTCGAAACATCAGTATTTACCCCGAGGCCGAATCTCCACGGTCAGCCCGGCTCCTCCAGACCGGCGGCTGCTCTATCATTGCTGCGACTCGAAACCTTCACTGCCTGTGACCACCACCTCCATTCCTCCGGCCATCGCGGAGCCCTTCACAAAAATCCGCCCGCATTCCGGTTGGGCGGCGCTGAACCTGCCGGAGGCGTGGAAGTTTCGCGACCTGCTTTTCGCGCTTGCCGCACGCGATCTCAAGCTGCGCTACAAACAAACCGCCCTGGGGGTCGTCTGGGTCATCGCCCAGCCGCTCATGGCCGCGGCCATTTTCTCCTTCGTCTTTGGAAAAGTGGCCCGGCTTTCGAGCGACGGCGTGCCCTACCTGCTCTTCTCGTTTGCGGGTCTCCTGGGATGGAATCTCTTCAGCGCCACGGTGACGAAATGCAGCGGGTGTCTCGTCGGCAATTCCCAGCTTATTTCCAAAGTTTTTTTCCCGCGCCTGATCCTGCCGCTTTCGACGATCCCTTCGGTCCTCGTCGATTTCGCCGTCGCCGCGGCCATGATGGCGCTGCTAATGGCCATCCATGGCGTGGCGCCAGGTTGGGGCATCCTTCTTATGCCCGTGTGGATGGCCGTGCTTTTGATGCTGGCCCTGGGCATCGGCCTCGGCGCCGCTGCACTCGCTGTCCCCTACCGCGATGTGCAGTACATCGTCCCGGTCTTCATGCAGATCCTGCTTTACGCGAGCCCGATCGCCTATGCCATTTCCGCGGTGCCGGAACATCTGCGGAGTGTTTACCTCTGCAATCCGCTGAGCGCCCCTCTCGAAGCCTTCCGCGCCTCGCTGCTCCACACCGCGTGGCCCGGGTGGGAATCGCTCGCCGTCGCCGCGGGATTCTCCGCGGTCGTCTTCCTGGCCGGGCTGTACGCGTTCAAGCGGATGGAAAGGCAATTTGCCGATGTCATCTGAACGAACCATGAGCTTCTCATCCAATGGCACCGCCGTCTCCGTTCGCGGCCTGAACAAATCATTCACGATCGCGCACCAGGCGAAGAAGCACTCGACTTTAACCGAGGCCATTCTCGACCGCGTCCGGCATCCCTTTCGCCGCGACGAGCGCGAAACTTTCCACGCGCTCAAAGACCTCAGTTTCGACGTCAAACAGGGAGAGGTCGTCGGGATCATCGGCCGCAATGGCGCGGGCAAAAGCACGCTGCTGAAAATCCTCAGTCGCATCACCGGGCCCACCTCCGGCGAGATCGACCTCTATGGCCGCGTCGGCAGTCTGCTCGAAGTCGGGACGGGTTTTCATCCGGAACTCACCGGCCGCGAAAACATCTTTCTCAATGGCGCGATCCTGGGTATGAGCCGCGCGGAAATCCGGAAGCAATTCGACGCGATCGTCGATTTCTCCGGCGTCGAAAAGTTCCTCGACACACCGGTCAAACGCTACTCGAGCGGCATGTATGTCCGGCTGGCGTTTGCCGTCGCGGCGCATCTGGAATCGGAGATCATGGTGGTCGACGAAGTCCTGGCGGTCGGGGACGCCGAGTTTCAGCGCAAATGCATGGGCAAGATCAAGGACGTCGCCACGGGTGGACGAACCGTGCTCTTCGTCAGCCACAACCTGGCTTCCGTGACCAGCCTCTGCTCCTCGTGCCTGGTCTTGAAGGAAGGAGCGTTGGCCTTTGTCGGCGCCGCCGCGGAAGGCGCACAATTTTACACCGACTCCGCGGCGCGCTGGGCTCGGGAAGACCGGCGGGACTTACGCCTTTGCCGCGCGTCGTGGGCCGCCCCGCTGATTCAATCGGCGAGGGTCCTGGGCGCCGATGAAACGGAGCAGGCGTGCCTGCCAGCCGGTACGCCGCTGACGATCGAGATGACGTTTGAAACTCCGGTGGACCAACCTCTGCGGCAACCCGTGATGGGAGCCGTCTTCCACCGTTCGGGATTCGGCACCGTCTGCGGAGTCAATACGCGGATGACCGGTTTCGACGACGCCACCGGTTCACAGACGGCGGGAACCATGCGCTGCACGCTGCGCCGCCCGCCCTTTCTGCCTGGGCACTACACCGTGGATCTCTGGCTGGGAGACGGGCCGGGCGATAGCGATGTGCTCTATGGTTACCTGAGCTTCGAACTCGAGGATGCCGACGTTTACGACACCGGACGGGCGCCCTTTCGCGACATGGGCGTGATTTTCCTCGATCCCGAATGGGACTTCCAGAGCCGGTCCTCCGGCACGCTTCCGCCGGAAAAAAAGCCGCAAACTTCCTCCCGCCAATCCCACCATCTGCCCATCCTGCCATGACCGTTGCCGCCATCGACCATTCCTACACGCCCGAGTTTTTCGCCACGCAGCAATCGGCTTCGGAAAGATCGGCTCGTGAGGTCGTCCCCCTGTTGATGGACTTGCTGCGGCCTCAGCGCGTTATCGATGTGGGCTGCGGCATCGGAACCTGGACCCGGGTCTTTGCCGAGCACGGCGCCGAGGTCCTGGGTGTGGATGGCGATTATGTCGATCGCCGCCAGCTCTGCATCCCCGTTGAGAAATTTCTGGCCCGGGATCTGATGAAACCTCTCCGGGTCGGCGTGGGCTTCGATCTCGCGGTCTGCCTGGAGGTGGCGGAACATCTTCCACCCAAACGCGCGGCAGGGTTCATCGCCGACCTTGCCCGACTGGCGCCAATCGTCGCATTTTCCGCGGCCGTACCTGGGCAGGGAGGCGTGCAACACCTGAACGAGCAGTGGCCGGAATATTGGGCGGATCTGTTTGGGGAATGCGGATACGTCGTCGTCGACTCACTGCGCAACCGGATTTGGTCCAACTCCCGTGTCGTCTGGCACTACCGGCAGAATCTGCTGCTGTTTGTCCGCCAATCCGCGCTGGCCGATTTTCCACGGCTGCAGGCGGAAATGGAGCGGCAGGGTGTGCATTCCCTCTCCGTCGTTCATCCCGAGATGTATCAGGGCCTGTGCGTCGATGCCGATCCGCGCCACATGTCCCTGGCGAAAGCGTCCCGCGTGTTTTTCAAAACCGTGTCCGAAGTTCTCCGCCGCAAACTCGGCCGGCCCAAGCGCTAGCGATCTCCGGACGATGACGAACTACCCACACCCGGAGATCCACGCAATGACGGCGACCGTCATCATCGTGACGTTGAACCGCCCCGACTGCGTGGAGCGTTGTCTGAGTTGCCTGCACGCGCAGACCCGCCTGGCAGAGCAGATCATCGTGGTGGACGCCTCCGCCGACGACCTGACCCGCGTCGTGTCGACGCGCTTTCACGATGTTGTCTATCTGCGCAATGCGAACGGATTTGGCCGCATGACCGCATCCCGCAACATCGGCCTGCGAAAGGCGAATGGCAATGTCATCGCCTTCCTCGACGACGACGCCTTCGCGCACCCCACCTGGCTCGAGCACCTGCTCGAATCCTACGCTGATCCGGCGGTGGGCGCGGTGGGGGGACGCGCTTTGAACAATCAGCGAGAGGAGTCAACCATCGGGGCCCGCGAGATCGGACAACTAAAAGCCAATGGGACACTCACTGGATATTTTGCCGCCGATCCGGGCCGCACCATCGAGGTCGAACACGTGATGGGCTGCAACATGTCGTTTCGTCGCGAGGTGATCGCGAAACTCGGAGGGTTTCGCGAGGACTATCCGGGTATCTCGGGGGTGCGCGAGGACACCGACATGTGCCTCCGGGTGAGAAGCCTGGGCCGCCGCATCCTGTTCAATCCGCAAGCGTGCGTCGACCATCTGGGCGCGCCGCAGGCAAAGGGACGCCGGTTCGACGCCCGCTACATGTTTTCCGGGATGCAAAATCACTGCGTCATGCTGCAACGGAATTTTGGCTGGTCCTCTCCGCTGCTCTGGCGCTTTTTCGGCGCGGCTGTTGCCGAAGGGATATCGGATGCGTTTCGCCGCATCGCCGGGGGGTCCGTTCGTTTTGGAGCTGTTCTTGCGGGTCTGGCCTGCGGCCTGGCGAAAGCCACTGTTTCAAGTCTCCGCGGCGCACGCGGCCCGATTCGCACCGACCCGGAGGCCGCCTCCCTGGCAGCATGGTTGTCCCGGCCAGCCTCGCCTGGGGTCGCCGCTGGAATGCCGCAGGCTGACCGAGGTGACAGACCCGTTCCCCGATGAACATTGCCGTCACCGCCTCCTCGTTGCCGAGCGACAGCCGCAGCGGCGCCTGTTATCAGGCGCACTATCTCGCCAATGAGCTGGCCCGTCTCGGGCATGGCGTGACCGTCTTTTCGATGAGTCCGCGTCCCGTGGACGCGCTCTACAGCCATCGGCAATTGCCGCGCACGCCTCGGGCAACGATCTGGCGTTTCGCGCTCGCGCTGCGCCAGATCGACTTCCGAGGTTTCGACGCCCTGCATTGTCACGGCGACGATTGCTTGCTCGCGGGCGTGCCGCGCCCGCGCCACGTGCGGACGCTCCACGGGGCCTCCCTGGCTGAGGCCTGGAGCTGCGACGCACTGGGACACAAACTGCGCATCGCGCTGCTCGCCGCGGGTGAATACGCGTCGCTCGCCACGGCGGACCTTTGCGTCGCCAACGCACGCAACACCCTTCGCTATTTCCCGGGCGTCCAAGCGTTCATCCCGTGCGGCGTGGATTCCGGGACGTTCCGCCCCGGCGGCGAGAAATCGCCGCAGCCCAGCGTCCTGTTTGTGGGCGGGATTACCGGCAAAAAACGGGGCTGGCTGATGCTGAAAACCTTCCGCGAGCAAATCCGTTCGGTGGTGCCCGGGGCCGAATTGTGGGTCGTCTCCGGCGAGCCTGTGGAAGAGGAGGGCGTGCGCTTTTTCGGTAAGGTGGATACCGCGACGCTGGTGCGGCTCTACCAATCGGCCTGGGTCTTTTGCATGCCCAGCTCCTACGAGGGCTTTGGCGTCCCCTATGTCGAGGCGATGGCCTGCGGAACACCCGCGGTTGCGACTTTCAACGATGGAGCGCGCGAGGTGCTTGCCGGCGGAAAATTCGGCGTGCTGTGCGACGAAGCCGCCCTTGGCACGCGGATCGTCGATCTGCTGAAATCGGACGAGTCCCGCCGGGAATGGGCGGCGCTTGGCCAGCAACGGGCGACCGACTACGGCTGGTCCCGGATTGTCGAACAATACCTGTCCGCGTTTCGCGGAGAAACATCGGGGGTGGCCGCGTGAACATTCTGCTCGTGCCAAGTTCATTCGCCCCCAACGTGGGTGGAGTCGAGGAGATGACGCGCGGGCTGGCGCGCGAATTGCGCGCCCGCGACCACGGGGTACGCGTGGTAACGGCCCGGTGGCCTGCCACGCTGCCGGCGCGCGATTGCATTGACGGCGTCACCGTCGATCGCCTGCCTTTTCCGCTCCCCGCCCGGCGGGTCGGCGCCGTGCTCCGTTTCTGCGCCGGATTTGTCGCGGACACGCTTCGATTGCGAAGCATCATCCGGGAGAGCGCCATTGACGTGGTTCACGTCCACTGCCTCGGCCCGAACACCCTTTACGCCATCGCTGCGGCATGGGCGCTGCGCAAGCCACTGGTGCTCACCACGCACGGCGAACTTCAGGGCGACGACACCGGCATGCATCGCTCGGCCTTCATGCGGCTGGTGCATCGACTCGCCCTGCGGCGGGCGGCCTGGGTCACGGGCTGTTCGGAGTTTACGCTGCGCAACGTGCCATTTGAGATCCTGGCGCCCTCGAGCGTCGTTTACAATGCATTGCGACCGTCCGGGGAGCTTGCCGGCGCCGCGGAAGACCTGGCCAGATTTTTCCTGATCGCCGCGCGCCTGACGCACAACAAGGGGGTGGATCTCGCGCTGCGGGCCTTCGCGGCGGCGCGTTCCCGCCTGCGGGTCGAGCAACTCTGGATCGCCGGGGACGGCCCCGAGCGGGATGGATTGGAAGCGCTGGCCGGTGAACTTGGCGTGGCCGATCGCGTGCGGTTCATCGGGCAGCAAACGCGTGCCCAAGTTGCGGGACTGCTCGCGCGTTCAACGGTCTATCTCTGCCCTTCGCGGAACGAAGGCTTTGGCCTTGCCAACCTTGAAGCCATGGGCGCGGGAAAACCGGTGGTGGCATTTGCCGTCGGTGGAGTCAGTGAAGTCGTGATTCACCAGGAAACGGGCTTGCTCGTTCCCTCCGGCGATATGGAAGCGTTCGGCAATGCTCTGGTCCAGCTCGCCCACGATCCCGCTCTCTGCCAGCGCCTCGGCCGTGCGGGCGCCGCGCGTTCGGAACGATTCAACTGGCCGGACATCGTCGATGAATACCTCGCAATTTACCGCGCCGTCTCGAAAGCGCGGACCGGGTCGGATCCCTCCCATCATCCCACTGGATATACCGGCCTTTCGAACTCTCGGCGCGGCAAACCGCAGACGCGGTCACTCTCCAGAACCGCTTGAAGCATATGTCATCACTCACCGTCCCTCAATGTCCGCCCGCGGCGGCGACTGAGAAAGAACCACGCTATCGTTTTGTCGACGGGCTTCGAGGAATCGCGGCGTTGGGCGTGGTCTCGCACCACCTCCTGCACAGCACCGTCCTCGAGGTCGCCCTGCGTCGCATTCTACCGGTTCCCTTCCAGATCTTCTGTGGGTTCGGGTCGGTCGGAGTCCAGATCTTCTTCGTGATCAGCGGGTTCGTCATTGCTCACTCCCTGCGCGCGACGAATATATCGGTGGGCACAGCCGGCAATTTCATCCTCCGCCGCCAATTGCGGCTCGATCCTTCCTATTGGGTCATCCTGATCCTTTCCCTGATCCTGACGCAGGGTCAACGGATGGTCCCCGCATTCGTAGCACCGTCGATGCCGGACCTGAAAGCGATTGTCCTCAATGTGTTCTATCTTCAGAACATCACCGGCGCGGAAGCAATCGTCGGAGTGGCCTGGACCTTATGCCTCGAGATCCAGTTCTACCTGGTCATGATTGGGCTCCTGGCGGTCGGCCGCTGCCTGGACAAACGTCCCGGACCAGGGCTCTCCGGCATCAGCGTTCTGCTCCTCTTTGTGACCGGTGTGATTTCGCTGACCCTTGCTCCACACCAGAGAGTGTTCGGCGCGTGGATGCCGCCGTTTTGGTCGTATTTTGCCGCGGGGGCGATCTGTAAATGGTCGCTGGAGAAAAAGGGCCGGGGCCCGGTGTTTCTCGCGTTTGCCGCCCTTTTTGCCGCCGCGACGGTCTGGCATAATACGCAGGAGATGATCGCGGGTCTGGTGACGGTTCTTTCCCTCTACACGGTCGGAAGGATGGGGCATCTCTCGGATTGGCTGCGCGGCAGGCTTCTTCAATATCTCGGCCGCATTTCCTACAGCCTGTATCTGATCCACCTCCCGGTGCTCTCCCTGATCATGCGAGGAGGCTACAAGCTGACCCACGCCAATCCTTGGGCGGCCCTCGGTTGGTTCATGGCCGCCGCGGGTTGTTCCGTCGCCGCCGCGCATCTCCTGTATAT
>Ga0207705_10001867_pt1 | contig 16531 bp, 20 predicted proteins | sample KBSC13metaG_FD_184314 | JGI IMG/M metagenome (GOLD analysis project Ga0207705, IMG submission 184314) | Corn rhizosphere microbial communities from Kellogg Biological Station, Michigan, USA - KBS C1-3 metaG (SPAdes) (version 2) | ecosystem: Host-associated > Plants > Roots > Rhizosphere > Soil ...
GATCACGGTGCTGCTGGTCGCGCTGAGCACGCTCTATCTGGATGTGTTTCGCAATCGTCTGGCCAAGGAACGGACGCGTCAGACCCGCATTGAGGCCACGGCCACCGCTTTGGCGATCGAGGCGGCCGGGCCAGAAGATCGCGAACCGATCCTTGCGACTGTTTCGAAATCCACCGGAAGCAGAATGCGGCTATTCGCGCCCGACGGGCATCTGCTGGCCGACAGCTGGCACCTGACCGGACCGACCTTCCAGCTCAAGGATCCGGCAACTCAAGGCTGGACAAAAAATGCCGCGCGAGCGCTGGATCGCGGGTTCAACGCCTTGGTCGGCGCCGAACGGCTCGACGATTATATCGAACCGCCAGCCGACCGGCTCGAAAGCTGGCCCGAAGCCCGGCGGGCCAAGGCGGAGCAGAAAGCCGTCACCGTCGTCCGCAACGCGCCCGATCTCACTCCGGTTATTTCCGCAGCGGTCCCGGTCAACGACGGCGTTTTGCTGGCTACCACCAATGACCGCGCGTTCACCCGGACGGTCCGCAACCAGCGCGCCAACATTCTGGCCGCGATGATTTTCCTGGTCGGTCTGTCGATTCTGCTGTCGCTGTTCCTGGCGCGGACGATCGTCCGGCCGCTTCGGCGGCTGGCCCTCGCCGCGCACCGCGTCCGCCTCGGGCGATCGCGGGAAGTCAACGTCCCTCGCCTGCCCTCGCGCAGCGACGAAGTGGGCCTGCTCGCCCGGGCGGTCTCGGACATGAGCCAGTCCCTGAGGCACCGCATCGACAATATCGAAGCGTTCGCCGCCGACGTCACTCACGAGTTGAAGAACCCCCTCGCTTCCCTGCGCTCGGCGATCGACGGTCTGGATCGGGTGCAGGAGCCGGAGCTGCGCGAGAAACTGAAGGCCATCGTGCGCGAGGACGTCGCCCGACTGGACCGGCTAATCAGCGACATCAGCGAGGCGGCGCGGACCGATGCGGAATTGGCCCGCGCGACTTTCGAGCGGATCGACCTCGGCTCGCTCATCGAACAGCTCGTCAACAGCTGGGACACCAGGCGCGAGAAAGGCGACGCTCGCCTGGCTTATGCCCGGCCGCGCAAGGAGTCGGCCGCAGTAATGGGTAAACCGGATCGTCTCGCTCGCGCCATCAACGCCATCATCGACAACGCCGTCAGCTTCTCGCCCCCCGGCGGGCTGGTCGAAGTCGCGGTCGCCAGAGTGGGCGATGAGGTCCGCATCCGCATCGACGATGAGGGTCCTGGCGTCCCACACGAAGCTCGTGAGGCGATTTTTAACCGCTTCCATTCAGTACGGCCCGAGGGCGAAAGCTTTGGCCGGCATTCCGGCCTCGGCCTTGCCATCGCCCAGGCAATCGTGAATGGCCACGACGGAGAAATCGACGTGCAAGACCGCGACGACGCGCCTTCGGGAGCGCGCTTCATCATCAAACTGCCAGCGGCGGACCGGAAATGAACCGCGTGACTCCAACCGCACCGCGCATTAGCGCGGAAACCGCGCACGGCAACACCGTCGCCAAGGGCGGGCGTGCCGTGCTGATCACCGGCCCCTCGGGATCGGGCAAATCCGATCTAACGCTTCGCCTGCTCGATCGCGGGTTCGCGCTCGTCAGCGACGACCGTACGGTGCTGAAGCGCGATGGCGAGTGTATCGTGGCCTCCGCACCACCGACCATTGCAGGCAAGATGGAGGTGCGCGGGCTCGGAATCGTGGACATCGCCCATTCTGACAACGTCCCAGTCGCGCTGGTGGTCGAGCTGACGAGCGACATCCAGCGGCTTCCAGAAGACAGCCGGGAGCGGCTGATCCTCGGCGTCAATCTGCCCTTCGTGACCATCGATGCAATGCCGGCTTCGGCGCCGGCCAAGGTCGACCTCGCGCTCGAACGCCTGGGCCGCAAGTTCTGATGGCGAGCGGCGGCCCGAAACGGCCGCCGCGGCTGCTGCTCGTCACCGGCATGTCGGGGGCGGGCAAATCGACCGTGCTCGATGCGCTGGAAGACATGGGCTGGGACGTCGTTGACAATCTCCCCGCCGACCTGATCGAGGCCTTCGTCCATGGCGGCGAGCAGTGCCGCACCGCTCATGTCGCGGTCGGGATGGACGTGCGCAGCCGCGGGTTCGATCCGGCGGCGCTGCACGACCTCATCCACGCCATTCCGGGTGTTGAGCCGGAGATTCTCTATCTCGATTGCGGCGAGACCGAGCTGATCCGGCGCTACGACGAGACTCGGCGCCGCCATCCGCTGGCGATGGACCGGCCCGCTGAAGACGGCATCGCGCGCGAGCGCCGCGATACGTTTCCGCTGCGGGCCGCCGCCGACAGCATCATCGACACCACCGACCTGTCACCTGCCACACTGCGCGATCAGCTGCGCCTGCGCTATGGCGGCGACGTCGATCAACCGGTTCTGACCATCAGTTCCTTCGCCTTTTCGCGAGGCATCTCGCGGACGGGCGACCTGGTGTTCGACATGCGCTTCCTGCCTAATCCGCACTGGGTGGATGAACTGCGGCCGCTGACCGGCGAAGATCAGGCAATTCGGCACTATCTCGCCAAGGATCCCGCCTGGGGCGAGGCCATGGACCGCGTCGAGGCGCTTCTCATCGACTGGATTCCTCGCTACTGGGCCGCCAGCAAGAGCTACGTGACGGTCGCTTTCGGGTGTACTGGGGGGAGACACCGTTCGGTTGCGGCTGCAACCGAGATGGCGGAACGTCTACGTCGTGCCGGAATGGCGCCGAATGTCCGTCACCGTGATCTCGCCTCACCGCCGAGGGACACGATTGAACGACAGCCCGGGCGCGCGCCGGTGAGCGAGGACGAGTTGAACTGATGATTGGACTAGTGCTGGTAACCCACGGCCGGTTGGCGAGAGAGTTCGTCACCGCCATGGAACATGTGGTCGGGCCGCAGGAAGCAATCGCGGCGATCTGCATCGGCCCGGACGACGATATGGAGCGGCGCCGCAAGGACATCGCGAAAGCGATCCGCGAAGTCGATCGCGGCCACGGCGTCATCATCCTCACCGACCTGTTCGGCGGCACGCCGTCCAACCTCGCCATCAGCCTGATGAAGAGCGAGAACATCGAGGTCATTGCCGGGGTGAACCTGCCGATGCTGATCCGGCTGGAGGGCGCCCGCAAGGTGATGCCGGTCCATGCCGCCGTCGCCGCCGCGCGCGAAGCGGGACGCAAATATATATCGGTCGCCAGCGAGATCCTCGGGGAAGCCGCCGCTTGACGGCGCTTAGCCAGGAGGTCGCGATCACCAACAAGCGCGGGCTCCATGCGCGGGCCAGCGCCAAGTTCGTCAATCTCGCCAGCGAGCTTCCCGCGAAGATCGAGGTCGAGAAGGACGGCAACCGCGTCTGCGGCACCTCGATCATGGGCCTGATGATGCTCGGCGCGGCGATGGGCGATTCGATCCTCATCCGTTGCGACGGCGATGGCGCCGACGACGCGCTGGCCAAACTGGTCGCGCTCGTCGAGGAGCGGTTCGGGGAAGAATAATGCCCCGCGAGGTGACCGCTTTTTCGAATGCGACCGTCAAGTTGCTCCGGTCGCTCCGGGACAAGAAGGCGCGACGCGCCGAAGGGCTGTTCTTGGCGGAAGGCCTGCGTATCCTGACCGAAGCCCGCGACAGCGGCCGCCTGCCGGAGATCGTGGCCTTCTCCGCCGAGGGTGCGCGGCATCCCCTGGCTGCGGAAATCATCGCCGCGACGGAGGCCGCGGGCGGCGATGCGATCCTGACGACGCCCGACATCCTCACCAAGATGAGCGGCAAGGACAATCCGCAGATGCTGCTCGGCGCCTACCGGCAGCCGCCGACCGAGCTGGCGGCGATCGACCGAAGCAAGGCGCCGCTGTGGATCGTGGCGCAGGCGCTTCGCGATCCCGGCAATATCGGCACCATCTTGAGGACCGGCGACGCCGTCGGCGCGGGCGGGCTGATCTTGGTCGACGATTGCGCCGATCCCTTTTCCGTCGAGGCCGTCCGCGCCTCGATGGGAGCGCTGTTCACCCAGCGCGTCGCTACCGCCCGCTGGCCGGAATTTGTCGAGTGGCTACGCTCCGGACCGGGAAAACTGGTCGGGACCAGCCTCAAAACCGAGCACGACTATCTCGCGCCGAACTACGAACAGCCCTGCTTCCTCCTCGTCGGCAACGAACAGCAGGGATTGCCTGCCGAATATGAGGCCGAATGCGACCTGCTGGTCAAAATCCCAATGGCCGGCCGCGCCGACAGCCTGAACGCGGCGATGGCGACGGCGATCATGGCGTTTGCAATCAAGGCCAGTTGGCGCTGACTATTAGTTCGTCATGCTGAACTTGTTTCAGCATCCATTCCGGTGAAACATCCCTAGATGGAAAAATGGACCCTGAAACGAGTTCAGGGTGACGGAGATCGAGATATGCGCTTACTTCGTTTGCTTCCTGCCTTTGGTTTGCTGAGCGCCTGTTACCCGATCCCGGCTCCTCCGCCCCCGCCTTATCATGCGCTCGGGACCGAGCCGTTCTGGAACGTGCTGATCGACGAGCGCGACGTTACTTTCACCCAGCCCGATGCGCAGCCGATCCGCCAGCCGCGGCCGCAGCCGATCCACGGCTTTGCCGGCGAAGTCTACCAGACGCGGCGGATCAACGTGAATATCGTCCACGCCCAGTGCAGCGACGGGATGAGCGACCGCACCTATCCCGACAAGGTGCAGGTGACGGTCGACGGCCGGCAGTTCGAGGGCTGCGGCGGACTCTGATAACGTCGCTAAAGTCCCTAGAGTCACGGGGACAAGCGCATTTTTCGAAGACTTTAAGCGTGTGGCCCAGCCTGCCGCGCCAGCATCTCAACCAATCAAACAGCCGCTTGCGACGTCAGCAAGCGAAACCCTATTTTGCAAGCGCGAGCCTATTCGGCAGCGATCTGCGGCGGTTCGTCATCGTTAAGTCCGAACTCGGCTTCCGCGTAGCGCGGCAAGGCCTCGACCGGAGTCAGAACGTCGATGTCGCGGCGGCCCGGTTCGATATTCAGTTCGCGAAACTTGCGCGCCGTGACCAGCGAGCGCGTCTCAAAGCTTGAGACGAAGCTGTTGTAATTGTTGACAGCGGTCGACAAGCCGCTGCCGACCTTGCGCAAATCGTCCGCAGCTTTGGCAAGCCGTTCGTAAAGCTCCTTCCCGAGTTCGCCGATCTGCCGCGCTTCCTTCGCTAGGCGCTCCTGACGCCATACGGCGGCGACGGTGCGAGCGATGGCGATGAGGTTGGTGGGGGTCGCCAGGAGCACCCTCTTGTCGAAAGCATAGTCCCAAAGCGTCGGATCCTGTTCGAGCGCCGCCGAGAGAAAATGCTCGCCCGGAATGAACATCACGACGTAATCGGGCGCATCGTCGAACTGCGACCAATAGGCTTTGGCGCCGAGTGTGTTGACGTGCTGGCGAATGGCCAAGGCGTGGGTCGTCAAATGGGTGTCCCGCGCGGCATCGTCGACGGCGCCGAAGGCATCCTGATACGCATTCAGCGAGACCTTGGCATCGATCACCAGCGACTGGCCGCCTGGCACGCGAACCACGACATCGGGCCGCAGGCGCCCGCCCTCCCCATCCGATACGCTCACTTCCGTCGCAAAATCGCAATGTTCGGACAGGCCGCAGCTTTCGAGCACGTTGCGAAGCTGCTGCTCGCCCCAGCGGCCGCGCGCCTTAGGTGCATTGCGCAGCGCGTTGACAAGCTTCGCGGCCTCGGCCGAGACGCGCTCGGTGCCCGTGCGCATCGCATCGATCTGTCCCGAAAGCAGCCCAAAGGCATCGCGGCGCTCCGCCTCGACCTTTTGAACGGTCGTCTCGTAGCGCTCGAGGCGGTCGTGGACCGGCTGCAATAGTGCCTTGAGGTTCTGACCGCTGTGCTCCTCGGATTGGCGGAAGCGCTGGTCGGCGCGCTTGAGGAACGTCTCCTGCGCCTCGGCCAGCAACTTGTTGCTGATCTCGGCAAATTGGGTCGAAAGCGCTTCCTTGGCCTCAATCAGCTCCCTGATGCGCGTTTCGAAGCCCTTCTCCCTTTCGAGCTGAGATGCTTCGAGTGCCGCAAGACGGGTCGCGGCGTCGCGATTGACGTCACGTTCCTTGACCACGCCGTCGAGCTGCAGCCGCAAGGCATCGACGGTCTGGCTGGCGCCGGCGGACGCGCGCGAACCGATCAGCCAGCCGATGGCGGCGCCGACCGCCAGCGCAACGACAAGCAAGAGCAAGGTAACCGCGTCCATGCGCGCAACTCCAAGAACAAAGTGGGAACGATAACCGATCCTCCGCTTAGTCTCAATCGCTTTCGCCGTCGGGGGAAGCGCGGCCGCATCGACAATCCACAGAAAAGGAACGAAGGCGCGGCTGCTTCGCTAGGAAAGCCGTAACGAGGGAGGACCCATGTCCATTCGCAAGATGATCGGCCTGCACCCCGATGTGCAAGGTCACGTGAACCAGCCGCTGGCGGATGCGGCGCATCACCTGATGTATTGCGCGCGCATGTGCCTCAGCTGCGCGGACGCCTGCGCGGCCGAGAAGATGGACATGGTCCAGTGCATTCGTCTGTGCCTGGACTGCTCCGACGTGTGCGAAGCGGCGGGCAAGCTCGCGGTGCGGCGGACCGGGTCGAACGAGCAGGTGCTGCGCGAGATGCTCGAGCTCTGCGCCCGCGTCTGCGACGAATGCGCGGCCGAGTGCGAGAGCCATGACCATGAGCATTGCAAGCTGTGCGCGCAAATCTGCCGGGAATGCGCCGAGGATTGCCGGAACGCCGCCGTATCCCTGGGGTGAGCAGGCAGGCGATCAGCGTCGTTACGCTGGGCGTAACCGACCTTGAACGGAGCCGGCGCTTCTATGGCGATGGCTTCGGCTGGGAGCCGGTGTTCGAGAACGAGGAAATCCTGTTTTTTCAGATGAACGGTCTGGTGCTCGGTCTGTGGCTGGCCGATCGATTGGCCGAGGACATGAAGCGGCCGGCGGCGGCGCCCGGTTCGATGGCGCTTGCGCATAACGTCGACAACCAGGCGGACGTGGAAGCGCTTGTTACGCGGCTCGCCGGGCATGGCGGCACGATCCTGCGGCCCGCCGATGCGCCGCCCCATGGCGGGTTTCGCGGTTATGTGGCCGACCCGGACGGGCACGCATGGGAGATCGCGCTCAATCCAGCCTGGACGATGGACGCCCTGGGTCACGTCACGTTTGGCGTTTGATCTAGGCTAGAAGTCCGACTTTCCAAAGCGCGAAATGCCCTGGTTGACGCCGGGCGGGTCGAGCACGCTGGTATCGAGTCGCAGCGGCTGGCCGATCCAGTGACCCAGATCGGTGTGGTCGGCGAGATCGTCGTCGGTCAGCGGGTGGACAAGCGCGCGGAGACCGGACGCTTCGATCGTTGCGACGACGTCGGCGCGGGCTGGCTCCAGAAAGTGAATTTCATATTGCGGGATGGGATGCGGGCCGACGCCGCGGTCGGTCATGCTGCCGACGAAGAGGATTTGCGGATCGTTCGTGAACCGCTCTCGTAATGCGGCGGCGGCGGGCTGATCAGACGCCGAATAGTAAATGTGCGCGTGATAGGGCGCGTCAGCCACTCAAGCGGCCTTCAAGTCACACGCAGTCGGCATCCTGACCCCGTCAGGCCGCCTTAAGTGCATGTTCTTTCCGCCACTTGGCGAGTTTCTTTAGCACCATGTCGCGCTTGAGGCGGGACAGATGGTCGATGAACAGCACGCCGTTGAGGTGGTCCATCTCGTGCTGGAGGACCACCGCGAGCAGCCCGTTGATCTCTTCCTCGAAGCTGTTGCCCTCGACGTCGCGCCAGCGGGCGCGAATGCGGTCGGGGCGCATGACCTCGGCATATTGCTCGGGGACCGACAGGCAGCCCTCGGTGTACGGCACTTCACTGTCCGAATGCCACAGGATCTCTGGATTGATGAACACCTTGGGATCGCGGACGGCTTCGCCGCCTTCCTCTTCCGATTCCTGCAGGTCGATCACCAGCAAGCGGATAGGCTCGCCGACCTGAACCGCGGCCAGTCCGATGCCCGGGGCGTCGTACATCGTCTCGAACATGTCCTCGACGAGCGTCTTTAGCGCCGCGTCGAAGGTCTCGACCGGCTTGCTGATCTGCCGGAGCACGGGGTCCGGGGTTTCGTAAATGCGGCGAATGGCCATGGGAAGGATTTAAGACCTGTTCGCGAGCGGTTCAAGCAATCGGGCGGCGTGCGCGTAGCGCTTGCGCCAGCGTTCCCTCGTCCAAATAATCCAATTCACCGCCAACCGGAAGTCCATGCGCCAACTGACTGAGGCGGATAGGAAACGTTTCGAGTCGTTCGGCGACATAATGGGCGGTGGTCTGGCCTTCGAGCGTCGCGTTCATCGCCAGCACCACCTCGTCGATGCCGCCGGCGGAAACCCGGCGGACGAGCTGGTCGATGGTGAGATCTTCGGGGCGAACGCCCTCGAGCGCCGACAGGCGGCCGCCGAGGACGTGATAGCGGCCGGGGAACAGGCGCGAGCGATCGAGCGCCCACAGGTCGGCGACCTCCTCCACCACGCACAAAGATTTCTCGTCACGGCGGGGATCGCGGCAGATGCCGCAGGGGTCGGACGTGTCGACATTGCCGCAGACCGAGCATGTCGAGAGCCTTTGCGAGACGTTCTGGAGCGCGGAGAGCAAAGGCTGGAGCGCCGTCTCGCGCTTCTTCATCAGGTGCAGCACCGCGCGCCGGGCCGAACGCGGCCCCAGCCCCGGAAGACGGGCCAGCGCCTGGCTGAGCGCTTCAATCTCCTGTGACGCCATGGTTCGCACTCCTTGACCGCGCTTGCCCTGCCCCGCAAGTGCGGCGCCATGCGCATCATCTTCATGGGATCGCCGGACTTTGCGGTGCCGAGCCTCAACGCGTTGATCGAGGCCGGGCACGAGATAGCGTGCGTCTACTCGCAGCCGCCGCGACCGGCGGGGCGCGGCAAGGGCGAGCGCAAGACGGCGGTGCACGAGCGGGCCGAAGCGCTGGGCATCGAGGTGCGAACGCCGCGCACGCTGCGCAACGAGGAGGAGCAGGCGCGGTTTCGCGCGCTTGACGCCGACCTCGCGGTAGTCGCGGCCTATGGGCTGATCCTGCCGCGGCCAATTCTCGACGCGCCGCACATGGGGTGCATTAACGTGCATGGGTCGCTGCTGCCGCGGTGGCGGGGGGCGGCGCCGGTCCAGCGGGCGATCCTGGCGGGCGATGAGGTCAGCGGAGTCACCATCATGCAGATGGAGGAAGGACTCGATACCGGGCCGATGCTGCTGACGCGGAAGCTCGTGCTGGACGGAAAGAGTGCCGGACAAGTCATTGAAGAAATGGCGGAACTGGGAGCGCGTGCGCTGATCGACTGGCTCGCCGAACAAACCCCGCCGATGATGCAGCCCGCCGAGGGCGTCACTTATGCGGCGAAGATCGACAAGGCCGAGGCGAGGATCGACTGGTCGCGGAGCGCGGTCGAGATCGAGCAGCAGGTGCGCGCGTTTAACCCGGTGCCCGGCGCGTGGTTCGAGGCCAGTGGCGAGCGGGTGAAGTTGTTGGCAGCAGAGGTCGAACATCTTCGTCATCCCCGCGAAAGCGGGGACCTAGCGAAAGAAAATCTGGGTTCACGCGTTCGCGGGAATGACGAGGGAATGGTGCTGGATGATCAGCTGCTCATTGCGTGCGGAGAAGGTGCGCTGCGGCCGATATTGGTCCAGCGGGCGGGACGCGGGGCGATGACGCCGGGCGAACTGCTGCGCGGCTTTGCGATCCCCGAGGGAACGGTGCTGCCGTGACGCGGTGGCGGCTGACGGTCGAATATGACGGCGGGCCGTTCATGGGCTGGCAGCGGCAGGACCATGGGCCGTCGGTTCAGCAGACGCTGGAAGAGGCGCTGCAGCGGATGACGGGCAAGCCGGCACAGGTGCTGGCGGCGGGGCGGACCGATGCGGGCGTGCACGCGCTGGCGATGGCGGCGCACGTTGACGTCATGACGTCATTGACCCCGCACCGGCTCCGCGAGGGGCTCAACGCGTTGGTGCGGCCCCGGCCCGTGTCGGTGCTGGCGGTCGAGACGGTGGCCAACGACTGGCACGCGCGATTTTCGTGCATCGGTCGAAGGTATCGGTACCGGATCCTGAGCCGCCGAGCACCGCCGGCGCTGGACGCCGGGCGGGTGTGGCATCTGGCGGCGGCGCTGGACGTCGAAGCAATGCAGGCCGGCGCGGCCTATCTGGTCGGGCGGCACGACTTCACCACTTTTCGCTCGGCGCATTGCCAGTCCTACAGCCCGGTCAAGACCCTCGACCGGCTGGAGGTGAGCCGGGTTGGCGAGGAGATTCACGTGGTGGCGGCGGCGCGCAGCTTCCTGCATCACCAGGTGCGCTCGATGGTGGGCTGCCTGGCGATGGTCGGGCGCGGGCAATGGCAGCCGCAGGAGATGCTGCGGGCGCTGGAGGCGCGCGACCGCGCGGCGCTGGGCTTCAACGCCCCGCCTCAGGGCCTCTATTTCGTTGAGGCGACCTACCCCTAAACGAGAATTTCGCGGGCGAGCGGACGGCTTTCCCAAGCCTGGGGACTGGCGCTCAGCCCATAGGCGCCGGCGCAGAAGACGGCGATCAGGTCGCCGACATCGGCGCGCGGCAGGCTGACCCCGTCGCCGAGCACGTCGAACGGCGTGCACAGACAGCCGGCAACGGTGACCGATTCCTCGGCCGCCTCGCCGAAGCGGTTGGCGACAGCGATGGGGAAATTGGCCATGCCGCGTTCGCCGAGGCTGCCGGTCGCGCCGATCAGGTGGTGCCCCCCGCCGTCGGTGGTGAGGAAGGTGTGGCCGCAGCTTTCGGTGCGGTCGACGATGCGGGTCAAATAGACGCCGCTTTCACCGACCAGCCAACGGCCGAGCTCGATGGTGAAGCGGGTCGTGGCGAGTAATGAAGGCGCGTTGCACAGCGTATGATTGAGCGCGGTAGCGACGCGGTCGATGTCGAGCGGCTCGTCGCCCGGACGGCAGGCGATGTCGAAGCCGCTGCCGAGGTTGAGCTCGGGCAGCGGCAGGCCGATCGCATCGGAGATTTCGCCGGCCTGCGCGACCGTCAAGCGGTGGATTTCGGACAGCGCCTCGGCATTGAGGCATTGCGCGCCGCCGAACATGTGCAGGCCGCGCCAATCGACATCGGCTTCCAGCAGGCCCTGGACGAGCGAGGGCACGCGCTCGGCATCGACGCCGAACGGGCTGGCTTCGCAGACGAGAGTCACCGCGCCAGCTTCGATGCTGTAAGGCGGCGTCACCCGGACCGAGATGCGCGGCTTGATGCCGACGCGCTCGGCGGCGCGGATGGCGCGCTCGGCCTCGCCCTCGCTTTCGACGCTGATGGTGGCGCCGGCGGCGACCGCGGCTTCGAGCTCCTCGGCGAGCTTGCCGGGGCCGGCGAAGTTGATCGGGATGCCGGCCAGCTTGGCGTCCTGCAGCCGGCGAAGCTCGCCCTTGGAGACGATGCGAAAGCCGTCGATATATCTGCCGAGAAATTCGAGCAACGGCTCGTAAGGGTTTGCGGTGACGGAATAATGTAGCGCAATGCCGTCGGCCATCGCGCCCTTGAAGCGGGCCACCTGAGCGCCGACAATGTTGTTGTCGTAGACGAACAAAGGCGTTCCGCCGGCCTCGGCGATCAGCTCTTCCGCGGCGATTCCGCCGATCATCAGCTGGCCGTCGTCGCGGGCCTCGAAATAGGGCGGGATGGGTCCGGCTGGTTTCAACTGCGATCCCCTCCCCGTCAGCCGCTATTCGGCGGCGATGGCCTCATATTCCTGGGCGGCCAGATATTTCTCCGCGTCCAGCGCGGCCATGCAGCCGGTGCCGGCGGCGGTCACCGCCTGGCGGTAAATCTTGTCCATCACATCACCGCAGGCGAACACGCCGTTGACGCTGGTGCGCGTGGTGCCCGCGTCGACCAGGATGTAGCCGTCGTCGTCGAGCTTGAGCTGACCCCTGAACAGCTCGGTCGCAGGCTGGTGGCCGATGGCGACGAACGCCCCTTCGCAGTCGATGCGGCTCACTTCGCCGGTCTTGCGGTTGCGGATGTCGAGCCCGACCAGCGCATCGGGATCGCCGCCGCCGACGAATTCCACGACTTCGCTGTCCCAGACGATGTTGATGTTCGGATGCGCGAACAGCCGGTCCTGCAGGATCTTCTCGGCCCGAAGCGAATCGCGACGGTGGATTAGCGTGACGTCATGGCTATGGTTGGTGAGGTAGAGCGCCTCCTCGACCGCCGTATTGCCGCCGCCGATCACCGCGACCTTCTTGCCGCGATAGAAGAAGCCGTCGCAGGTTGCGCAGGCCGAAGCGCCCCTGCCCTTCATATGCTCTTCCGAGGGTAAGCCCAGCCACTTGGCCTGGGCACCGGTGGAGATGATCAGGCTGTCGGCGAAGAATTGGGCGCCACTGTCGCCGGTCAGCCGGAACGGACGCCGCGACAGGTCGACGGCGCTGACATGATCCCACACCACCTTGGTCCCGACATGCTCGGCCTGCGCCTGCATTTCCTCCATCAGCCAGGGACCCTGGATGACATCGCGGAAGCCGGGATAGTTCTCGACATCGGTCGTGGTGGTCAGCTGACCGCCGGGTTGAATCCCCTGAATCACCACAGGGCTGAGGCCGGCGCGCGCGGCGTAAATCGCCGCCGTCAGGCCGGCCGGACCCGAGCCGAGCACGGCCACGCGCGTAGAAATGCTGTTGCTCATCGCACAGCATCTAAGCGGCGTGGCGTCATGCCGCAACGCCGATTACCGGTGATTAAACGGCGCGGCGGCCGGTGATGAAATTCCAGATCACGACGATGATGGCGATCACTAGCAACAGGTGAATGAGGCCGCCGCCGACGTGCACGACGAAGGCGCCGAGCACCCACAGGATGAACAGGATGATGGCGATGGTCAGGAGCATGGGGCGCCTCGCTTGTTGGTGAAGGTACGCCCGCGTAACCAACGCCCGCCACGCCGGTTCCGTTAACTGATGTCCATCACACCAGGCGCGACTGCTCCACCGCGGCGCCGATGAAGCCCGCAAACAACGGATGCGGCTCGAACGGGCGGCTTTTCAGCTCTGGATGGAACTGGACGCCGATGAACCACGGATGGTCCGGTCGCTCGACGATCTCGGGCAGCGTTCCGTCGGGCGACATGCCGGAAAAGATCAGGCCTCCGTCCTCGAGCGCCGTGCGGTAATGGACGTTCACTTCGTAGCGGTGCCGGTGCCGTTCGCTGATCTCGTCACTGCCGTAGATTGAGCGGACGACGCTGTTGCCGTCGAGCTTCGCGGGATAGGCGCCAAGCCGCATGGTGCCGCCAAGGTCGCCTCCGGCAGCGCGCTTCTGCAGGCCCTCCTCGCTCATCCACTCGGTAATCATGCCGACGACGGGTTCGGACGTCTCGCCGAACTCGGTGGTCGAGGCTTCGGAGATGCCGGCGACGTTCCGCGCGCCTTCGATGCAGGCCATCTGCATGCCGAGGCAGATGCCGAAGAAGGGAATTTCGCGCTCGCGAGCAAACTTCACACTGGCGATCTTGCCTTCGCTGCCGCGCTCGCCGAAGCCGCCAGGAACGAGGATGCCATGCAGCGGCTCGAGTTCAGCCGCCAGCTCGGCATCGGGATGTTCGAACATCTCGGCATCGAGCCACTGGATGTTGACCTTGGCGCGGTTGGCAATGCCGCCGTGGACCAGCGCTTCGCGCAGGCTTTTGTAGGCGTCGGGCAGACCGACATATTTGCCGACGACGCCGATCGTGACTTCGCTGTCGTAATGGTCGATGCGATCCATGATCTCGGTCCAGCGCGCCATGTCGGGACGCGGCGCGTCGTCGATGCCGAAAGCATAGAGGACCTCATCGTCAAGGCCGGCCTGATGATATTGGAGCGGGACGTCGTAGATATTGCGCGCGTCGAGCGCGGGAATGACCGCCGATTTGCGGACATTGCAGAAGAGCGCAATCTTTTCGCGGTCGCTCTCGGGCAGTGGCCGGTCGCAGCGGCAGAGCAGCACTTCAGGCTGGACGCCGAGGCTGGCAATTTCCCGGACCGATTGCTGGGTCGGCTTGGTCTTCAGCTCGCCGGCGGCGGCGATCCACGGCACCAGAGTGGTGTGAACGCTGACCGAATTGCCGCGGCCGAGGTCGTTGCGCAGCTGCCGGATCGATTCGATGAACGGGAGGCTCTCGATGTCGCCGACCGTGCCCCCGATCTCGCAAATGACGAAATCGAGCCCGTCGATGTCCGAGCGCGCGAATTCCTTGATCGCATTGGTGACGTGCGGGATGACCTGCACCGTCGCGCCGAGATAATCGCCGCGGCGTTCCTTGGCGATGATGTCGCGATAGATGCGGCCGGTGGTGATATTGTCGGACTGCCGCGCCGAAACGCCGGTGTACCGCTCATAATGGCCGAGATCGAGGTCGGTCTCGGCGCCATCGTCGGTAACGAACACCTCCCCATGCTGATACGGAGACATCGTCCCCGGATCCACGTTTAGGTAGGGGTCGAACTTCCGAATGCGGACCTTGTAGCCACGCGCCTGAAGAAGCGCCCCGAGGGACGCCGAAAGGAGGCCTTTTCCAAGCGATGAAACCACGCCGCCGGTGACAAAAATGAACCGCGCCATGGGTGTCGGGGCTTAGGGGGTGTTGGCGCGCGGGCGCAACCCGGCTGCCAAAAAAAATTCGTGGAAACCGCCGATTACTGAGCGAGCGGGACTGCCGGAGCGGACTGATTTTGCGTGGCAGGTGTCGTCGGCGCGGGCTGAACCGGCCGGGTCTCCTGAACAGGAGCGGTCTTGCCGGCAAGCGACGTATCGATCTTGGCAGGCTCACGCGATGCACCGGCAATTGCGGCCATGACGATCGACAGGACGATGAAGGCGCCGCCGAGAACCGCGGTCGAGCGCGTCAGGAAATCCGCCGCGCCGCGCGCCGTCATGAAGCCCGACGAGCTGCCGCCGACGCCGAGGCCACCGCCCTCCGACCGCTGCATGAGGATGGTGGCGACCAGCGACGTGGCGATGAGCGACTGGACGATCAGCAGGAAGGCAAACATGTTTGGCTTTCGAGAAAAGGAATTCGCGCCGCGACTTAGGCGATCGGCGCTCGGCCTTCAACCGCTGCAGCGGCGGCGACAATCGGCAGGAAGTCGGCGGCCTTGAGGCTCGCCCCGCCGACGAGCGCGCCGTCAACGTCCGCGATGGAGAAAATGTCGGCAGCGTTCGAGCCTTTGACGGACCCGCCGTACAGGATGCGAACCTGATGGCCTGCGTCCCCGTAGGCGGCGATGAGGCGCTGCCGCAGCGCCGCATGCATCTCCGCGATGTCCGCCGTGGTCGGGATTTTGCCTGTGCCAATGGCCCAGATCGGCTCGTAGGCAACGGTGAGGCGATCCGGCACGGCTTCCGCGACGCCATCGCTGTGCGGCAAGGATGCATCCAGCTGGGCGCAGACGGTTGGGACGGCGCGCCCCCCCTCGCGCACTCCGTCGCTTTCGCCGATGCAGACGATCACCGCCAGTCCAATCGACAAGGCCGCTTCGGCCTTGGCCTTCACGTCCTCGTCGTGCTCGCGGTGCGCCTCGCGGCGCTCGCTGTGGCCGACGATGGTCAATGTAGCGCCCGAATCTTCGAGCATCTGCGCGGACGTGCAGCCGGTATGCGCGCCCTTGTCCGCGTGATGAACGTCCTGCCCGCCGATGGCGAAGCCGGGCACTGCCTGCACGGCGCGTTCGATGAGGATCGCGGGGAGGCACAAGGCGACATCGACACCCGGATATTGGCGCGAGCCGTCGGCGATCGCGCGGATCTCGGCAATATCCGACGACAGACCGTGCATCTTCCAATTGCCCGCGACCAGCTTCTTGCGCATGCCCATACTCCCTGCCCGGCGGCCTCGTAGCGGCGCGGGTTGATGCATGCCACCCCCGCCCCTAAAGCACCCGCCAACCTCCATTCCGCCCGCGGGACCCCATGCTCTCCTTTTTTCGTCGCGTTTCCAAATCCAAGGTCGGCACCGGCGTTATGGTGCTTATCCTCGTCGCCATCCTGGCCGGCTTCGCCGTTGCCGACATATCCAATTTCGGATCGGGCAAGATCGGGCTGGGCGGAAGCAGCGGCGCTCTCGCCAGCGTCGGCGACCAGGAGGTTTCCGATCGCGAGGCGAGCGAAGCGATGCAACGGCGCTTGCAGGAAGCGCGCCAGCAACGGCCGGACGCGGACTATGCCAGCGTCATCGGTGACCTGCAAGGGATCATCAGCGCGCTGCTCGACCAAAGCACAATGCTGGCGTTCGCGGACAAATATGGATTCCCGCTGTCGAAGCGGCTGGTCGATGCGGAAATCGCGCAGCTGCCGAACACCAAAGGTCTCGATGGGCGGTTCAGCGAGCAGGCTTATCAACAGTTCCTGGCGCAACAGCGGCTGACCGACCCGCAGGTTCGGCGTATCCTGGCGGGCT
>Ga0207705_10001868_pt1 | contig 16530 bp, 16 predicted proteins | sample KBSC13metaG_FD_184314 | JGI IMG/M metagenome (GOLD analysis project Ga0207705, IMG submission 184314) | Corn rhizosphere microbial communities from Kellogg Biological Station, Michigan, USA - KBS C1-3 metaG (SPAdes) (version 2) | ecosystem: Host-associated > Plants > Roots > Rhizosphere > Soil ...
CGATCGCGAGCTTCATCGGCTGGATCTACATCCTGATCAAGCGGCCGTACTGGGTGGGTGATCGCATCACCATCGACGATACCAGCGGCGACGTCATCGACGTCACCTACCTGGACACCACGCTGTGGGAAGTCGGCGGCCCGATGATCAACAGCAGGCATCATCCGAGCGGACGCGTGATCAAGTTTCCCAATTCGCGGGTGCTGACCACCGCAGTGGTCAATTCCTCGTGGGCGCTGTTTCCCTATGTATGGAACGAGGTCACGTTCCAGGTCGCCTACGACAGCGACTTGTCGTTTGTCGGCAAAGTCATGCAGGGCGCGGCCGAGGAGGAAGTGGGCGAATCCATGCGCACCGAGATCGGGGAATACCGCGAACTGCTGGCGCGCACCCCGGTCGACGAAGTGGAAGTGCGCGAGCGGCCGTCGGTGCACTTTCGCGTCAACACGAACACCTGGCTGGACGCGACGGTGAGGTACCTCGTCGATCCCAAACAGGCGGGCGGAGTGAAGAGCCGTTTGATCGTGAAGATGCTGGAGCGATTGAACGCCGCACCGGAGCGCGTGAAGTTCCCGAAGGTGGTCAAACCAGCAAAAAGTGGCACGCTGGGCAATCAAAAGGTGTCTCAGGTCTTACCGAATCGACAAGAATTGGCCAACTGGCAGACGCGTAACTTGGCGTCGCATGCGCGACGGTTCCCGCGACGGCGCTTAGAGGGATCGTTGGCCACGTCCCCGTAAGGCCGGAATCGACCCGATGAAGACATTTGACACGTTCGTATCTACGTCCGCTGTCAGGTCAACGGCCGCCGCCACGCGACCCATTGCTGTCGCTAGCGAACGGCCCGCTCGGGCTGGTTAGTTTCGGCTGCGGCACCCCGTCAACTCGTAAGCTTCCCTGATCCGTAGACACCACGGAAGTAGAGCTTGCTGGCATGGTTTCCCAGCCAGGAGGTTCCACGAAGAAGTCGAAGTTCACCGAAACCCAGATCGTCTCGATCCTGAAGCAGGCCGACGCCGACATTCCGGTGAAGGACATTTGTCGTCAGGCGGGCATCAGCACGCCGACCTACTACCAATGGAAGTCGAAGTACGGCGGCATGGGTGCGATTGAAGCGTTCGATGTAGGCGTTCTGGTTGGGCTTGCCGGGTTGGTCCGCGAAGCCACTTACTGGTGGATGATCGAATACAACGAGCAGCATCCCCACGACAGCCTGGGCGACCTCACCCCGGCCGAATACCGTCAACAAGTCCCCGCGAGTTCTACTTTTGATGTGTCTGCTTGACGGGGAAGCTTACGAACTGATCGGTTGTTTGCAGCTCAAGATCGCCAGCCGGTTGACTGTAGAACGACAACACCGTTGCGGGGATCGCCAGGCGCCTCAGCAGGCTCTGGAATAGGTTGGCCACTCGATTGAAGGTCGCTCGCGGACCCCAGGACACCGTTTGACCTACCAGCGCAGACGACTGCATGAGTCGGGCACAGTTCCATACGCCATGGGGCGCCATGCTCCTGCAAGGAGAGTCGTGTACAACCACGTTGCCTCGTGAGGACCCGGAGTTGCCGCAGCCTCGCGCTTTGTTTGCTGCGGTGGCGATTGCTCGCCAAGCAGCGATTCTGCTGACTATGCGGCCGGGCGTCGATCTTGAAGTTCGAGTGCTTCGAGCCTGGCGAGATCGGTGCCGGTGGCCGGTTCGAGTTCACGCGGTCCCACGGAGCGTATCACCCATGCTTCGTCGCTGGCCCGGAACACCAGGATGGTCACCCGGCCCGCACCGGTCCGCACCACACGTCCTACTGCGCGATCTTCGTAACCAGGACCGCCGCGACTGTGCCGAGTCCAAACGATGGGTTGCGACGCGATCAGATTTCTTGAGGCAAGCATGCTGTTCACCTTCTACGGGCGGGCAGCGCGTATTGCACTGCCGCAATATCATTGATTATGCCTCATATAGTCGTGCAATTCTGCTTGTTGCTGCGCAGCATTTCTGGCTGATTCAGATTGATGGACGCCCCCTCGGCGTGAAAGGAAAAAGGCACTGGCGTCGAACGATTCAGTTCGCGATTTCAACCCCAAGTTGCCGCTGATCGTCATTGCGCGAGCTGGTGCGCCGCGCCGCTCCCTTGCGCAGCGGTTCCGGGCGTCCACCGGCGCAGCAGTGGGAACCCGAAAGTTGCTGGACCGAGTCTCGCTCAGGATCTTTCAAAAAGACGCCCAGCGTGTGCACCGTCATAGCCGTATGGCGTCATTACTTCACGCCGATACAACATAAGTCCAGAGTGGCCACTAACATGGGGGAATAGTTGCCACGGCGGCAGCAACTGGAACGCGATGCCCGGCCCGTCCACTGAATCCATCTCTGAATCCATGGCTGCACAACCAGGCGAAACGATGGAGTGCGCACAGACGGCGGATCTTGCGGTCGCGACCTGGCGCAAGATCGATGACGCACTGTGGCCGATCATCGGCCATGCGGGCATGGCCGCGCTTTTCAAGCGCAGCTTGTATTTGGCGCGGGTTGATCAGCCCGCTCTGACCGCGCTGGTGGAGGCCGAAATCGCGCCGGGCAATTTCGCCTTGCTGCGCGAGACCCTGGCGCAACAATCGAGCGCGGAAGCCGCGGCGGCCGCGCAGGCGGACTTGCTCAAGACTTTCATCGACCTGTTGACAAGCCTCATCGGCCCCGCGCTCACCGAGCGGTTGCTGCGTTCCGTCTGGGACAACGAGCCATCAAGTGTCGAAACCATACAGGACACCCTGTCATGAACAAAGCAACCATCAACCGACTGCAAACCGGCGTGCCTGGGCTGGACGAGGTGCTCGGCGGCGGCCTTCCCGAATTCTCGTTCAACATCCTTGCCGGGCCGCCCGGCAGCGGCAAGACCACGCTGGCGCACCAGTTGATGTTCGCACTGGCCACACCCGAGCGCCCGGCGCTGTATTTCACCGTGCTGGGCGAGCCGCCGTTGAAGATGCTGCGCTACCAGCAGCAGTTCGACTTCTTCGACAGCGAGAAGATCAACCACTCCATCCGCTTCATCAACCTGTCCGACGACACCGCCACCGGCGACCTCGGCAAGGTGCTGGCGCGGATCGTCGCCATGGTGAAGGCGCACGCACCGGGGCTGGTGTTGGTGGACTCGTTCCGCTCGGTGATTCTCGCTGCGCAAGGCAACGGCAACGCAGTCATCAGCCTGCAGCAGTTCGTGCAGCAGTTGGGAATGTTGATGACCAGTTGGCAGGCCACCACTTTTCTGGTCGGCGAATACTTCCACGAACGCGACCCGAGCCCGATTTTCACCGTCGCCGACGGACTGATCTGGATGCGGCAGAGCGTGCAGGACAATTCGATTGTGCGGAAAATCGAGGTCATGAAGATGCGCGGGCAGCCGACCTCGCCGGGGCTGCACTCGTTCCGGATCAGCAACGCCGGCATCAATGTGTTCGCGCCGCCGCGGCTCAGCGCGCCCGACGCCAGCGGCCCGGAAGAACCGCTGAAGCATCGGGTATCCCTGGGCAATCCCAGGCTGGATGAAATGCTGGGCGGCGGCCTGCCCAGTGGCTATTCGCTGTTGATCGCCGGGCCGACCGGATCGGGCAAGAGCATCCTGGCGGGCGAGTTTCTGGCCGAAGGCGCGCGCAACGGCGAGATCGGCATCATCGCCGCCTTCGAGCAGCGCCCCAATCGCTCGCGCGGCAAACTGCTGGCCGACTTGATCGAAAGCGGCCAGATCGGCGTCATCGATACCCAGGCGGCCACGCTGTCGGTGGACGAAATCTCGATGATGCTGATCACCGAAATCAAACGGCGCAAGGCCACCCGGGTGGTGCTCGATTCGCTTTCAGGGTTCGAGGTGCTGCTGGCGCCGACTTTCCGCGATACCTTCCGCGAAGCGTTGTCGCGCATGGTGTCGGCACTGGCCGCCACTGGCGTGACGGTGCTGATGACCTCGGAACTGGAAGACCGCTACGACGAGCTGCGCTTCAGCCCGTACGGCAACGCGTTCATGACCGACGCGATCATCGTGCAGCGCTACATCGAACTCGACTCTCGTCTGCAACGGATGATGGCAGTGGTGAAGGTGCGCGCGAGCATGCACTCCAACGAGCTGCGGCTTTATCACATCGACGACGACGGCATCCAGATCGGCGACATGCTGGTGGACCAGGAAGGCTTGCTCGGCGGCCGCCCGAGCCTTCGCCCGGAGGTCGCGAACGGCGACCATGACGGCCGCGATGACTGAGCACGCGCGCTCCTTTGGATGGCCGCGTCGTCGGGTGCGGGTATCGCCGTGAGCGAGCCAGGCCAGCAGCGCAAGGTCGCCGCCGCGACGGAAACGCTTGTCGCGCTCGACGCGCAGGCCGATGTCTTGCGCGAGCAGCTTGCCAAGTTGCGACAGGATTTGGTGGATGTCCAGAGAGACCTGGGCGCGGCCCGCGCGAACGAGTTGCGGGAAGCCAATGAAAAGCTGGTATTGGCGGTTCTGAAAGCCGATGCCATCGCCGCGATGGCGGTCAGTAGTCTGAGCGAACTCACCCGCGCGACCCAGCACGATCCGCTCACCGGTACGCCCAACCGCGCGCTGATGCGCGACAGGCTGGACACCGCGATTGCCGCCGCCCGCCGGCACGGCGCGCAACTGGCGCTGCTGTTTCTCGACCTGGATGATTTCAAGGCGATCAATGATGCCCTCGGCCATGGCCATGGCGACGTGATATTGCAGTTGTTGGCCAAACGCCTGGTCGCAACCGTGCGCGATTCGGATACGGTCAGCCGGCATGGCGGCGACGAGTTCCTGATCCTGCTGCCGCAGATCGCCCAAGTCGCCGACGCGGCGCTGATTGCCACCAAGTTGCTGGCAGCGGTGGCGGCGCCAGCACGGGTCGGCAACCATGCATTGCAATTGACTGCGAGCCTCGGCATCGCGGTGTATCCACAGGATGGCAGCGACGCCGAGGCGCTCACGAAGTGCGCCGACGTGGCCATGTATCATTCCAAGCGGCGCTCGCATGGCGGCTTCGCGTTCTACGCCGATTGCATTGCAGGCGAACCCGTAACGCTGCCGGAAAGCCATGAATGGCGGCCGGTGCCGGCAAGCCAAGCCGGAGCGTCGGAGCATCCCGACCTTCGCCGCGTCAATGAGCAGTTGGTGATTTCCGCCTTGGGCGCACAGGCGTCGGCCGCGCAAGCCACCGCGGCGCACAGCCAGCAGATCCGCTTCATGGGGTTGGTGGCGCATGAACTGCGCAATCCGCTGGCGCCGATCCGGCTCGCCGCCGGCATGCTGACCGGCCGCGACCGGCCGGCAGGGCAGGCGCTGACGCGCTTGGGCGCGATCGTTGAAACCGAGGTCAAGCACATGGCGCGGCTGATCGACGACCTCCTCGAAGGCTCACGTGTCAGCACTGGCAAACTGCGGCTGGAATTGGACCAGGTCGACATGCAGGAAGTCCTCGCGCAGGCGGTGGAAACCTGCCGGCCGCTGATGGAGTCCAGGCAGCAACAGCTCACCCTCGCGCTGCCTGCCGGCCCCGTGGATCTGCGCGGCGATTCCGTGCGGCTGAGGCAGATCGTCAACAACCTGCTGGACAATGCATCGAAATATACCGGCAAGGGCGGCTCGATCTCCGTGGCGATGGCGGTCCAGGAACAGACCGTCACCATCACGGTCGCCGACAACGGCGTGGGGATCGCACCCGACGTGTTGCCGACCATCTTCGACATGTTCGTGCAGGATACGCATGACCGCGCCCTGTCCAACGGCGGCCTCGGCATCGGTCTCGCGGTGGTGCGCGATCTGGTGCAGGCGCACGGGGGTACTGTCAGCGCCACCAGCGCCGGCAAGCATCGCGGCAGCCAGTTCATCGTCAACTTCCCGCTGACGGGTCCCGCGACTACGGCCGAGGCGTGAAGGCCAGCGCGCGACCAGTACCAGCACTTGCACCGCGGCGGAGCCCCGTGACATCTGCTGGGATCAGCAATGGGATAACCCAACTGCCGCAAGGACGCGTGCGTCTGTTAGACCAAACCCGATCTTGTCACGGCGTCCATCGCCACAGGAAGACACACGACCCGGCACCCTTCCCGCGATGCACTGCAACGCACGTCGATGCGCGGCATTCGCGCTATGTCCGCTGGCGCACAGACCCCCTTGTCCCGACCCCTTACATTGAAACCCGGTCGGGCAAGACGCACTCTCGTCGTGCAGACCGCACGACAAATGCCTTCACAGGGACGATCGTTGGGGCACGGACGCCCCGTCTTGGGAGGTGTTTGCGTGAAAACCCGCACGCCGCGCGCGTTTGCGCAAAGCGTCGGGAATCCGACGCGTCACGCCGCGCTTTTGCCTCACCGGCAGTCGGCATGAACCGTGATCTCTCTCGACATGATCGATTTGCTTGATAAGGTACGGCGGCGCAGCGAGAACCACGCCTTCTTGCCGCAAGACGCGGCCCGCAAGCGTAATCTCGAAATCGCTGCGCATCATTGCGCCACCACGCGATCCAATCTGCGGGGCAGACTTTCGCCGGACCCTGGCAACATGCAGCCCGCACACATCAGCAAGCGCCAAATCGACGCTTGCCTCGATATTCTGCTCGACACCTGTTGCGTGCCTGCGCGCGCGGAATCGGTACGTCGCGTGCCCGCTGGCGACATTCCGCCAGCACCACTGCTTCATGCGGTTCAGGCTTGTGTTCGATCTCGGGTCGCCACCCGGACCGAGCCGGACCACCTTCGTGCACGCTAGCTACTGCGGCATCAGGCCCCGCCCCGCCGTGTGGCGCAACGGGCGTTGCGGTAAGGCTCTTGCAACCATTGCTTCCACCGGTGAATGGCGCAGAATCCGTGCAGAAGCGTTGCCTCTGTGTGCAGTATCGTACACGGGGCCGGCTGCTCCACGATCATGCCGGCGTGGCGATTTCGGTGAGGTGTTGCCCATGAGTGTCGCACCCGACCTCCAAGACAACCAATTGTTGGCGGCACTACCGGCAGAGGATTTAGAGCACCTGCAACCACTGCTGGAGCCGGTGGAATTGGCGCTTGGCGAGGTGCTTTACGAATCAGGCAAACGCCAGGCACATGTCTATTTCCCCACCAACAGCATCGTGTCGCTGGTATACGTGATGGAAAACGGTGCTTCGGCCGAGGTCGCCATCGCGGGCCGCGAAGGTCTGGTCGGGATTTCCCTGTTCATGGGCGGCGACACCACGCCCAGCCGCGCATTGGTGCAAAGCGCCGGCTCCGGGTTTCGCATCAAGGGTTCGCTGCTGCGCAAGGAGTTTGATCGAGGTGTGGCTCTGCGGCAGTTGTTGTTGCGCTACACCCAAGCGCTCCTGACACAAATGGCGCAAACCGCCGTGTGCAACCGCCACCACACGGTGGACCAGCAATTGTGCCGTTGGTTGCTGATGAGTATCGATCGGTTGCCGTCCAACAAGTTGGTGATGACCCAGGAGCTGATTGCCAACATGCTGGGCGTGCGCCGGGAAGGTGTGACGGAGGCGGCGGGAAAGCTGCAAAAGGCCGGTGTAATCCTGTACCTGCGTGGTCGCATTGAAGTGATTGACCGGTCCAAGTTGGAGCACATGGTGTGCGAATGCTACGAGGTTGTCCGCGACGAGTACGCCAGGCTGTTGCCGTGGACCGCAACGGCGCGCGGGGCGTTGGCAATGGATTCGGGCCCGCGAAGCGGCCCGCGAACGCGTGAGCCCTGAACATTTGTCTCGCCAGCTCGCGTTCGGCAGCGGGATCGCACCCGTCTGCGTGCCGACCGTGGGTTGCCAACGTCATTTGGAGTAACCCGATGTCCTTGCTTCCACGTCGGACCAGCGTAGTCGTCGCGCCGGCCACCTTACCGATCAACAATCGACTGGTGGCTGCCCTGCCACGCGCCGAGCGCGCGCGTCTGCTCGCATCCGGGAAGCTAGTCGAGCTCGTTTTCGCTGAGGTGTTGTACGAGCCCGGCGCGCGCATCCGGCATGTGTACTTCCCGCTCGACGGCTTCATCTCCGATATTGCTGCGGTCGATGGCCGCGCGGCATTGGAAGTCGGGTTGATTGGTCGCGAAGGCATGTGCGGCATCGCAGTGGCGCTGGGTGTCGACGTATCCGCGAACCGCGCGATGGTACAAGGTATGGGATCCGCGCTACGCATTGGCGTGGACGCTTTCCGACGCGAACTGCAACGCAGCCCCGCGTTGCAGCGGCTCCTCGGTCGCTATGCATTCGTGCTATTGACACAGCTCGCGCAGACCGCCGGCTGCATTGCTTCGCACGTCGTTGAACAACGGCTGGCACGCTGGCTGTTGATGTCGCACGACCGCGCCGACGACGATACCTTCAGCATCACCCATGCGTTCCTCGCAGACATGCTCGGTGTGCGCCGTGTCGGTGTCACCCAGGCTGCGGGAACGCTGCAAAAACGAGGGCTGATACGCTATGCGCGCGGCAGGGTCCATATCTCGAACCGCCGCGGACTCGAAGCCGCAGCGTGCCGATGCTACGGTACCGATTGTGATACTTGGCAACGGGTGCTCGGCTGAGGCCAATTCCTACTGGCACGGGCGATCCCAAGTGGCGCGCGGGCCCGGCCGCAGTCGCGTGCACACCATAGGCTTTCGTTCCCGGGACAGGGAGAATCGTGCAACTGTGGCGGGTGGGTGGTCGACACTCACCCCGCAAGTCCGCGCACATGATCCACGCCGCCAATGTTCGCCTGCGCACAGACACGTCGCCACCGTGACGTCACTCTGAACGTCCAAGGAACCTTTAGCTTTGCATGCGACCCGAGGCCGGGATGGCCGGCGCATTAGGCAGTATGCAGCGCTATCGGTGCCGCGCGACACAGGGACACATCATGGACCTTCTGACTCTGTATCACTTGCGGGACCACTTGGCTGACGAAAAATTTCGTCTCGAACTTTCCGCGCTGACGGAGGACGATCCAGCACACCAACACCGACTCGATCAATGGATGCACCGGATCGACATACTCCTCGCGGATGTCCGAGGCGAAGTCGTGGCGCAGGAGCTGCCTGGGGCGAGGTCCACCGTCACGACGCAAGAATTCGAGGCGCATGTGCACGGCGTGCTCAAAGCCTATGCTGCCTTGGACGCCATGCATGCCGGTGAAGTCCGGGGGACCGCATGAAAAGGTGCGGCAGCGCCCAAACAGAAGGCGAGCGATGAACCGTGAGTCGATCCTCGTGCAACGCCTGGTAAGCACACTGGATGACTCACGATCATTGTATGAGAAGGCGGTCGACGAAGTGGTGCACCCACACCTCCGGGATCTGCTGGAATGCACCATCGGCGCGCACTGGTTGATTGCTGATGATCTCGCCAGGCACATTAGCGCGGCTGGCGGCGAGGTGACGCGTCGAGGTAGCCGTCTCGGACCGCTGCGCACTTTCCTCACGGGAAGGTCCGCCCAGATCACCCTCGACATCGATATGGCCTACGCAAATTTTGCCGCCAAACGCGAGGCCTGCATTCTGCGCGGTCTCCATGAAGCTACAGGCTCCGTTCGCCATGCTGGCCTGCGCAATCGTCTGCGGATGCACTGCCGCAAGATCGAACGCGTGTCTACGCAGATCGGTTGCCTGCGCGCCACGATGCAACTGCGCGTGGGCCTGCAGGCCGCGCCGGCGTTTCCTAAGCACGTCACCGCATGGTAAATCCCACGGAAGCGGCATACATGATCGTCAAACTCAAGAGAATGAATCCGATGAAGCACATTCTTTCCGAACACGTATTGGGTCTATTGATGGTAAGGACCGCCTCGTCCAAGTCACGAGCGCCTGCGCTGCCGCCAGTGGCGAATTGCCGCGCCGTACAACGAGGACGAAAATTGCGTAAGCTCAAGGGGCGGGCCCTGCAGAAATACAGAGCAAGCCGTGTTCAGACAGAAGCAGGCACTCAGGCAATAGCCGGTATTCATACCTTGCCGTTTCGCAAGACACGATCGGCGCTTCCCCAAATAGTCTGCTGTGTGCGCCGCCAGTCGAAGCTTGCGCTTCCGGCGCTGTAGCCTCTCAATGAGACCGAGCGCTGGATGGTGATATTCGAGTTTCGATGCGGGCATCGGGTTCTCCAGTACATCAAGAAACACCTGCGCAGCAGTTATTTTCCGCGCCATCGCCATCGAGGTGGTACCGGGGTCGGTAACCGCCGGCGTAGTGGTGGCCGCATGAATCACAAAGACACGGGACAGACAAACTCACACTCGCAGTGACCCACGGGAGTTTCATCATGGACAACAATCGCATGGAAGGTGTCGAACACGGATCCAAGCTCACAATGAAGGAAATGATGGGCAAGGCAGCAACCGACGACAAGCGCAAAGGGACCGTGGCTCCCCTCTGGAAGACGACCGGCAAGGTGAAGAAAGGAAAGACGGGGCAGGCGGCCGATGACGTGCTTGACGTTGCGCGTATGGATGATGATCTTGACCACGGAACATGATGGCGCCTTCGTCAAGAGGCCCTGCCGTCTGGCAAACCATACGGCCTTGCTCCGCGTACGGCACGTGCGTTGGGCGAACACGATCGTTTGCGTCTATAGGCGCCACCCATTCAAGTGATTGGCGCGCATCGCGATAGCTGAAGCGTCACGCGGATACTTCGGCGAAGCCCATCCACCACCGCCCACCTCCACTCGGATCGCGCCGCCATTGCCGCACAGTGCGCTCCCATTTCATGCAGCAGGAGATTCGTCATGCAACCTCTAAGACTTGTTCTTTCCACAGCGGCAACGCTTGGCATCGGTCTACTCTCACCAGCTCCCGGCGCGCGGGCCGCCAACGACGCCAGCGGCGCAACCATAAACTGCCACATGATTTTCACGCTCAGAGGGTGGTCTGCGATCTACAAGAATACGACCGGGATGGTGACTGTCGGGCAGTCACCCACGTCGAAACGTGCACCTCGTTTCCGCAAGACCACCACCGGTTCCGGCACAGTCACTTGTGCCAGTGGCCAAACAATGCGTGTCAGCCTTACCGCCAGTGGCAGTCACGGCAGTGTCGGCAAATACGAGCTCGGGAACGGATACGGTGCCTTCGACAACGTTACCAATATCAATCAGGTGCTCGGCACCTACAACCGTGCGGCAGCCCATACTGTTGTCGCGAAAGACGCGCAGGCGTCGGCGATGGGCAAGGGCGGCATCGCTCTCGTCATCAGCGGCAGCGGTACCGGGTGGAATGTCGGCGCCGGTTTCCCGAGTTTTGCCATCGAAGCGCTGGAATGACGCGATTGCAGCGTTGCCGCTAGACGATCAACGCTGGGCGTTCGAGGTGCGCGGCAGGGAGACGTCTGCCGCTGCGACGTCATGCATGGCGGAAATCTAGTGCACTGCATGAACCTGCGTAGCCATGCCCAGCGGGAAAGGCCCATGGAATGCGGACTCGTGATAGCGCAACGTCTCGCCAATGCGCTCGACGACTCGCGATCGTGATGTGACAAAGCAATAGCCAAAGTGACGCACCATCAGGCCGTGGGCCACGGCGCGGCGTCCCCAACATCCGAACGCGTAACCCGAACAAAGGACACAAGTGCCATTTGCAGCTTGCATGGAGATACGAACGCTGCTGAGTGAAGGGTTTACTTTGACGCGAGGCGCGTCGCGACACGCATGTACGTAATGGTGCACGTCCTATGCGTGCGTGCCTGACGAAGCGGACGCGCTCGCCGAGCACTTGCTCGCTCAGGGGTTGAATGTTCAGAACGTGTCGGCGGAGCCCCTATCGGGCCAAGTGCTGTCCGGACAGTCAGCGGACCGCATCTTTGCCACTCTTCGCGGCAAGCGCAGCAGCAGGATGGCGGGCGCCGGCATTTTTGCTGACATGCCCACTGACCGCATGATGGCAACTCGAGATGCGGTCCTGGAGTCTTGGCAAGATATGGCGCGCGAAGGCTCTGCGCGACTCCACCTACATATCAAGGAAGCGGTGCTCAATACATCCAGCGGGTGGCGCACAATGCTTGGACAGGCGAGCAGCGACTCGTGTCATCGCGCGCTTGCAGGACTGTCTTCGCATCGGATTGCCCGTCGGGCGGCAACTGAGTCGGCGGCTCGCCAGAAGCAATTAGGCGGGCATCGCCGCGCCGCATTTCGCAGCCCGTGAAATACACATTCCGTGAGTTCGTCCGTACCGATCAAAGCGAGGTAGGTTATTCGCATGGTTTCGACCGAGCTGGTATTGGCGATGCTGCTGGCGGTGGTCGTCAGTGGCTTTGTGGTGCGTGTACTGCCATTCTCGTTGCCGATACCCATCGTCCAGATTGCGCTTGGCTACACCATCGCCGGCATATTTCATCACGGCGTAGTGCTGCAACCTTCGATCTTCTTCCTGCTGTTTCTGCCCCCGTTGCTGTTCCTGGCCGGTTGGACGATTCCCAAGGATGGCCTGTTGCGGGACAAATGGGCCGTCCTGCAACTGGCGCTGGGGCTGGTGGTATTTACGGTCCTTACCGCAGGGTATTTGATCCATTGGCTGATTCCGATAATGCCGCTTGCCGTCGCGTTCGCGCTGGCGGCTATCGTGTCACCGACTGATCCGGTGGCGATCTCCACGTTCGCCGCACGCACCCCAGTGCCAAAGCGGTTGATGCACCTTCTTGAAGGCGAGTCGCTACTCAACGACGCATCCGGTCTGGTGTGCTTCGAGTTCGCCGTGGCTGCAGCGTTGACCGGTCGTTTCTCGCTGGAATCGGCGGCGCTGACGCTTTTGTGGGTCGCGACGGTTGGCGTGGCATGTGGCGTGGCTTTCACCATTGCGGTCGCTGCCGTGCAGCAATGGTTGTCTCGCCAGTTCGGCGAAGAGGGCGGCTCACCAATCCTGATCAGCCTGCTGATTCCATTTGGCGCCTACCTGCTGAGCGAAGCACTCCATGCGTCCGGGATCCTTGCAGCCGTCGCAGCCGGCATCACCATGAGCTATGTCGAGCGCACCGTTACCAGCATGGCCACCACCCGCCTGCAGCGGCGCGCCGTGTGGAGCACCATCCAGTTCGCGTTGAATGGCATCGTGTTCGTGGTGCTGGGTGAACAGCTGCCGGGCATCGTGCGTCGTGCAGTCGCGTCGATGTACACCAATGGCGGCCACGGCCCATGGTGGCTCGGCGTGTACGCAGTCGGCGTCACCGCCGGCTTGGCGTTACTGCGCCTGTTATGGGTGTGGGTGTCGCTCAAGGTCAATCTGTATCGCCGCCGCCTTGCAGACGCCGACGCGAAAAAAGTAAGTTGGCGCCTGGTTCTTGCAACTTCACTTGCCGGTGTTCGCGGGGCCATTACGCTGGCGGGCATCCTCACATTGCCTTTACTGATGCCAGATGGCAGACCATTTCCGGCGCGGGATTTGGCAGTGTTTCTTGCTGCCGCCGTGATCGTGTTGTCACTCATCGGCGCCAGTATCAGCCTCCCACCGCTCCTGCGCGGCCTAGACGTACCGCAGGAACCCGCGGCCGAGCAAGAAGAAGATCGAGCTCGCGCCGCAGCAGCTCGTGCTGCGATCGAGTCGATCAAGACGGCCCAAAGTAGCGTTTTGGAGAACGCGGGCCTCGCCGATATCGAGGTTTACGCGAACGCTGCCAGCCGTGTCATCGCGATTTACCAACCCCACATACACGAACGCACGCGTGAAGAGACCGAAGCCCGACGATTGCGCAAGGCGGACGCCGCAGAACGGGCCCTCCGTCTGGCAGCTCTGCGGGGCGAACGCGCTGAAATCATCAACCTGCTGCGCCACAATGAGATAAGCGATGAAACGTCGCGCAAGCTGGTACACGAAATCGACTTGCTGGAGTCGCGGTACCGATGAACTAAATTGAAACCACAGGCCAACGACCGGCAGCACGGCTTTCGCTTGAGAGGCAACCCGATCCGTTCCGGTTCCATGATCATTCGATTCCGGTGACCCTTCGGTTCGCCATCGCACAGACATGGACATCCCAACCATAGAGGATGATGCTTGTCAGGGAACATGTATCAGGGATCAGCCGAGGCACGGATGCCCCACATCCATCGGTTCCTGGATCGAGCTAGAACGAATAACAGAGCAACGTGGCAAGTGATGAGTGCACAAATCTCCATTTTGAAAAGTCTGGTCATCTCCCTGGACGAGGCGCGGATGTTCTATTCGGATGCGGTTCGCAACGTGACGCATCCCTACCTCAAGCAGTGTTTTGAACGGATCATCCACACCCACCTCGCCATCGCCGACGATCTGGCTGACCGGATTGATGGAATGGGTGGCAGTGTTGCGCGCGATGGCAGCTGCATGACGGCGCTGCACTTGCGCTGGGCCGCATGGCGGGTCCGGATCAGCCATGACGCTGAAACCGGGTATGCCATGGAAGCAGGAAAACGCGAGACCCGGGTGCGGCGGGGCTTCCGCATCGCGGGGAGATGCACGCCGGACCCCGGGTTGCGGGACCGCATCAAGTGTCACCTTCGCGACATCGAGTATGTGGACAGGAGCATCGATAACCTGGCCGCCATGATGCGGATGCAGACGATCCGGATGCCTGTCCGTGTAGACCGCCGGATTGACTCCGCGGGGGTACCGCAAGCGCCTTGACCGTTTGTTCTGGCTTCACGCGTTTCGGATGCAATTGACTTCACGGGAAAGTAGATGAAAATGGAAAAAACCACATTGCTGAAGCTGATCGCCGTCATCGATGGCGAGCGGCGTTTCCACCAAGTTGCGGCATTATTGTCCTTGAATCCCGAAGACCGCGCGCAATACGCGCACCACGCGCGTTGCGAGGCTACGGCCATTTCGAGGGTTAGGCGCGATCTGGCGCGCACGGGCGCGCGTACTACGTCACTGCCCCGGCGGCGATTCGACGACTACATCGATAGCCTGATCGATACGTATGTCGGCGGAACCCATGCTGGTTCCGGAGCAGCCGACCGCGTCGTTGCCTGTCTATGAGTATCCGGGCCGTCAGCCGGAGAGGGCCGGATCGCCACATAGGATGGGCTTGCTGCTCGGGTGAGGGCGCGCGGAGCTGGTTCGGGTCCGGTCGGAATCTCCGAAGCACACGCAATTAGCAGATCCCGAGCCTGCTTGGGCTGCGGGTCCGTCGATGGGCTTTCAGGTTCTTCACGTGCAGCGCCCGATGCCTGCAAGAAGCTCAACCAGGCGTACATTGGCAAGATCTCGCTCACGACAAACCGCCGACCCAACGCCGCCGGCGAGGCCTGCCTGACTGGCAGGACTTGTGGCCTGAACAAAATGAAATCGGTGTGCTCATCCATGCCACTGCGCTTCCATTCACCGGCAGTCCTGATGGCTACGTGCGTGCAGGAGAGACCATGCGAGTCGATCACAACCGCTCGTCGTACGGAGCATTTCCAGCATTCAAACGCGGTTTCGATTCAAGTTTCGCCGCGTTGTCCGCTTGCGGGGCACGCCACGGTATCGTGGGAGAGGGCGACGAAGGCGGCACTTCTGCTGCGCTGTTGCCGAGCGATCATTTCGAGCAGCGATATGCGCCCACTTGATGGCTAATCTTGCCTGCTACGGCAGAAGTCAAGCCCAATACACGGGCGCGAACAATTACCCGAACAAATGCTACCGGTTCGACTTCACGACGGCGTCATGGAGTTGAGGACCGCTTGCGACGGCTGGCATGCGTGCGTGAGCCGGATGACGCACCGCCTCTGGTGCTGAATGCTGAATCGAAAGCGGACATTTGCCGAGGCTACATGCGCGACCGCTTTTGGCCCGCTTGCCGCCTGCAACTGAGCAGCGCATGTGCGGCAGGACCTTGACGCTGTGCTGCAGAAACTTGGCGAAAGGAGGTGACCCGCCATGACACCCTTGAACAAGCCAATCAAGCGTGCGCTCACGCTCGGCGACAAGACCTACACGCTGGTGGTTGATCCCGACGGCATGAAACTCGCCGAGAAGGGACATCGGCGTGGGATCGAGCTGCGGTGGGAGGACCTTCTGAGTGGCGACGCCGCGGTCGCGGCCGCGTTACAGGCGTCCATGGAGTCGAAGAAAGAGAAGTGAGTGGGCTTGGTATCCTGATCTCCCACCGCTCTTTCCTCCTTGGTCGGAACGACTGCGGGGCACACGCACCAGAGTTTTGTGAGGGTACATACTTGGCCCACCAAAACCCTTGCTCAGAGCGAAGTCCAGATGGACAAGCAGCAGGAGAGTCTGCGAAGCGAGGCCCAGGCCGCTGAAGCACCCGCCGCGCGTTCGCTTGAATTCTGGTGGCTCAGTGCAATCGTGCTGATCCTGGCAGCCGGCGCGTACACTGCGCTTCGCTTGCATGCGTTGCCGCATGCACCGGAGCGTGCGCTCGTCTTCCTGGAAAGGTTTTCGCTTGGCGTCGGTGCGGTAACGCTGCTGCTGATCATCTATCGGCTGATCGACCAACGGTTATGCAGGATTCCCGACGCCGCGTTGCGTTACAACATTCGTCGGATCGGCAAGCTGATTCTTTTCGGATTGCTGTTGGTGGTCGCGCTGACGGTGCTGTTTGCCAACTGGTATGCCGCACTCACCTCAC
>Ga0207705_10001869_pt1 | contig 16529 bp, 18 predicted proteins | sample KBSC13metaG_FD_184314 | JGI IMG/M metagenome (GOLD analysis project Ga0207705, IMG submission 184314) | Corn rhizosphere microbial communities from Kellogg Biological Station, Michigan, USA - KBS C1-3 metaG (SPAdes) (version 2) | ecosystem: Host-associated > Plants > Roots > Rhizosphere > Soil ...
CCGCGACGATCAGGCTCGAGGAGGCGCAGACCCGGGCGATCTCCTCGACCACGATGCAGTGCGCGATCTTGTCCGCGCCCGCGCCTCCGTACTGCTCCGGGATGTGCAGGCCCAGCAGGTCGTTGCGCTTGAGGGCCTCGTGCACGTCCCACGGGTACTCGCCGGTCTCGTCGATCTCCGCGGCCCGCGGAGCGATCTTGTCCTCGGCGAGCTCCCGGACGGACTGCCGGAGCAGCTGGTGCTCCTCGGTGAGGGTGTAGACGTCGTAGCTGCCGCTCATGCCCGAGGAGCCTAGTGACCTCTACCCTCAAGGCATGCGCATCGCTGTCGCCGGTACCGGCTACGTCGGTCTGTCCAACGCCGTGATCCTGGCCCAGCACAACACGGTCGTCGCGCTGGACATCGATCCCGACAAGGTCGACCTCATCAACCGCCGCGAGTCTCCGATCATCGACGAGGAGCTGCAGGACTACCTGCGGACCAAGCCGCTGGACCTGACGGCCACCCTCGACCCGTCCGTCGCCTACGAGGGAGCGGAGTTCGTCATCGTCGCGACGCCGACGGACTACGACGAGACGACCAACTACTTCAACACCCGCTCGGTCGAGTCGGTCATCGCCGACGTCGTCGCGAAGAACCCCTCGGCCACGGTCGTCATCAAGTCGACCATCCCGGTCGGGTTCACGGCGCGCATGCGCGAGACGCACCCCGGCGCGTCGATCATCTTCTCCCCCGAGTTCCTCCGCGAGGGCCGGGCGCTGCACGACAACCTGCACCCGTCGCGCATCATCGTCGGCGACCAGGGCGAGCGCGGTCAGCGCTTCGCGGAGCTGCTGCTCGAGGGCGCCCTCGACAAGGACACCCCGGTGCTGCTGACCGACTCGACCGAGGCCGAGGCGGTGAAGCTGTTCGCCAACACCTACCTCGCGCTGCGCGTCGCGTACTTCAACGAGCTGGACACCTACGCCGCCACGCACGGCCTCAACACCGGGCAGATCATCGAGGGCGTCGGCCTCGACCCGCGCATCGGCAACTACTACAACAACCCGTCCTTCGGCTACGGCGGCTACTGCCTGCCCAAGGACACCAAGCAGCTGCAGGCCAACTACACCGATGTGCCGCAGAACCTCATCAGCGCCATCGTCGACGCGAACACGACGCGCAAGGACTTCATCGCTGCCGACATCCTGCGCCGCAAGCCGGAGACCGTCGGGGTCTACCGGCTGATCATGAAGACCGGTTCGGACAACTTCCGCTCGTCCTCGGTGCAGGGCGTCATGAAGCGCATCAAGGCCAAGGGCGTGCCGGTCATCGTCTACGAGCCCGCCTTCGAGGGGGACGAGTTCTTCCACTCCGAGGTCGTGAACGACCTCGACGAGTTCAAGAAGCGCGCTGACGTCATCATCGCCAACCGTCGCGACGACGTGCTCGACGACGTCCTCGACAAGGTCTACACGCGCGACATCCAGGGCCGTGACTGAGTAGCGCTACTCAGGCGCCCTCGCGGGCTCCGCGCCACCGTGTGGCGCATGAGCACACCTTGCCCTGACTGCGGCACCCCTCTCACCACCGCCGACCGCTGCGCTGCCTGTGACCTGCCGCTGCGCGGCCCGGTCGCGCAGCGGCTGTGGTGGGTCGACCAGCAGATGGCGTCCCTGACGGCCGAGCGCAGGGTCCTGCTCGCTCAGCTGCGGGCTGCGCCGGTCGCCGCGGCCGCCCGTCGGGAGGCGACGCCGCGGTCGGCGCAGAACACGCTGCTCGGGCTCGGGGCGCTGCTGCTCGCGGCGGCCGTCCTCGTCTTCGCGGCCGTGACCTACGCCCACCTCGGCGCCGATGGCCGAGCCGCGGTGCTTGCCCTCCTGACCGCAGGCGCTGCTGCCGCCTCGACGACCCTTGCGCGCCGCTCGCTCCGGGCGAGCGCCGAGGCGGTCGGCGCCGTGACGCTGGTGCTCGCCGTGGCCGATGCCTGGGCGGTACGGAGGACCGGCGCGGGCTCGGGCGTCGACACGGCGACCTTCGCCGCGGTCGCGAGCGGCGCGCTCGCGGTGCTCGCCGGCGGGTGGGCAGCGGTCACGCCGCTGCGGGTGACGCAGGGCGCGACGGTCCTCTTCGCCCAGGGTGTCATCGTGCTGGAGCTGGCGGCGCACTCCGGCTCGCCGGCGCGGGTCGCGCTGGTCCTGGCGCTGCTCGTCGCCGCGGACGCACTCGCGTGGCGCCTCCCCCTGCCGCCCGTCGCGCGCTGGAGCGCAGCGGCCTTCGGAGCCCTCTGGAGCACAGTGGCACTGGGGTCGGCCGCGCGGGCCTTCGGCGAGAGCGAGCCTGCCGGGTGCGTGGGCGTGCTCGTCCTCGCCGGCGTCGCCGCCTGGCTGGCCTGGGACCGGGTGCCCGTCGCCGCGGGAGCGGTGCCCGTGCTCTGCGCGGCCGCGGCCGTCGTGGCCAGCCGTCCTGCCCTGACCGACGCCCAGCGGCCGCTGGTGCTGTCCGCTGTGGCGCTGCTGTGCCTGTCGGCCTGCGCCCTGCTGCACCGGCGTTTGGAGGCGGTCGTGGGCGCGCTTGCCGTCGCGCTGGTCGCCGTGCTCGCCGAGGGCCGCGGCGTGGTGGAGGCCGTGGGCGGCCCGTTGACGTGGCTCTCACGCCACGCCTGGTCCTACCGCGGGAGTGCGGCGCGCGACGCCGTCGCCGTCGGGATGCACTGGGACGGCACGATCGTGACGGTCGTGGTGGTTGCTTCCGCAGCCGCCGCGGTCCTCGCCGCAGCGCTGCTGCTCGACCGGCTGCGCGAGGCCGCACTGCCTGCGGGCTTGCTGCTGGCGGTGGCCGGTGTGGTGCTGCCCCTCGGCCTGGCGACCTCCTACTCCACGGCGGTGCTCGTCCAGCTCGCGCTCGGCACCGCGCTGTGCCTCGCAGGTCTCTGGCGCAGCGATGCGGTCCCAGGCGGGCTTGCTGTGCTCGCCGTGGCGACCTGCTGGTCGCTGGCGCAGCAGGACACGACGCTGCTCGCCCTGGCCGTGTCGGCGGTCGCCGTGGCCGTGCTTGCCGTCCGCGTCGCGCCCCTCTCGGGGGCCGCCCTCCTGCTGGCCGGCGGCGAGATCGCCGCAGTGGGCGCTGCGCGCGGCCTGCACACGGACCAGGTGGGTGCGCTGCTGCTGGTCGCCGTGGCGGTCGCCGCCGGGCTCGGCGCAGCGGTGCGGGGCGAGCGGCGCTGGCCGGCGGAAGGTTCCGCGGCGGCGCTCGGCATCACCGCGGTCCTGCTGACCGCGTCCGACCCGGGCTGGCTGTCGTGGGCCCTCGCGCTGTGCGGCGTGACGGCCCTGGCCGTGGCGGTCCAGCCGGACCGCCGGTCCGTCGGCCTGGCCGGTGCGCTGCTCCTGTCGGCGTCGAGCTGGGTCCGGCTCGCCGACGCGCACGTGCACGCCCCCGAGCCCTACGTCCTTCCGCTGGCTGTCGCAGCGCTCGGCCTGGGGTGGGCCCGCCGCCGCACTACCCCGGCCCTCGGCTCCTTCGAGGCCTACGGCGCCGGCCTGGCGCTGGCCTTCGTGCCTTCCCTCGTAAAGAGCCTGGACGACGCCTCACCCTTCCGCGCGCTGATGGTGCTGCTCGCCGCTGCGGGCGTGGTCATGATCGGCGCGCAGCGCAGGCTCCGTGCCCCTCTGGCGATCGGCGGTGCCGTCGCGGGGGTCGAGGCGCTGCACCTGCTCGCGCCCTACGCGGCCGCCCTGCCGCGCTGGCTCGTGCTCGCCGCCGCCGGAGCGCTGCTCGTCGGCGTGGGCGCGACCTACGAGCAGCGCCGGCAGGACGTGCACCGCCTGCGCGAGCGCTTCGACCACCTCGCCTGAGGGGGTCCCTCCCCTTGGCTACGTCCAGGCCGGCCAGCTCACGCTCACGCACTGTGTGCGGGAGACCCGGACCTGCAGGTAAGCGTAGGGACCTGGCTAGCGTGGGGGCATGGACGTCGATGCCCTGCTCGCGATGCACACCTGGGCCGTGGTCGGCCTCTCGAGCAACCGCTCGCGGGCCGCGTGGGAGGTCGCGGAGTTCTTGCAGCGCAAGGGAAAGCGCATCGTGCCGGTGCACCCGTCCGCCGAGACGGTGCACGGCGAGGAGGGCTACGCGTCGCTGCGCGACATCCCGTTCCCGGTGGACGTGGTCGACTGCTTCGTGAACTCCTCGCTCGTGGGTGACGTCGTCGACGAGGCCATCGCCGTCGGCGCGAAGGGGGTCTGGATGCAGCTCGAGGTCGTGGACCAGGACGCGGCCCAGCGCGCCGGTGACGCCGGTCTGCTCGTCGTCATGGACAGGTGCCCGAAGATCGAGTGGCGGGGCTGACCGCTTCAAGAACCGTCGCTCCCTGCCGATCCTGCAGGTATGGGAGTCGAGCCGCGCGTGGAGGTGCCCTGCGACCGCGAGCACCTCGACGTGCTGCGCGCGCCTGACTCCGACGTCGCGGTGCCGAGCAACCCGGCGGCGCTGGAGAGCATCGCGCGCCTGCTGGCCCACCAGCGCACCCCCGCCGCCTGACGTCCGCTCGAGCTCCGCGCGGCCGTGTCCACCTGAGCGGACGCTAGGTCAGCGAGCGAGGCCCAGCTCGTGGGGCCGGTGGTCCGGGAAGACGGTCTTGAGCACCCGCGCACCGCCGAGGCGGCGCGCGACCAGCTCGCCCAGCACGTCGCGGTAGTCCGTCGTGGGCCGCAGGTCGCCGTTGTCGAGCTGCGCCGGCGCGAGCCCGGGCCAGCGGCCGTAGACGCGGCCGCCGACGATGCCGCCGCCGAGCACCATCATCACCGACCCGTGGCCGTGGTCGACCCCGCCGCTGCCGTTCTGCGCGACGCGACGGCCGAACTCCGACACCGTCACGACGGTCGTGCGTGACAGCAGCGGACCGAGGTCGTGCAGGAAGGCCGCGAGGCCACGCGCGAACGTGCCGAGCTGGTCGTGCATCCAGCCGCTGCCCGGAGCGCCGAGGCCCTCGTGCATGTCCCAGCTGCCGGGCGCGTCGAGCGCCGCGACCTGCAGGCCGATGCCCGCGCGCGCCACCGCTGCGATCTGCGAGAGCCCGAAGCTGAACGTGTCGTCGGGATAGCGGACGCCGGCGCGTGGCACGTACGTCTTGTCTCGCAGCGGCGCGAGGCGGCGCAGGGCGTCCAGCGTCTCGCGGGCGGCGACGGCGTTGGCACCGGCGACCCCGTCGTACATCTGGTGCAGGGCCAGCTCGGTGCGTGCCGTGTCAGCCTGCGGGACCTGCACACGGAGGTCGGCGAGCGACCACAGGGAGAGGTCGGGGGCCGTGCCGCGCAACGTGCCGGGCGGTGAGCCGACGGACAGAGCGGGGAAGGCTCCCGACCTCAGCCCGCGCGCCACCATGAGCCGGTCGACCCAGCCGGTCGGCGTGCTGTTGCTCAGGTTGACACCGCGCTCCATCGCGTCGGTGGCCTCGAAGTGCGAGCGGGTCCCGTCCGAGTCGCCGACCGCATGGACGACGGCGAGCTGCCGCGACCGCCAGAAGGGCATCAGCGGCGCGAGGGAGGGGTGCAGCCCGAAGTGCCGGTCCAGCCGCAGGGCCTGCGACGGGTGGACGGCGATCCCTGGGCGCGCGCGGTAGTAGTCGGCATCGGCGACGGGCGGCACGAGGGAAAGCCCGTCGGCGCCGCCGCGCAGGGAGATCACCACGAGGAGGTCGGTGCGCGCCTCGGTGGCGGCGAAGGCCATCCGCGGAGCTGCGAGCTCGAGGGCGCCGAGGCCGCCGAGCGCGCCGGCGCCGGCGAGCAGCCGCCGACGGGTGCAGACCAGGTCCTGGCACTCGGGAGTCATCGGACGAGGGCCTCCGGGCTCGACAGGAGCAAGGCCGCCATCGGCAGTGCTGCGCTCTGTGCCTGGGTCGGCGTCAGCACGCGCCCGGCAGTCAGGCCGGCACCGGTCAGGACGGCGCGCTTCAGGGCCGCGCGGGGGCGGATCCCCAGCAGCACCAGGGCAAGCCGGTCGACGCAGGCGCCTGCGGTGGCCGGCGCGGGCGTCCCCAGCAGGGTGGTGACGTCGGGCTTGCCGAGACCGGCGATGGAGCCGTGCACGAGGGCCTGCGCGGCGTTCCAGCGCGCGAGCATCGTGGCGGTCGAGGCATAGGCCACGGCAGTGTCCGGGTAGCCGTTCGGCGGCGACCACGCGAACGGCGCCTGCCCGAGCTCGCGCAAGGCCTCGACGACAGCACCGCCGTTCGCCGCGAGGTCGGGCGACGGCGTGAGCCCCAGGACCCGCACGCACTGCGCGAACCACTCGAAGGGCCGCTGCGACTTCTGGCCGGCGGACCGCTGGAACTCGCGCGAGCTGATGACGTGCTTCACGACAGGCACGATCGCGGTGCCGTTGGCGCGGTAGACCGCCGCGCTGCTGGCGACGAGCGACGGCGGCGGGCTGTCGGAGACGAGCCGGCGCACGACCTTCGTCGCGATGCGCTGGGCGGTCCGCGGGTGGTGCGCGAGGTAGGCGATGAGCGACAGCGCGACGTCGAGGCCCCTGTCGCGGTCAGCGTTCGGATGAGACCAGCCCATCACCCGTACCGGCCCGACGTGGTGCCACTCGGGGCGGTACTGGAAGACGCCGGTGTCCGGCTCGACGGTGAGTCCGGTCAGGGTCAGCGCGGCCTGGTGCACGTCGCGCTGGTGGTAGCCGCCGTCGGCACCGACGGTGTGCAGCTCGAGCAGCTCACGGGCGTAGTTCTCGTTCGGGTTGTCACCGGAGGAGTACGCCTGGTTGAGGTAGAGCAGCATCGCCGGGCTCTGCGCGCTCGCGGCCAGCATGTCGGCGAAGGTGCCGAGGACGTTCTTGCGGATCACCTGGCTGTCGTCGACGGCCTTGTAGGCGGGGAAGGTCGGCCCGTAGATCGACAGGTGGTTGCTGAAGAGCTCGACCAGCAGCTCGTAGAGCTGGTTGTCGCCGAAGGCCGCCCGCGCGAAGGTCTGGGCCTGCAGGTCGGTGATGCCGTAGTGCTGGACGGCGTTCATCGCCATGGCGGCCTGCTCGGGCGGCAGCGGCAGCGAAGCGAGCCCGGTGCCGTGGAGCGTGGCGGAGACGTCCGGCGAGCCGGACAGCTGCTGGTCGACCCAGGCGCTGACACCGACCTGACGGACGTGCGCCACGAGCGACGGGGTGGCGCCGTAGGACAGCCGGCGGACGGCGTGCAGCACCGGGTCCGTCGCCACCGGTGCCGCCGCCTCGGCGCGAGCGGACGCCACGACCGCGGCACCCGCCACCGCGCCCCCCACGGCCGTCGTCAGCAGCGCGCGGCGGCTCGGTTCGACGGGCACGGTCACCTCGGGGGGAGAAGGACGGTTTCTTCCTCAACGTGCGAAGGCCGCAAAAGTAGCGAAAGTGCTCAGCTCGGGCGCAGGCTCCGGTAGTAACGGCGCGCCGCGAGCATGTCGCGCGTCTTGCCGGCGCAGATCCAGCGTGTGTCGCCGGACGTCGACGTGACGCGCAGGTACCACGGCTGCAGGCCCACCAGCTGCCCCACCAGCAGCAACGGGACGAGTGCGAGGAGGACGGCCAGCTCCGCGGAGAACAGGAGGAGACCGACGACGAGGAAGAGGACCACCGGCAGCAGCACCACGAGCACGAGGAACCCCAGCACGGCCGACAGCAGGTCGTCGCCGAAGCCGATGCCCGCGAGGTCTCCGCCGTCGGGGTAGCGGTCCAGGTCGCCTGCACGCCAGCGCGGCCGCCAGGGCAGCAGCCGGATGTGGACGCTGCGGACGGAGCCGGGTGTCACCCCAGCTTCTCCTGCAGGGCGGCGTTCTTCGCGCGCGCCTGGTCGGCGAGCCCGGTCTGGAAGTCACGCATGCGGGCCAGCAGCTGCTCGTCGCTCGTGGCGAGGATGCGCACCGCCAGCAGGCCGGCGTTGCGGGCGCCGGCGACGCTCACGGTCGCGACGGGGACTCCCGCAGGCATCTGCACGATGCTGAGCAACGAGTCCATGCCGTCGAGGTGCTTGAGCGGCACGGGCACGCCGATCACCGGCAGCGGCGTCATCGAGGCGACCATGCCCGGGAGGTGGGCCGCTCCCCCGGCGCCGGCGATGACGACCCGCAGCCCTCGCTCCGCGGCGGACGAGGCGTAGTCCAGCATGTCGACCGGCGTGCGGTGCGCGGAGACGACCCGCACCTCATGGGGTACGCCGAACTCGGTCAGCGCCTCGGCGGCGCCCTGCATCGTGGGCCAGTCGCTGTCGCTGCCCATGATGATCCCGACGACTACGGGGTCGGCCATTCGCCTGTCCTCAGGTAGTGCGCGCCCGCGTTCGCCCGGGCACGGGTCTCCGCGAGGTCGTTCCCGAGCGCGGTCACGTGACCGATCTTGCGCCCGGGGCGTACCTCCTTGCCGTACAGGTGCACCTTGAGCGCGGGGTCCTTCGCGAAGAGCAGGTGCAGCCGCTTGTCGAGGTCGGGGTCGCCGGCGCCGCCGAGCAGGTTGGCCATGACGACGACGGGAGCGGTCAGGGTCGTCGTACCGAGCGGGTAGTCCAGGACGGCGCGCAGGTGCTGCTCGAACTGCGACGTGCGGGCACCTTCGATCGTCCAGTGACCGCTGTTGTGCGGGCGCATCGCGAGCTCGTTCACGAGCAGTCCGTCGGCGGTCTCGAAGAGCTCGACGGCCAGCACACCGACGACGTCGAGCTCCTGCGCCAGCCGGAGCGCCAGCCCCTGCGCCTCGAGAGCCCTCTCCTCGGACAGCCCGGGTGCAGGGGCGACGACCTCGACGCAGATGCCGTCGGACTGCACGGTCTCGACCACCGGCCAGGCCGCGGCCTGGCCGTAGGGGCTGCGGGCGACGACGGCCGCGAGCTCGCGCTGCAGCGGGACCTTGTGCTCGGCGAGCAACCGGACACCGGAGCCGAGCACCGGGGCCGCGTCGTCCAGGGAGTCGACGATCCAGACGCCCTTGCCGTCGTAGCCGCCGGTCGCCGCCTTGAGGACGAGCGGCCAGCCGTGCTCGTCGCCGAAGGCCTCGAGGTCCTCCTTCGTCGTGATCGCAGCGAAGGGCGGGATCGGTGCGCCGAGGTGATGCAACCGCTCGCGCATGACCAGCTTGTCCTGGGCGTGCCGCAGCGCGGCGCTCGACGGGAGCACGGTGTGACCGGCTGCCTCCATCGCGCGGATCAGCTCGCCCGGCACGTGCTCGTGGTCGAAGGTGACGACCTCGCAGCCGTCCGCGAAGGCGAGCAGGTCCTTCTCGGAGGTGTGCGAGCCGACGACGACGTTGTTGGCGACGAGCGCCGCGCTGTCGTGCGTCGCGTCGGCGAGGACGCGCAGCGACAGGCCCAGCGCGATCGCGGCCTGGTGCGTCATCCGAGACAGCTGCCCGCCGCCGACCATGCCCACGACAGGCAGGTCCATGGCCCCCCGCACCGTCATCCGAGGAGCCGCCGGGACAGCTTCGCGACCGTCTCCTCGTCGACACCGATGGACATGGCAAGCCCGTGCACGCCGCCGTAGGCCGCGTCGACGCGGTCGAGGAAGCGCTCCATGTTCTCCCCGTGCAGCCGCAGCGAGTCGAGAGAGCGGCGGGCCATGTCGTTGTTGTAGAGCTCGGTCGCCAGCAGCCGGTCCCGGACCGCGGCGATCCGCTCGTCGGTCCTGACGTAGTCGTCGACGACGGCCTGACGTGTCACGCCGACCAGGCTCAAGGCGAGCGCGCAGACGACGCCGGTGCGGTCCTTGCCGGCGGCGCAGTGGACGAGGACGGCCCCGCTGTGAGGGTCGGCGATCGTCCGGAGCGCGGTCGCGATCTCGGCCGGCGCGTGGTTGACGTAGTCGATGTAGAAGTGGTCCATCGCCTCGTCGCCGGCGTCCTCGTGCGGGATCGCCTTCTCGACCACGTCCTCCTCTCGGGCCTCGAAGCCGTGCGGGATGAGGTCGAGGTGCAGGTGCCTCACGTCCGTGGCCCGGAGCGGGCCGGGTCCGGTGATCTCGACCTCAGGACCGGTACGGAGGTCGAGGACCGTCCGTACCCCGTGGGTCTGGAGCACCTCGACGTCCTTGGGCGTCAGGTCCTGCAGGTTGTCGGCGCGGACGAGCACCCCGCTCCTGGTGGTGCGGCCGTCGACCGTCGGCAGACCACCCAGGTCGCGGACGTTGACAGCACCTTCGAGCTCCAGCCAGGACACAGGTTGACTCTATTAGCCTGGTCCGATGCTCGACCGCCTGCGCCACCTCGGTCCCGAGCTGGTCAAGTTCCTGATGGTCGGCGGCATCTGCTTCGTCGTCGACACCGTGCTGTCCTACGTCTTCCGCTTCGAGGTCGGGCTCGGTCCCAACACCGCGAAGAGCGTCGCGACCATCCTCGCGACCGTTCTGTCCTACGTGCTCAACCGGCTCTGGTCGCTCGCGCACCGGGTGGACGAGGAGCGGGGGCACCGGCGCGACATCGTGACCTACGGCGTGATCTCCGCGGCCGGTCTGGTGCTGACGTGGATCCCGATCAGCATCACGGTCTACCTGCTCGACGAGCGCGGGAAGGTCGCCTACCTGGTGGCGATCGTCATCGGCACCGTGATCACCACGGTCTTCCGCTACTGGGCGTTCCGCCGCTGGGTGTTCGTCGGCGACCCCGACGCCGCGGAGCGCGCCGCGCTGGTCTGACGCCCCTCGTCGTGATCACCAGGACTTCCGGCGGCCGACCCGCCGGCGTGGCGCCCGCCCGATCGCCTGCTGATCACAAGCCGGGGTCGGCCGGGCGGCGGACCAGGAACGGGGCCAGGGAGCGGTACCCGCGGACCGCGCGCCGGTGCAGCTCGCGCACCTCGAAGCCCTCGGTCAGGGCCGCCGACACGTGCTTGTCGACGAGCAGGCTGTTCGGTCGCGCCTCCCCCGACAGCCGCGAGGCGATGTTGACGGTCTCGCCGTAGATGTCGCCGAGCCGGAAGAGCACCGGTCCGGTCGCGACGCCCGCGCGGACCGGAGGCAGCTCCTCGGACGCCTCGTGGTCGGCGATGGTGTCGAGCGCGACGTTGACGGCGTCGACGGTCCGGTCGCAGGTGTAGAGCACACCGTCGCCCAGCGTCTTGATGACCCGACCGTTCACCGCGGCGACCCGCAGCGAGACGTCGCGCTCGAAGTGCTCGAGGGTCTTCTCGAGCGTGCGAGCGTCCCACTCGCGCGACGAGCGGGTGAAGCCGACGAGGTCGAGGAAGCCGACCGACAGCACCGGCATCCCGTGGTCGCCGAAGGTCGCGATCGCGCGCTGGACGGCCGCGGCGAACTGGCGGCGCCACATGAAGACGATGAGGAAGTCGAGCTTGGGGAGGACCTCGTCGGCGTGGGCGGCCATGTCGGCCAGCGCCTCCTCCGGCGTCAAGGAGGCGGTCCGCTGCCGGAGGACGTCGACCTGCGCCTCGGCCAGCCGGGACAGGCCCTGACCCATGATGCGCGCCATGACGAGCTGCGTGGGCAGGTCGGTGAGGCCGATCTCGAGCAGCTCCACGGACGTGCGCAGCGCTTGGACGTCCGCTGCGGTGAAGGCCTTCTCCCCGTACGGGATCTCGGCGAAGCCCATCGCCGACCAGACCTCCCGCGCGATGTCGGCGGGCACGCCGGACAGGCGCTCGACGTCCTCGCGGTCGAGGTCGATCGGCAGCCCGAGCAGCAGGGCCTCGAAGTCCTCGCCCACGGGTCTGTCCACGGGTCGCAACCTATCCCTGGCAGGCGTACCGTCAGACGGGTGACAGGTCGGGTGAAGGCGTACTACGGCATCCGGGTCGCCGCGCTGACCTGCTTCGTCCTCGCCGCCACCGTCCTGCCGAGCGGGGTCCCCGCCGGGATCGTCGCGGCCGCGGCGGGCATCGCCGGTCTGCTGACCTGCATCGGCGTCAACGCCGGCGGCCCGGGCGAGCAGGCGGGGGCCCGCGAGGAGGGAGTCCGCTACGAGCAGTCGCGGGCTCCGCAGGGCGACTGGCCGCCGTACCCCGACGGCAAGGTCATCGACGGCGAGGTCCTCAAGGACCAGGACTAGGGGTCTTGTCGACGAGGTCGTAGACGGTGCGCTGCACCCGCTCGACGCGGGGGATGTCGGTGAGCGTCACCTGTCCGCGCTCGCCGGCCGACTCGACGACGAGCGTGCCGCAGCCGAGCAGCCGCTCGAAGAACGTGTGGTGGAAGCTCACGTCGTTGATGCGTACGAGCGGGATGTCGCGCCCCTGCCGGCCGAGGACGCCCGATCGCATGACGACCCGCTCGGTCGTCACGACGAAGTGGGTCGCGCGCCACTTCAGCAGCGGGACGACGAAGAGCACCAGCAGCAGGAGAGCGGCCACGGCCCCGAGGATCCAGTTCGTCGTGCTGCCGAAGCCCTGCGCCAGCAGGAAGCCGGTCAGGGCAAGGAGGGCGAGCAGCTCCAGGAAGGGAACGACCATGACCTTCCAGTGCGGGTGGAGGTCGAGCACGACCTGCTCGTCCTCACCGAGGAGCTTCCGCGGGTACGCCATGACGCGATCATCTCAGGTGCACGACGTCTCCGGCGGCATAGGCGCGGCCGTCCACGACGAGCCGCCCCTCGTCGTCGACCGCCTCGGCGGTGCCGGACACCGACTCCCCACCGGGCAGGTCCACCCGGACCTGGCGGCCCAGGGTGCTGCAGAGCTCGCGGTACGAGGACCTCGCGTCGTCACCGAGCGCGTCGCTGATGCCGCGCAGGACGGACCTCAGCACGGTGTCGCGGTCGGTCGTGGTGGCCCCTTCGAGCGCGAGCGACGTCGCCTCCGGCACCGGCAGCTCGTCGGCCTTCGTCGTCACGTTGATCCCGATCCCGAGCACGACGGCGCCGTCGACCGCCTCCGCGAGCAGACCGGCCACCTTCTTGCCGCCCACCAGGACGTCGTTGGGCCACTTCAGCTCGGCCTCGACGCCGACGTGCTCCCGCAGCGCCGTCGCGACGCCGACGCCGCCGAGCAGCGGCACCCAGTGCACCGGCCCGCTCGGGCGCACCAGGACGCTGAACGTCAGGCCCGCGCGCCGCGGGCTGACCCAGCTGCGGTCGAGCCGGCCGCGACCCGCGGTCTGCTGCTCCGCGACCACGACGAGCCCGTGCGGCTCCCCCGCGCGGGCCCGCTCGGCGACGACGGCATTGGTCGACGACGTCTCCTCGAGCACCTCCACCCGGAAGCCGTCGGGCGCGAGCGCATGGTTGAGGGCGTCAGCCCGCAGAGGAGGTCGGTCGAGGTCCCCGTACATGGCTGTGGATCCTCCCCGATAACCTGCTCCGGTGACAGCAGAGCGCTTCGAAGAGAACGGCCCGGACATCCACACCACCGCCGGCAAGCTGGCGGAGCTGCGGGCACGCGTCGACAAGTCCCTCCACCCCGGCTCCGAGGCGGCCCTCGAGAAGCGGCACGCCAAGGGTCAGCGGACCGCACGTGAGCGCATCGAGGCGTTCCTCGACCCGGGCTCGTTCACCGAGACCGACGCGCTGGCTCGGCACCGGGCCCGCGACTTCGGGCTCGAGAAGAACCGGCCCGTCGGCGACGGCGTCATCACCGGCTACGGCACGGTCGACGGCCGCCCGGTGTGCGTCTTCAGCCAGGACGCGATGGTCTTCGGCGGGGCGCTCGGCGAGGTCTACGGCGAGAAGATCGTGAAGATCATGGACCTCGCGCTGAAGACGGGGCAGCCGGTCGTCGGCATCAACGAGGGCTCCGGCGCGCGGATCCAGGAGGGGATCATGGGCCTCGCGCTCTACGGCGACATCTTCTACCGCAACGTCATGGCGTCCGGTGTCGTCCCGCAGATCTCGCTGATCCTCGGCAACTGCGCCGGCGGCCACGTCTACTCGCCGGCGCTCACCGACTTCAACCTCATGGTCGACGGCGCCAGCGCCATGATGATCACCGGCCCGGACGTCATCAAGACGGTCACCGGCGAGGACATCAGCATCGAGGACCTCGGCGGTGCGCGGGCCCACAACTCGAAGTCCGGCGTCGCGCACTTCATGAGCCACGACGAGGAGGAGGCGCTCGAGCTCACGAAGACGCTGCTGTCCTACCTGCCGTCGAACAACCTCTCCGAGCCCCCTGTCTTCGACGGTCCGGACGCGCTCGAGGAGCCGCTGCTCGAGGAGCTCAACACCTTCATCCCGGACAGCAACAACGCGCCCTACGACATGCACACCATCATCTCGGCGGTCGTCGACGACGGCGACTTCCTCGAGGTGCAGCAGCTCTGGGCGCCGAACATCATCGTCGGCTTCGGCCGCATCGAGGGCCGCTCGGTCGGCGTCGTCGCGAACCAGCCGATGCAGTTCGCCGGCACCCTCGACATCGACGCGTCGGAGAAGGCCTCGCGCTTCGTGCGCACCTGCGACGCGTTCAACATCCCGATCCTCACGTTCTGCGACGTGCCGGGCTTCCTGCCGGGCGTCGGCCAGGAGCACGCGGGCATCATCCGGCGCGGCGCCAAGCTGCTCTACGCCTACTCCGAGGCGACCGTCCCGAAGGTCACGGTCATCACGCGCAAGGCGTACGGGGGCGCCTACGTCGTCATGGGCTCCAAGCACCTCGGCGCCGACATCAACCTCGCCTGGCCCACGGCGCAGGTCGCCGTCGTCGGCGCCCAGGGCGCCGTCAACATCGTGCGCCGCAAGGAGATCGCCGCTGCCGAGGACCCCGAGGCGGCACGTGCGGCGTTCATCACGGAGTACGAGGACACCTTCGCGAACCCTTACATCGCCGCGGAGCGGGGCTTCGTGGACGGCGTCATCGAGCCGGCGCAGACCCGACTCGAGGTCGCCAAGGCGCTGCGGGCCCTGCGCACGAAGCGCGAGACGCTGCCGCCCAAGAAGCACGGAAACATCCCGCTCTGATGGCCACGGAGCTGAGGGTCATCCGCGGCGACGCCTCCCCCGAGGAGCTTGCCGCCGTCGTCGCGGTGCTGCTCGCGTCTGGCGGCGCAGCCGAGGAGCCCGAGCCGGAGCCCCGCTCCGCGTGGGCGGCACCGCAGCTGCGCCGACCCCTCCCGCCGCCCGGTCCGGGCGCCTGGGTCACGAGCGGTCTGCGCCTGTAGCTCGCTTGTCCTGGTTCGGCCCGATGGGTGACGCGAATTTCCCGCGGACTAGTCCAGATGGCTCAACCCGAACGGGCCACGTCCCGATCACGGGAAGGTCGCTGCCGGACCCAGCCGGCGGCCCCGCTTCCCGAGGTCGCACATGCGTCGTACGTCGATCGTGGCCCTGCTCACCACCACCTGCGCGCTGACGCCCGTCGTGCTGGGGCTGACGGGAACGGCCGACGCAGCGACGCAGAGCTCGATCACCGGCACGGCGTTCACCGACAGCAACCGCAACGGCGTCCTGGACACCGGCGAGACCCCGCGCAGCGGGGACGTCCTCTACCTGTTCGCGAGCGACGGCAGCTACGTGAAGAACGCCACGACGGACAGCGCAGGCAACTACAGCTTCTCCGGCCTCAGCGACGGTGACTACACGGTCTCCTACAGCTCGACGACGTACAGCGGGCTCGAGCACGACTGGACCCCGACCACGACCGGCAGCCTCCAGCCCACGGTGCACGTGCACCTGAGCGGCAGCGCGCAGGCCTCGTTCGGCTGGCGACCGATCGTCTGGTCCACCAGCCTGAGCAGCCCCGTGAGCCAGACCACCACGGCAAACGGCACGACGGTGCAGAGCTTCAACGACGCCGTGACGGCGACCCAGGTCGCCGCTCTCCTCGGCACCGGGGCGCTGCTCGGCGACGAGGGGTCGTCGGCCACGGTGCGGGTCGGCTACGGCGACGTCGACCAGACCGTGACGAGCAGCACCTCGAGCAACGGCGCCTACAGCGGTTTCGTGGCGAACAGCTACATCTCCTGGGACTCCTGGCTCTCGAACGCGGACGCCAACCTCTTCCACGAGTACGGGCACGCCTGGAGCCTGTACTTCGCCACGATCGTGCAGCAGGACCCGTCCCTCGCCGGCTACCTGCAGGCCCGTGGGCTGACGGGCGACTCGCGCCTGGGGAGCAGCTACGCCTGGAACGTCAAGGAGCTCGTGGCCGAGGACTACCGGCAGCTGTTCGGCAACGCCGCCGCAGCAGCGCAGCCGCAGGCCAACACCGACATCCCCCCGGCAGCGAGCGTGCCCGGCCTGAAGGACTACCTCCAGACGACGTTCCGGACGCCGTCGCCGTCGACCAGCACGACCCAGACGCCGCCTCCCCCGCCGGCGCCGGCCATCAACGGCCTCGCGATGAACCCGACCACCGTCTCGAAGTCCGGCACGGCGTCGTTCACGCTCAACACGGCGTCGACGGTGACCCTGACCGTGCGCACCTCCGCCGGCAGCGTCGTGGCGACGCTGCTGTCGAGCTCGAGCCAGCCGGCGGGCACGGTCAAGGCGACCTGGAACCGCACGACCTCCAGCGGGACCCGAGCGAAGTCCGGTGCCTACGTGCTCACCGCCACCGCGACGAACGGCAGCGGGAGCACGCAGGCGTCGGCGAGCTTCTCGGTCTCCTGAGCTACTAGGGCTGCGCCGTGGGCACCACGATGGCGGCGTCG
>Ga0207705_10001872_pt1 | contig 16509 bp, 14 predicted proteins | sample KBSC13metaG_FD_184314 | JGI IMG/M metagenome (GOLD analysis project Ga0207705, IMG submission 184314) | Corn rhizosphere microbial communities from Kellogg Biological Station, Michigan, USA - KBS C1-3 metaG (SPAdes) (version 2) | ecosystem: Host-associated > Plants > Roots > Rhizosphere > Soil ...
CGGACGGTGGTGAATCCCGCCTCGATCGTCTTCTTCGCGTTGACCGGGCCGATCGTCGCCCAGAAGCTGTCGGTATATTTGAGGCCCTGGTAGCCGCCGATCTCCGCGAAGCTGTTGAGGTGCACGTGCATGTCGATCAGGCCGGGGAGCAACGTCTCGCCGGGCATCGCGATATGCTTTGTTCCCGCCGGAAGCTGCATCGAGGCGAGCGAGCCGATCTGTGCGATACGCCCGTCGTCGCCGACCAGGATCGCGGGATTGTCGATGTACTTGCCGGTCTTCACGTCGAGCATTCGATCGGCGGTGATCACGGTGGCCGCCGTCGCCGGCGCAGCAATCGAAATGGCCGCCACGGCAGCCAGCAACACATGCTTCATTCGGGACTTCCCTCCCCTCAAATGTGAATCACCCGCCCGAATGCGGCGAGGACGCTTTCGTGCATCATTTCGCTCAAAGTCGGGTGCGGGAAAACACTGTTTATGAAATCCTGCTCGACCAGTTCGGCGGTCTTTCCGATCGTATAGCCCTGGATCAGCTCGGTGACCTCGGCGCCGATCATATGCGCGCCGAGCAACTCGCCGGTCTTCGAGTCGAAGATCGTTTTCACGAAGCCGTCGGTTTCGCCCAGCGCAATCGCCTTGCCATTGCCGATGAACGGGAATTTGCCGACCTTCACCTCATAGCCGCGCTCCTTCGCCGCGGCTTCGGTAAGGCCGACCGACGCGACCTGCGGGCGGCAGTAAGTGCAGCCCGGGATATTCTTGGGGTCGGTCGCGTGTGGGTGCGCGTCGGTGTTGCCCATTTCCTTGGCGATGGCCTCGGCGGCCGTCACGCCTTCATGACTCGCCTTGTGCGCGAGCCAGGGCGGAGCGGTCACGTCGCCGATCGCCCAAATTCCCGCGACGTTGGACCGGCAATGCTCGTCGGTGTTGATGTGGCCCTTTGTCATCTGCACCCCGAGCTGCTCCAGCCCGATATCCTGCGTATTGGGAACGATGCCGACCGCGACGATGGCGTGGCTGAACTTGTGCTCGGCAGTCTTGCCGTCGCTGGTCTTGATCGTCGCGGTCACGCCCTTCCCGTCATCCTTCAGGCTCTCGACCCCGGCGCGGGTGTGGATCGTGAGCCCCTGTTTGGTCAGGCTTTTGGCGAGATGGTCGCCGACTTCGGCGTCTTCCACCGGGACCACGCGATCGAGCATTTCGACCACCGTCACTTTCGCTCCGAGATCGGCATAGAAGCTGGCGAACTCGATCCCGATCGCGCCCGATCCGATGACCAGCAGTTCCGTCGGCATTTCCGGCGGGGTCATCGCGGCGCGGTACGTCCAGATTCGCTTGCCGTCAGCCTTGGCGAACGGAAGCTCGCGAGCGCGGGCGCCGGTCGCGACGATGATGTGCTTCGCCGCAAGCTCGGTCGTTTTGCCATCGGCGGTGACGCTGAGCTTCCCTTTCCCGGTCAGCTTGCCCTCACCCATGTGCACCGCGATCTTGTTCTTCTTCATCAGGTGAGCGACGCCCTGGTTGAGTTGCTTGGCGACATCGCGGCTGCGTTTCACAACCTTGGCGAGATCGAACCCGGCCTGCCCGGCCGACAGCCCATATTTGTCGGCATTCTGGACGAGGTGGAAAACCTCCGCCGAACGGAGCAGCGCCTTGGTGGGAATGCACCCCCAGTTGAGGCAGATTCCGCCCAGATTCTCGCGCTCGACGATCGCCGTCTTCAACCCAAGCTGAGAGGCCCGGATGGCGGCAACATAGCCCCCCGGGCCCGATCCGAGAACGACGAGATCATATTGCTCGGCCATGTGCGATGCTCCGGTTGCGGTGCCGCCCCCTTATTGAATTGGGCGGCAATGGCAAACCGCTCAGCCGCGCTCCTCGGGGAGGAAGCCCTCGTCGACGCGGTCGGAGAACTTGGTGATCCGGCTATCGAACTTGACCCGGACCTTGCCGGTCGCGCCGTGGCGCTGCTTGGAGACGAGGATTTCGGCGAGGCCGTACACCCGCCCCATCTCCTCCTGCCAGGTGGCGAACTCGGGATGGTCCTCAGCGGGCTGCTTGGCGGCGAGGTAATAATCCTCGCGGTAGATGAAGAGGACGATGTCGGCGTCCTGCTCGATCGAGCCGGATTCGCGAAGATCGGAGAGCTGCGGCCGCTTGTCCTCGCGCTGCTCGACGGCTCGGCTGAGCTGCGAAAGCGCGATCACCGGAACGTTCAGTTCCTTCGCGAGAGTCTTCAGGCCGCGGCTGATCTCGGAGATTTCGTTGACCCGGTTGTCGCTTCCGTTGCGGCCGGTGCCCTGGAGGAGCTGGAGGTAATCGACGATAACCATTCCGATATTCTTCTGCCGTTTCAGCCGGCGGGCGCGGGCGCGAAGCGCGGCGATGGTCAGCCCCGGCGTGTCGTCGATATAGAAAGGCAGGCTTTCGAGCTCGGCTGCCGCTCGTGCAAGCTGGCGAAACTCCTGCTTGCTGATCTTGCCCATCCGAAGGCTCTCGGAGGTAATCCCCGACTGTTCGGCGAGGATACGGGTCGCGAGCTGGTCGGCGGACATTTCGAGGCTGAACAAGGCGACCGCGGCACCCCCCGATTTTTCCGGGGGGATCTCGTCTTCCATGTCGCGCATGTAGCGCTTGGCCGCCGAGAAACCGATGTTGGTCCCAAGCGCCGACTTGCCCATGCCCGGACGTCCTGCAACGATGATCAGGTCGGACTTCTGCAGGCCGCCAATTTTCGCGTTGAGGCTTTCGAGACCGGTGGTGATTCCCGACAGGCCGCCGCTGTTGAGCGCCTTCTCCGCGGTCAGGAGCGCCTCGCGGGTCGCCTCGGCGAAGCTCTTCGCCTTGCCGTCCGCGCCGCCCTGCTCGGCGACCTTGTAGAGCTCGCTCTCGGCCTTCTCGATCTGCTCCAGAGGAGCGACATCCTCGCTGGTGTCGATCGCGCTTTCGACCATGTCGCGACCGACCCCGATCAGCGCCCGGAGCAGCGCGAGATCGTAAATCTGCTGGGCGAAATCCTTGGCCGCGATCAGGGTCGCGCCCGAACCGGTGAGGCCCGCCAGATAGCCCGCCCCGCCGACCTGCTTCATCGCGTCGTCGGCCTCGAACATCGGGCGCAACGTCACCGGGTTGGCGACCATGTTCTTGTCGGTGAGCTTGAGGATCGAATCGTAGATTCGGCCGTGAAGCTCCTCGTGGAAATGGTGCGGCTTCAATTTGAGGCCGACGTCCTCGATCAGCCGGTTGTCGAGCATGAGCGCGCCGAGAAGCGCGGCCTCCGCTTCGACGTTGGCGGGGAGCGACTGGGTTCCGGCGGGCTGCGCCGGTTCGGAAATTGGAACAACTGATGCCATGCCCACCTTCTACGCGACCCCTATTGTCGCTCCAAACGGACAAAAGGGGAACCGGCATGTGGATAGCGGGGATATCGGGCAACGCTGATTGATGCGAGGGAAGGTGCCGGTTACGCAGCGCCATGTCCATTCTTTCCGACCGCTGGATTCGCGAGCAAGCCCAGAACCACCGAATGATCGAGCCGTTCGTCGAGGCGCAGCGCCGCGAAGGCTGCATCAGCTACGGCCTGTCCTCCTACGGCTATGACGCGCGAGTCTCCAACCACTTCAAGATTTTCACCAACGTCGACAATGCGATCGTCGACCCGAAGGACTTCGCTCAGAACAGCTTCGTCGACCGTAAAGTCGATGTCTGCATCATCCCGCCAAACAGCTTCGCCCTTGCCCACACCGTCGAATATTTTCGGGTGCCGCGCGACGTGATGGTGATCTGCCTCGGCAAGTCGACCTACGCGCGGTGCGGGATCATCGTGAACGTCACGCCGCTGGAGCCAGGCTGGGAAGGCCATGTGACTCTGGAGTTTTCCAACACGACGCCGCTGCCCGCCAAGGTCTACGCCAACGAGGGCGCGTGCCAGTTCCTGTTTCTTCAGGGCAACGAGCCGTGCGAGGTCAGCTATGCCGACCGGGCCGGCAAATATATGGGGCAGAAGGGCGTCACCCTGCCCAAGTTGTGAGCGATCGCACTTGACTCAAGTCACTGGAAACTCGTTAGGTTTAAGCACCGGCAGACCCGTCAAATCGCTTTGGCTTCCAGAGGTGCGGCAATCTCGACAGTTATTGATCCACCGCTGGAGACTGCCCACAGCAACGAAGCCGCGCGCCTCGTGGCGCTCCGCCGGTACGATATTCTCGACACCCCGCCGGACGGATCGTTCGATCACATCGCCTCTCTCGCGGCGAGCCTTTTCGAGGTGCCGATTGCGATTGTCAGCCTGGTCGATGAGGATCGTATCTGGTTCAAGGCGCGGCATGGCCTCGATGTCGACCAGATAGAGCGGAGCCCGGGGCTGTGCGCCTCGGCGATCATGCAGGCCCATCCTTACGTTCTGACGGATGCAAGCCGCGACCCGCGTTCGCTCGCCAATCCTCTGGTCGCTGGGGAATTCGGCCTTCGATTCTATGTCGCGGCGCCGTTGCGCACGACTGACGGGTACAATCTCGGGACCTTGTGCGTGATCGATCAAAAGCCACGATCCGTCACCCAGGTTCAGATCGCGCAGTTGGAATCGCTTGCGGCCGTTGTCATGGACCAGATGGAGCTCCGGCTGGCGGCGCGCGACGCCGTCGCCAATCTCGAGCGGGTCATCGAACAGAAGGAAGCCGCGCTCGGCCGCTCCAAATTGCTGGCCAGGGAAATCGATCACCGGGTGATGAACAGCCTTCAGCAGGTTTCGGCATTGCTGAGCTTGCAAAGCCGGGGCTTGGACGAAACCGGCGCGGAGCAGCTCAGGCTGGCATCCGAACGGGTCACTGCGGTCGCCCGCGTTCATCAGCACATCTACCAAACCGGCAATGACTCAACCTTCGGTTGCCTGGGCTACCTCGACCGGTTGTGCGAAGACATCGCCAGCATGATGCTGAAGAACGGTAAGATCATCGTCGCCGGCAACGAGGCCGAGCTTCCAATAGAGACCATTTCCCCAATCGGGCTGGCAGTGAACGAGCTAGTGACCAATGCGGTCAAGAGTGGCGCCGGCATTATTCACGTGAACTTCGACCGGGCCGGCGACGTCGATTATCGTCTGGCCGTGTCCGACAATGGAAATGGCCTGCCGGATGGGTTCGACTCGGAGGCTGGCACCGGTCTCGGCATGAAGGTAGTCAAGATGGTCGCGCGCCAGCTTGGCGGGGCGCTGAGCTTCGGACGATCGGAGGCTCTTGGCGGCGCTTCGATCGCCATCCGCTTTCCCCATTCGCGGGTTGGTTAGCCTCTCGGAAGCTCGGTCGCTCGACGCGAACGACCCGCTGGCGTTCGCTCGCGAGCGGTTCCGGGTTCCGGACGGCTTGATCTACCTCGACGGCAATTCGCTCGGTGCGCTTCCGGCCGCCACACCGGGCGAGGTCGAGGCTCTGATCCACAACCAGTGGGGCGAGGACCTGATCGCAAGCTGGAACAAGCATGGCTGGATCGACGCGCCGCTCCGGGTTGCCGCGAAGCTGGCGCCGATTGTCGGCGCGAAGCCGCACGAGTTGCTGATCGCGGATTCGACCAGCGTCTGCCTGTTCAAGCTTCTCGCGGCCGCGGTCCGGGCGCGGCCGGACCGGCGGGCGATCGTGACTCAGGACGGTAATTTCCCAACCGATACCTATGTCGCCGAAGGGCTGGCGGAGATGCTCGGGCTGAAGCTTCGCCGCGCAGCTTCCGCCAACATTGAAGCGGCTATCGATGACGACACTGCAGCCGTCCTTTTGAGCCACGTCGACTACCGAAGTGGCGAGAAGCTCGACATGCGCCTGATCAACGACGCCGCGCGCTCGGCCGGCGCGCTGGTCGTTTGGGACCTGTCGCACAGCGCCGGCGCGGTCGATCTCGACCTCAACGGAAGCGGCTCAGAACTCGCCGTCGGCTGCGGCTACAAATATATGAACGGCGGGCCCGGCGCTCCGGCTTTTATCTATGTCGCCAAGCACCTCCAGGCAGAGCTGCAGCCCCCTCTGCAAGGCTGGATGGGCCACGCCGAACCCTTCGCCTTCGAAGAGAGCTATCGCCCGACCGGGGGGATTGCCCGCTTCCTGACCGGCACTCCGTCGATCATCGCACTCGCCGCGCTGTCGGCCGGAATCGACACTTTCGCGGGCGTCGCGATGGCGGACGTAGAAGCCAAATCCCGTGCGCTCCTGGCTCTCTTCATCGACGAAGTGGAGACGCGCTGCGGTAATGAGGTGCAGCTCTTCGGCCCGCGCGACCTTTCGGAACGCGGAAGCCATGTCTGCTTCGCGCATCCGCAAGGCTATGCGGTCATGCAGGCGCTGATCGCGCGCGGGATCGTCGGCGATTTCCGGGCGCCGGAGCTGATGCGCTTCGGGTTCACGCCGCTCTACACACGGTTCGAGGATTCGTGGCGAGCGGCCGATGCCCTCAGCGACATTCTCGCAACCCAGGAGTGGGACCAGCCCCGCTTCCTGGAACGGCGAAAAGTTACCTGACGGGCCGCCGCCCGCGAGTTCCGTCAATGCTCCATGCGCCAGGCCCCGCCGCGGCGATGTAAAGGAACACGAAGCAGAACAGGATCGCCGCCTCGCCCATGTTGACCGCCGGGTAAAAGCTCTTCGGGAAGTGGACCATGAAATAGCCGATGGCCATCTCGCCGGCCGCGACGAAAGCAGCAATTCGAGTGAACAGCCCGACGAGGACGAGCAGGCTCGTGACGAGTTCGACGATGCCGCCGATCCACAGCAGGGTGCCGACATGCTGGATGCCCGGCGCTCCGCCCGGCGGGAAGCCGAACAGCTTGATCAGTGCGTGTTCGAGGAACAGCAATGCGACCACGATCCGCAAGACGGCCCGCATTTGGGGCTGCCAGCGCGACATCCAGCTGAGTTCCATTCGATTCGTCTCCCCAAGGTCAAGCCCGCGTGGCAGGCGCTCAGGCGCTTTCAGTCGCCGACTGCTCCACCAGGTGAGCCGTATCTTCCGCAAGCGCGGCGCGCGAACGATGGACCAGGTCGACCCAGTCGTGAAATGCATGCGCGATCTTCGTCACCACGTCCTTGAGCCCGCCGTCCTTCAGCGTTCCGTCGGGGTTGAAGCTGCTGTCGCCGACGTTGCTCAGATAAGCTTCCGGCTGCGCCATGACGGGCATGTTGAGGAAAACGCAGCTCTGGCGGATTTGATGGTTCGCTCCAAACCCGCCGATCGCTCCGATCGAGGCCGTGACCACCGCCGCAGGCTTTCGATCGAAGACGCTTTGCCCGTAAGGCCGTGAGCCGACGTCGATCGCGTTCTTGAGAACGCCGGGTACGCCCCGGTTATATTCGGGCGACACGAACAGGATTCCGTCGGCGCCGCGCACCTGGTCGCGGAAGCGGACATATTGCTCGGGCTGTTGCGGCGCTGAATCGTAATCCTGATTGTAAAGCGGGAGGTCTCCGATCTCGACCATCAGGCAATCGAAATTGTCGTCGCGGATGGAGCAGATCGCGCGCGCGATCTTGCGGTTGTAACTTTCTTTCCTGAGGCTGCCGACCAGGATCGCGATCTTGTAGGCCATGCGCCGCTCCTTCTTCTTCGCTGCTCCAAATAAACAGGCGAGCGAATGGTTGCGAGTTTGTTGTTGTCGAAGAACAGGGCGTCCACCTCGCGGCGTGCCCTTGCCATGATCGCTGCGACCGCGGTTGCCTTTCTTCCTGTTCCTGCTCGGTCGCTTTTACCGCTTCCGGTTGCTGTGGCGAATATTCTTCGGCCGGCCCCGCCGCTGCGGCGGACGATGGACCCGGTCCCGGCGCGGTTCGCGTGGTTCCTGTTCATCCTGAGGGACCGCGAAGCGAAGGCCGCCGGTGACCGGATTGGATTCGAAGATCCGGAGCTTCAGCCTCTGCCCCATGCGGTAGGTCGTCCCGCTTTCCTCACCGACCAGCTGCTGCGATTTCTCGTCGTAGCGGAAATATTCATCGCCGATGGTCGACACCGGCACGATCCCGTCGCCGCCGAACTCGACCACGGTCGCGAAGAAACCGAACGGCTGGACCCCGGTGATCCGGCAAAGCACGGCTTGCCCGACGTGGTCGGCCAGGAACGCGGCGACATAGCGGTCCACGGTCTCGCGCTCGGCCTCCATCGCCCGCCGCTCCAGCCGCGAGATCTGTTCGCCGATTTCCTCGAACTTGACTGCGTCCGCCGCCGGCAAGCCGCCCTCGCCGAGCTTGTAGGCGCTGACCAATCCGCGGTGGACGAGCAGGTCGGCGTAACGGCGGATCGGCGAGGTGAAATGAGCGTAGGTCGCCAGCGCCAGCCCGAAATGCCCCAGCCGGTCGGGGCTGTAGCGCGCCTGCATCTGGGTGCGCAGCAACTGCTCCATGATCTCGGGCCGGAAATCCGCCTCACCGACGCGTTCGATGATCCGATTGAACGTCTCCGGCTTGATCACCTGGCCGAGAGTGAACGGGATATCGAACGTGTCGAGATAGTCCTTCAACGCTTCCAGCTTCTCGCGGCTCGGAGGTTCGTGAATCCGGTACATGACCGGCGACTTCTTCGCTTCGAGCGCCCGGGCCGCGGCGACGTTGGCGGCGATCATGTAATCCTCGACCAGCCGATGCGCGTCGAGCCGCTCGCGCGGGGCGACCGACGTGATCCGCCCCTTCTCGTCGAGAATCACCTGCCGTTCGGGAAGGTCGAGCTCCAGCGGCTGGCGCTTGTTCCGCGCAGCAAGCAGTGCCCGCCAGCAGGCCCAAAGCGGCTTCAGCGCCTTTTCGACCAGGTCGTTTGGAACCGGACCCTCGACTTCGGGCATGTAACAAACCGGCGAAGAGACCTCGACGCGCTCCTCGTTGGCGATATCGATCGCGGACTGCGCATCTTCGTAGGCAATATTTGCTGCCACGCAAATCTTCGCCCGCGAAACTCTCCAGCTTTTGAGCGTTCCGTCCTGGGCGATCTTCAGATGGCAGGCCAGCGCCGCGCGCTCCTTGCCGGCTTTCAGCGAACAGATGTCCGCCGACAGCTCCTCGGGCAGCATCGGCACCACGCGGTCGGGGAAATAGACGCTGTTGCCCCGCGCCCGCGCCGATTTGTCCAGCTCGCACCCGGGCCGGACGTAGAAGCTGACGTCGGCAATCGCGACGATCGCGTTCCAGCCGCCCTCATTGTCAGGTTCTTTGGCGGCCTCCGCCCAGATCGCGTCATCATGGTCGCGAGCGTCCGCCGGGTCGATTGCGACGATCGGCAGGTGCGTGAGATCCTCGCGCTCGCCCAGCGGCTGCTTCGCCGCGCGCTCTGCTTCCGCGATAACCGAATCGCTGAATTCGTGCGGAAGCTCGTATTTGTGGATCGCGATCAGGCTGAAGCTCTTGGGCGCGAAGGGATCGCCGAGAACCGCGTCGACCTTGGCCGTGACCCGCGGCCCGCGCCCGCTCACCTCGCACAGCACCAGGTCGCCGGCCTCGCCATCTTTCACGTCGCTGACGGGTAGCTCGCGCCGCTCCTTCTTCTCGACCGGAGTCAGCCAGAAACGCGTCCCTTCCTTGCGGAGAACGCCGAGCACCAGCTCCGCCTGCCGCGCCAGTTTCTTCAGCGGATGGGCGACATAGCCCTTCCCGCGCTCTTCGGTGCGCGCCAGCACTCGGTCGCCGATGCCGAGCGCGCCGCGATGACCCTTCTCGATGATCCGAAGCTTCGGCGGCGGCGTGTCCGCTTCCCAATTCTCCGGCCTCGCCCAGATCGCGCCATCCTCGTCGGCCTCGACCACCTTTAGAACCGCGACCTTGGGAATGCCGCCAATCTTGTTGAACGCGCGGCCGCGCGATGTTTCGATCAGTCCCTCGTCGCCCATGTCGTTGAGCAGCTTCTTGAGCGCGATCTTCTCATTGCCCTTCAGGCCGAACGCCCGGGCGATCTCGCGCTTCCCCGCCGGCTGGCCGGAGCTCGCGATGAAATCGAGGATCTGCTTTCGGGAAGGCAATCCAGGAGTGGGTTTGCGCGGCATCCGGTCCTCTACTCCGTCATGCTGAACTTGTTTCAGCATCCATTCCGGAGACCGGAACCGCCCTTCACTGAAATGGACCCTGAAACAAGTTCAGGGTGACGGGAGGTGCTAATGTCACCGCAGCTGGCTATCCTTGCTCCCGCGCCGGTTGATCGTTGAGTGGATCACCGCCTTGTCGCGCACCGCCTGGCAGGCGACGCAGGTGCGAACGCCGGGAAGTGCTTCGCGCCTTTTCTTCGGGATCGGCTGTCCGCAATCGTCGCATTCCTCGGCGCTTTCGCCTTTGGGCGTTAGCGCTCGGGCGCGAAGGATCGCGTCCTTCACCGTGTCGTCGATCTGGTCCTGAACCGCTCCGTCGCGGGTCCATCCGCCGGCCATTGCAATCTCCTTGCCACCTCAAGTGGTGGTCGCGGCCTGCGACGCCAAGGCTGCACGGCGGTGAAGCCGGTGCTCGCGCCAGACGATGACGAGGCCGCTTGCAATAATGATCGGAGCGCCGACCCAGGTCCACGGGCTGGGAACCTCGCCGAAGATCCACAAGCCGAGAAGCACTGCCCACAGGAGGCTGGTGTAATCCATCGGCATGACGAGGGCGACGGGCGCGAGTCGGAGAGCACCGGTCAGCGTCAGCTGGGCAAGCCCGCCAACCAGCGCGAGGCCGGCGAGCATGAGCCAAGAGACTCCGTCATGTGGCCCCGCGAAATGAAGCATCAGCAGCCCGAGCGGGACCAGCGAGCTGACCGCAAACCAGAAGACGGTCGTGGTGGCCCGCTCGGTCGCTCCCAACCGCCGGATGACGATGGTCACCGACGCCGTCAGCAAAGCGGCCGCGATCGCCACCAACGCTCCGAGCAACGGCACCTCCCCGCTCCCCGGCTGGACAATCAGGAGCACTCCGGCGAAACCGACGGCGACCGCTCCCCACCGCCACTTGCCGGTCGGCTCGCCGAGCACCAGCGCCGCAAGAACCACCGCGAAGATCGGCACCGAGAAACCGATGGTCGTCGCTTCGGCCAGCGGTAGAAGGATGAAGGCGACGAAATTGAGCGCCATCGCCGAAAGTCCGAGCGCCATCCGCCCGACATGCGCCCACACGCGCTCGGTTTTGAGCGACGCGAAGCCGGGGCCGAGCGCTACCACTCCGGCGGCGCACAGGGCCGAGCCGCACTGGCGATAGAACAGGCTTTCGACCACGTTCACGCCACGTGTCGAGGCGAGCTTCACGAGCGCAAACATGATTGCGAGCAACAGCGCCGTCAGCAGCCGAAGCGCGATCCCCGCGAGATGTCGCTGCTCGGCGGGGGTGTCCGTCTCTCTCGCCTCCGTCATGCTGAACTCGTTTCAGCATCCATTTGCGTGAAGCCCTCAGCGGGCCTCCAGAATGGACCCTGAAACGAGTTCAGGGTGACGGTCAGGGTTTCTTCTCCGGAGCCACGTAAGGCTTGAATGCGCCGCCGGGCACCGCCGAGGCGACCGGGCTTTCGAAGCCGTTCGCTCCGACCGAGGAGACTCCGAACACCCAGTCGTCGACGCGGATGTGGGGAAGCACCGTCTTGCACTCCGAAGCGCACCCGCTGGATGGCATAGACTTCGACTCCTGCCACTGGCTCGCGTCCGTGCGCCGCCACCGGGCGATGTAAGAAGCCGCGCCCGAAACAGGCGCCCAAGTCAGCGTCGTATCCGTGCTCACCGCGCCTTCCGCCTTCGGCTCCGGAGTCATCGGAGCGCTTGCGATCGCCGCAAGTGTCGCGACGTTCAGCTTCGCCACTTTCTCCAGGTAGTTGAAGTCCATGTGGTCGATTGTATCGCCGTAGACGACGCCCTTCTCGGTCCTCAGGTCCTGGTGCTGCCAGTTGTAATTCTCGATCGCGACGGTGAAGCGGATCGCCGGATAGCCGAGCTGCTGGAACGGAATATGGTCGCCGCCGCGCCCCCAGCGGTCGGTGCGCCAGATTTGACGGACGTCAAGGCTCATGCCGAGACTGCCGGCGAGCGAATCCACGAAACGCGACAGGTTGCGCGAGGGCGCGTCATTGAACCCGCCGAGACTGCGCTGGCGAGCGATCAGCTCCGGAGTCCAGTCGCCGCGCACGCCTTCGGACAGGACCCGAACGTGCGTGTCGTCGCATTGCCCATCGGAGCCGCAGCTGTTGCCGATGATATCGTTGTTGAGCTCGGCTTCGACCTGCCAGCCCTGCGCTTTGGCATATTCGGCCAGCGTCTTGCCGCCGTAGAGCCCCTGCTCCTCGCCGGTCAGGACTCCATAAACGATGGTCGCCGGGAACTTGTGCTTCGACAGCACTCGTGCCGCTTCGATGACCGCCGAAGTTCCCGAGCCGTCGTCGTTCGCGCCCGGCGCATCCGACGTCGAGTTCATCACGTCGGTGACTCGGCTGTCGAGGTGGCCGGTGATGATGACGACTCGATTGGGATCGGTCGTTCCGCGCTGGATCGCGACGATGTCGCGGACTGTCACGCCCTTGGGGCTTCGCTCGCCGATGAAGCTCTTCTCCGGGGTAACGATGGTGAGGCAGCCGCCACAGGCTTTGGAATAGGAGTCAAACTGCGATTTCACCCAATTCTGTGCCGCGCCGATCCCGCGCTTCGGATCGGTCTGCGAGGAGAGCGTGTGCCGGGTGCCGAAGCTCACCAGCTTCTCGACCGTCTTCTTCATTTCCGCGCCGCTGACCGGAGCGACGATCTGCTTGAGCTGGGCGTAAGGCTCGGCCGGAACCGGTGCCGGAGCGGGCGCCGCGCCGATCAATGCAACGGACGCAAGCAACAGCGCAAAATTTTTCATGGGCCTCTCCCTCGCCCCTGCAACTGGCATTTGGAGCGCCTCGGGTCTAGGGGAGCCGCGCACCCCAACACTCACATTTCAGGACGGACAGAATGCTGCGTGACATCGACCATTTCATCGCCGGCGAAGCTTATTCCTCGAGCGGCCGCTCCGGCGACGTCTTCGACCCCAACCGCGGCGAAGTTCAGGCGAAGGTGAAGTTCGGGACCGCGTCCGACCTTCAAAAAGCCGTCGATGCAGCCAAGGCCGCGCAGCCCGCATGGGCCGCGACCAACCCGCAGCGGCGGGCGAAAATCATGTTCAACTTCCGCCAGATCGTCGAAGCGCACATGGACGAGCTCGCCCATTTGCTTTCCTCCGAGCACGGCAAGGTGCTGGCGGACTCGCGCGGCGACGTCCAGCGCGGGCTCGAGGTCATCGAATATGCGTGCGGAATCCCGCAGGCGCTCAAGGGTGAATATACGCAAGGGGCAGGCACCGGGATCGACGTCTATTCGATGCGCCAGCCGCTCGGAATCGGCGCCGGAATCACCCCGTTCAACTTCCCGGCGATGATCCCGATGTGGATGTTCGGCCCGGCGATCGCCTGCGGCAATGCGTTCATCGTCAAGCCGTCGGAGCGCGATCCCTCCGTTCCCGTACGCCTCGCCGAGCTGATGAAGGAAGCCGGGCTTCCTGACGGGCTTCTGAGCGTCGTCCACGGCGACAAGGAAATGGTCGACGCGATCCTCGACCATCCCGACATCGCCGGAATCAGCTTCGTCGGATCGTCCAACATCGCGCAATATATCTACTCGCGCGGCACCGCGAACGGGAAGCGAGTGCAGGCGTTCGGAGGCGCGAAGAATCACGGAATCGTCATGCCCGACGCCGACCTCGACCAGGTCGTCAACGATCTCGCGGGCGCCGCCTTCGGCTCGGCGGGCGAGCGCTGCATGGCGCTTCCGGTCGTCGTTCCGGTCGGCGAGGAAACCGCGGACAAGCTCCGCGAGAAATTGATCCCGGCGATCCAGGCACTGCGCGTCGGAGTCTCGACCGACGCCGACGCCCATTACGGACCGGTGGTCAGCCAGGCGCACCGCGAGAAGATCGAGCATTACATCCAGATGAGCATCGACGAAGGCGCGGAGCTGGTCGTCGACGGCCGCAACTTCACGCTCCAGGGGCACGAGAAGGGCTTCTTCATCGGCCCGACCTTCTTCGATCACGTCACGCCCGACATGCAGAGCTACAAGGAGGAAATCTTCGGTCCGGTCCTGCAGATGGTCCGCGCCAAGGATTTCGACGAGGCGGTCCGCCTCCCGTCCGAGCACGAATATGGCAACGGGGTGGCGATCTTCACCCGCAACGGCCATGCCGCCCGCGAATTCACCCGTCGGGTGAACGTCGGAATGGTCGGAGTGAACGTGCCGATCCCGGTTCCAGTCAGCTACCACAGCTTCGGCGGCTGGAAGCGTTCGGGCTTCGGGGACATCGGCCAGTACGGGCAGGAAGGCATTCGCTTCTGGACCAAGAACAAGGTCGTCACGCAGCGCTGGCCCGACGGCTTCGTCGATGCCGATGACAAGGAAGCGTTCCACATCCCGACCTTCGGCTGAGTGCGGCCGAAACAAGCGGCATCGTCGGCTCGTTGGGCGCGCATGACCACATTGCGTACCTTCGCTTTCACAATCGCCCTCGCACTCTCCGCGTGCGGGAAGCCCGACGCCGTCGCCGAAGGCGCTAACAATGTCGAAGGCCTTCCAGCCGCGAATGCGGTGGCTCCGAGCCCGACAGGCGCTCCGCCGGCCAACGCTTCGGCGAGCGCACCGGCTGCAACCGGCACTCCGGCCGCCGGCATTCCAGCCGCGCTTCAAGGCCGCTGGGGACTCACCCCGCGCGACTGCACGTCGACCCTCGGCGACGCCAAGGGGCTGCTCATCGTCAACCCGGCCGAGCTTCGGTTCTACGAATCACGGGCAATTCCAGCGCCAGGCGTTCAGACCTCGCCGGATTCGATCAGCGGCAATTTCGCCTTTACCGGCGAAGGCCAGGAGTGGGTCAAATACGAGACCCTTGAGATTCAGCAGGGCAAGCTGATCCGGACCGAACGCGATCCCGTCGCGAGCTTCAGCTACGTGCGGTGTTAACGATGATGCTGCCGGGGCTGGCCGACTTCCACTCGCCAAGCTAGAGCCGCGCCCATGCACCAGTTCGAGCTTACCGACGACCAGCTCCAGATCCAGGAAATGGCGCGCAAGTTCACCGCCGACGCGATCACTCCGTTCGCGGCCGAGTGGGACGAGAAGCACATCTTCCCCAAAGACACGATCCGCGCCGCCGCCGAGCTCGGTTTCGGCGCAATCTACGTTTCCGAGCAAAGCGGCGGGATCGGCCTTGGGCGGCTCGACGCTGCGCTGATCATGGAAGCGATGGCCTATGGCTGCCCGTCGACCAGCGCCTTCATCTCCATCCACAACATGGCATCGTGGATGATCGACCGCTTCGGCTCCGACGAAGTGAAGCAGAAATACTTGCCCTCGATGATCACGATGGAGCGGATCGGAAGCTATTGCCTGACCGAGCCGTCGTCCGGCTCCGATGCCGCCGCGCTCAAGACCAAAGCGATGCTCGACGGCGACCATTATGTCGTCAGCGGCTCCAAGGCATTCATCTCCGGCGGCGGCGAGAACGAGATTTACGTAACGATGGTCCGCACCGGCGAGGACGGGCCGAAGGGGATCAGCTGCCTCGTTATCGAAAAGGACATGCCCGGAGTCAGCTTCGGTGCGCAGGAAAAGAAGCTCGGCTGGCATTCGCAGCCGACGGCACAGGTCAATTTCGACGAGGTCCGGGTGCCGGTCGCCAACCGCGTAGGCGCCGAAGGCGAAGGCTTCCGTATCGCGATGATGGGTCTCGACGGCGGAAGGCTGAATATCGGCGCCTGCTCGCTCGGCGGCGCTCAGCGTTGCCTCGATGAGTCGGTCAAATATACCAAGGACCGCAAGCAATTCGGCCAGCCGATCGCCGACTTCCAGAACACGCAGTTCATGCTCGCCGACATGGAAACCGAACTCCAGGCGGCGCGCTATTTGCTCTACGTCGCCGCCGCCAAGGTCACCGCCAACGCCCCCGACAAGACCAGATTCGCGGCGATGGCAAAGCGGCTTGCGACCGACAGCGGCTCGGCGATCGTCGACCGGGCGCTTCAGCTGCACGGCGGCTACGGCTATCTGATGGACTATCCGATCGAACGCTTCTGGCGAGACCTTCGGGTCCACTCGATCCTTGAGGGCACCAACCAGATCATGCGCGTGATCGTCAGCCGCGATTTGCTTCGGCAGTGACTGATGTTCTGATTTCCGTCGAGCGAGGGATCGGGCGGCTTCGGCTGAACCGCCCCAAGGCGATCCATGCGCTGACCACCGAAATGTGCGAGGCGATGAGCGCGGCGCTGCTTCGCTGGCGCACCGACTCGAACGTCGAATGCGTAGTCATCGATCATGCCGAGGGGCGCGGATTCTGCGCCGGGGGCGACGTGGTGATGCTCGCCAAGAGCGGCGCCGGTGACGGCCACAAGGCGAAGGCGTTCTTCTTCGCCGAGTACCGGCTCAACCACCTGCTCTTCACCTACGAAAAGCCGACCATCGCGATCATGGACGGGATCACGATGGGCGGCGGCGTCGGGATTTCGCAGCCTTGCACCTTCAAGGTCGCGACCGAGAACA
>Ga0207705_10001876_pt1 | contig 16494 bp, 8 predicted proteins | sample KBSC13metaG_FD_184314 | JGI IMG/M metagenome (GOLD analysis project Ga0207705, IMG submission 184314) | Corn rhizosphere microbial communities from Kellogg Biological Station, Michigan, USA - KBS C1-3 metaG (SPAdes) (version 2) | ecosystem: Host-associated > Plants > Roots > Rhizosphere > Soil ...
CCGTTCCCCGCTACGCGTGACGAAGGCAGCGCCATCTTCGCATCGTGCCACCAGAGTGAATCCTTCGACGCGTAGATCATCCCGGTGAGCGACCGTACGTCGATCACCGGCGGCCGGTACGGCTCGGCGATCATCGACAGCGATCCGATGCGCACCGTCGTCGGCTGACCATCCTGTGCGAGGTGGATCTCGGGCAGGTCGGCGTCGATGTCGTGGTAGTAGAGCACGCGCTGGAAGCCGCCGGGCACGCGCACCGTGCGACTCCGCGCATTGGCGCCAAGTGCGGCGGCGATGGCGGCATCGCGTCGATCGGCAGGGAGGTTGCTGTCCGGACGCCACGGCCTTCGCCAGGTGAAGCGACCGTCGTGGATCACGACCTCGCCGATGCGCGGGGGCACGCCATGGCGCGAGGTATCCTTCGCTGCACCACCCGGCTTCATCAGCGCCTGGAAGTTCCATCGCTGGCCCGGTCGCTTGTCGAACACCATCGCCGGCGTGTCGAGCACCAGCTTCTCGATCACCACCTGTCGGCGAAGCAGTGGAAGGAGCGCGTAGTCCACCTTCACGCGTGTCGCCGAAAAGACCGGCTGCTTCGCGCTGTCTGTCACCGACACGCCGGTGAGGGTGGCGCCGCTGAACAGGTTGCCGCGCAGCCGCTCGATGCCGAGCGACCCGGTGAGACGACCGTTCGCCTGCGAGACGAGGATGCGCCGCACACGCTCGTTCCCCCACGGCGTGGTGGCGAGCACCACGACCACGACCGCGAGCAACAGCGCCACCGCGCCGATGCCGAGCAACAGGTTGCGCGCGACGCGACGAGCGCGCGACGGATCACGCCGAGCGAGACGCGCCTCCGTCAAAATGCCTGGCCCATGGCAAAATGGACTACCAGCCTGCGCCCGATGCTGCGCAGCGCGCCCGGCGACGGATCCACCGGCGAGTACGACTTCTCCTGCGTGAGCCGCACGATGCGCGTTCCTCCGGCACCATCGGGTACCGCGGCCACGACCGGAAGCAGCTCGTGTCCCACCGGACGCAGCCCGAAATCCAGTCGGAGTACGCCAAGCGGCGAGCGGTAGCGCAGTCCGACGCCCGGCGTGACGGCGCCCTTACCCGACGCCGGCGAATCGATTCCCGCCACACCGACATACGCGCCGTCGAGGAACGCCACCGCGCCGAGCTGCTTCCGCACCGGAACGCGCAGCTCGACGTTGCCTTCGACCACGCTGCTCCCGCCGACCGGCCGCGGAAAGAGGTCGTTGTTCGGGACGTTCGTCGGATCACAGCTCCCGTCGGCGATCGTCGCATCGGTGCAGCCGGCGGCGATCAACGTCTCATGTCGCGCCTGCAGTACGCGTGGCCCGAGCTCGTTCTCGGCGAAGCCGCGCACCGACTGCATGCCACCGGCGTAGAAGCGCGCGCGCGGATGCAGGATGCCCGGTCCATCTCCACCCACGCCGAGCGCGTCGCGATCCTCGGCAAGCGGCCGCACCCAGCCGGCGCGGCCGTGGAGTGCCAGCACCATCGGCTGCTTTCCTTCGTCCAGGTTCGGCGGCACGCGACCGAGCGCGCGGTAGTACGACGCGTCGGCGGACAGGCGATCGTGCGCGAACGTCGAGCCGGTGAAGCGAGACGCATGCTCGGCGTCCATCACCCAGGTGTAGCCGCGCGTCGGCGCTTCGAGGTCATCGGAACGATCGATCCACGCGCTCACGCCGATCGGTGACAGGCGCTGTCGACGCTGAAGCGCGTCGATGGTGGCGTTGTCGCAGATGCCGTAGCCGGCGCAGTAGTACACGCTGCCGCCCTGCACGCGCGTGGACTCGAAGCGGTAGTTGAGCCCGACGGGAAACTGGACGCCGAAGTAATGCACCAGCCCGAGCGTGGCGCCGGCGTCCTCGTCCACCACCACTCCAGGCAGCGAGCGGCGGCCGGCGAACGCCGTGATGGCCGCCGACGTGCGCGCACTGCCGAGCCACGGCTGGGTGAGCGTGACCGAGCCCTGGTATGTAGGGCTCAGGAACGGGCTGCCGTTCCCGAGCGCACCGGGCACTGCCTGACGAAAGATGCCGCGCCCATTCAGTTGCGCGCCGAGCAGGTTGCCGACGGCGGCGTGCAGCTCGAGCCAGCGGCCGTTGCCGAGCGCGTTGTGACGGAGCGTGGCCGCTGCCTGGCCGAACTCGATCGTGTTGAAGCCTGCCGTCACGCTCGCCTGGTGTACCGGCGTCTCGGCGATGGCGACTGTCACCTGCTTGATGCTGTCGCCCGCAGGCGGCGTCACGACGACCGCGCGCGCGATGGCGGGCGAGGAGAACAGGCGCCGCTCGCTCTCGAGCACCGCGTCGTGGGTGTACAGCGCGCCCGGCTTCAGTACGACGCCGCGCCGCAGCGTGGCATCGCTGAGTGATTGATTTCCCTCGAACCGGACGCTGCCGACGCGCGTGAGGTACCGCGGGTCGATCGTGATGCGCAGCGCCACCGCATGCGGATCGCCGAGCGACGTCACGGAGGTGTCGATGCTCGCGTCGCCGTAGCCGTGATTCCAGATCGCCACATGGAGGCGATCGAGCGTGGTGTCGAGCGCAACGAGGCTCAGCGGGTCGCCCTGCTGGAGCGCCACGGCGCGCTGCAGCTCGTGTTCGGAAAGAATCGGCTCGCGCTGGGTGACGGCAAGCGAGGCGATGCGCGTCGGCTGCCCTTCAGCGATGCGAAAGGTGACGGCGACGCCTCGCTTCGTCGGCTTCAGCACCGTATCCACCGTGGCCTCGCGGAATCCACGACGCCAATAGTAGACGCGCAGCTTGGTGATGTCCTCGCCGAGCGCTTCGGGCGTGGTGCGGCGACGATCGATGAAGAGGAGCTGCGGCGAGAGCGCGCAGAGCGGCGCGATGAGAACGAGCCGACAGCTCGACGTCCGGGTGAAGATCACCGTCTTCAGGTCGCTCGGCGATACCTCGTGCGCACCGTCGAAGCTGAGCGAAGTGACGTCCATGGAGTCATGGACGCCGAGCACCGGGCGGGCGGGAGACTGGGCGCGCACGACCGACGGCGACGCCGCGAGGAGCAGCGTCGTGAAGAAGGCACGGCGGCAGAGCGTAAAGAGTTGCGACAAATGATGTTAGGGATCGGGCCGGACTGATCCGCAGTGCGAAAAGCGGGCCGTCGCCAGATCTTCGGTTTCCGGAAAAGCGGGAAGAGGAAACGGCCGGAAAGAACTGAAATAGCAGGATTCCCTCCCTGGTCGTGAAGGCTCCGTGGGCCCGGGAGAGGGTCGAGACGGGTCGCGTTCCTGGAAAAAAATTTGGGGTGGGAGGGATGGACTCGGTGTACCGAGTCTTTCCCCCACACCCCCAAAATGTTCATTGCTATCCCAGGTGCGGCGGAGCTCCGTCACGCGCGAGGGGCAGATCCTGCCGTTTCAGTTTCGTCCGGCCTTTTCCTCTTTCCGCTTTTTTTCGAGTACTTGAGCGAAGCTAGTACCGGTAGTGATCCGGCTTGTACGGTCCTTCCACCGGGACGCCGATGTACGCCGCCTGGTCGGGCGAGAGCTTCGTCAGCTTCACGCCGAGCTTGTCGAGGTGCAGGCGCGCGACCTTCTCGTCGAGGTGCTTGGGGAGCGTGTACACCTTCCGCTCCAGGTTGTCGGCGTTCTGATGCAGCTCGAGCTGCGCCATCACCTGGTTGGTGAACGACGCCGACATCACGAAGCTCGGATGGCCGGTCGCGCAGCCGAGGTTGAGCAGGCGGCCTTCGGCAAGGATCATCACCGAGTGGCCGTCGGGGAAGACGAACTCGTCGTACTGCGGCTTGATGTTGATCCGCGTGATGCCCTTCTTCTTCAGGCCGGCCATGTCGATCTCGTTGTCGAAGTGGCCGATGTTCCCGACGATGGCCTTGTCCTTCATCTTCGCCATGTCGTCCACCGTGATGATGTCCTTGTTGCCGGTGGCCGTGATGAAGATGTCGGCCGTCTTCACGACCTCGTCGAGCGTGGTGACCTGGTAGCCTTCCATCGCCGCCTGCAGGGCGCAGATGGGGTCGATCTCCGTGATGACGACGCGCGCGCCCTGGCCGCGCAGCGACTGCGCGCAGCCCTTGCCCACGTCGCCATAGCCGAAGACCACCGCGACCTTGCCGGCGAGCATGACGTCGCTCGCGCGCAGGATGCCGTCGGTGAGGGAATGCCGGCAACCGTACAGGTTGTCGAACTTGCTCTTCGTCACCGAGTCGTTGACGTTGATCGCCGGAAAGCGCAGCGTGCCGGCGTGCATCATCTCGTACAGGCGGTGGACGCCGGTCGTCGTCTCCTCGGAGACGCCGCGGATGTCGGCGGCGACCTTCGTCCAGCGCCCCGGGTGCTTCTGCTGCTCGGCGCGCAGCAGGTCGAGGATGACGCCCCACTCCTCGCTGTCACTGGCAGCGTTGAACGCGGGCACCTTGCCCGCCGCCTCGTAATCAGCGCCGCGGTGCACGAGCAGCGTCGCGTCGCCGCCATCGTCGAGCAGCAGGTTCGGGCCGCTGCCATCGGGCCACATCAGCGCCTGCTCGGTGCACCACCAGTATTCCTCCAGCGTCTCACCCTTCCACGCGAACACGGCGATCCCCTTCGGGTTGTCCACCGTGCCGTTCCTGCCGACGGCCACGGCGGCCGCAGCGTGGTCCTGGGTGCTGAAGATGTTGCAGCTCACCCAGCGTACGTCAGCGCCGAGCTCGACGAGCGTCTCGATGAGCACCGCGGTCTGTACGGTCATGTGCAGCGAGCCCATGATCTTCGCGCCGGCGAGGGGCTTCTTTCCCTTGTGCTCGTTGCGAAGGGCCATGAGGCCGGGCATCTCCTGCTCGGCGAGGCGGATTTCCTTGCGGCCGAAGTCGGCGAGGGAAAGATCGGCCACCTTGAAGGCGGGGCGATCGAGCGGGGTGTGCGTGGTGGGACGCTGAGTGGTGGCCATCGTGATGTAGGTGAGTAAGTGTGTAAGTGCGTAGGTGAGGATCGTCAGGCGCGCTTCACAGCGCGGGCGGTGAAGAGATTGGGACCTTTTGCGTGCGGATCGGGCGGCAATGGAACGACGCGCAGCTGCACCAAACCGGCGTCGGCGAACCACGCGTCGAGCTGTGATTCGCTGAAGCCGAGCCAGAGATGACCCATCGTCGCGCGATATTCCTCGCGCTCGTGGGGAAGCATGTCCACGACGAGCAATCGTCCGCCGGGCCGCAGGATGCGCGCCGATTCGGCGATCACTGCCGCGGGATCGACGACGAAGTGCAGGACGAGGGAGAGAACGGCGATGTCCGCTGACGCGTCGTCGAGCGGGAGGTCCTCGAGGCGACCGGTGCGCAGCTCGACGTTGTCGAGATCACCGAGCCGCTTTCGCGCCGCGGCGAGCATGGCGCTCGACTCGTCCACGGCGATCACGCTGGCCACGTACGGTGCGAGCGCCGCACTCGACTGCCCCGTACCGCAGCCGAGGTCGGCGACCGTCCAGGCGGGGTCGAGCAGTGCAACGAATGGCGCGACGTCGGCGCCACTGCCATAGAGCTCGGCGCGCACACGATCCCACTGGCCGGCACGCGACGAAAAGAATGCCTGCGACGCCGTGCGACGTTCCTGCACGACACGCTCGGCGCGCACGAGGTCCTGGCGCGCCGACGGTGTTGCGCCCGCCTGTTCGCGGACGAGGTGCCAGAGCTTCCGCGCGCTTCCGTCGAGCGCGCTGCCCGGCATGGCATAGCGACGACTGGCGCCATCGGCGCGCGCGGTGACCCACCCTTCGTCCGCCAGCGTCTTGAGGTGCCGGCTCACCGTGCTCTGCGGCAACTGCAGCGAACTGCACAGCTCGCCGACCGTCAATTCATGGCGGTCGAGCAGCAGCAGCAGCCGTCCCCGAGTGGGGTCGGCGAGCGCCGAGAGGCGGTCGAAGATGGGGCGGGCAGCAATCATCCGGATATCCGGATGATAGGATGGCTTATTTCGCGCCAGAATGCAAGGCGGCGCGAGCGGATCAGGCCGCCGACCTCAGTCCTTGCGCTCCGCCCGCAGCCAGGTTGGGCTTTCTATAGTAGGACCGACCGTCGGCACCGAGCGGACGGTCGGAGCGGGCACAGCCATGGCGCACAACCGCTCGAGCCGCTCCACGCCGAGCGAGGCCCAGTCCTCAGGCACCTGGGCAAGTCGCCGGCGATCGGTCCCGTCCTCCCGCTCGAATACGAGCCACCCGTTGCGGAAGTTGGAGTCCATGAGATGGGCCCGCGCGGCCGGCGTCTCCACCTGCCACACCCGCCATTGCGTCCCGCGCGAATCAGTGAAATGCAGAAGTCCCAACGAATCCACCTCCGGATGCGGCGGGGAGCGGCAAGATGCATTCCGGTTTGGGATGGGACGGATGCTGTGGGTACGGCTCCGCTTCCGCGTGGCCTCTGCCTTCCTTGACTGCCCCCACCGACGAAGGGAAGAGCGGATCAGGACGGATGGAGCTGATGCGACGGATTTGAAAAACAGCTTCAGAAGAGAGGGACGGAGACACGGAGGCGAGCCGCCGGTGGGGCCAATGAGAGCGAAATGAAGCTCTGTCGCGATGCGGAACCGTGCGGTATCTCATGCGCACCGAACTCCTTCGCACCGAGCGAGCCAATGTCCGATTCGAACGTCACTCGTCGCACATTCCTCAGCGCAGCCGCTGTTGCGGCGGCTGCAGCGGCGGTTCCCCGTCGTGCGCTCGCCCAAGTGTCGCGGCACGGCGCCCGAATCGCCGACGTCGATCCGCCCGCGGCGACGCATGCCGATCCCGACGAACGCTCCATCGCCGAGCTGCAGCTGGCGATGCAAAGCGGAGAGCTCACGTCGCACACGCTCGTGCAGCAGTGCCTCGATCGGATCGAGTCGCTCGACAAGCGCGGGCCGATGCTGCGCGCCGTGCTGGAGACCAATCCCGACGCACTGGCCATCGCCGACGCACTGGATGCGGAGCGGAAGAGTGGCCGCGTACGCGGTGGACTGCATGGCATCCCCGTGCTCGTCAAGGACAACATCGATACGGCGGATCGCATGACGACGACCGCGGGCTCGCTCGCGCTCGAGGGTTCGCGCCCGGCGCGTGACGCGCATGTCGCCGAGCGACTGCGCGCGGCTGGCGCGATCATCCTTGGCAAGACGAACCTCAGCGAGTGGGCGAACTTTCGTTCGACGCATTCCTCCAGTGGTTGGTCGGGACGCGGCGGACAGGCGCGCAATCCATACGCACTCGATCGCACGCCCTCGGGCTCGAGCTCAGGGTCGGCCGTCGCCGTCGCGGCCGCGTATGCACCCGTCGCCGTCGGCACCGAGACGGACGGCTCGGTGACGTCGCCCGCGGCGGCGTGTTCGCTGGTGGGGATGAAGCCGACCGTCGGGCTCGTGAGCCGCAGCGGCATCATTCCCATCGCGCACTCGCAGGATACCGCAGGCCCGATGACACGCAGCGTCGCCGATCTCGCCGTGCTCCTCACCGCGATGGCGGGCACCGATCCGCGCGACGTGGCGACACGTGACACCAGGACGGCGCAGAGCATCGACTACAGGCGCTACCTCGATCCCGCTGGGCTCAGGGGCGCGCGCATCGGCGTCGCGCGCAAGCGCTACGCGGGCTACAGCACCCACGCCGATGCCGCGCTCGCCGACGCCCTCACCGCGATGAAGGAGCACGGGGCCGTGATCGTCGACCCCGCCGACATCGCCACTGCCGGCCAGTTCGACGACGCCGAGTACGAGGTGCTGCTGTACGAGTTCAAGGCGGACCTCGAGGCGTACCTGCGCGGGCTTCCCACCGGCGTCCGGGCGCGCACTCTCGACGATCTCATCGCGTTCAATCGCGCCCACGCAGCATCCGAGCTGCCGTACTTCGGCCAGGAGATCTTCGAGCAGGCAGCGAAGAAGGGTCCGCTCTCAAGCCCCGACTACAGGAAGGCGCTCGCGAAGTGCCGCGATCTGGCGCGCACAAAGGGGCTCGACGCCACCTTCGCGAGATACAAGCTCGACGCACTCGTCGCGCCGACGCAGGGACCGCCGGCACTGATCGACCTCGTGAACGGCGACCCGGGTGGCGGCGGTAGCAGCACGTCACCGTGTGCGGTGGCGGGCTATCCCGCGATCACGGTACCGATGGGCTACGCGTTCGGGCTCCCGCTCGGCGTCACCTTCATGGGCCTCGCGTGGAGCGAGCCGAAGCTCGTGAAGTACGCATATGCCTTCGAGCAGGCGACGAAGGTGCGCCAGCCGCCGCGGTACCTGCCCACGGCGGCGCTCGACAGTTGATGCGACTTCGCTAGCGGCGCAGGACCCGTCCTTCGTGCGCGTCGGTGAACTTGCCGTCGCGCACGGCGAACTTCCCGTTCACCAGCACGTCCACCATGCCTTCGGACATCTGGTGCGGGTTCGTGTACGTCGCGCGGTCGTACACCTTTGCGAGGTCGAACACCACGACGTCCGCGAAGGCGCCGGGCCGCAGCACGCCGCGGTCGGCGAGGTTGAACACCGTTGCCGGCAGCGACGTCATCGAGCGGATCGCCGCTGGCAGCTCGACGACGTGATCCTCGACGACGTACTTGCGGATCTTGCGCGAGAAGGCGCCATTGCCGCGCGGGTGCGGCATCCCCGAGCCGAAGGAGATCAGGGCGCCGTCCGACGACGTCATCGTCCACGGCTGACGCATCAGCCGCTCGATGTCCTCGTCGAGCATGTTGAACGACACGATCGACACGTCGCCCTTGGCGAGGAGCGCGAGCGCGGTCTCCACGGCATCGGCATCCTGCGCGGCGGCGACCTGGGCGAGGGTCTTGCCGTCGAGCGTCCGGTCAGGGCCGTAGCTGGCCACCTGGATGCGCGCGGCGCCGCCTCGGCGTGCAAGGTTCTCGCGCATTTCGGGGATGATCCGCGCGCGCTGCACCGGATCCGCGATGCGCGCGCGGAAGGCCGCGGTGCCTCCGGCCTGCGCCCAGCGTGGGACGAGCGCCGCCGCGAGCGAGGTCGACGACGCCTCATACGGATACTGATCGGCGAAGACCTCCACGCCTTCGGCGCGTGCGCGATCGATGCGCTGCACGATGGCGGAGGAGAAGCCCCAGACGTTGGGGCCGAGCGCCTTGACGTGGGTGACGACGCCGCGAGTGTGCGCTTCCCGCGCGACGGTGATCACTTCCTCCACCGCGGCGAGCAGGCCGACGGTGTAATCGCTCTCGTCGCGGATGTGGCTCTGGTAGGGTGCGTGGTACTTCGCGGCGATGCGGGTGAGATCCACCAGCTCGTCCGTCTTCGAGTAGCTGCCCGGCGCGTAGAACGGTCCGCTCGAGAAGCCGACGGCGCCGTCATCGAAGCCCTTCTGCACGAGCGCTTCCATCTTCTTCAACTCTTCCGCGGTCGGCGCGCGGTCGGCCATCCCGAGCACCGCGCCACGAACGGCACCGTGGCCGATCATCTGGTAGACGTTCACCCCGACGCCGGTCTTCTCGAACGCGGCGCGCTGGGCGGCGAGATCCACCGGCCCGCCACCGTCAGGATTGGCGAGAATGGTGGTGAGTCCCTGGGCGAGGAGCTGCTGGGCGGCACTGAGCGCCGGCCGGGCGAGCCCTTCGCCGGCGTGCGAGTGCGTATCGATGAAGCCGGGCGCGACGTAGAGGCTGTCGGCGGTGATCACCGTCGTCGCCGTGGCATCGCCGAGATCTCCCATCGCCACGATGCGATCGCCGCGGATGCCGATGTCGGTGCGCACCCACGGATTGCCGCTGCCGTCGAGGACGCGACCGTGGCGAATGAGCACGTCGAACGTTCGCGGGGCCTGCGCAGCGAGCGATGCTGCGCTGCAGATCAGGAGCGCCGCGACCGCAAGCGAGCGGACAATGGAACGTGACGGCATGGCAGGAGGCGGGGTCGAAGGGGACGTCGGAACCGGCAATTCGTCGACGCAACGCGACCTGACTACGCACGCGCGACCCTGACCGTTGTCCGCGACCGCCGTGAAACCGTGTTTCGCGGCTGCCAGTTGCGAACCCGGCGCCGAGCCGTACTTTCTCCGCCGTCTGCGGTAACCCGCTGCCCCACTCCCGCCTGCTCGCCCTCCGGCGACCCACAGCGTTCCCACCCTCGCACCCGCAGTGAGGTCTTGATGAGTACGCGCTTCATTCTCCGCTCGCTCCGGCGAGCCGCGCTCTTCGGCGCGCTCGTCGCATGCCCGCTCAGCGCGCAGTCGACGCAGGGTACGATCACCGGCCGCGTCACGGACGCCGCCACGGGGCAGCCGATCGCCTCGGCGCAGGTCAACGTGGTGAACACGGCGATCGGCGCACTGACGAACGACAAGGGACAGTACAGCATCCGCGGCGTTCTGCCGGGCACGCACACCGTTCGCGTACTGCGCGTCGGATACGCCGAGCAGACGGCCACCGTCTCGGTGACCGCCGGACAGACGGCGACGCTCGACCTCACGATGAAATCGGTGGCGGTGACGCTGAACCCCGTCGTCACGACGGCAACTGGCGAGCAGCGACGCATCGAGGTCGGCAACTCGATCGCGCAGGTGGACGCGTCGCAGATCGTGGCGACGAAGGGCGTGTCAACGATTACCGACCTCCTCACGGCGCGCGCGCCGGGCGTGCAGGTGATCCCGGGCACGCAGATCGGCGCCGGTTCGCGCGTCCGCATCCGTGGCACCAGCTCGTTGTCGCTGTCGAACAACCCGATCTACATCATCGACGGGGTACGCGTGGAAGGCACCACCGGCTCCATCTCGACGAGCGTGGGTGGCACCAATCCGTCGCGCATCAACGACATCAACCCCGAGGAGATCGAGTCCATCGAGGTGGTGCGTGGCCCGTCGGCGGCAACGCTCTACGGGACGGCGGCGGCGAACGGCGTCATCGTCATCACCACGAAGCACGGCGTAGCAGGTGCGTCGCGGTTCACCTACACCACCGAGCAGGGCGCGAACGTCGACCAGAACGATTATCCCACGGCGTACCGGGGTTGGCGCACGGGCACCAACGCGGCGACGACGTCGTCGGCGAGCAACACCGTGCAGTGCTTCCTGTCCCAGCGCTCGGCAGGCACCTGCGCGCAGGACAGTGTCACCAGCTTCAACCTGTACAAGGATGCGGAGACGACGCCCAACGGCGTCGGCTATCGGCAGCTGCACAGTCTCCAGGTTGGCGGCGGCTCGGAAGCGCTCCGCTATTTCCTGCACGGCGAGTGGGAGAACAACGACGGCGTTCTCAAGGTGCCGGAGTTCGACCAGCGCTATCTCGCGCGGACCGGTCAGTCGCTCCTGCCGTCACAGCGGATCCCGAACCACATGGACCGCATCACGACGCGTGGCAACTTCAACATCGCGCTCACTCCGAAGGCCAACGTCGCTGTGAACGCCGGCTACACCGCGCAGGACCTGCGACTGCCGACGAGCGACGACTCCGGCACCGACGGCGTGGCGGGCAACACCTATGGCGGCCCGGGCTTCAAGTACAACCTGACCTCGACCGGCGACACGCTGTGGGGCTATCGGCAGTTCACCCCACGCGACGTCTACCAGCAGGTCACCGACCAGGCGATCAGCCGCCTCATCACCTCGGCGAACGCCAACTACCAGCCGTTCTCCTGGCTGTCGGCGCGCGGTGACTTCGGTCTCGACTACATCAACCGGCTCGACACCCAGCTCTGCCGCTTCGGCCAGTGTCCGGACAACGGCGACAACCGGCTCGGGTTCAAGCGCGACAACCGCACGAACTTCTATACCTACACCACGAACGGCAGCGCGACGGCCACGCGCCAGCTGACCGACCTGCTGCAGTCGAACACGACGTTTGGCGTGCAGTTCACGCGCAGCATCTTCGACGCCAACTACGCCTCCGGCACGCAGCTCTCCCCGGGCTCGACGAGAGTCGGGTCGGGCGCGGTGAAGAGCGCCAGCGAGGGCACGGACGAGACGCGCACGCTCGGCGCGTTCGTCGAGGAGCACATGGCCTTCCGCGACCGGCTGTTCGTCACCGGCGGCGTGCGGTCGGACCGCAACAGCGCCTTCGGCGCCAACTTCAAGACCGTGTTCTACCCGAAGATCGCGTTGTCCTGGGTGGCGTCGGACGAAGAGTTCTTCCCGAAGTTCAGCTGGCTCAACCAGCTCCGCCTGCGCACCGCGTACGGCGCGTCCGGCGTCCAGCCGGGAACGACGGACGCCGTGCCCTACTACTCGTCGACGACGATCGTCAACGAGAGCGGCGACCAGCCGGCCGTGGTGCTCACCACGCTCGGCAACAGCAACCTGAAGCCAGAGCGCTCGACGGAGCTCGAGCTCGGCGTGGACGGCACGTTCTGGAACAGCCGCCTTTCCACCGAGTTCACCTACTACAACAAGTCGTCGCGCGACGCGCTCATCAGCCGCGGCCTGCCGCCGTCGCTCGGCACGGGCGCTACGTCGCGCCTCGAGAACCTGGGCGAGGTGAGCAACAAGGGCTGGGAAGCCCTGGTCACGGCGCAGCTCATCCAGCGCGACGCCTTCGGCTGGGACGTGACGCTCAATGGCTCGAGCAACGTCAACGAGATCGTCAGCCTCGGCGGGCTGCCATCCTTCGGCGGCTCCACGCAGCAGCAGCGCGAGGGGTATCCGATCAACGGCTGGTGGGCGCGCACGCTGTCGAGCTACAGCGACGCGAACAACGACGGCATCATCACGCTGAACGAGATCACCGTCACCGACACGGCCACCTACATTGGCGCTCCGCTGCCGAAGTACGAGGTGTCGTTCAACAACGGCTTCGACTTCTGGCAGCGGCGCTTTCGCCTTGGCGCGCAGATCGACTACAAGGGCGGGTTCAAGTCGTACAACAATACAGAGCGTATCCGGTGTGCGAGCCGACTGAACTGCTCGGGGCTGATCAACCCGAACGCGTCGCTGTTCGAGCAGGCGCGTACGGTGATGGTGCGTGAGCACACCAGTCGTTCGGTCTCGGGGTTCATCGAGGACGGCGATTTCATCCGCTTCCGCGAGCTGAATCTCACCTTCACGGCACCCGAACAGTGGGCCGCCCGCTACCTGCGTGGCCGCAGCATCTCCGCCACGCTGGCCGCGCGCAATCTCGGCGTGCTGTGGACGAAGTACTCGGGCGTGGACCCCGAAGCCTTCGGCGCGACCGGCACCGGCAACGCGTCGTCGGAGTTCCAGTCCTTCGCGCCCCCGAGCTACTACGCGATCCGCCTCTCCCTCGGCTTCTAGGATGACTACTCGAATGACTCCATACATCACCGCGACCCTGCGCCGTCTCCGCATGCGGGGGATCGCGTCGGCGGCGTCGCTGACGCTGGCAGGCACGTTCGCGCTCGCCGCCTGCCGCCCCACCGAGGTCCTCGAGGTACAGGATCCGGACATCATCAACCCGAGCGATGTGCAGTCGGCCGCCGGCGCGAACGCCGTCCGCCTCGGCGCCATCGGCCGGTTCACCGACGCACTCACCTGCGCCGGCTGCTCGTCGGAAGGCCTCTTCCTGCTCAGCGGGCTGTTCGCCGACGAGTGGAACAACGGCGATTCCTTCATCGCGCGCTGGGAGGTGGACCAGCGCTCGATCACGCCGCAGAACAACTTCCTCACCGACATGAACCGCATGCTGCAGCGCTCGCGTGCGTCGGCGAACCAGGCGATCGGGCTGCTCCAGAAGTTCAAGCCGACCGGCGCCGTGGCGGACGTCGCCGAGATGTACTTCATCGAGGCGTACGTGGAGAACGCGATCGGCGAGCACTACTGCAACGGCCTCGTGCTGAGCAGCATGGTGGACGGCGTCGAGCAGTACGGCTCGCCCAGCACCACGCAGGCTGCGTTCGAGCTCGCGCTCGCCCACGCCGACAGCGGCCTGGCGCTCATCACCGGGAGCTCCGCCCAGGACCAGAAGATCCGCAACGCGCTCGCCGTGACGAAGGGGCGCATCCTGCTCAACCTGAACCGCCCCGCCGAGGCCGCGTTGGCCGTGGCAGCGGTGCCGACCAACTACGCCTACAAGATCTTCTTCACGGCGGTGCGGTCGGACAACGGCATCTGGGCGTACAACAACAGCGCTCGCCGCTACAGCGTGAGCACCAACGAGGGCACGAACGGCCTCAACTTCGCCACCGCAAATGACCCGCGCATCCCGATCTGCCAGGGCGGCGATGCGGTGTGCAAGACGAACGGCGTGACGATCAACCAGCGCGACGACAAGTCGGCGTTCCCGATCTACGTGCAGCTCAAGTGGCCGGTGCGCGATGCGGCAGTGACGATCGTCGGCGGCGTCGAGGCGCGGATGATCGAGGCGGAGGCGGCGTTCAAGGCCGGCAACGCTCCGGGAATGGTGACGAAGCTGAACCAGGCGCGCACCGAGGGTGGCGTCGCCAACCTGCCGGCAACCCTGACCGATCCCGGCACGGACGCCGCGCGCGTGGACCTCGTGTTCCGCGAGCGCGCGTTCTGGCTCTTCTCCACCGGTCATCGCGTGGGGGACATGCGCCGCCTGGTCAAGTTCTACGGCCGCACGGTGGGGAATACGTTCCCGTCGGGCGACTGGCACAAGGGCGGTCAGTACGGCACGGACGTCAGCTTCCCCGTGCCGCAGGCCGAAGAGACGAACCCGAACTTCCAACGGAGCGCCTGCACCACGACGACTCCGTGATGGTTCGGCAATCAGCACTCTAGCCAACTTGTGAACGGCCGTCGGGATGCTTCGGCATTCCGGCGGCCGCTCAACATTTCCGTCGTGCGGACGTAGCACAGACATCAACCCGTGCGCGTCCCGATCCGCACTCCCTCCCGTCTCGCCCGTCTTTCGATGACTTCCCTCGTGTCGCGGCGCGCGCGCATGTCGCTCGCCATCTCGCTGCTCGCGTTCGCTGCGCCCGTCGTCTCCGCCAGCGCGCAGTCGCGCAATAACGACCTCTCACAGCAGGTGGAGATCCTCCGCACCGCCTACGGCGTGCCGCACATCCAGGCCCAGAATCTCCGCGCCGCGGGGTATGGGCTGGGCTGGGTGATGATCGAGGACTACGGCCCCCGCATCGCGCTCAACCTGCTGCGCGGCCGCGGTGAGATGGCGCGCTGGTTCGGTCACGACAGCATCGAGGGCGACTTCCTCGCGCAGCGCTCGTACAAGGCGGCGATCGAGCACTATCCCGATCTCGACCAGGGGACGCGCGACGTCTACGACGGCTTCGCTGCGGCGGCGAATCGCTACATCGAATTGCACCCGGGCGAGTTTCCTGCCGGCTTCCGGCCCAACTACACCGGCTACGACATCGCCGCGCGCGACGTGAACATGGCAAGCGCGGCATCCGCTCGACGCTTCCTCGCGAAGATGGATCCGGGCAGTGTTCGCGGACGGCGCGGGGCGGGGGCTGCAGCGGCCGCGAATGCCGAGCCGTCGGAGGGTGATCCGGAGAAGGGGATCGACCCGCTCGAGGAAGGCTCCAACGCGTGGGCGTTCGCGCCGAGCCGCACAAAGTCTGGAAAGGCGATCCTGCTGCGCAACCCGCACCTCAACTGGAACTCGGGCTACTACGAGGCGCAGGTGACGGTGCCGGGGGTGCTCGACTTCTACGGCGACTTCCGGATGGGCGGTCCATTCGGCGTCGTCGGTGGATTCAACCGCGACCTCGGCTGGGCGACGACGAACAACGCACCGGATCTCGAGGAGATCTATGCGCTCGACGTCGATCCGGCGCAGCCCGATCACTACCTGTTCGAGGGCACTTCCATTCCGCTCGAGCGCGAGCTCGTGACCGTGCCGTTCCGGAACGGTGACGGCGTATCCACCGAGACGCGTGAGTTCTGGCGCACCCCGCTCGGTCCCGTCATCTACCGCGACAATGGCAAGGTGTACATCGTGCGCGCCGGCGGCGAAGGCGACTGGCGCGGCGGCGAACAGTTCCTGCGCATGATGCGCGCAAAGTCGCTCGCCGAGTGGAAGGACGCGATGCGGATGCGGGCACGGGTGACGAGCAGCTTCACCTACGCCGATCGGGCGGGGAACATCTACTACCTGTGGAACGGCGCCGCGCCGGCATTCCCCAAGCCGACGGGTGGTGATACGGCGGCGACTCCAGCGCACACCACGGCCGACATCTGGACACACCTCGTGCCGTTCGACTCGCTGCCGCAGATCCTGAACCCGAAGAGCGGCTACATCCACAACGAGAACAGCTCGCCCTGGTTCACCAACCTCGAGCAGATCATCGACTGGACGAAGTATCCGGCGTACATGCCGGAGCCGTCGTTCAGCCTGCGCAGCCAGATGGCGACGACGCTGATCGACACGAAGCAGAAGCTGAGCCTCGAGGACGTGGTGAAGCTCAAGCATTCGTACCGGATGCTGCTCGCCGATCGCGTGAAGAGCGACCTCGTTACGGCAGTGCGCGCGGCGCGCCCGGCACCGGCGGTGGATTCGGCGATCGTCCTGCTGGCGGCGTGGGACAACACGTCGGCCCCGGAGAGCAGGGGCGGAGTGCTGTTCGAGAACTGGTGG
>Ga0207705_10001878_pt1 | contig 16486 bp, 20 predicted proteins | sample KBSC13metaG_FD_184314 | JGI IMG/M metagenome (GOLD analysis project Ga0207705, IMG submission 184314) | Corn rhizosphere microbial communities from Kellogg Biological Station, Michigan, USA - KBS C1-3 metaG (SPAdes) (version 2) | ecosystem: Host-associated > Plants > Roots > Rhizosphere > Soil ...
CCCCCAATCGGCGGCAAGGTCGTGGTCCGCATGCTCCCTGATCTTCGACCCGGGCGTGAGGCGCATCAACCGGACCGCTTTCAGCGAACAGGGAATCGCCGCCAGCACACTGCGGAAATAGGGCGTCCGGTCCAGGATGGCGGCATCGACGAAGTCGGTCGCCTCGGGCGGGGAATAAGCCTGCATGATCGGATGCGTTGCCCCTGCCTGGTGCCTGAGCGGCAGGACGTCCCATTGCCCCTCGTAATTCTGCCGAACGAAATGATCGGTCCAGGTCATTGCCTCGACCGTCGCCAGATCGGCCCGCAACCGCGCGGGGTCGAATGCCAGTGCCAGCCGGGCGCGGTCGGGCAGCGTCAAGGCCGGTTGTTGTGTCCAGTCGGTCAGGATAGGCTCCCCTTGACCGCGCGTTCCTGCGCGGTCGGTATCGACCCTATTCCTCCTCTCATCCGATTGCCAAGCGCCCGATGCCCGATTCTGATGCCCTAGCCCGCCTGCGCGCGATGATCCTGGCCGACGAGGCCCTGGCCGACAGGTTGGCCTTGATTCTGGATGCCGAGGCCTTTGCAGAGGCCACCGCCGGCGTGGCGGCAGGCGCAGGCATCACGATCACGCCAGACGCGATCCTCGCCGGCAGCAAGCGCGATCCGTTGGGGATCGAGCGCTTTACCGGGCAGCAAATAACCACAGCCGACTGGCCCGGGCGCAACTGGCTGCCCGCCGCACTGGTCCCCGCGCCCGGCCAGTTGGCAATCGACTGGATCCATTTCGGGGATGCCCCGCTCCACGATCCGTTTTTCGAGGACTCGTTGCGTCGCGCGAAGCGCCGGCCGATCAACGCCCTGCTCAAGGTCTGCACCCCGCTTGGCATTCTCGGCAAGCAGCCCCCGGCGGACGCAACGACCGCGCCCGATGGCCTGATCTTCCACATGTCGCGTTGCGGTTCGACCCTGGTGTCGCAGATGCTCGCGGCAATGCCCGGCGGTATCGTGGTGTCGGAGGCCCCGCCGCTCGATGCGATCGTTCAGACGACGCAAAGCCATCCCGAGGCGCCGCTCGAGCAACGCATCGCGCTGTTGCGCGGCATGGCCGCCGCGCTCGGCCGTGATCGCTTCGGCAATCGCCGCCATTACGTCATCAAGACCGACAGCTGGCACAGCCTGGCGCTGCCGCTGTTCCGCGCGGCGTTCCCCGATACGCCGTGGATATTCCTCTTCCGCGATCCCACCGAGGTGATGGTGTCGCAAATGCGCATCCGCGGATCGCAGACGGTGCCGGGCACCGAGCTCGACCCGGTCTTCGCGATTCCCGATCCACACAGCCTGTCGACCGAGGATTATATCGCCCGCGTGCTCAATCGCGTGGCCCAGGCGGCGGTCGATCATGCTGAAATCAGCGGGGGTCTGTTCGTCGACTATGCTGGCCTGCCGGATGCCGTCGAACGGCGCATACTGCCTCATTTCCGGATCGGAGCCGATCCCGAGGCGCTCACCGCTATGCACGCGGCGGCAACGTGGGACGCCAAGACGCCGAGTTTCGCCTTCGAACCTGATGGCGACGACAAACGTCGCAGTGCCAGTGACGCGATTCGCGTTGCGGTCGCGGCACATCTCGACGGCGTGCATCGGGAACTGACGGCATTCGCGGCGCGCCACTAGGTCGTAGACTCATAAGCGCGGAGCCACAGCCGCATTGAGGCGAGTTGGACCATAGCGAGGAAGTTGGCAGCGAGCTTGTCGTAGCGGGTGGCGACGCGGCGGAAGTGCTTCAGCTTGGAGAAGAACCGCTCGATGAGGTTGCGTTCTCGATAGAGCCGCTTGCTGAAGCAGGGCTTCCAGCGGCGATTGCTCTTGGGTGGGATGTTGGGCGTGGCGCCCTGATCCTGGATCATCTCGCGGATGCGGTCGGCATCGTAGGCCTTGTCCGCCAGCACGATGGTGCGAGGGCCAAGGTGGTCGAGCAGCGTATCGGCGATCTGCCCGTCGTGTGCCTGCCCAGCGGTCAGGCCGAGCCGGATCGGGAGCCCCTGCGCGTCGACGACAACGTGGATCTTGGTCGTGAGCCCACCGCGTGATCGACCGAGACAGTTATCCGCACCCCCCTTTTTGCCGTCGCGGCCTGCTGGTGGGCACGAACGGAGGTGCTGTCGATCATCTGGATGTTGCCATCGTGCGCGGCGGAGATGGCGTCCATCATCCGGTCCCAAATACCTGCCTTCCGCCATCGCACGAAGCGGTTGTAACAGGTGGTGCGCGGGCCATAGCGCTCGGGCAGGTCGCGCCATGGAGCACCAGAGCGCAGCACCCAGAAGATGCCGTTCAGCACGCGGCGGTCATCGACGCGCGGAACGCCGCGAACCTTGTTGGGCAGAAGTGGTTCGATCACGCGCCATTCGAAGTCGGTCAGATCATATCGGCTCATCCCGACGCTGAATCAGAAGCGGCGACAATATGGAAGCAGCTCGAGTTCCATCAGCCTTGATAGCGAACGGCCGCGCCGTTTCCCAACTCCTCCGCCACGCGGTTGGCTAAGCGCTCTCCCCACTCATGAAACTGTTGCTGGTCATCACTCGATGCAAAACCTGACGATAGCGGGTCGTTGCGATTTAGAGTCGCATCATACGCTGATGACCACGCGCTCAGGTCGGCTGACAGCCGATCGCTCAAGCCCAAATCCGACGGAGCTATGTTGCCGACACGGCCATCCCCATCCCACCAGAGGGGCCAACACTCATAATCCGCCATCACTCTGATCTTCATACCGAGATGCTATGCAATCGGCGAGGAAAGCTCCATCCCTTGTCCGCCCGATTTATGGGTTCACGACCTAGCATCGCTTCAGCAAAAACCGAGAACGTCTTTAACGCCTTGAACGGCTTCTCGGTCCTTCGTATGCCCGGTCCGCAATCGCGGGGGGATGCGATGTATTCGTATCGCGTATCGGGGCTCGAAGTCGCCAGTGAAGTGGACCTTCCCGGCCTGATTCCTGGCGACCCGGACGGCGCGCCCGACGTGACTATTCGCCGCGCAGCGGTACCCAAGTCACTCGATGGCGCGAGCGCGATCGGCCCCACCTGGCAGCGCGCCGACGGACGTTTCCTGATGCATGTCCCGAATGTCGCGCGTTTCCTGCTGGAGGGCGGGCATTCGATCGCCTTCGAGGCGGAGGAAAATGCCGAATTGCGGGACGTGGCGGTGTTCCTGTCGGGCAGCGTGTTCGGCGTGCTCCTCCACCAGCGCAATCATATCGTTCTTCATGCCAGCGCAGTGCTGGTGGGCGGCAAGGCGGTGCTGTTTTGCGGGCAATCCGGTGCGGGCAAGTCGACGCTGGCCGCGGCGCTCGGCGAACGGGGCTATTCGCTCATTGCCGACGACCAATGCGCGATCGAGATCGGCGATGACGGCATTCCCCGGATCCAGGCCGATGGCCGCAAGCTTCGGCTATGGGAGAAAAGCATCAACGAACTCGGGCTCGACGGCCGGCGCGGCGATCCGATGCGCAATCGGCTGCGCAAATTCTATGTCGAGCCCGTCGCGGCCAGCGATGCCGCAGTGCCGATCGGCGCGGTCTATGCCCTGTGCGAGATACGCGGGCAGCAGTTGCCCGATATCGAGCAGCCGAATATCGTCGATTCGACCAGATTGCTGGTTGCCAACGCTTATCGACCCTTACTTGTCCATCGGCTGAATCAGCGGGAGATCTATTTCCGCACCGCCGCCGCCCTCGCCGCGACCTCGGGCATTTTCCGGCTGAAGCGGCTATTCGCGTTTGATGAGATGCCGGCGACGATCGCGATGCTGCAGACACACTGGGCGGATATCGGGCTGGGGGACGCGGCACCGTGATTCCCACGATCTGGCTGGCTTCCTATCCGAAGTCGGGCAACACCTGGTTCCGCATCCTGGTCGCGAATTTGTGGTCGAACAGCGATAGTCCGATCGACATCAACCTGATCGACAGCACCGATTCCATCGCCAGCGGGCGTAATCCTTTCGACCAGCAGACGCTGATCGATTCGTCGCTGCTGACCAGCGACGAGATCGACCGGCTGCGTCCCGCCACCTATACCTATGCCGCTTCGGGCGGAACGCTGGCGGATCCCGATACTCCGTGCTTCCCGGTCCGCTTCGTCAAGACGCATGACGCCTATACGCTGACTGATCGGGGCGAGCCGATCATGGCCGGTGCGCGCGGCGCGTCCGGCGCGATCCTGTTCGTCCGCGATCCGCGCGACGTCGCGACGTCGTTCGCCAATCACATGCATTGTTTGGTGGACGTCGCTATCGATCGCATGGGCGACCGCGATTTCTGCTTCGCCTCGGCCACCGACCGGCTCGACCGCCAGTTCCGCCAGCGCCTGCTCGGCTGGAGCGGGTTCGCCGAAAGCTGGCTCGACCAGCACGACATCCCGGTTCACCTGGTCCGGTATGAAGACATGCTCGCCGATACCGCGGCGACTGCGCTCGCCGCACTGCGCTTCGCCGGTGTCGAACCCGATCCGGTGCGACTCGAGCGCGCGATCGCGTTTGCCTCGATCGACGAATTGCAGCGCCAGGAGGCCGAAAGCGGATTTCGCGAGGCCCCGCGCAAGGCGCAGATCTTCTTCCGCCGCGGCATCGCCGGCGGATGGCGCGACGAACTGACGCCTGATCAGATCGCCCGAATCGAACGCGATCATGGCATCATGATGGATCGACTGGGCTATAGCCGGTCGGCTGCGGAGACGGAGTGACAATGATGATCCATCGAGACGGCGACTGGCTGGCTGCGAAAGTAGGCGACGAACTCGTGATGATGAGCGCCGCCAAAGGCAATTATATCGGCCTATCGCAGGTCGGCGCACGCATATGGGAATTGATCGAGACCCCCCGGACAATAGAATCGCTGTGCGACGCGCTGATCGCCGAATATGACGTCGACCCCGCGACCTGCCGCACGGAGGTCGATTCGTTCCTGACGACGCTCGGCCAGCACAACGCGATCCGCGTCGACCAAACCGCGTGAGTCCGCGACCTCTGAGCGCACTAAGGTCACAATGACAGCGGCCGACGCATGAGCGCGATCTGCGGTATATTGCGATTGGACGGCGCCGACGTCATGCCGCGCAGCGTCGAACGCATGGTCCAGGCCATGAAGCGCCGCGGCAGCGACGCGATCGAAACGATCGATCTCGGCCGCCTAGCGGTCGGCCACTGTTTGTTGCGGGTCAATCGTGAGGACTTGCACGAGGCGCAGCCGATCGTGGAGCGCGACGCGGTATTGGTCGCCGATCTCCGACTCGACAATCGCGAAGCGCTCGCCGCAACGCTCGGAATCGCCGACGCGTTGCTCGCGACGATGCCGGACAGCGAAATGCTGCTCGCCGCCTGGCGCCGCTGGGGTGACGACTGCGCCCGCCACCTGCTCGGCGACTTCGCCTTCGCGATCTGGGATCGGGCAAAAGGGACACTGTTACTGGGCCGCGACCATATGGGGCAGCGTACGCTGATCTATCACCAAGGCGAGGGCTTTTTCGCTTTTGCGAGCGACCTAGCCGGCCTGTTCGCCGCCGACGGCGTACCGCGCGTGCCGGACGAAGACGAGCTTGCCCGTCGCCTGCTGATGTCGACCGAACGTGTTGAGGGCGCAGCACCCTATGTCGGGATTCGTGTCCTGCCCGGAGGCTCGGCGCTGCGGCTCGACCCTGGCGGCAGCGCCACTATCGTGCGTTATTGGGAGCCGCACGCGGGTGAAGCGCATGTCGGGCGCGACGACGCCTATTACGTAGCGACCTGCAGGGCGACGCTGGAAGAAGCGGTTGCTTGCCGCATCCGCCGCCTGATCGACCCGCCGGCCCTGCTGTTCAGCGGCGGTTTCGACAGTGGCATCATCGCCGCGCTCGCGGGGCCGGTGCTCGCGGCAAGAGGACAAAAGCTGTTCTGTCTTTCCTCGGTGCTGGGCGAAGGCGATCCGCGCCGTAGCGCGCGTGCCGCCGTAGAAGCGTTCCGCGGCCGCCCCGGGCTAGACATACGCTATTACGTCCGTGGCGAAGAGACCGCTTGGGATGACCTGGAGACCACCTTCGCCGCTACTTTTCTCGCGCAACCGCCCAGTATCGTCCGCCGCCAGTTGGGTGCGATGGCCAAGGCCGCTGGCGCGCGGCTCGCGCTTGACGGCCATGGCGGTGACTATACCGTCAACCCATATGATGCGGCGATGCTCGGCGCGATCTTGCGACGTGGCGAGGTGGTTCGGTTCGCGCGCGAATTTCGCGCACGGATGCGCTTCACCGGCTGGTCGTCGCTACGAGTGTTTGGGCGCGACGTGCTGAGCGCGCTGATCCCCAAGGCCGTGCGCCGTCCCTGGCGCATGGCCGTCAACGGCTTCGTCCCGGCTTGGCGTCGTCGCGGCGTCCAGCCGATCTTCGCGCGGAAAGCTTTCGCGCGCGGCGCCGTCACACGCGAACGATTGCGCGATGGCTTCCACCCGGGACCGCGCTGGCAGGCGCGTTGGCTTGAAATGTGCCGTCGCGCATCAATGGGCCTCGTAGGCAGCGACTACGGCCCGATGACAGACGCCCTCGACCTCAGTCGTCCGTTCCACGACCCGCGGGTTGTCGAACTGGGGTGCGCGCTGCCAGCTCGACTAACATTTCGCGACGGTCGCGAGCGGTGGCTGGCGCGTCAGGCCTTCTCCGACGTGCTACCACAGCGATTGCTTGACCGAATGCCTGGCAATGATCGCGAACAGCCCGATTTGCTGACGATGAACGCCCAAGCTGCCCCCGCCATGCTGGCCGCGTTGGAAGCGGTTAGCGATGATTCGGCCTATGCCGGCTATCTCGACGTTCCCGCGCTCGTCAGGATGGTGCGCGCGACGACATCGGAAGAAGTATTGAGTCAACGAATCCGGCTGACCTTCGCAATGCGTTCATTGACTACGGCCCGGTTCCTGGCGTGGCTCGACCGCAGCAATCGTTAAACGGAGTAGATCGCAGCGCCCAGCGCTCGGCGTAGGCAATCGCAGAACAAGCAGCCCTCAACCGCGTCGGCGGCGCGCGCCATCATGATCAGTTGACCGTTCGTTAGGCCGGGCGGCTTACGATCCGTAGGAAGATCCGGTGGACGCAATGCCATCGACGCCGCCCGTATTCACGTTCGAAAGCGTCTCGCGCTGGGCCGAGCCGACGATCACGGTCGGCGTTTCCCAGCGCTTCCGTCCAGCGGCATCGACCGGCTGGAGCGAAGTTTGATCGTCAGACAGCATCACGAAATCCCCCGGATAATACGTTCTGCGGTCAAGCCGCATTCACCGCCGCTTTCTCGCCGAGTCGGGCCGTCTGGTCAAGTCGGACGGCATTTTGGCAAAGAAATTACATATCATTTTGAACCATTTTTAAAGGCAGCAAATGATTCGGAGACATTTTTTTTGCTTGGTCAGCTAGAAATCCCCCGGAAAGCACCGTAATGGTCGTTACAGATGCCGCCGGGGGGAAAGAGCATCGACTCCACTTGCCCCCGCGTACCGAATAAAAGCGAGAGGCTGGAACATGTCCGACCAATACCTTGCGGAAATCCGGATCTTCGGATTCAACTTCGCGCCGAAGGGCTGGGCGTCTTGCAGCGGTCAAATTGTATCGATCCAGCAGAACACGGCGTTGTTCTCGCTCCTCGGCACTACGTACGGCGGCAACGGGCAGACCACCTTTGCCCTTCCCGATCTGCGGGGCCGCGCCCCGATTCATTGGGGAACAGGTGTCGGCCTCCCTTCCGTGAATCAGGGCCAGATTGGCGGCGAGGAAAACCATCTGCTTCTTCAGACTGAAATGCCGACCCACAATCATACGTTTGCAGCGACAACGGCGGCGGCAACCAAGAAGCCGGTCAATCTCGGGGTCTTCGCGGACGATGTGGATACGCAGGCGGTCGATTATTTCGCGGCGTTCAACGCGCCTAATTCGTCCTACGTCAATCTCAGCCCGCTCAGCATGCCGCCGGCGGGCGGCTCGCAGCCGCACAACAACATGCAGCCCTATCTGGTGCTTAATATCTGTATCGCCATGACCGGCATCTTCCCGTCGCGCAACTGATCGGCTCCACGGACCGTCGCTATTGAGAGGCTAATATGTCGACTCCCTTCCTCGGCGAAATCAAGATGTTCGGCGGCAACTTCGCGCCAGCTAACTATGCAATGTGCAACGGCCAGCTCATGTCGATAGCGCAGAACAACGCTCTGTTCGCGCTGCTAGGCACCACTTATGGCGGCGATGGCGTCAACACGTTCGCCCTCCCTAACCTGCAAGGCCGTATTCCGCTCAACCAGGGCCAGGGCCCGGGACTGACCAACCGCGTGATCGGCGAGTCGGCGGGCACAAACAGCGTGACGCTGACGTCCAACACCATGCCGCAGCACCAGCACCTGCCGGTCGCCAACAATGTCGATCCGACCAACGATGCGCCAGCGACGAACACGATGCCGTGCCGGCCAAAACAGGTCGTCGGCGGCAATTCGGTACAGCTCTATACCGATCCGACAAAGACTCCGGTCGCCGGTGACCTCAAGCCGATGTTGGCAGGTATCATCGGCAACACGGGCAGCAACCTGCCGCACGACAATATGATGCCCTATCTGGTTATAACGTTCATCATCTCGCTGCAGGGGATTTTCCCGTCCCGGAATTGATGCAGAATTTGATTCAGGAAGGATGAGAGATGGCGACACCCTACATCGCCGAAATTAAGATGTTCGGCGGCAATTTTGCCCCGCATAATTACGCGCTGTGCAACGGTCAGATCATGGCGATCTCGCAGAACACGGCCTTGTTCTCGCTGCTCGGCACGACCTATGGCGGCAACGGTACAACTACCTTCGCCCTTCCTAACATGCAGGGGCGCGCACCGGTCCACCAGGGCAACGGCGCCGGTATCGACCCGGTCGTCCTGGGTGAGATGGCGGGCGAGACCAACGTCACGCTGACCACGGGTAACCTGCCGACCCACACCCATCCAATTTCGGGCGCGTTAATCGCCAACTCCAACCCGGGTGAGACGCCGGCAAGCAACACATTGTTCACCAATTCAGCGCCCAACCAGCTTTATGCTGCCGCGCTGGGTACCGGCGGGCTCAACCTCGCGCCGCAAGCGATCACGATGGCCGGCGGATCGCAGCCGCACAACAACCTCCAGCCCTATCTCGCGGTAACCTTCATCATCGCGCTCCAGGGCGTTTTCCCGTCGCGCAACTGACCGAACTTTCCATGAGCAATACCCAAGGGCCTCCGGCATTCGCGCTGCCGGAGGCTTTGCTGTCCCGGGGCCTCGCGCTGCGTCCGGAAACCGATGCTGACCTCCCCTTTCTGATGCAAGTCTTTGCCGCCAGCCGTGCCGACGAACTAGCCCTCGTGCCATGGACCGAGGATCAAAAGCGCGGCTTCCTGATTCATCAGTTCGGCGCACAGCGAAAACATTATTACGCCCATTTCCCGCACACCGCGTTCGACATCATCGAGCTCGACGGGAAGGAGATCGGTCGCCTCTATCTCGACGAACGCGAGACTCGCGTTCACGTTATCGACATCGCGTTGATGCCTCGCAGCCGCGACGGCGGTATCGGTACCGCGTTGCTCACCGCGATCCAGGATTATGCCCGCGCGCGGGGCAAGGGCGTCGACATCTTCGTCGAACGCGTCAACCCGGCCAAATCGCTCTACGACCGGCTCGGCTTCAAGGTGATCGGCGAAGGCGACGTCTATTTGGAAATGGACTGGGCGCCCGACGGCGTCAGTTGAACGTCGCGCAATAATCGACGCCGGCATCGGTGCGACCGGCAGGCACCAGGAAAATGTCGCGTGCGCCCATCATCGGGTGCGTCAGGCGATACGTGCCTTGCGGATAGACGTCCTGCGCCGCGACCCGGAAGATCAACTGGAACGGTACGCGAACCTGCCCTGGAAAAGCCCGATTGCTGAGCGCCGTCGCCTCGGCCAGCGTGAAGTCGACCGGCGCCGATTCCTCGCTACCCGGTAACGTAAAGGCAGTGCCGACATGCGGCGCGAAATCCTCGAGAACCAGTATTTCGTCCGACATTGTCACCCCTCCGCTACCCGTCTCACTGGCGCAACCGCGCCCAGCGATCAAGCGTGCAGAACACTACGAATCGCCATCGCCACAACGGCCAACGCCGCGACGCTAGCCGCCCAGATCGCCGCCATCCAGCCGAGACGTTTCCATAATGGACCGGCTTCGTCAGGCATCAATGATAGCCCGCCGAGTCGCCGACCTTGCCGCGGAACACCCAATAGGACCACGCAGTATAGGTGAGGATCAGCGGCACCATGATCGCGGTGCCGATCAGCATGAAGGTCTGGCTGTTCGCGGGCGACGCTGCGTCGACCACCTTGACCGCGCCGGGTACGATATACGGAAACATGCTGATCCCCAGCCCGGCGAAGCACAGCAGATAAAGGCCGAGCGTCAGCAGGAAGGGCAACAATTCCTTCTTCCTGAGCAGTGCCCACCAGAATGCGACGGATAGGATCGACACCAGCAACGGCACCTGCGCGGCGAACAACACGCCTGGAAAGGCAAGCCAGCGATCCTGATAATGCCGCCCTCCGATGAACAAGGTAGCGATGCTCACCGCCACGACCGCCAGCGCCGCCGCGACGCCGGCGATTTTCGCCAGCCGATAGGCATGCGCCTGCGTCCCGCCCTCGGTCTTGAAGATCAGCCAGCAGCTGCCGAGCAACGCATAAGCCGCAACCGTCCCGACGCCGGTCAGCAGCGAGAAAGGCGACAGCCAGTCGAGCCAGCCGCCGCCATAAGCGCGGCCCGTGACCTGCACGCCCTGAAGCAGCGCGCCGAGCACGATCCCCTGCGCCAGCGCGGCGGTCACCGATCCGGCGGTGAACGCGAGATCCCAAAAGGCGCGGTGTCGCGGATCGCGCCAGCGGAACTCGAAGGCGACGCCGCGAAACACCAGTCCCAGCAGCATCGCGATGATCGGCGGATACATGGCCGGCATCAGGATGGCGAAGGCCAGCGGAAACGCCGCCATCAGCCCGCCCCCGCCCAGCACCAGCCAGGTCTCGTTACCGTCCCATACCGGCGCGATCGCGTTCATCGCCTGGTCGCGCTCCTCGCCGACGCCGAACGCCGGAAACAGGATGCCGATGCCGAGGTCGAACCCGTCCATCACGACGTACATGAACACCGCGAAGGCGATGATGAACGCCCAGATATAGGCTAGCGTCGGGTCGACGGTCATGGCTCGCCCCCCATCTGAGCGGCGGGCGTGATGCCGGCACTCCGGATCGGCGCTTCCGCCATCTCGGGTTCGTGCGGCTGCGGTCCCTTCTGCATCAACTTGAGGATGTACCAGACGCCGATCCCGAACACCGCGAAATAGACGATGACGAATGCCGCCAGCGAGGTCGCGACGGCGGGAGTCGCCAGCGGCGATGCCGATTGGCTCGTCCTGAGCAAGCCATAGATCGTCCAGGGCTGGCGCCCGACCTCGGTCGTGATCCAGCCCGCTATCACCGCGACGAAGCCCGACGGCCCCATTACCAGCGCCGCCCGGTGCAGCCACGTCCAATCGTATAGCTTGCGCCGCATCCGCGCGACCAGGCTCCACAATCCCAGCCCGAGCATGGCGAAGCCTAGCCCGACCATCACCCGGAACGACCAGAACACCACCGCCACCGGCGCCCATTGATCGCGCGGGAAGTCCTTCAGTCCCTGCAGCGGCGCATGGGGATCATGCTTCAGGATCAGCGATCCCGCATAAGGGATTTCGACCTTGTAATGGACCTTGGCGTCGGCGTTGGACGGCAGGCCGAACAGGACCAATGGCGCGCCGTTCGGGCTCGGATCGAAATCGCCTTCCATCGCCAGCACCTTGGCCGGCTGGTGCTCAAGCGTGTTAAGGCCCTGCTGGTCGCCGGCCAGGATCTGCACCGGCGCGACGAGCGCAGCCATCCACATGGCCATACTAAACATGGTGCGGGCGGCCGGCGAGCCGCCAGGCTCGTCCGACGACGCGGCTTTGCCGCGGCGTCCGGCAGCGTCCCTGAGCAAGTGCCAGGCCCCGCACGCCCCCACCACCAACGACGTCGTGAGATACGCGGCGATCACCGTATGCACCAACCGATACGGGAAACTCGGGTTGAAGATCACCGCCGCCCAGGATCCGGCAACGACGAATTGTCCTTGTGCGTTCATCGCGAACCCGGTCGGCGTCTGCATCCAGCTGTTGACGCTGAGAATCCAGAAAGCGGAGATGAAGGTGCCGAGCGCGACCATGCAGGTCGCAGCGAAATGCAGTCTTTTGCCGACCCGCTTCATCCCGAACAGCATCACGCCCAGGAACCCGGCTTCGAGGAAGAAGGCGGTCAGCACCTCATAGGCCATCAGCGGCCCGATCACCGGTCCGGCCTTGTCAGAGAAGACCGACCAGTTGGTGCCGAACTGATAGGACATGACGATCCCCGACACGACGCCCATGGCGAACGCGACCGCGAAGATCTTCACCCAGAACCGGAACAGGTCGAGATAGACCGGCTTCCCCGTGCGCAGCCACAGCCCTTCGAGCACCATCAGGTAACTCGCCAAGCCGATCGAGAAGCTGGGAAAAATGAAATGAAAGCTGACGGTGAACCCGAACTGGATCCGGGCGAGCAGCAAGGCAGTCTCAGCGGCAGTCATCGCCACCTCCTTGCCCGCCGCCGATGCGCCCGGACCGCGTACAATGCAAGTGCGCTATGCGCAGCCCAGCTTGCGTGCGGCAGAGGATTGGTGAGAGTTCAGCTTGGCCGGCCCGAAGAATCGCCTTGCCGTCGGGGTCAGGATTGCGGCCGGAAGTCCACGAGTTCGATGTCGAACACCAAAGTCGACTTGCCCGGGATGACGACCTTACCCTGCTCGTCGCGCTGATCCTCGGGGCCATAAGCCAGACGCGACGGGATCCACACGCGCAGCGTCTCGCCCTTGGCCATCAGCTTCAGCGCTTCGCTGAAGCCCGGCACCACCCCTGCGACCGGCATTGGCGTCGGCTGGGTCGATTTGTCGAAGCTCGTGCCGTCGATGAGCTTGCCCTCGTAATTGACCAGCACGACATCCTTATCGGTCGGATGCGCGCCGGTCGCCGGCTTGATCACGCGATATTGCACGCCCGACGCGGTCTGGATCACGCCGCGCAGCTTGCGGTTCTTGGCGAGGAAGGCGTCCTCAGGCGAGAGCGGAGCCACCGGCGCCTTGGCGGCGGCAGCTCGCTTGGCGGCTGTCGTGCGCTTGGCGACCGGCGCCTTCTTTGCGAGCACCGGCACGATACCGATAGTGATCGACGTCGCGCCGATCAGGCAAGCCGCCGCGATCTTCAGGCCCATGACGCCGCCGCCTACTTGCCGGTCGGGGCGGCAGGCGCCGGAGCGCCGCCCGTCGGAGCAGGCTCGCCGCCCGGTACCGCGCCACCAGCCCCCGGAGGACCACCGGCGCCCGGAGGGCCGCCCGCACCGCCAGCGCCGCCCATGCTCTGCATCATCTGCTTCTGATATTGCTCGATCACTGCCTGCGGCAGGAAGTCGATCAGTTCGATGTCGAACACCAGATTGGCATTGGCCGGGATCGGCCCCGCGCCCTTGTCGCCATAGCCGAGCTTGGCCGGGATCCAGACGCGGAACTTCGCGCCCTTGCTCATCAGCTTGAGCGCTTCGCTGAAGCCGGGGACGACGCCCTTGACCGGCATCGGCATCGGCTGCTGCGATTTGTCGAAGGTGGTGCCGTCGAGCAATTTGCCTTCGTAATTGATCAGCGCGACGTCCGTATCGGTCGGGTTCTTGCCCTTGCCTGGGGTCAGCACCTTGTACTGCAGCCCCGACGCGGTGGTCTTCACCCCTGGCGCCCAGGAATTGAACGTCATCGACAGCGAGTCGCGAGCACTGCCGCCCCACCACATGAACATGCTGAACAGCAACGCGCCTGCGCCCAGCACGGCGAGCACGATGCCCAGCCACAGGACGCGCTTCGCGCGCGGATCGAGTGGCGCCTTTGGGGGCGCCTTGGGAGCAATCGTGTCAGCCATGTTTTATCTTTTCACTGTCCTGGAGGAGGGACGAGGCTCTCGCCGCCGCCCGGGGGCGGGCCACCGGCACCGCCAGGCGCACCGCCGGGTCCACCGGGACCGCCCATGCCGCCGGCACCGCCGCCGTTCATCATCTGCATCTGCCGCTGATATTGTTCGATCACCGATTGCGGCAAGAAGTCGATCATTTCGATGTCGAACGCCAAGGTCGCGTTGGTCGGGATCGGTCCAGCACCCTTCTCGCCATAGCCGAGCTTGGCGGGAATCCAGATGTGATATTTCGCGCCCTTGCTCATCAGCTTCAACGCTTCGCTGAACCCGGGCACGACGCCCTTGATCGGCATCGGGGTAGGCTGTTGGGATTTGTCGAAGGTCTTCCCGTCGAGCAGCTTGCCCTCGTAATTGACCAGCGCGACATCGGCATCGGTTGGGTGCGGACCCTTGCCGGGCGTGATCACTTTGTACTGCAAGCCGGACGCGGTCGTGATGACACCGGGCTCGCGCGCATTGCGCGTCAGGAAATCATCGCCTTGCCGCGCGAGCAGGAACGCGCCGACCACGGCGACGGCAATGCCGATCCACAGCAGCCAGATATAGCTGCGCTTGACGGGCTGAAGCGGAACGGCGGTCACGGACATGGGAGCAAGCCTCGACGGGAAGGCCGCGTACGACCGCGGCCGGGACACGCTGTTCTCGGTAGGTCGGAGGGCCGCGGCTCGCAAGCCCTCTCGAAAGCGACGTGAAGGCCTTACTTGGCCCCGTCGCGCTCCATCCGCTTACGCTCGAGCTTGCGCGCGCGGCGAACGGCGGCGGCACGCTCGCGCGCACGCTTCTCGCTGGGCTTCTCGTAATGGCGGCGCAGCTTCATCTCGCGATACACGCCTTCGCGCTGGAGCTTCTTCTTGAGAGCCCGAAGCGCCTGATCGACATTGTTATCGCGCACGATGATTTGCATAAAACCCGTCAACTCCAGATCAAATGATTATGGCCGCCCCAGACAAAGTCCGGGCGTGAAGGCGCGGCTCCTAACAGTGGGTCGGGCAAAACGCAAGTGAGTCGGCTGTTGCACGTTCGCTACAGCCGCGCAGGACGAAACCCGGTGGGCAGACTCAATTCCGGCGGTGCTTCCCGCCATAGCGTCGGCCGATATAATCGCCGATCTTGCCCATCTCGTTCGCCGCGGCCAGCGCACTCGCGTCGCAGCATGGCAGCGGATTTTGCGCGTGATCGGCAGCACTTGCCTGCACCTTGTCGCACAGATTCTCGATATCGGCGCGCGTCAGCAGGTTCTTTTCACGCAACACGCAGAGCAGACTCTGCAAAATCAACATGGTCTTGTCGCTGCTGTCGCCAGCAACAAAATCGGCGTCCTTCATCGCCTCTCTCTCCTTATCTTTGGAGAGAGGTTATGCTTATTGCGTCAAAAGGCAAGCGGGCGATCTAATCGATCACTGAAGCCCGCCGCCGAGTGCTCGATATAACTCGATCAAGTTGCTCGACCGGGTTGTGCGCGTAGTGACTAATTGTTGCTCTGCCGCATAAGCGGTGCGCTGCGCGTCGAGCGCGACCAGGAAGCTGTCGACGCCGGCGCGATAGCGTGCGTCGGACAATTTGGCCGCCACTTGCGCCGCACTGGCCCGTGCGGTCTGGGCCGACACCTGTTCGTCGATCGTGCCACGCTGCGCCAGCGCGTCGGCGACTTCGCGGAAAGCGGTCTGGATGGTCTTCTCGTACGTTGCCACCGCCGCTTGCTGCGACGCCTTGGCATAATCGAGATTGCCCTTGTTGCGACCTGCGTCGAACAACGGCAGCGCGACCGATGGGGCGACATTGTAAGTGCCGGTTCCCGCCCCGAACAAGCCGGTCAGCCCACTGCTGATCGTGCCCAGGGCCGCCGTCAGCGAAATGCGCGGGAAAAAAGCAGCGCGGGCGGCACCGATATTGGCATTCTGCGCAATCAGCTGATGCTCGGCCTGGAGCACGTCGGGGCGCCGCAACAACACCTCCGACGACAGGTTCGCGGGCAAGGCGTCGCGAGTCACGCGGCCATCGCCGAGCGCCGCTGGCAACAGATCGGCGGTAACCGTCGTCCCGACGAGCAGATTGAGCGCGTTCTGGTCCTGTGCGATCTTGGTCTGGAGCGCAGCTATATCGTTGCGCGCTGCCTGGTAGTTGGTCTCGGCCTGGCGTGATTCGAGTTCGGAAGCGACGCCGATACGGAATTGCGCGCGCGTGAGGTCGAGCGTTTGTTCGAAGGTCTTGAGCGTATTCTGCGACAGCCGTAGCTGATCCTGATCGGACGCCAGCGTGAGCCAGGCGGTGGCGATTTCCGCGATCAGGCTGATCCGCGTCGTGCGCTGCGCTTCCTCGGTCGCGAAATATTGCTCGAGCGCGGCCTTGGACAGATTGCGCAGCCGCCTGAACAAGT
>Ga0207705_10001879_pt1 | contig 16477 bp, 15 predicted proteins | sample KBSC13metaG_FD_184314 | JGI IMG/M metagenome (GOLD analysis project Ga0207705, IMG submission 184314) | Corn rhizosphere microbial communities from Kellogg Biological Station, Michigan, USA - KBS C1-3 metaG (SPAdes) (version 2) | ecosystem: Host-associated > Plants > Roots > Rhizosphere > Soil ...
TGTTCGTCGAAAAAACCGACGTTTGACGGGATCGCTTCGATGCCACGTCGTTGCAGGTTGTGATCCATCCGAACGATTGGGGATGGCGGCTATACTGCGGGGCATGAACCTGCCCGGCCGTTCTTTCCCGTCACCGCTGGTCCTGCCTTTTGTGGTCCTTGCGGCGATCGCAATCACCGCCTGTTCACAGCAGGGCGAAGCGCCGCCGGCCGCCCCTTCGGCGTCCGCGCAGGCCGCGGCCAACGAAGCTGCCGCCGACAAGGAACTGAAGCTCTACCAACAGATGCTGGCCGAGCACAGCGACGCACTGGCGGCGCCCGTGGGCGAGGAAATCGTCCAGAAGTACCCCGGCACGTCCGCGGCAGCCGAAGTGCAGAAGACGCTGCCGCAAATTCAGGCCACCGCCAAGGCCAAGGCCGAACACGATCGACTCGCGAACCTCTGGTATTACCAGACGGCCAACGTGGACGGCATGCAACACACCGCCAGCACGTATTCCGAGCCTCGCAGCGCGAACAGCGTGCGGCTGGTGCTGCGCCGCCACGTCAAGTGGGGCGAAAGCGTTTACCTGTTCGCGCCCGATGGCAGCAAGGGATTCGTGTGCAAGGATCTTTGCAACGCCGTGATGCGGTTCGACGGCAAGCGCGAAACGTGGAAGGCGTATCTCCCCAAGACCGGCGAGCCGGCGATGTTCATCAAGAACGAAAAGCGCTTCATCGCGGCGTTGCAGAAAGCCAAGGTGATCGAGATGGATATCACCAGCCGCGAGCACGGCAAGCAAACCCTGAAGTTCGAGGTCGGTGGTTACGCGTCATCGAAGTTCCTGTCGCTGCCGAAGAAATAACCCGCGACGCAGCGGTCGTATTGTTGATTCCGCCCGCGGGGCAGCGCAATATCCGTACATGCGCCGGCCGCCAGCCGGCGTCGCCGGGGCCGGGGAATGGACGAGAAGATCTGCATCTTCGATGACGTGTACAACGAGGTTTCCGCGCGCGCGCAGGCCGAGCACGAAAAGGTCGGCGCCTTCGGCATGCTGGCGCGGATGAAACTGTGGGACCGGCCGAAGGAAACCGAGATCGCGCTGGCCAATACGGAAAAACGCTACGAGCCCTTCTGGATGGCCAAGGCTGCGCGCCGCACCCGCTACACGCGCAAACTCGCCTATCACGTCAAGGTCGAGCATCCGCACGTGGTGTCGGTGGAACTGCTGGGCCAGAAACTGGCGGTGGACGCGCGGCGCGAGCTGCAACTTGCCGCGGTGGAGGATTGCGAAAACGTCACCGCACTCACGCACTTCGTGGACGCGCTTCGCCGCGACACGCTGGAAAAAACGCTGATCGATTACGCTGGCCGGTTTGCGTTCCAGGACGCGGCCGACAGCAACCAGCCGCATTTCATCGCCCCCACCGTCACCGCGGCTTCGGTCCTGCAGCAGGTGAAGGCGAAACTTTCTGCGCCCGTGGAAGCCGATGCGATCGCCAGCGACGAGGTCGACATCGAATCGCTGACGCTGTTTTATCGCCCGGTGTACGCGTTCCAGTTCGCATGGAAGGACAAGACCGGCGTGATCGAAATCGACGGACTGACCGGCCGCGTCAACAAGGAGGGCGACATGCTGGGCGGCGCGGTACGCGCGCTGGGCAACCGCGATGCCCTGTTCGACCTCGGCGCGGATTTCGCAGGCATGGTGGTGCCGGGCGGCACCATCGTCGTCAAGCTGATCGACAAGTTGTCAAAAAAGCATCCCGCCTGATACCCCATCCTCGCCTCGCCGCACCGCGCGATCGTCTTCACGAAGAATACACGTCCCGCAGCATTCAACCCGCGGGACGCCAATATCGGCGGCGTTCATTTTTGCCTGCTCAAACTTCTGATGGATGTTCCGCAACCAGGAGGAAGGCAGCATGAGCACGCAAGACTCTTTCAAACGGATTCGCGGCAGAAAGCTCGCGGTATTGATGGGTGCGGCCCTGGTCGGCGCGGCCGGCTTCGGCATCGCAGGCACGGCGTCGGCGGCACAGCCCGACCTCGACTGCAAATTGACGTTTTCGCTGAAGGGATGGTCGGCCATTTACAACCATGCCGATGGCAACGGCAGGGTCACCTGTGCCAATGGGCAGTCGATGCCGGTGCACATCCGCATTCGCGGCGGCGGACTGACGGCCGGCAAGTGGCGCATCAACGATGGCCAGGGCAAGTTCACCGACGTCTACAAGATGGATGACGTGCTGGGCGACTATGCAGCGGCCTCCGCGGAGATCGGCGCGGTGAAGTCCGGTACCGCGCAGGTGCTGAGCAAGGGAACGGTATCGCTCGCCCTGAGCGGCGTCGGCCAGGGCATCAACCTTGGCATCTCCGGATCGAAGTTCACGATCAGCCGCGAAGCTTCGACCCTTCACAAGTGATCGCAAGTGGTGAATCGCGCGATCGAGAGGCGGCGCCTTGGCGCCGCCTCTCGTCGCTGTGCGGCCATTACTGGACCGTCACCGGCGCGCGATTGTCGTCGGATACGCGATCGACCAGTTCGTTGAACGGATCGATGCCGGCCTCGTAGGGCACGCCATCCACCGTCACTGTGAGGGTGCTGTCGCCATCCTTCATCGGCAGCTTCGCGAGGTACAGCGGCTTTTCGTCCTGCTCTTCGCCATCCTTCGCCTGCGCGAACACGCCGACTTCGATCGGAATGTCGAGCTTCGCGCGCGTCTCCTTGCCCTTGCCGTCGGCGTAATACTTGCCCGCGTGCACGTGCAGCGTGACCTGGTATTTGCCGTCGCCAAGTTTCTTCGCCGTCGCCGAAACCATGCGGTTGTCGAACAGGGTGATCTTGTCGAGGAAGTCGGTGATCAGGTTCTGGTACTGCGGGCCGGCCTGCGCGCGTAGATCGGCGATCAACTCGCGGGTATCGGTATAAGGCGGCTGCTGGAATTTCACCTTGTCCAGCCACGTGCGCAGCGCGGCATTCACCTTGTCCTCGCCGATGTAGTCGGCCAGTGCGTAGAAGATCACCGACGCCTTGCGGTAGTGGATGTACGGCTGGTTCTCGACCAGCGCGAGCGGCATCTCTTCGACGCGTTCGCCCGCTCGCCCACGCAGGTAGCGATCGAGTTCGTACTTCAGGAACTTGCGCATTTTGGTCGGGCCGTACAGGTGCTTCATCACCATCAGCGCCGAATATTGCGCGAGCGATTCATCCAGCATCGTCACGCCCTGCACGTTCGCGCCGATGGCCTGGTGCGCCCACCATTGATGGCCGATTTCGTGCGCGGTTACGTACGTGACGTAGTCGATGTCGGAAGGCTTGCGCAGGTCGGCGATGAATCCGATCGCTTCCGAGAACGGCACGGTGTTGGCGAACGATTGCGCGAAGGAGGCGTAATCCGGGAATTCCAGGATGCGCAACTGGCGGAACTGGTACGGGCCGAATTGCTTGTCGTAATAGTCGAGCGACAACTTCATCGCCTTGAACATCCGCTCGACATTGTATGGATGCTGCGGGTCGTAATAGATTTCCAGGTTCACGTCATGCCATTTGGCGCGGGCCACCTTGTAGCGCGCCGACTGGAACGAGAAGAAATCCAGGATCGGCGTGTCCTGCACGTAGTGGAAATAGCGCCGGCCATCCTTGACCCACTCCTTCTGCAGATAGCCCGGCGCAAGCGCGACCTGGTCGGCGCTGGTGGAAAGCGTGGCCTGGAAGTGCACCCAGTCCGCGTCGCAGGAAATCAGGTTGTTGCCATGCGCGGCGGCGTCATCGCGTTTTGGCAGGCGCTCGGCCGGACCCAATCCGTACTTGCGACGATCGTTGTTGTCGGTGAGCTGGCGGTTTTCGTCATAGCAGAAATGCGGGAACGCGAAACTGTTGATGAAGGTACCGTTGTGGACGATCTGCTCGCCGACGGGTTCGTTGGCGAAGCCCTTGTAGGCCATGTGCATCCGGAAACCGAACTGCATCGACGCACCCGGTGCCAGCGGCTGCGCGAGCTTGTAGAGGTAGAAGCCCTGTTGCTGGTCCGCAAGCGCGACCGTGTGTGCGGGGAAATCCAGATCGACCTTGTAGTCGCGGGTCGGGAACGTCGGCAACTGCACCAGCAATCGATCGATCGGCTTGTCGTGCTTGTTGACCAGCACGTAGTGTCCATCGACGTCGATGCGCCGTTCCGCCGGATGCATCGCCACGTCCACGTTGACGTCCGTGATCCGTGGCTGGGCCATCCCCACGTACTTCCGGTAATCCTTCTCGTATTGAGCCTGCAAGCGCTGCTGCTGATCATGGGTCTGGTAGTGATACAACCTGTGCGTGTTGTGGAACAGGAATACCCCGATCGCGGCGAAGCCGATCAGCGAAAGCATCAGCATGATCCGCGCGGGCGCACGGAACCGCTGCAGCGCGATCCGGCCGCGCGCGCGCCAACCGCGGGTGGTCCCGCGCACCCAGTAAAGCGCGGCAGTCACCAGCAGCCCGACGGCGAGGCAATACCAGTACGCCCGGAACCACAGGTTGCCGATCCAGAACGAGCCGAACCCGTTCATGTCGGAATACGGCGTCTCCGGCGCGCTGCCGTAGCGGTACAGGTGATCGGACAAATGGAACTGCACCAGTGCGATCATCGCCACGAAGAACGCGACGATCAGCGCGTAGCCGACGAACTTGTTGTTGGACCACACCTGCAATACCACCGCAAGGATGGCGAACAACATGAATGACAACAGGTCGAGACCGATGTACTGCAGATACAGCAGCGGCTGCAGATCGGAGTATCCACGCAGCAACTGGTACGCCATGCAGAACAGCGAACCCGCCGCAAGGAACAGCACCGTCACCACGGCCAGCGCAAAAACCTTCGACAGCAGCGGAATCCAGTCCGGCGTCGGGAATGCGTCGATCACCTCGCCGACCCGCCAGTCGCGTTCGCGCCACACCAGCTCGCCGGCGTAGAAGGCCAGCACGAACAACAGCAGCCATGTGTAACTGCCGCTCATCGCTTGCGCCATCAGGTGCGTGACCGGCCACACGCTGGTGCCGTAGATCTCGTCGCTGAAGGCAAGGTTGCCGGCCAGGTTCGCCAAGCCAAACGCCAGCATCACCAGGAACGGCACGCCGCGCAGCACGCCGCGGGTGTCGAACCACGCAAGCTTCACGAACTGCCGGGCACGCGCGCCGGCATCGCTGCGCAATGTCACCATCGGCAGCACGATCGGCACCGTGCGCGCGGCGGCAGGTGCTTCAGTCGTCGCCTTCGCACGTTTGCGGCGGCGGAAAAATCGCAAGCCTTCGCGATCGGGCTTGAACAACGCGAAGGTCGCGGCGAGCAGTCCAATGCCTATCGCCAGCCACAAGCCACGGTTGCCCAGCAACGTGCCGGCCAATTCCGGAATCCGGATGTTCTGGTCGGAGGGCGTCCAGTAACGCGTCACCAGTTCCAGCGCGCCCAGTCCGAACGGATCGATCATTGCACCCAGCGTCTGGTGCTCGATGTTGCCGTTGCCCAGCGTGACCAGCGCGATCTGCCACAACACGAAAAACGCGATCACGCCGATATAGGTGCCCAGCATCGAACGCGTCAGCGTCGCCAGCAGGAACAGCAGCGCCCCTAGGAAGAACAGGTTCGGCAGGACCACGATCGCGAAGGCCCAGCCATAGGCATGCCACGAGGTCGGGCCCAGCCGCGCCGGATCCAGCCATGGCATCAGCGAACCCAGCCACATGCCGAACGCGACCGCGATCAGCACCAGCACGCTGACCAGCCAGCCGGCCGCGAAGCGTCCGCCGAGATACGCGAAGCGCGACATCGGGGTCGCGAACACGAGTTCGGCGGTGTTGTTGCCGAAATCGCGCAACGCCGCGCCAGCCACGAAAATCGTGATCAGGAACAGCCCGAGCACCGAGAAGAATCCCAGCATCGAGATCACGACGATCGGCGCGTTGCGATGCACGTTGCCGACGCCGCCGCCGATCGTGATGCTGTCGGAACTCGCTGCCGCGAACGCCAGCGCCGCCAGCGCGAACGCGATCAGCCAGAACAGCGGGTTCCTGAGCTGCTGGCGCAGCTCGAACCGGAAGATTTCGCGCAACATATCAGGCCGCCTTGTTCGCGGCGGCGCGGTGCAACTGCCCGAAATACACGTCCTCCAGATCGGGCGGCACGCTCTCGAAACCGTCCTCGGGTTTGGCATCGGCCAGCACGTGGATCAGCGTCGCTCCGCCCGCCAAGCGCGTGGACAGCACCGTCATGCGCTCGCGGTATTGCGTCAGCGCGGCCTTGTCGATCGCGCGGCGCCACACGCGGCCTTCCAGCGCGCGAATGGTTTCGCGCGGCTCACCGGTCAGGCGCACCTGGCCCTGCGCGATGATCGCCATGCGCGGGCACAGTTCCGTCACGTCCTCGACGATGTGGGTGGACAGGATCACCACCACCCGCTCGCCGATTTCCGCCAGCAGGTTGAGGAACCGCTGGCGTTCTTCCGGATCAAGCCCGGCGGTGGGTTCATCGACGATCACCAGCTTGGGATCGCCAATCAACGCCTGCGCGATGCCGAAGCGCTGGCGCATGCCGCCCGAGAATCCCCCGAGCTTGCGCTTGCGCACGTCCCACAGGTTGACCTGTTTCAGCAACGCATCGACCAGGTCGCGCCGTTCGCCGCGACGGGTGACGCCTTTCAGCACCGCAAAGTGATCCAGCATCGCTTCGGCGCTGACCTTGGGATACACGCCGAACTCCTGCGGCAGGTAACCCAGCACGCGCCGCGTGGCCGGCTTGTCGACCAGCACGTCGATATCGCCCAGCTTGATGCTGCCCTCGTCCGGGTCCTGCAGCGTCGCGATCGTTCGCATCAGCGTGGACTTGCCCGCGCCGTTGGGGCCGAGCAGACCAAACATCCCGTTCGGGATGTCCAGCGACACGCCACTGAGCGCACGTATGCCGTTCGGATAGGTCTTGGACAGGTTGCGAATGGTCAGCATCGCGTCAGTTCCCGGCAGCGTTTTGGTGTATGGCTGGAAGTCTGCCCGCCCCTGCGGCCGGCCGCCATCCGCCACAGGTCACGGTGACTTTCGGACCGGAACGGCGCCCGGACATGACGCAAGCGGCCAAATGCGCGAAACTGGGCGTCTTGCAGCTTTCCGGAATCGAAGGAACCTGACATGGCAGACGTGCGCGAGGCGAAGGTGCCGGACATCGGCGATTTCCACGGCGTGCCCGTGATCGAAGTGATGGTCAAGCCGGGCGACCACGTGGAAAAGGACCAAGGCCTCGTGACGCTGGAATCGGCCAAGGCCACGATGGAAGTACCGGCGCCCTTCGCGGGCACGGTAAAGGAAATGCGGGTCAAGGAAGGCGACGAGGTTTCCGAAGGCAAAGTGATCGCGACGATCGAAGCCGATGAAGGCAAAGGTGAGCCCTCGAAACCGGCCGCCGCGGAATCGAAACCTGCCGCTCCGGCACCGGAAAGGCGCGACGAAAAACCGCGCTCGGAGGAATCGGCTGCGAAGCAACCGGAAAAGGTGCCTTCGGCACCGCAAGCCCCGCCTCCGCGCGACGAGGGCAAGCATGCGGACGAGCGTCGCGCGCCGCCGGTGCCGTTCGACGCCGATTCCATCATGCCCGACAAGGTGCCCTATGCCAGCCCCGCGGTGCGCGCGTTTGCACGCGACCTCGGCGTGGATCTTGCGCGGGTCAGCGGCAGCGAACGCGGTGGCCGCATCACCCGGGAAGACGTCCAGCAGTTCGTGAAATCCGCGATGACAGGCGGCGCCTTGCCGCAACAGTCCGGTACAGGTGGCGGCGGAAATGGCTTGAACCTGCTGCCATGGCCGCAGATCGATTTTTCGAAATTCGGTGAAACCGAAACGCGGCCGCTGTCGCGGATCAAGAAACTCTCGGGCGCCAATCTCGCGCGCAACTGGGCGATGATCCCGCACGTGACGCAGTTCGAGGACGCCGATATCACCGACCTCGAAGCATTGCGCGTCGCGCTCAACAAGGAAAACGAGAAGGGCGGCATCAAGGTCACCCTGCTTGCGTTCCTGATCAAGGCCTGCGTCGCCTGCCTTCAAAAGTTTCCCGACTTCAACGCCTCGCTGGATGCATCGGGCGAGAACCTTGTCGTCAAGAAATACTTCAACATTGGGTTCGCCGCCGATACACCGAACGGGCTGGTCGTGCCCGTGATCCGCGACTGCGACAAGAAGGGCGTACTGGACATCGCGCAGGAAATGTCGACGCTGGCGAAAAAGGGGCGCGACGGCAAGTTGACCCCCGGGGAAATGTCGGGCGGCTGCTTCTCGATATCGTCGCTGGGCGGCATCGGCGGCACCATGTTCACGCCGATCATCAACGCGCCCGAAGTCGCGATCCTCGGAGTCTCGCGCTCCTCGACGAAACCGGTCTGGAGTGGCAAGGAATTCGCGCCGCGCCTGATCCTGCCGCTGTCGCTTTCCTACGATCACCGCGTGATCGATGGCGCCGCCGCGGCGCGCTTCACCACCCACCTCTCGCAACTGCTCGCCGACATGCGGCGCGCGCTGCTGTGACGCGGGAGGACGACGACATGGCAAACACGATCGAACTCAAGGTGCCCGACATCGGCGATTTCCACGGCGTGCCGGTGATCGAGGTGTTGGTGAAGGCCGGCGACCACGTCGAGAAGGACCAGAGCCTGGTCACGCTGGAATCGGCCAAGGCCACGATGGAAGTGCCAGCGTCGGCGGCGGGCGTGATCAAGGAACTGAAGGTCAAGGTCGGCGACAACGTCGAACAGGGCGCGGTGATCGCCGTGGTAGAAGCGGGAGGTGCGGCTTCGCAGGCCGGCGATACCCCGGTGGAAAAATCCGCACCCGCGCCGGCTGCGCCACCGCCTCAAACGTCGTCCGCGAACGGAAAGCAGGACGAACCCGCGCCCGTGCATGCGCGCGAAACCGGCCGCAAGGCCGACATGGAGTGCCGGATGCTGGTGCTGGGCTCGGGCCCCGGCGGTTACAGCGCGGCATTCCGCGCGGCGGACTTGGGGCTCGACACGGTGCTGGTCGAACGCTACGACACGCTGGGTGGCGTGTGCCTCAACGTCGGCTGCATTCCGTCCAAGGCATTGCTGCACGCAGCCGAAGTGATCGACGCGGCCGAATTGATGGCCACGCACGGCATCGCATTCGGCAAACCGAAGATCGACCTCGACAAGCTGCGCGACTTCAAGGACACGACGGTCGGCAAGCTCACCGGCGGCCTCGCCTCGATGGCCAAGCAGCGCAAGGTCCGCGCAGTGCAGGGCGTCGGCATGTTCGTGTCGCCGCACGAATTGGAAGTCGTGAATGGCAATGACAAAAAGCTGATCCGTTTCGAGCAAGCCATCATCGCGGCGGGCTCGCAGGCCGTGCGCCTGCCGATGTTTCCGTGGGACGATGAACGCGTGATGGATTCCACGGGCGCATTGCAACTGAAGGATGTGCCGAAAAACCTGCTGGTGATCGGCGGCGGCATCATCGGCCTCGAAATGGCGACGGTGTATCGCGCGCTCGGAAGCAATGTCACCGTCGTCGAATTCATGGACCAGTTGATGCCGGGCGCGGATGCGGACCTCGTGCGTCCGCTCGCCGCCCGACTCAAGAAGCAGGGCGTCGCGGCACACCTGAAGACGAAAGTCACCGCGGCCAAGCCACAGAAGAACGGCATTACCTGCGAATTCGAAGGCGACAGCATTCCGGAGAAAAAGACCTTCGACCGCGTGCTGGTGGCGGTGGGACGCAGCGCCAACGGCAACAAGATCGGCGCGGACAAAGCGGGCGTGATCGTCACCGAACGCGGACTGATTCCGGTCGACACGCAGATGCGCACCAACGTCGAACACATTTTCGCGATCGGTGATCTGGTCGGGCAGCCGATGCTGGCGCACAAGGCGGTGCACGAAGGCCACGCGGCGGCGGAAGCCGCGGCCGGCCAGAAGCGCCACTTCGATGCGCGCGTGGTGCCGTCGGTCGCGTTCACCGATCCGGAAATAGCGTGGGTCGGCGTCACCGAGCGCGAAGCGAAGGACAAGAAACTCGACTTCGGCGTCGGCAAGTTTCCATGGGCGGCCTCGGGTCGCGCGCTGGGCATGGATCGCGCCGAAGGCCTCACCAAATTGATTTACGACAAGGCCACGCACCGCGTGATCGGCGGCGGCATCGTCGGCGTGCATGCGGGTGACCTGATTTCTGAAATCGCGCTTGCGATCGAGATGGGCGCCGAGATCGGCGACATCGCACTCACGATCCATCCGCATCCGACGCTCGGCGAATCGGTGGGCATGGCGGCGGAAGTGGCCGAGGGCACCATCACCGATTTGTACATCCCCAAGCGCAAATAACCTCGCCGATCGCGGCGGCCGCCACTACGCAAACAGTTCCGGCTGCGCTTCGTAACTGTCGCGCTCGACAAAGCCGGCGAGTCCGACGCCGACGAGACGATAACGCGTGCGCGGCGGCAAATTCACTCGCACGCGCAACGCGCAGGCGATTTCGGCAAGCGAACGCGCCGACTCGGGACGTTCGACCGGCGTGACGGTTCGCGTGAGGATGCGGAATTTCGCAGTCTTCAGTTTCAGTACCACACTGCGCGCGATTCGGCCATGTGGCCCTTCGGCCTCGCGCTCGCATGCGGCCCACGTCTTGCCGGCAAGCCGCTCGATGTGCGGCGCAAGTTCATCGAGCGTCAGGTCGTGCTCGAAGGTGTCTTCGGATGAAATCTGCAGGGTCGGACGATCCGGCGTCACCGGCCGTTCGTCGACGCCCAGCGACAACTCGTGCAGTCTTTTTCCGTAGCGGCCGAAGCGCTTTTCGAGAACGCTCGCTTCGAACGCGCGCAGATCGACGATCGAAGTGATGCCGAGTTCCGCCAGCTTGCGCTGCATCACCTTGCCGACGCCGGGCAGGCGCTCGACCGGAAGCGGCGCGAGGAACGCCAGCACCTCGCGCGGGCGCACCACGAACAGACCGTCCGGTTTGCGAAAATCCGAGGCGATCTTGGCGAGGAACTTGTTCGGCGCGACGCCGGCCGAGGCGGTGAGATTCGTTTCCTCGCGGATCGCGGCACGAATCGCCTCGGCCACGGCGGTCGCCGAAGCCAGCCCGGATTTTGGTTGCGTGACGTCGAGGTAGGCCTCGTCCAGCGACAAGGGTTCGATCAGCGCCGTGTGGCGCGCGAAGATTTCGCGTACCTGCCGCGACACCGCCTTGTAACGCATGAAGTCGGGCGGTACGAACACCGCGTGCGGACACAACCGCTCGGCGCGCATCGCCGGCATCGCCGAATGCACGCCGAATTTGCGGGCTTCGTAGCTGGCCGCGCACACTACGGAACGCATGCCCTTCCACGCGACCACGACGGGCCGTCCACGCAGTGCGGGGTCGTCGCGCTGTTCCACCGACGCGTAGAACGCGTCCATGTCGACGTGCACGATTTTGCGTAGTGCGGCGGTCACGATGCGCAAAACACGAAAGAGGAATTCCGATTCTACGCAAACACGCTCAGCGCCAGAACGCGATGACCCACGGATCGGACGGCTCGGATGTGCCATCTTCCGTGGTTGATGGCGCGCTTGCGATGGCCAGTTCGTGCCGTCCCGGCGCCGGCGCGCGCACGTCGATCATGGCCTCCAGCGCCGGGCGCTGGGTGCGCGCATCGCTGCCGGCGTCGTAGTGAAGATCGGTCACGGGTTGCCATCCAGTGTCGCCGGGTGCAGCGCCGCGAGGCAGCGCAGCGTAGCGGCGGCACGTACATTGGCGTCTTCGCCTCTTGCAGCGGCCGGGCACTTTTGCCGCATGGCCATTGCGTCACGATTGGGCTGATACGGTCGTCAACCAGAGGTAACTGCCGTCGATCTCGGCACTCTGGATGAATGGCGCCAGGCGACTGCGCAACGGATCTCGCTGATCGTCGTAGTTCGCAACGTCGACCACGTTGGCCGCATTCTTGTCGAAGCGCGGGAACCACGCATAGCTGCCGAGCCGCTCCGGCGTGCGGATGGCCATTTGGCCGAACATGGCTCCGAAAAGGCACACCATGATTGACGCCATGGCAATCACTTGCACCCGCCACCGGCCATGATGGCTGGAGAGCACACCCAGCACGCCACCCTTGTTCGCAAACCCGAGCCGCGCATACAGGTTGAATCCCGCAGCGATCGCGCCGCGCAATGGACTGCCCTCACCCAGGCGCGCTCCCCATCGTCGATCCAGCAGGCTGATCAGGAGCGAAGGGCCCAACACGATGGCGATGCCGATCAGGAGGATGCGCTCGGATGGTACTCGCCATTGCATGGCCGCAACGATGGCCATTCCCGCCGCAAACACGCCGACCACTAGCACGGCGAGGACGAGCAGGATCGCCGCGAGCGCCACGCCCGTCGCGAATACCACCGAGGCACGATTGTCGGCGCGCTCGACCATGACCCCGAAGTCACCGTCGCGGCGTTGCATGACGTCGCGCTCGATGGGACCCATCCGCAGGCACTCCCAGCGGATGCCGTCGGGATAGACGGAATGCATGCCGACCAGCGCGATCCAGTAGGCGCGCAGCAGAAGATGCAGCGTGAAGGTCGCCGCCAGGATCACCGCCGCGCCCATGGAGTAGTAGGACACGATGATCAGCGAGGCACGCCAACTATCCTCGAAACGCGGCAACAGGAACATCAGCCGATCATTCAACCAGCCCGGCAGCTGCAGCATTGCGAATACCGCGACGCCGGAAATCAGCAATTCCACTTCCCAGGTGGGAGTTGTGTGTTTCGGTAACTGGTCGACAGGCTCTGTCCCGGACTCGCTCATGCCGGTTCCTCGTGGTAGGCGACGAAATGGTAGCCGAGCAACGTGGCCACGACTTCTCGCTGTGGCGGCAATGAGGCGGGATGAATCAGTACGGCTGTTCCGCGGTGTCGGGGGCCGGCTTGGGTTTCACCAGCACGCGCACCGCGACCAGGCCGAGCTCGTACAGGATCACCATCGGTACCAGGAGCAACAGCATCGACGTGATGTCGGGCGGAGTGATCACGGCTGCCACCGCGGCCGACGCCACGATGGCATAGCGCCGCCAGCTCCTGAGCTTCTGCAGGCTCACCAGTCCTGTCGCCGCCAAGATCACCTGCACCACCGGAATTTCGAAGCAAAGTCCGAACGCAAAGAACACCAGCATCACGAAATCGAGGTAATGCGTGATGTCCGTCATCATCTCGACGCCGGCGGGCGTGACGGCGGTGAGGAATCGGAACGCCGCTGGCAACACCAGGAAGTACGCGAACGCACAGCCGCAGTAGAACAAGAATACCGATGCGACCAGCAGCGGGCGCGCCAGACGCTTTTCATGGCGGTACAGGCCGGGGCTGACAAAGGCCCACAACTGGTAGACGATCACCGGCATGCTGACGAACAGCGCGATGTAGAACGCCAGCTTCAGCGGCGTGAGGAACGGACTGGCAACCTGCGTGGCGATCAGATGCGCGCCGTGCGGCAGACGCTTCACCAACGGCTCGGCCAGCCACGTGTAGAGCCGGTTGGCGAACGGGATCAGGCACACCAGCACGACCACCACGCAGGCGATCGCCTTGATCAGGCGCGAACGCAACTCGAGCAGGTGCGAAAAGATGCCTTGCTCGAGATCGAACCCGGAATCCTTGTTGGAATCGCGCTCAGGCGTCGCCATCGTGCGACTCCTTCGGAATGGCGGCAGTCCTGCCCTCGGCTGCATCGGTCGTGTTCGCGACTTCCGCGATGGCCCGGTTCACCGATGCGCGCGTCGAATGCATCTCGGTGTCGGCGGCTTTGCGCATCGCATCGGCACGATCAGCGGCTTCCTTCGCGGCGCGCCGGATCTCTTCGATCTCCAGCTCGCGTTCAACCTCGCTGCGCACGCTTTCCCAGCCGAGCCGCAGCCGGCGCAACATCGCACCGGCCATGCGTGCGGCCTTGGGGAGCTTTTCCGGCCCAAGCACCACCAGCGCAATCACGGCCAGCAGCAGCAGCTTCGAAAAGCTGAGCTCGATCATCGCGGCACACCGCCCAAGTTACTCAGCGTGCTTCGACTCGGTCGAGTCGCGCTGTTCCTGATGCGCGGTCCCGGCCGCGGGAGGCGGATCGGCCTGCAATTTCTCGCTGGACGCGGCGGCGCTTTTCTCTTCCTCGTCGCCGTGGAAGGCCTTCTTGAAACCGCGCATGGCGTTGCCGAGATCGGGACCGATCTTGGTCAGCTTGCTGGTGCCGAAAATCACCAGCACGATCACGAGCAGGACCAACCAATGCCAGATGCTGTCAAAACCCATAAAATCCTCGTGCGGAACCATGCCCATCGCGACAAGATGCAGCGCGGGCTTTCCGCTTTCACCAGTGTACCGCACCCGCTGCCGCATGGCCGCCGGCCCGGCCGGCGCGGGCGTGCTGTGGCAGACTGCGCAGTCCCCCTTCGCCTCGGGCGAACTGGATTCGCCACATGCCCCGCTACCTTGGATTTCCGGACCAACCGACCGCGCATGCGCGTACGGCGGTGTTGCTGCTGAACCTGGGTACGCCCGCCGCCCCCACCGCTGACGCGGTCGGCGATTATCTTTCCGAGTTCCTGTCCGACCCGCGCATCGTGGAATCGCCCCGCTGGCTGTGGTGGCCGGTGCTGCACGGCTACATCCTGCGCACACGGCCTCGCCGCTCGGCCGAGGCGTACGCAAAGGTCTGGCGCAACGACGGTTCGCCGCTGCTGGTATTCAGTGATCGGCTGGCACAAGCCGTGAGCTCGGAAATCGCGCGACGTACGGGTGGCAAGGTCCTCACCGCGCTGGCGATGACGTACGGTGAGCCGTCCGTCCGCGAGACGATCGTCGAGTTGATGCGGGCGGGCGTACGGCGTCTGCTGGTGTTGCCGCTGTTTCCGCAGTATTCGGCGACTTCCACCGGCGCCGCGCTGGATGCCGTGAACCGGGTGACACGAATCCTGCGTTGGCCCCCCGAGCTGCGCACCGTCAACGACTATCATGCGGATGCCGGATATCTTGCGGCACTGGCCAGCGCCGTGCGCAGCCACTGGGCAGAACAAGGACGCGGCGACAAATTGCTGCTGAGCTTCCATGGCATCCCGGAGAAATATGCCGCGGCCGGCGATCCGTATCCCGACCAGTGCCGCGAAACCGCACGCCGACTCGGCGACGTGCTCGGGATCGACGACGACGACCTGCTGGTGACGTTCCAGTCGCGCCTGGGACGGCAACCGTGGCTCCGCCCCTACACCGACGAAATGATCGAGCAGCTTGCCCGCCAGGACGTCGAAACCCTGGACGTGGCATGTCCGGGCTTCGCCGTGGATTGCCTCGAGACCCTGGAGGAAGTTGCGCTGCGTTATCGCGCGGTGTTCCTCACCCAAGGCGGCCGCCGGTTCCGCTACATCCCGGCGCTGAATGACGGCTCGGCGCACGCCGATGCGCTGGCATCGATTGCCCTTGGACAGTTGTCCGGTTGGGTCTGAGGCGATTGGTTGTGTGCACCCGCCGCGCCCGCGGCGGAGGCCGGAATGCGACGGCCTTCACGTTATCGCGATGACGGCGAAGACTTTCACACGGCCGTGATCCGGGACGGCGCAGGCTGAACGCATCATGGCGTCCCGAAGCGACGCACCATGCACGCCCGCCGGCGCACTGAGTTCAGGGGACAGACCCCGCAGAACAACAACAGGAATCGACGAGGCTGGCAAGCTCCGAGGTCCATGATGACCTCGATCCGAATTTCACGACCAACAGGAGGGCCCCCATGAAACGCATCAGACTAACGTTGTCGATCCTGGTTGCATCGGTGCTGGGCTGCATCGCACTCGGCAGCGCAGCCGCCACGTCCCCTCAATACCTCGGGGTTTCGAACTGCACCATCAATTACGACTATTGTCTGGCCATCGGGCAACCGCAGGCCTATTGCTGGGCACAGTTGGAGCAATGCTGTGAAGCAATCGGTGGCTGCACGAATGGCGTCGCTGCCGGCAAGACCCCGACCGTCGAGTGAGGTCGCCTGGCTGCGGCTGTCGCCGGGACAATTTTGCGCAACAAAAAACCCCCGTCTTTCGACGGGGGTTTTCGTTTGAAGCCCCTGGCAGTGTCCTACTCTTGCATGGCGAATGCCACACTACCATCGGCGCTGGTGCGTTTCACTTCCGAGTTCGGGATGGGATCGGGTGGGACCACACCGCTATGGCCGCCAGGGAATCGGCGCGACGCGCGCAAGATTGCGCGCGATCAGCATGGGGTCGGGATGTGACGAGCGTTTGATTCTTCGAGCCAAAACGTATCATCGAGGCGTGCCCTCCTGCTTTCGTGGGAAGTCCCAGCCACGACGGCTGGGCGCCTGTGCAGGAGTGCACGTAAACAAACGTCTTGGGGTTATATGGTCAAGCCGCACGGATCATTAGTACGCGTTAGCTCAATGCATTGCTGCACTTCCACACCGCGCCTATCAACCTCGTGGTCTTCGAGGGTCCTTCAG
>Ga0207705_10001882_pt1 | contig 16468 bp, 15 predicted proteins | sample KBSC13metaG_FD_184314 | JGI IMG/M metagenome (GOLD analysis project Ga0207705, IMG submission 184314) | Corn rhizosphere microbial communities from Kellogg Biological Station, Michigan, USA - KBS C1-3 metaG (SPAdes) (version 2) | ecosystem: Host-associated > Plants > Roots > Rhizosphere > Soil ...
GATCGAGCCGTCGTCGGCGGTCAGCAGACGCGTGGCGACGAGGCGGTTGGTGATCTCGACGCGCGCGCGTTTCAGGCGGCGGTACAGCACCTTCTTGATGTCGTGGCCCTCGGGCATCGGCAGGACATAGGTGCCCATGTGGTGGACCTTGCGCATCGCGTAGTCGCCCGTCTCGTCCTTCTCGAACTTCACGCCCCAGCTGTCCAGCTCCTGGATCATCGCGTAGCTGTTCTGCGCGTACGCCATCACGGTGGCCTGGTTGACGATGCCGTCGTTGGCGATGGTGATCTCCTTGACGTACTGCTCGGGCGTCGCGAAGCCCGGCACGACGGCGTTGTTCAAGCCATCCATCCCCATCGAGATGGCGCCGCTGCGCTTGACGTTGGCTTTTTCGAGCAGCAGCACGCGCAGCTGCGGATTGGCTTCCTTGGCCTTCACCGCGGCCATCGGGCCGGCGGTGCCGCCGCCGATCACGAGCACGTCGACGGTTTGAATATGCGTTTCCATATCGGGTTCCTGGGTAATTAAGTGTCAGGGGTGGCGCGGCAGGCGCAGGGCGTACTGGAACGCTTCGCCGCGGACGTACAGGTATTCGAAGTCGAGCGGCACGCCGTCCGCCGTCCACGTCAGGCGTTCGATGCGCAGCAGGGCGGCGCCCGGTTCCACGCACAGCGCGGCGGCCAGCTCGGCGTCCGCATTGAATGCGCCGATCTGGACGTCGGCGTGGTCGAGCGCGATGCCGTAGTCGGCTTCGAGGATGAGGAAGATGTCGCGCCCGGCCAGGTCCTCGTCGCGCAGGCGCTCGCCGATGGCGGGCGGCAGGTAAGTGATCTCGAACGACACCGGTGCGCGGTCGAGCCAGCGCACACGGTGGATTTCCGTCACCGGCGCACCCGGCGCCAGGCGCAGGCGCGCCGCGACGGAGGGCGGCGCTTCGACCTGCGCATGCTTCACGACGCGGTTGACGATGCGGTGGCCCTTGCGCGACATGGCTTCGCCAAAGCCTTCCAGCCGCGCCAGTTCCTGGCTCGGACGCGCCTGTGCCACGAACGTGCCCTTGCCGGGCACCTTGAAGATCACGCCTTCCTTCTGCAGGTCGCCCAGCGCCTGGCGCACGGTGATGCGGCTGACCTTGAGCAGGGCGCCGATCTCGCTTTCGGACGGCAGGCGCGCCTGCGGGGCGTAGGTGCCGTCGGCGATGCGTTCGCGCAGGCGCTCGCGCACTTGCGAGTACAGCGGGATGGCGGATTGTTCGATGGCGCGGAAGGTAGTCGTCATGGTCTGTATGTCCTGTCATGACAAGTCATGATTGGCAGGATGGTATCGACGAGGACACCCGGCGGGAACGAATGCTTTCGCGTTAGCACATATGAAAAACGCCTGAGTCGGTCGACGCATATCCATATGCAATGAATGCGCTAGACTGTGCGGTTTGCGCAGACCCTGACCACGATGAACTCACTGATCGTCTTGCTGCACGGCGTGGGCGGCACGCCGTCCGACATGGCGCCGCTGGCCGCGCTGATCGCCGCGCACGACCTGCACACGCGCGTGGCCGCGCCGCCGGCCGCCGTGCCGTGCGACCGCGGCGGCGCCGGCCATCAATGGTTTTCCGTGGACGGCATCACGGAAGAGAACCGTCCCGGACGCATTGACGCGGCGCTGCCGGCGTTCGTCGCCACCATCGAGGCCTTGCAGCACGCGCACGGCGTGGGGCCGGAGTCGACGGTGCTGGCCGGCTTTTCGCAGGGCGCCATCATGGCGCTGGCCGCATGCAAGGACCGCTTCCTGGCGCGCCACGTCGTCGCCATCGCCGGCCGCTTCGCGCCACTGCCGGATGCGTGGGAGCGCAGGACGGCCGTCAGTCTCGTGCACGGCCGCATGGACCGCACGATGCCCGTGCAGCACAGCGAACGGGCGTTCGAATCCCTGGCCGCGCTGGGGGCGGACGTGCGGCTGGACGTCGTGCCGCGCGCCGTGCACCTGCTGGCGCCGCCGCTGCTGGATCGTGTCTGGGATGCACTACACACCCCATTTGAGACAAGAAACATGGTGTCATGACAACATTTGCTGCTTCGGCTCATTATTTAAGTTTCCAACGAGCCCAAGTTGGCGTAATGTTAGAGTCCTTGCGGAAGGGGAAACACACATGCACGAGCGCGGCGCCAGTGTGCGCGAACTCATCGCCGAGAACGAGGCCTTGCGCCGTCAGTTGGACAGCCTGATCCACCAGGCGGAGAGTAATCACGCCATCATGATGCGCCACCAGGCGTTCGACCTGGAAATCGTCGGCGCGAATACCTTCCAGGAACTGATCGGCACGATCTTCCGCCTGCTGCCCGTGATTTCCAACCTGGACACCGTCACGCTGTCGATCGTCGATACCGGTGCCGACATCTATACCGTGATGCACAAGCTGGGCATGGATTTCGAGGCGTTCCCGAATCTGCTGTTCCACGACAATGCCGACGGGCTCGGTTACGACACGGCGGGAGGCCGCACGCCGAAGCCGCGGCTGCTGCCGTTCGACGCGGCCGCGCAGCGCCACGCCTTTCCCCATCCGCCGGCGGGCCTCGCGAGCGTGGCGCTGGTGCCGCTGCTGCGCAACCGGCGCCTGCTCGGCAGCCTGAACCTGGGCAGCCGCGATCCGAGCCGTTTCAGCCCGCTGCTCGGCACGGACCTCGTCGAGCACATGGCGTCGATCATCGCGATCTGCATGGAAAACGTGATCAGCCACGAGATGCTGAAGTACATCGGCCTGACCGACGCGCTCACGGGCGTCTACAACCGGCGCTACATGGACCGCCGCCTCGTCGAGGAGATCTCCCGGGCGCGGCGCCAGTCGTACCGGCTGTCGTGCCTGTACATCGACATCGATTATTTCAAGCAGGTCAACGACCGGCATGGCCACCTGGCCGGCGACGACGTGCTGCGCGAGGTCGCCGCGCGCATCAAGGCGGAGCTGCGCATGACGGACGCGCTGGGCCGTTTCGGCGGCGAGGAATTCGTCGTGTTGCTGATCGATGCGGACATTGATGCCGCCAGCATGGTCGCGCAGCGCATCCGCCTCAGCGTGGCCGAGCGCCCGTTCCTGCTGCCGGACGGGCAGCAGCTGTCGGCGTCGGTGTCGATCGGCGTGTCCACGCTCGACGATTTCGAGCGCGACCACGCGATCGAGGGCGTGGCGCAACAACTCGTGGCGCAGGCCGACCAGGCGCTGTACCAGGCCAAGGAAGGCGGCCGGAACCGGGTCGTTGCCAGGTCCGGCGCCACCGAATCGGCGTAATCAGCGTAGCAAGCGGCCTTCCGCGCGGGTCACCGCATTGCCGGTCCCCCGCAGCACGACCACATCTCCCGCCCGCAACTCCGTTTCCGGCCCCGGTTCGATGCGGTCGCTCCCGCGCCGCACGGCCGTGACTTCGGCCCCGACCTCGTCCAGCTCCAGGTCCGCGATGCTGCGCCCGACCGCGCCGGCGTCGTCGCGCAGCGTCACCGAGTGCAGGCGCACGTAGTTGTGTTCCGTGCCGTCCGCGATGTCGCTGGCGCCGTGGAAGAAGCCGCGCAGCGACGAGTAGCGCTCGTCGCGGGCCGCCTGCACGCGGTGCACGACGCGGCGCAGCGGCACGCCCATCACGACCAGGGCGTGCGAGGCCAGCATCAGGCTCGATTCCAGCGCTTCCGGCACGACCTCGGTGGCGCCGGCGCGCTTGAGCACGTCGAGTTCCGTGTCGTCGTGGGCACGCACGATCACCGGCAGCTTCGGCGCCAGCTCGTGCACGAGGTGCAGCACCTTGACGGCCAGGCGCGTGTCGGCGAACGTGATCACGAGGGCGCTGGCGCGGTTGATACCGGCCGCGATCAGCGCTTCCCTGCGCGTGCAGTCGCCGTACGAGACGTTGATGCCGGCCGTGCGCGCTTCCTGCACGCGCTCGGGGTCGAGGTCGAGCGCATACCACGGCAGCTTTTCTTCCGACAGCAGCGTGGCCAGCGATTGCCCGCTGCGCCCGAAGCCGGCGATGATCACGTGCTTCTGCGTCGCCATCGTGCGGCTCGCGATTTGCGTCAGCTGCAGCGACTGCAGCATCCATTCGTTGGCCGCGATCTTCATCACGAGCTTGTCCATGTTGGCGATGACGAAGGGCGCGGCCAGCATCGACAGCACCATCGACGCGAGCACCAGCTGGATGACGAACGGCGGGATCAGCTGCGAGCCCGACGCAAGATTCAGCAGCACGAAACCGAATTCGCCGGCCTGGGCGAGCGCGAGGCCCGTGCGCATGGCGACGCCGTCGGACGAGCCGAACGCCTTGGCCAGCAGCGCGATCAGCGCGAACTTCATCGACACGGGCACGATCAGGAGGACCAGGACGATCCACCAGTTCGCGAGCACGAGGTGCACGTTCAGCAACATGCCGATGGTGATGAAGAAGAGACCCAGCAGCACGTCGCGGAACGGCTTGATGTCTTCCTCCACCTGGTGTTTATACGGTGTCTCGGAGATCAGCATGCCGGCCACGAAGGCGCCCAGCGCCATCGACAGGCCGGCATGCTCCGTGATCCATGCGGCGCCGAGCGTGACGAGCAGGAGGTTCAGCATGAACAATTCCTGCGAGCGGCGCTTGACGACGACGTTGAACCACTTGCGCATCCACTTCTGGCCAAAGAACAGCAGCAGCGCCAGCACGGCCGCGGCCTTGATGCCGGCCCAGGCCAGCGTCATCGCGAGCTCCTCCGCCGGCTTGGCCAGCGACGGGATCAGGATCAGCAGCGGCACGACGGCGAGATCCTGGAACAGCAGGATGCCGATGATGCGGCGGCCGTGCTCGCTCTCCAGCTCCAGCCGCTCCGTCAGCAGTTTCGATACGATTGCCGTCGACGACATGGCCAGCGCGCCGCCCAGCGCCAGCGCGGCCTGCCAGCCGATGCGCATCGATGGCGGCAGGTAGCGCGTCAGGAACGAGGCCACCACCGCCGCGACGATGGTGAGCACGACCTGCGCGAGCCCGAGCCCGAACACGATGCGGCGCATGGCGCGCAACTGGGCCAGCGAGAATTCGAGGCCGATCGAGAACATCAGGAAGACGACGCCGAATTCGGCCAGCGCCTGCGTCGTGGCGCCGTTGTCGGTGAGGTTCAGGGCGTTCGGACCGATCAGCACGCCGACGGCGAGATAGCCCAGCATCGGCGGCAAATGCAGCATCCGGAACGCGACGACGCCGAGAACGGCGCTCCCCAGCAACAGCAAGGTGAGTTCGAGCCCGGACGTCATTCGAAGACCCTGCGAAATGGTGGGTTGTTGTTGTTTGTTACGTCTGGCAAGTTTTTTGCTTTCCCAATTCGGATATACTTTGCCTATGAGTGTAACCGATGAAAAAATAATGCTGACAAGTTTTAACGCGGCCCAGGCAAGCCGGGCGCTGGAACTGGCCCGCGAGGCACTGGACGTCGAAGGCGAAGCGATCCGCAAGCTGGCCGAACGTCTCGGCCGCGACGACAGCGTGCCGCGCGCCGTGGCCGTGATGATGGCCTGCAAGGGCCGCGTCGTGGTTTCCGGTATCGGCAAGTCGGGCCACATCGGCCGCAAGATCGCGGCCACGCTGGCCTCGACCGGCACCCCCGCGCTGTTCCTGCACCCGGCCGAAGCCGCGCACGGCGACCTCGGCATGGTGACCCCGCAGGATGTATTGATCGCCATCTCGTATTCCGGCGAAAGCAGTGAACTGGCCGTCGTGATCCCGGCCGTCAAGCGCATGGGCGTGCCCGTGATCGCGATGACCGGCAAGCCCGAGTCGCGCCTCGCGACCGTGGCCGACGTGCACCTGGACGTGTCGGTCGAGAAGGAAGCCTGCCCGTTGAACCTGGCGCCCACCGCCAGCACCACCGCGACGCTCGCGCTGGGCGATGCGCTGGCCGTCGCGCTGCTCGAGCTGCGCGGCTTCAAGTCGGACGATTTCGCGCGCTCGCATCCCGGCGGCGCGCTGGGCCGGCGCCTGCTGACCCACGTGCGCGACGTGATGCGCAGCGGCGACGCCGTACCGAAGGTGAAACCCGACGCGCTGCTCACGGAAGCCCTGCTGGAAATCTCGCAGAAGGGCATGGGCATGACGGCCATCGTCGACGACGCCGGCCGGCCGGTCGGCGTGTTTACGGACGGCGACCTGCGCCGCCTGATCGAAAAGGTCCAGGATTTTTCCAGGGTGATCATCCGCGATGTCATGCACGCGAACCCGCGCCGCGTGCATCCGGAACAGCTGGCGGTGGATGCCGTCGCCGTGATGGAAGAATTCCGCATCAACCAGATGCTCGTCACGGACGCCGACGACGTGCTGGTCGGCGCCCTGCACATCCACGACCTCACGCGCGCCAAGGTGATCTGATGGTGACTCCGCTGGCACACATGGAGCGCGCGGCGCGCGTGAAAGTCATGATCTTCGACGTCGACGGCGTCCTCACCGACGGCAGCCTGACCTATGGCCCGGACGGCGAAGTCACGAAGACGTTCTACGTGCTGGACGGCCTCGGCATCCAGCTGCTGAACCGCACGGGGGTGCAGACCGCGATCATCAGCGCGCGCACCTCGCCGATCGTCGTCAGGCGCGCGGCCGACCTGGGCATCACCCACGTGTTCCAGGGCCAGCACGACAAGCGCCTTGCGTTCGCCGAGCTGCTGGATAAAACCGGCGTGACGGCCGGCGAGTGCGGCTACATCGGCGACGACGTGATCGACCTGCCGCTGTTCGTGCGCGTCGGCTTTGCGGTGACGGTACCGAGCGGTCATCCGGAAGTGCAGCACCGTGCCCATTACGTGACGAAGAACCCGGGCGGCCGCGGCGCCGTGCGCGAAGTGTGCGACATGGTGATGCGTGCCCAGGGTACCTATGAACAGGCGCTCGCGCCTTACTTCGCGTAAAAAGAGAAGCCATGGCTCCCGTAAGCTACAAGCGTACCGCGCACCGCTGGCGCCTGCTGGCCCTGATGCTGAGCGCCGTGTTCTGCGCGTTCGGCAGCTTCTGGCTCGTGCAGGTGATGCAGGGCGAGGACAACACGCCGGGCGGCAGTGCGGGCAACGAGCCGGACTACATCATCGACAACTTCAGCTGGGTGCGCATGTCGGAGACCGGCAAGCCGCGTTACGTGATCTCGGGCGAACGCCTGACGCACCACCCGGTCGACAATACGGCCCTCGTCGACAAGCCGGTCGTGCAGAGCCTCACCGTCGAGCACCCGCCCATGACGATGACGGCCGAGCGTGCGCTGGTCAGCCAGAACCAGAACCAGATCGACCTGACCGGCAACGTCGACATCAAGCGTCCCGCCGGCGCGAAGTCGGAGCCGCTGCGGATCCGCACGGAGGCGTTGACGGTGCTGCCGGACGAGGACATCGTCAAGACCGACAAGGCAATCGAGATGCAGCTGGGCGCGTCGTCCGTGACCGGCATCGGCATGCTCGCCAATAACGCCACGCAGCAGGTACACCTGGGCGGACGCGGCCAGATCATCTATCCGCCGCGCGCCCCGCGCTGACGCGCACCCAACAACAAGGACAAGATCCATGAAAAAACACCTTGCCGTCGCCATCCTGTCGCTCGCCTCGCTGTCCGCCTGGGCCGAGCGTGCCGACTCGCTCAAGCAGGCCGTCATCAATTTCGACACGCTGGACGTGGACGAGGTGAACCAGACCCGCATCCTGACGGGCAGCGTCGTGCTCACGCGCGGCACCCTCACCCTGAAATCGGACAAGGCCGTGCTGAAGGAATCGCCGGAAGGCTATATGAGCGTCACGCTGACGGCCAACGCGGGCAAGACGGCCAGCTTCCGCCAGAAGCGCGACGGCGGTCCGGACCTGTGGGTCGAGGGCCAGGCCGAGCGCATCGAATACGACGAGCGCACGGAAATCGTGAAACTGTTCTCGAAGGCCATCGTGCGGCAGCTGGAGAACGGCCGCCTGTCGAGCGAGGTCGACGGCGCTTTCATCTCCTACGACAACCGCACCGAGGTCGCGAACGTGCGCAATGACGCCAGCGGCCAGAGCAAGCCGGGGCAGGGCCGCAACACGCTGATCATCGCGCCGCGCCGCACGACCGCGGCACCAGCCGCGGGCGGCCCTGCGGCCGCCCCACCCGCAGCCGGCGCCCCTGCCGCCGCTGCTCCGGCGGGCAAGCAATGACGGAGGCACGCGCGATGGATCCAGTCACGATGGAAGCAGGCATGCAGACGGCGCCGGCCGAGTGCGGCGGCAGCACGCTCGTCGTCAAGGGGCTGCAGAAGAGCTACGGTAAACGCCTCGTGGTGCGCGACGTGTCGCTGCAGGTCGCGTGCGGCGAAGTGGTCGGCCTGCTGGGACCGAACGGCGCCGGCAAGACGACGTCGTTCTACATGATCGTGGGCCTCGTGCCGTCGGACGCCGGCAGCATCGACATCAACGGCACCGACATCACGAGCCTGCCGATCCATCGGCGCGCACTCCTTGGCCTGTCGTACCTGCCGCAGGAAGCGTCCGTGTTCCGCAAGCTGACGGTGGAAGAGAACATCCGCGCCGTTCTGGAGCTGCAGCGCGAGAACGGCAAGCCCCTGACCAAGGCGCGCATCGCCGAACGCCTCGACGAGCTGCTGACCGAGCTGCAGATCGAGAAGCTGCGCGAGAACCCCGCGCTGTCGCTGTCCGGCGGCGAGCGCCGCCGCGTCGAGATCGCGCGCGCGCTCGCGACCGATCCTCGCTTCGTGCTGCTGGACGAACCGTTCGCCGGCGTGGATCCGATTGCCGTGATCGAGATCCAGCGCATCGTGCGCTTCCTGAAGGAACGCGGCATCGGCGTGCTGATCACGGACCATAATGTGCGCGAGACGCTGGGTATCTGCGATCGCGCCTACATCATCAACCAGGGCGCGGTGCTGGCCTCTGGCCGCCCCGACGACATCATCGCCAACGAGTCGGTGCGCCGCGTCTATCTGGGCGAACACTTCCGAATGTAGTCATGAAACAGACGCTGCAACTCAAGACTTCACAGCACCTCGCGCTGACGCCGCAACTCCAGCAGTCGATCCGGCTGCTGCAACTGTCCACGCTGGAACTGCACCAGGAAATCGAACAGGCGCTGGGCGAGAACCCGCTGCTCGAGCGGCTCGACGATCCGCTCGACCGTTCCGTGCGCCTGCTGGCCGACGGCGCCATCAACAGCGCGCCCTCGTCCTCGCAGGGCGAGGCGCCCGCGTCTTCGCAGGGCACGGGCGAGGAGGGCGGCGGTGCCGCCACCTCCGAGAACGGCAGTGGCGACAACGGTGACGCCGGCGGCGCGGAGAGCGGCGATGCCGGCGGCGAAGGCGGCGATGCCGACTGGGGCGAAGGCGGCCGCAGCGGCAGCGGCGGCGAGGACGAGGATGGCCGTCCGCAGCTGGAAGCGAGCCCCGTCACGCTGCGCGAGCACCTGATGGAACAGGCGCGCCTGACGTGCTGCGGCGCGCGCGACTGCGCGCTCGTGGAACTCGTCGTCGACGCGCTGGACGACAACGGCTACCTGGAAGAATCGCTGGACGAGATCCACGGGCGCCTGCCGGAAGAACTGGAAATCGAGTTCGAGGAATTGCGCACGGCGCTGGCCCTCGTGCAAAGCATGGACCCGCCCGGCGTGGGCGCGCGCAGCGCGGCCGAATGCCTGGCCTTGCAGATCCGGCGCATGCCCGGCGTGCCGCTCGTCACGCGGCGCATGGCGCTGACCATCGTCGAAAAATACCTCACGTGGTTCGCGCAGCGCGAGTTCAACAAGCTCAAGAAAGCGCTCGACTGCGACGATGAAGACCTGCGCGAAGCCCAGGCCGTGATCCGCCAGTGCAACCCGCATCCGGGCGCGGAATTCGCGTCCGACGTGTCCGACTTCGTCGTGCCGGACGTGATCGTGCGCCGCGCCAAGGATGGCTGGAGCGTGCAGCTGAATCCCGAAGTGATGCCGCGCCTGCGCGTGAACAGCCTGTACGCCTCGCTGCTCAAGCAGGGGAAATCGGAATCGCAGTTGAACGCACAGTTGCAGGAAGCCAAGTGGCTCATCAAGAACATGCGCCAGCGCTTCGACACAATCTTGCGCGTGGCACAAGCTATTGTGGATCGCCAGCGCAACTTTTTTTCCCATGGCGCAGTCGCAATGCGCCCCCTTGTTTTACGTGAGATAGCTGATACACTAGGTCTACACGAGAGCACAATTTCTCGAGTCACAACTCAGAAATATATGCTGACCCCGCACGGCATGTTCGAGTTGAAGTATTTCTTCGGGAGTCACGTTGCCACCGAGGCGGGAGGCGAAGCTTCTTCGACGGCAATACGGGCCCTCATCGTACAATTGACAGGAGCAGAAGACCCCAAGAATCCTTTATCCGACAGCAAGATCGCGGAGATGCTAGGGGAACAGGGAATGGTTATCGCGCGGCGCACGGTCGCGAAATACCGTGAAGCGCTGAAGATCCCACCCGTCAGTCTCCGCAAGTCCTTGTAACACCACACTGCCGCGTTGCGCTTGATGCGCGTACGTCATGGCAGGGTATCTTCAAAGGAGTGTGTATGAATCTCACTATCAGCGGACATCATCTCGATGTAACTCCAGCCATCCGAGAATACGTACAGAACAAGCTCGAACGCATTACCCGCCATTTCGATCAAGTGATCGATTCCCATGTCATCCTCTGCATTGACAATCTCACCGAGAAAGAAAAACGCCAGAAAGCCGAGATCAACCTCAGGCTCGCAGGCAAGATCGTCCATGTCGCCAGTGCCGCGCACGACCTCTATGCCGCGATCGACATGCTGATGGACCGCCTCGATCGCCAGGTCGTCAAGTACAAGCAGATGCTCAAGGATCATGACAACGCGTGCATCAAACGCATGTCCGAAGGAGGAGAGGAAGCTGCCGCCGCGGCGTGATGCCACGCTGACGCAGCACCAGGAAACGAAGGGCGCATTGGCGCCCTTTTCGATTTTGTGGACGTTACAATGTGTCTCTGATTATTCGAATAACAAGAGACAATGACAGACTACGTTACATCGCGTGTCGCCAACCGCACCGGCATCCTCTCCCTCGACCGTCCCAAGGCGCTGAACTCGTTGTCGCTGGACATGGTCCGCGCGCTCACGGCAACACTGCTTGCCTGGCGCGACGACGCGGGCGTCGACGCCGTCTTCATCGGGAGTACGAGCGCAAAGGCCTTGTGCGCCGGCGGCGACATCCGTTTCTTCCACGAGGCCGGCAGCGCAACGCCGCAGACCGGCAGCCCGCTGCTGGACGATTTCTTCACCGAGGAATACGCGCTCAACCACCTGATCCACTTTTATCCGAAGCCGTACGTCGCGCTGATGGATGGCGTCGTGATGGGCGGCGGCATGGGCATCGCGCAGGGCGGACCCGGCCGCGGCCTGCGCATCGTGACGGAACGTTCGAAGATCGCCATGCCCGAGGTGAACATCGGCCTGTTCCCGGACGTCGGCGGCAGCCATTTCCTGTCGCACGCGCCGGGCCGCCTGGGCCATTATCTCGGCGTGACGGGTGCGACGATCGGCGCTGCCGACGCCATCTACGTGGGCCTGGCCGACGTGTTCGTGCCGGCCGCGCAGCTGGATGCGCTGCACGCGCTGGTCGAGGCGACGCCGGGTGCGGCGCTGCCTGACGCGATCCGCGCGTTCGCGGCACCGTTCGCCGGCGACGCCGGCACGAGCGCATTGGCCGCGCAGCGCGACGCCATCGACCGCCACTTCGGCGCCGAATCCGTCGCTGCCGTGATGGCATCGCTGGCAACCGACGCGAGCCCGTTCGCGCAGCAAACGCTGGCCATGATGCGCCAGCGCTCGCCGCTGATGATGTGCGTGACGCGCGAGATGCTCATGCGTGGCGAACGGCTCGGCGTGGCCGACTGCCTGCGCATGGAACGCGCGCTCGTGCGCCGCACGTTCGAGCATGGCGAGGTGATCGAGGGCGTGCGCGCGCTCGTGATCGACAAGGACAATGCGCCGCGCTGGAATCCGCCCGCGCTTGCCGACGTCACCCCGGAGATGGTGGCCGCGTTCTTCGCGCCCGTGTGGCCCGGGCACGCGCATCCGCTGCGCGGTCTGCACGACGCAAGCGGCGCATGATCGGGCTGCGGTTCGAATCCGCGCTCGGCGCCGATCCGCACGTGGCGTGAAGCGCCGGCCGAGCCCTTTATTTTTGTTCCTGCTTCATTTGCGACTTCTCTTGCATCGTTGGCTGATTTGATTTAACGGCATCGCGCCTGGCGCGTTCAGCGCGTATGCGTGCCCGTTTGGCTTCGGCCGCTTGTTCCTTTGCTTCGTCCGCCGCTTTTTTCGCTGCCTCAGCCGATTCCTGTGCTTTGGCGGCGGCCTGCTCCGCGGAGTGGGCGACTGCGCTGCCTTGGCTGCTACCCATCATGACACCCGTGTCCGAGGTGGCACCCGTGCCAGCGGTGCCACTCGCGTTCGCGCCTCCTGCGGGCTCCGGCCGGTTCCAGTTCCCCCCGGCCGCCGAGCCTGGTTCATTCGAATTGGGCGGCCGCTCTTGTCCGCCGCTCTGGGCAAGAGCTTGATCAATGGGCGCGCGTGCGTACGTGCAGGTGCTTGCGCCAAGAAGCGTGCATGCCAGTAGGGCCGGAGCGCACCTCGCAGGCCAACAGGATCGATCAAGTTGAATCATTTTTTTCTCCACGGTGAATCAACTTCTCATACACGTGATGAGCAATGATGATTGCCAGCCATGCCACGCTGAGCAAAGCCGGATTCAGGTAATACCCGAGGAACATGACTGAAAAATAGACAAGCAGGTAAGCGACGATGATTGTGGTCACGAACATCGCCATGCGCTTGGCAGGATCCGGTTCGCGCAGAGAGAACAGGATGGCGGCGAACATCACGAATCCAAACAGATAGTTGACCGGCTCTGAAGCCGGGGTGAAATAGCGCTGGTCGAGCAGCGCTTCAATGTAATTGGCGTGCAGGACAAAGCCATAGACTTCTCCCACGGGAGACAGATACGCGTCGCTTTCGTCGCTTGCGCCCACCACCACGATCTTGCCGCGCAGGCTACGCAGCGCTGCGGGGTCGCTCTCACAGCGGCTTGCAGCATCGACCTTGGTCGCAGCGGCATAATTCTGGCCACACAGTAATGCCCCGGCGGCGAACACGGTAAATTGTTCGGGCTTCAGGAAGCTGACATACGGGTGGCTGGCGTCGCCCGTCGACGTGTTTTTTTCATTCATGAACTCCCGTAATCGCGGATACTTTTGCAGCAAACGGACGTCATACGCCTCTGCGGCTTGCAGCGCGAGCGTGTCCATGAAGGTCGGCCCGGATGGTTTGGCTGCCGATGCCGGGTCCATGCCGGTTGCCCACTTGAGCGGAAGCTTTTTCGTGTCCGGGTCCAGGTGCAGCAACCCCTCATGCACGGCCGGGAACGCCAGGGTCGGGATCAGCACGTGTTTCGACCGATCGAGCTTGCGCCCCAATACGAACGGCGTCGTGCTGCTCACTCTGCCAATCGTCGCTTGCAGGAAGGCGGTTTGTTCATTGTCTTGACGGCATTGATTGTACGCAAACTGTGCGTCAAGCACGATCACTGCCGGACTGGCGCTCGCAATCCGGTCGATCAGGTCCGCCAACGCTTTCCGCCGTTCGCACGGGTCGATGACATGGTCGAACAGGCTGCTGTAGTACCGATCGTCCCTCGCGGCGACGTCCACGAGTACGGTGAATTTCTGGACCGGCTTGCGGGGGCCGCCGGACATCAGCGATTGATATACCCCGTTGAGCTCGAACAAACGTTCCGCAGCAGGGACGTGCTCGCCTTTTCCATGACGCGACATTTCGTTGTGCAAAAAGCTGTCGATGCCGTGTTCCATCACAGCCGACAAAACGCACGCGAGCACAAAGATGACCAGGTCTCGCAGGGTGAACCGGGACTTTTCCCTGGGACTCTCCGATACTTCCCCCGTAGCCATTGCTTTGCTCCCATCCGGTTAGACAGGTAATGACTCTTCGATATAGCGAGTAGACGCCGGGTAAGGAGGGAAAGTTCCGGTGACTATTCAGCCCGCGCGAGCGACGCCAGGCGTTCGATGTGCCCGCGATGGGATTCGACGCGGGGGCACATGCTGCCGTACGCACGGGCCGCCGGACTGATCACCGGGATGTACGGTTTGCCGGTGTCGCCGGCACCGGCTCAAGGCTGTTCGCGATGCCGCACGACGACCCGTTCCGCCTCGCCGAAATACGCGCCGAGGCGCTCCGCCATGTACACGGACCGGTGCTGGCCGCCCGTGCAACCGACGGCCACCGTCAGGTAGCTGCGGTTGTCCTTCTTGAACGACGGCAGCCACTTGGCGATGAATGCGCGGATGTCGGACAACAGTTCGGCCGCCTGCGGCTGGGCGTCGAGGAAGGCGATCACGGGCGCGTCCTTGCCCGTGAGCGGACGCAGCGTCAGGTCGTAATACGGATTCGGCACGGCGCGCACGTCGAACACGAAGTCGGCGTCGAGCGGCACGCCGCGCTTGAACGCGAACGACTCGAAATACAGCGTCAGCGGCGCGTACGTGACCTCGGCCAGTTCCTTGACCCAGGCGCGCAGCTTGTTCGCCGACAGTTCCGACGTGTCGATCACATGGCCCATCTTTTCGATCGGGCCCAGGCGGTCGCGTTCTTCCGAGATGCATTCGATCAACGTGCGGCGCGACGCCGGGTTTTCGCCCGGCCGCAATTCGTGCGACAGCGGATGGCTGCGCCGCGTCTCGGAAAAGCGCGCGACGAGCGAGTGCGTGCTGGCGGTGAGAAAGATTACCTTGACCTCGTGGCCTTCGTCGCGCAGCGTCGCGACCGTCGTCGGCAGTTCCGCCAGCGATTCGGCGCTGCGCGCATCGACCGCGATGGCGATGCGGGTGGTCTTGCCACCGCTGACGGTGCCGACGAGATCCGGCAACAGGGCGGGAGGCAGGTTGTCGACGCAGTAATAGCCTGCGTCTTCGAGGACGTTCAGGGCGACGGATTTACCGGAGCCCGAGATACCTGTAATGAGTAGGATGCGCATGCGCCGATGATAGCATCGGCATGTATTTGCCGCAGCGGCGAGGCTTACGGATGAGCTAATTACAACAGCTCAGTTGGCTCAGTCGCTGGACATTGCTTGGCGCTGGTGGAGCAGGGGTTTCGCGGAGCACGGCTCCGCGCCTGCGGAACGGGCGGGCCATGCTTGGCCCGCACTCCACTGCAGCGCTAGTCGCTGCTCATTGCTTGGCGCTGGTGGAGCAGGGGTTTCGCGGAGCACGGCTCCGCGCCTGCGGAACGGGCGGGCCATGCTTGGCCCGCACTCCACTGCAGCGCTAGTCGCTGCTCATTGCTTGGCGCTGCCGTTCCATGAACTCCTGCAGCGTATCGATGCCACGCAGTTGCAGGATGGTATTGCGCACGGCGGCCTCGAGCAGAACCGCGATGTTGCGGCCGGCCGCGACGGGGATCACGACTTTGCGGATCGGCAGGCCCAGCACGTCCTCCGTGGGGAAGTGGAAGGGCAGGCGTTCGACTTCTTCGTCCAGCGCGCCGCGCTTGACGAGGTGGACGATCAGCTTCAGGCGCATCTTGCGCCGCACGGCGGTCTCGCCGAAGATCGCCTTGATGTCCAGCAGGCCGAGGCCGCGCACTTCGAGCAGGTTCTGCAGCAGCGGCGGGCAGCGGCCCTCGATCATGTTCGGCGCGATGCGCGAGAATTCGACGGCGTCGTCGGCGACGAGGCCGTGCGAGCGCGAGATCAGCTCCAGGCCAAGCTCGCTCTTGCCGAGGCCCGAGTCGCCCGTGATCAGCACGCCCACGCCCAGCACGTCCATGAACACGCCGTGCATGATGACGCGCTGCGCCAGCTTCTTCGACAGGTACACGCGCAGGTAGTCGATCACCTGCGCGGCCGGCAGCGGCGTGGAAAACAGCGGGATGTTCTGCTCGTCGCAGATGGCGAGGATGTCCGGCGGGGTGTCGAGTCCCTGCGCGATGAACAGCGCCGGCGGGCCGCCCGCGATCAGCTCGCTGATCACGTGGCTGCGCGAGCCGGATTTGAGGCGCTGGTAGTAATTCAGTTCCTGGTGGCCAAACACCTGCATGCGGCCCGGGTGGATCAGGTTCAGGTGGCCGACCTGGTCCGCGGCCGAGACGGCGTCACCGGAAATCTCACGCTCACCGCCCGGGAAGCCGGCAAACCAGCCCAGTTGCAGGCTGTCGCGGTTGTCGTCGTACAGGCGTTGGATGGTGAGCGGAGTCTGCAGCATGGTGCCTTTCGCAAATCAGCCGAGGGCCTGCAGGCTCGGCTGCCAGTTGATGATGCGTTCGTACACGGATTTCGGATCCGTATCGGTCGTCAGCGCCGTGCGGATCGCCTCGTCCGAGAACAGTTCCGCGATCTCCGACAGGATTTCCAGGTGCTGTTGCGTCACATGGTCCGGGATGAGGAGAAAG
>Ga0207705_10001883_pt1 | contig 16463 bp, 12 predicted proteins | sample KBSC13metaG_FD_184314 | JGI IMG/M metagenome (GOLD analysis project Ga0207705, IMG submission 184314) | Corn rhizosphere microbial communities from Kellogg Biological Station, Michigan, USA - KBS C1-3 metaG (SPAdes) (version 2) | ecosystem: Host-associated > Plants > Roots > Rhizosphere > Soil ...
TGGGACCATTCGGAGGGACGACCTCGGCGGACTTTTGCGGGAACGGCAACACCACCTGGCTGACCGCCCGACTTGCGTTTGCTTTGACCCGATTCACACGGCGCTCCTTAAGTACTGTATGTTTATACAGTATAGTACGCCGATGTCAGGATGGGTTCAAGCGGGTAAAAAGAGCGGCTTGTTGTTGCACAAAACCGTCAAACGCCTGCAGTAGCGGGCGGTATTGCCCGTCGTCACCCTCCAGCTGGGCCAGCGCGACGGCGGCCGCCTCCAGGGTCGACAGCTGGTGCGGCGCGTGCGCCTTGCGAATCCGATAAGCCGATGCCGGCACGTCGTGCAGCGCCAGCCGGGGCAGCGCCTGCAGTCCAGGATTCAGACGCAACATCTTCCGGCTCTTGCGCCACGTGGCATCCAGCACGACGAGCCGCAGCCGCTCGGGCTGCGCCTGCAGGGCGGCGTCGACAGGCGCGGCAGGCTCCCCGGGTGTCTCCGGGTACAGCAGCAGCGGCACGCGCCCGTCCGCGTACAGCAGCGCATGCAGCGCGGCACCGTCGAACCTCTCGCCGACCTCGATCTGGCTGCCCGTCACGCAGAGGTGCAGCAGGCGCGCGCTGTTCTTGGCGTTGCGCACCTCGAGCGGGTGTTGCAGGATCAACAGGTCGACGCGGCTGGACAGCGGCTGCACCCATCGGCAGATGCAGGCGCTCCGGGCGCGCAGGCAGGCGGCGCAGGTGGCGCGCCGCGGCGTAGAAGATAAAACGGTCATGGGCGGCGATTGTAACGCCGCCCGTCATGAGGCGATCACTGGCTGCCCATCCTCTGGCCCGCCTGCGGCGCATCCGGCGCCGTCACCGGCGCGTCCGGCCGCAGGGTCTTCAGCGCGCGGCTCCACGCCACGACCTGGTCGAGCATCGCATCGACGGACCGCTCGTGGTGCTCGGCCGGGTTGAACGTCGTGTAATTCTCGAAGTCGGTGCGCAGCGACAGCATCACCTGCGCGCGCACGTCGGCGACCATCAGCTCGCCCATCACCAGGCGCAGGCTCTCGATGGCGCGCGCGCCGCCCGCGCTGCCGTAGCCGACGAAGCCGGCGGCCTTGTCGTTCCATTCCCGGTACAGGAAATCGATGGCGTTCTTCAAAGCCGCGGACGTGCCGTGGTTGTATTCGGGCGTGACGAACACGAAGCCGTCGAAGCCGGCAATGGCGGCAGCCCACGCCTGCGTGTGCGGCTGCGTGTACCGGCCCTGCATTGGGGCCACCGGTTCGTCGAGCAGCGGCAGGTTGAAGTCCTGGATGTCGACCAGTTCGAACACGGCATCGGCGCGCATGCCGGCGATGTCCAGCACCCAGCGCGCCACGTCCAGCGCCTTGCGGCCCGGCCGGGTGCTCCCGACGATGATTCCGATCTTGATCATGTTCTGCTCCTCCTTTGCGTGGTCTTGCCGATCGATCAACCGCCCGGCCCCCAGCCGCCGCCCAGCGCGCGGTACAGGTCCACATGCGCCTGCAGCCAGCTCGCGCGCAGTTGCAGCACCGTGTTCTCGGCACTGAAGGCGTTGCGCTGGGCGTCCAGCTCTTCCAGGTAGGACGAATAGCCGTTGCGGTAACGGTTGTGGGCGATGCGCAGCACTTCCCGCGTCGCCACGCGCCGCGCCTCGGCCTCGTCCAGCTGTTCGCGCAGGCGCTGCACGGCCGTCAACGCGTTCTCCGTGTCGGCGAAGGCGTTGCGCACCGCAGCCTCATAGGCGAACACGGCACGGTCGCGCAGCGAGGCGCCGATCTCGGCCTGGGCGCGCAGCCGGCCGGCGTCGAACAGCGGCGCGAGGATGCTCCCGCCCACGCTCCACAGCGCCGTCGGCGACGACAGCAAGGCGGGCAGGTCGTGCGCATAGGCGCCCAGCGACGCCGTCAGGGCTAGCTTCGGCAGCATCTGGTCGCGCGCGGCCGCGAGGCTGGCGTCGGCCGCGGCGACCGCGCGCTCGGCCGCGGCGACGTCGGGCCGGCGCCGCAGCAGCCCGGACGGCAGGCCGGGCTGGATCGCGGGCGCGTCCAGGCGGGCGAGGTCCGTGCCGCGTGCGACGGGGCCGGGATTGGCGCCGGCCAGGATGTCGAGGGCATTCTCCTGCTGGGTGATGGCGCGCAGCAGCTGCGGCACGACGGCGGCCGTCGCGCGGTACTCGGCCTCGGCCTGCGCCATTTCCAGGCGCGAGCTGTAGCCGACCTCGAACTGGCGGCGCGCCAGCTCCAGCGAGCGCTGGCGCGATGCCAGGGTGGCGCGCGCGAGGTCCAGCTGGGCGTCGAGGCCGCGCAGGTTGAGATAGCCGGACGCCGTGTTCGCCGCCACCGACAGCGCCGTCGCATCCGCCAGCGCCTGCTGGGACGCGTAGTCGAAGCGCGCGGCCTGCGTCGCATTGGCCAGCCGGCCGAACGGATCGAGCTCGTAGGCGGCCTGGAAGCTGCCCTGCAGCGTGGTCGAATCGATAGGCGTGCCGAACGGGCCGATCACGCGCGCGCGTCCAGGCGAGAACCCGGCCGACAGCGTCGGTTCCTGGGCCGAACGGGCCACCTGGATACGTGCCCGGTATTCCTGCAGCCGCGCTTGCGCCGTGCGCACGTCGTTGTTGCGTTCGAGGGCCTGGGCGACGAGGCGGTCGAGGGCGGGGTCGGCGAACGCGTGCCACCAGGTGCGCTCGATCGGCGCGGCCGGGGCGTCCGGCCCGACTTCGCTGCGCCATGCCTGCGGCACGACCACGGTCGATTGCGGTGGCGGTTGTACCGGGATACGGCAGGCGGAGAGCAACGCCGCGCAGGCGAGCAGCACGAGACGGCGTTTCATTGGGCCGGCCCGCCCGATGTTGCCGCGCCCTCCGGCGTCCGCGTGGGCGCGTCCGCAGGTGAGGCCCCCGGCCTCGCCTGCCCCACCCTACCCGCCTGCCCAGGCGACGGTTGGGTAGCCAGCGGCGTCCGCGTGGGGGTGGGCTGTCCAGCTGGCGCTGCGTTCGGTTGTTGCGGCGCTGGCGCAGCCTGGCCCGGCGCCGGCGGCACGCGGCCGCCGGCCTTCGTGTCGATGCTGGCCACCACCGACATCCCCGGCCGCAGCCGCGCCGCCAGCGCCTGGTCCGGGTCGATGTTGATGCGCACGGGGATGCGCTGGGCGATCTTGACGAAGTTGCCGGTCGCGTTGTCCGGCACGATCACGGAAAATTCCGAACCCGTGGCCGGCGCGATCTGCTCGACGTGGCCACGCAGGGTCGCATGGTTCAGCGCGTCGACCGTGAACGTGACGGGCTGGCCCAGCCGGACGTCGGCCATCTGCGTCTCCTTCATGTTGGCGACCACCCACATCGTCTGCGGCACGAGCGCCGTCAGCTGGGCGCCCGCGTTGACGAACGCGCCCAGGCGCACGCTGATCTGCCCGAGCTGCCCGTCGCGCGGCGCAACGATGCGCGTGTTGGCCAGGTCGATCTCCGCCAGCCGCACGGCCGCCTCGGCATTGGCGACGGCCGCCTCCAGCGAGGCGTGGTTGACCTCCACCGTGCGCAGGTTCTGGCGCGATATCTCCACTGCGGCCCGCGCCTGCTCGGCGGCGGCGACGGTCTGCGCGCGGGTGGCGCGGGCGGCGTCGCGTTCGCGCGCGGACAGCGAGCCGTCGGCCGCCAGTTCCTCCACGCGGCGCAGGTCGGCATTGGCGCGCCGTGCCTGCGCGGCCGCGTTGGCGACGGCAGCCTCGTTCTGCGCGATGGTCGCGCTGGCCGTGCGGCGGCTCTGCGCGAAATTGGCGAGCGCGGCGCGCTGCGTCGCGAGCTGGGCCTGGGCCTGGTCGAGGCGCTGGCGGTAGATGCGGTCGTCGATGCGCATCAGGAGCTGGCCCTGGCGCACCATCTGGTAATCCTGCACGTCCACTTCGACGATGTAGCCGGACAGCTGCGGCCCGATGATCGTCACCTGCCCGCGCACCTGCGCGTTCTCCGTCGTCTGCAGCGCGCTGTGGAAAGGCGGCAGGTTCCAGGCATACAGCACGATGAAGACGCCGATCAGGGCGACGAGGGCAAACAGCAGGCCGCTGGCGATGACGTGGCGGTTCGATTTCTGCTGCGACGTCGTCGTCGCGGTGGTGCTCGTGGTTGTCGTGGTCGATTCTGGCATGGCGGATGAGCGGTTCAGGTTGGAACGGCCGGCACCGGTTCGGGCGGACGCGGCGCCAAGCGGCGGTCGCCGGACGGCACGCCGATCGGCGAATCGGTCGGATCGGGCGGCCCCGGCGGCGCGGGCGGCGGCGCCGGCGCGGGCGCGGGCGCGGGCGGCGCCACGTATTTCAGCCACAATGCGCGCCCGAAGATCCAGGCGGCCAGCAAGGTGGCGATGATGGAAATCACCAGGAACACGTCGTTGTAGGCGAGGATGTTGGCTTCGCGCGCGGCCGTCTGGGTCAGCACGGAAATGCCCTGGCGCGTGCGCGCCGACGGATCGGCAAGCTGGCGCGCATACGCCGCCCCGTACTGCTGGATGCGCGTGGCGACGAGCGGGTCGAGGCCGGTCAGTTGCTCGGCCAGCACGGACGAATGGAATTTTTCGCGCATGACCTGGAACGTGCCGAGCAGCGAAGAGCCGATCAGGCCGCCCAGGTTCTGCGTCAGGCCGAACAGCACGGAAAAGCTGATCAGGTTGGCCGGGTTGGCGATCACGGATCCCATCATCGTCAACAGCAGCGGCCCGAGGAACATGACGCCGCCGAACGCGAGCATCCCCTGGCTGACGTACATCTGCGCGGGCCGCGTCACGTTGCTCGCATGCGAATCGATCCACGCGCCCAGCGCCATGATCAACAGCGATACCACCTGCGGCGCCATCAGGTGCGGCGGCCGCACGACGAGCACGGAGACGACGATGCCGAGGGTCGTACTCAGCAGGATGACGATGAACAGGGTCTGCATCTCGTCGTTGTTCAGGCCCACGAGGCGCAGGAAGCCGACGGCGCCCACGCTCTGTTCCGACAGCACGACGCGCACCAGCATCAACGCGATCCCAAGCCGCACGATCATGCCGTTCGTCAGCCAGCGCAGGTTCAGCAGCGGATTCGCGCGGTTGTGCTCGACGCAGATCGCCGCCAGCAGCAGCACGATGGCACAGGCCAGCGCGATGCCGACCCATGGCTGCTCGGTCCACCACAGCACGCGGCCGAACGTGAGCGCCGCGCACAGCAGCGCCATGCCGGGCGCGAACAGCGAAAACGTGACGAAGTCGGTCGGGCGGAAAGCCTTGAAGCGGTCGCCGGGCGGCAACTTGAGCCACAGCACGGCCGCCAGCGTGACGAGCGTCAGTCCCAGTTCGAACAGGTACAGGCCGCGCCACTCGGCGAACTGCAGCAGGCTGCGCGAAAAGATGTAGGCGATCGGCTGCGCCAGTTGCGAGATGCCGGTGGAGATCACGATGCCGCGCGGCCGCCATTCCTTCTTGAACGCCTGCAGCGTGTAGTACAGGCCCAGCGTGGACAGCGCCGCGCCCACCATCCCGTGGGCCGCGCGCACGGCGATGGCCGAACCGAGATCGTTGACGAACAGGTGGGCGAACGTGACGAGGGCGTACAGCACGAGGAAGAACTCGGTGAACGCGCGCAGGCCGAACTGCTGGCGGAACTTCACGAGCAGCAGGTTCATCGATACGTTCGTCATCACGTACGCCGTCGGCAACCAGTTGACCTCGGCCGTGAAGACGCCCAGCGTGCCCTGCAGGTTGACGAGGTTGACGGTGACGAGCGCATTGCCCAGGCCCCCCGTCAGCGTGACCAGCGTGCCGATCAGGAAGTAGGCGATGCGGCGCGGCGTCGAGTGCTTCGGGAACGACGGGCCGCCCGGCAAGGTGGGACGTTCGTCCGGATGCCACTCGCGCGGCGCATATCGGTCGCCAATGCGGTCGCTCATGCATCCTCCAGCAGCCGCTGCAGCTCTTCCAGCACGGCGGCGGCCCCCGCCATCGCGGCCGCGTCCAGCCGTTCGACCGTCTGGCGCCGCAACGATGCGGCCTGCATGCGCACCTGGCGCGCGAGCGCATCGCCCTGCGGCGTCAGGACGATGCGCTTGATGCGGCGGTCGCCCGGTTCGGCATCGCGCCGCACCAGACCGGCGGCGGCGAGGCGGTCGATGGTCGTCACGAGCGTCGCGCCGTCGACGCCGAGCCGGCGCGCCAGTTCCCGCTGCGAGGGCGGCTCGGCACTGTCCGCCACGGCGGCCAGCGCGTTCCACCCGGCCGACGTCAGGCCGTTCGCCCTCAGGTGGCGTTCGAACGCGACGCGCCACGCGCGCGCGCCGCCTTGCAAGGCCTGCAGGAAACGGTCGTCGGTATTCATGCCAAGGAAACATGGGTTGGCCAATCGTTGGCCCGACCGATTATCTGCCCGTTATGACAGAAATGGCCACACACAAAGATTTAGCCCAAGAATTGGTAAGTTAGATATTGCTCTGCAAAATCACCGTGCTTAGAATCAATTTGTTCCGCGGGGCAACCTGTTGCGGCAAAACGAGCAAACCCGGTGAGTTTCCAGAGTTTCTATGCTTAAAGTCCGTCCTTCCGTTCGCAAACTAACGTCCGCATTCATCGCCGCCCTGGCCTTGCTGCCGGGCCTCGCCATCGAACAAGAGCTGCAACTCGACTACCGGATCAATGAGCACATCATCCTGATCCCGGCCGGCCAGGACCACCAGGCGCGCCTGGAGACGACCGTGTTCCAGCCGAACGGACCGGGGCCGTTCCCGCTCATCATCATCAACCACGGCAAGGATCCGGGTCACCCGAACCTGCAGCCGCGCGACCGCTTCTACCACATGGCCCATGCATTCGTGGAGCGCGGCTATGCGGTGATGGTGCCGATGCGCCAGGGCTTCGCCAACTCGACGGGCGCCTACCGCGACCACGGCTGCGACATGACGGCCAACGGCTATACGCAGGCCGAAGACATCCGCGCCACCCTCGCCTATGCGCGCGACCAGAAATGGGTCGATGCCGACCACATCGTCGTCGCCGGCCAGTCGTACGGCGGCCTGGCCACGATGGCGCTGGGCACCGAGGACCTGCCGGGCGTGCGCGGCCTGATCAACTTCGCCGGCGGCCTGCGCGACGACAGCAATGGCTGCGGCTGGCGTTCGGCCCTCGTGTCCGCCTTCGCCGAATACGGCGCGCAGAACAAGGTGCCGAGCCTGTGGATGTATGGCCAGAACGACTCGCTGTTCTCGCCGGAACTGGTGGCGCGCATGCACGACGCCTTCGCACAGGCCGGCGGCCGCGCCCAGCTCGTCGAATACGCGCCGTTCAAGCGCGATTCGCACGGCATGCTGGCGAGCCGCGACGGCGAGAAGGTCTGGCTGGCGGACACGATGCGGTTCCTGCAGCAGGTCGGCATGCCGACGAAGATCGTGTACAAGGTGCCGGAACCGCCGCAGCCGCAGGCGACCAATTTCGCCGGCGTCGACGACGCCGACGCCGTCCCGTTCCTGTCCGAGAACGGCCGGCGCGCCTACCGCGAATATCTGACCAAGATGACGCCGCGCGCCTTCGCCGTGTCGCCCAGCGGCGCCTGGTGCTGGGCCGAGGAAGGCGAGGATCCGGAAGCGCGCGCGCTGGCCACCTGCTCGGCCAAGAGCGACAAGCCGTGCCGCCTGTATTCGGTGGACGAGAACGTCGTCTGGAACCCGGACCTGGCCGAGAAGGCCGCGGTCACGGCCTCGAACACCACGCCGGCACCCGCCGCGCCGGGCGATGGCGCCGTGGGCAATGCAGCGGGGGTGACGGCGGCGAACTAAGCGCATACGTCAAGATTGCAGTGCACACAAACGACACGGGTGTCGTTTTGTTGCAATGCAGCACCCGTTTCGCCATCCCAGTCGAGCCAGCGCAAACCCTGCACCGCATATCAAACCGACAATGGGCTCCGCCACGTCACGGAGAACCCCATGTTGCGACTGACCAAACTCTGCGCCAGCGCGCTGCTGGCGCTCGCCGCCCTGCTGGCCAGCCCTGCCCGCGCGGCCAATAACGATCCCGTCGTGCTCGTGCACGGCGTCCTCGGCTTCGGGCCGGACGAGCATCCGCTCGGCAGCTTCCTGTACTGGGGCGGCTATGGCAACATCGCCGCGCACATGACCGTCTACCACGGTCCGCACACCATCTTCACGGCCCAGGTCGGCGCCATCGCGTCCAACTGGGACCGCGCCGCCGAACTGTACGCCCAGATCAAGGGCGGCTGCGTCGACTACGGCGCCCACCACGTCGCGCGCTACGGCTACCCGGGCCAGCAGCAGAAGCCGCCCGGCAAATGCTGGGCCGCCGACCCCGCCAACAACCCGGAAAACTATCCGCTCGCGTTTTATCCGCAATGGGATGCCGCGCATCCATTGCACATGATCGGCCACAGCCAGGGCGGCACGACGATCCGCGCCCTGATCCAGCTGCTGGAACACGGCTCGCCGGACGGCGACGAGGGTGGCGGCGAGCTCTACAAGGGCGGCAAGGTCGGGTGGATCAAGAGCGTCGTCACGATCTCCGCGCCGCACGACGGCACCACGCTGCGCGACGCCGTGCTCGACGTGCTGCCCAACCTGCGCAGCCCCTTGCGCGACATCCTCGACAACGAACTCGCGCATTGGGAACTGGCGCCGGACGGCGCGCGTGAATTCAACCGCTGGGCGCTGACTTCACCGTCGGTCTACTACTTCTCGATAGGGACGCTCGCGACGGAAGCCGGCGCGTGGTGCTGCAACGGCACCGACCGCCTGCTCGCGCCCGTGCAGAACGCCCAGTTCCAGTATCCGCGGGCCGACATGATCCCGTACTTCAAGCTGTTCGCGGGCGAGTGGATCGTCGGTTCACTGGCCCAGCCGGGCATGGGGTCGTACACGCAGAACGCGCCGGGACGGGTGCGCATCGACAGCGCCTGGTTCCCGAACGACGGCGTCGTCAACACCGTCAGCATGCGCGCGCCCAGTGGGCATCCGGTGCGCGACTACGACGGCAAGGCCCAGCGCGGCATGTGGTTGTTCCTCGGGACGTATCGCGGATACGACCATTTCGACGTCCTGAACTGGCCGAACCCCGGGCCGTCGGCGGATCCGATCTATGACCGGATCTGCGACATCATTTTCGGGTTGGAGTGAGTGATTGATGCTGGGGGCATCAATCACATCGCCGTCCGCAACGTCCGCGCGAGGTCCGACAGACGGTACGGCTTGTTGACGAACGCGAACTCGCTCAGGTCCACGCCATGGCGCTGCCGGAGGGCCGGCAGCGGATAGCCGGATGCCAGCATGATCTTGGTGGTCGGGTAATGCTGGCGCGTATAAGTGGCCAGCTCGATGCCGTTCATCCCGTTCGGCATCACGACGTCGGTGAACAGGATGTCGACGTCGCTCTGCTCCATCACGTCGATCGCCTCCTGCCCGCTGGCCGCCGTCATGACTTCGTAGCCCATGCTGGTGAACAATGAAGCGGCGACGTCCATCAGGTCCGGCTCGTCCTCGACGATCAGCACGCGTTCCGTATGCTCGGCGCTCTGCTCCTCGACAGAGTTGACGGCCGCCGGCAGGTAGATGCACACGGTCGTGCCCTCGCCGGACTTACTGTCGATGACGACCTCCCCGCCCGACTGCTTGATGAAGCCATAGACCTGCGACAGGCCCAGGCCCGTGCCCTTGCCGACTTCCTTGGTCGTGAAGAATGGCTCGAACGCGCGCGCCACCACGTCGGGCGGCATGCCGGTGCCCGTGTCGCTCACCGTCACACGCACATATTCGCCGGGCGGCAGGCCGGGCGGCTGCTGGCCGTCCGCCGTGACGTTGCCCGTCGCGATACGCAGGCGCCCGCCTTCGGGCATGGCATCGCGCGCGTTGACGACGAGGTTCAGCAGCGCCGACTCGAGGCGGGCGCTGTCGATGACGGCGCTGTGGGCCTTGCGGTCGAGGTCGATCACGAATTCGATTGCCGGATTGCCGGCGCGGCGCAGCACGGTCTCGAAGCCGCGGATGATGCCATTCAGGTTGCGCGTCTCCGCCTGCAGCGGCTGCTGGCGCGCGAACGCGAGCAGTTGCTGGGTCAGGCGCGCGCCGCGGTCGATGGCGCGGCGCATGCTCTCCAGCGTGCGCGCATCGCCCTCGCCCCGCTGCAGGCCCAGCACTTCGATGCCGCTGGACAGCACGGACAGCAAATTGTTGAAGTCGTGCGCGACGCCGCCCGTGAGCTGGCCGATCGACTCCATCTTCTGCGCCTGGTACAGCGCGATATTGGCCTTTTCCAGCGCCTCGTCGGCCTTCTTCTTTTCCGTCAGGTCGCGCGTGAGCTTGGCGAAGCCGAGCAAGGTGCCGTCATCGTCGTGGATGGCGTCGATGACGACATGGGCCCAGAAGCGCGAGCCATCCTTGCGCACGCGCCAGCCTTCGGCCTCGAAGCGGCCCGTCGCGCCGGCCGTCTCCAGCGCCCGCTTCGGCACGCCCGCGGCCTGCTCTTCCGGCGTATAGAAGCGCGAAAAATGGCTGCCGGTGATCTCGTCCTGGGCGTAGCCATGGATGCGCTCGGCGCCCGGGTTCCAGTTGGTCACGGTCCCTTCCGGCGACAGCATGAACAGCGCATAGTCCGTCACGCCGTTGACCAGCAGGCGGAAGCGCCGCTCGCTGTCGCGCAGGGCGTCCTCGGCGCGCTTGCGCTCGGTGACGTCGCGGGTGACCTTCGCGAAGCCGAGCAGCACGCCCTCTTCGTTGTAGATCGGATCGATCACGACGTGGGCCCAGAAGCGCGACCCATCCTTGCGCACGCGCCACCCCTCGGCCTCGTACTTCCCCTCCTTCAGCGCGATCGCCAGCGCCCGCGCGGGCTTGCCCGCCTCGCGGTCCTCGGGCGTGTAGAAGCGCGAGAAATGCTCGCCCAGGATTTCTTGCGCAACATAGCCCTTGAAACGGTTAGCACCAGCATTCCAGCTGCTGACGTAGCCATTCGGGTCGAGCATGTAGATGGCGTAGTCGCTGATGCCGGAGATCAGGTACTGGAAGCGTCGCTCATCCGCCCACGGTTGCTTTAAGGTCAGGTCGTTCATGTACTGCGGCTATTGGGTCCGAAAAGGTGTCGAAATCGGCCCATCATACACCGCAGAAAAAATGCTCGCGCGCGTTGCAAGTAACGAATTTCACATTCTCATTTTGCTCATCAAGATCGTCAAAAAATCTGCATTCCGGATGAATGTTCACGAAAAATCACCGGATTTGATTGGTTGAGCAAGCCGTCATTACGTTGTAAAAATGAAACGATTGCGGAACCAATCTGCCGTGTCAGTGTCCGCCGGAAAGAACGCTTCCAGCCGCAGCTCGTGCACGGTGACGTCGTGCGGCGTGCCGAGCGTCGTGATCGTCGTGAACAGGTTCAGCACGGCGCCCTCGTGCGCGATCGTCAGGGGCAGGAACGGCAGCGCGCGCCGGTCGAGGTTCGGCAGATGTCCTTCCGCGGCCTGCCCCAGCCCTGCCATGCCGGGCAGCGCGGACAGCTCGGCCAGCAACGCCGTTGCCTCGCTGCCCGGGCCGTCGGCCATGGCTTCGCGCTGGATCCACAACAGGCTGTCGGCGCACACGGCCCGCCAGTTGACGAGGCGCGGCCGCAAGCCATCCGGATCGAGCATCAGGCGCAGCACGTTGATCGAGCCGTCGCGCGGGATCGTCGCCTCCGCCGGCAGGCCCAGCAGCCATTTCATGAAGCCGGCGGCGGGCTCGTTGAACATCACGAGATTCCACAGCCGGTCCACGACCAGGGCGGGAAACGGTGCCTGCTGGCGCAGCATGAAGTCGAGCGCCTGCATGACGGCGGACAGTTCCGGGTCGGACAGGTTGCGCTCCTGGTAGGCCGGGGCGAAGCCGGCCGCCAGCAGCATCGCGTTGCGCTGGCGCAGCGGTACGTCGAGCACGATGCCCAACTTGAGGACGAGGTCGCGGCTCGGCTGCGACCGTCCGCTTTCCAGGAAGCTCAGGTGGCGCTGCGACACGCTCGAGTCGACGGCCAGGCGCAGCTGGCTGTAGCCGCGCCGCGTGCGCCAGTAGCGCAGCGCCGAACCGAAGTCGCTGAAGTAGCCATCCTGGCGCGCCTGCGCCGCGTCCGCGTGGCCATCCTGCATGGCGCCTCCGTAATGATATAAAAGCGTCAATTTAATCCCCGCCGCGCACGAACTCAAGCAACTCGCCGTTGACCTGTTCCACGTGCGTGAGGAACATGCCGTGCGCCGCATCTTCATGGACCACGAGGCGGCAGTCCGGCACGAGGGCGGCCGTGCGCCTTGCCGTCAGGTCCAGCGGTGCCGAGACGTCACGCGCGCCGGCGATCAGCAGCACCGGCACGTCGATGGCGGCCAGCTCCGTGCCGAGGTCCGATTCCTGCACGGCGACGTGGCAATCGTGCAGCGCCTGCAGGGAACACTGCAGGGCCATCTGCGCGAGCCAGTCGCGCATGCGCGGGCCGGCGCCGGGGACGAACGGTTCGACGTTATCGTCGATCCAGCGCGGGAAGTCGTGCAGCAGCTGCATGCTGCGGAACTGTTCCAGCAGCACGGGGTCGACGCCCTGCGGATTCGATGCGCCCAGGGTGATGCCCGGCGTCATCGGCCCGAGCATGGCCACCTGGCGCACGCGCGCGCTGCCATGGCGGGTGAGATAGCGCACGATCTCGTTGCAGCCCATCGAGTGGCCGACCAGCACGACGTCGCGCAGGTCGAGGGCTTCGATGACGGCCGCGATGTCGTCGGCCAGCGTATCGAGGTCGTAGCCGCCGCCCGGGTCGGACGAGCGGCCGTGGCCGCGCCGGTCGAAGGCGATGCAGCGCAGGCCCAGGCGGGCCAGCGCCATCATCTGGTAGCCCCAGGAATCGGACGCCATCGACCAGCCGGACACAAACAGTACGGGGCAGCCGTGGCCCCAGTCGCGGTAGTACAGGTCGACGTCGCCGGCGGCGATCGTGTTCGGGCGGCTCGTATAGGCGCGGGCCGGGCGGGCGTGGCGGGCGGTTTCCATGCTGGTCTCCTCAGGTGATTGACAGGTGATTGACGATGGAGCCAGTGTGCCCGCCGGGGCGCGGCGCGGCGATTACCTGCCAGGTAATGGCCGGCCGGGGCTGTTCAGTTCGGCCTGGCTGGTGCGCTTGATCGTTACGAGCCGTGTTTGCAAGCCGCAGCCGGGGGGTTACGCGTAGGACCTTGGGCCAATATCGCGTACCTGTCGATTTATCTACACTATTTTTACTCTTCCACTGTGTGCCTGAGGCGAGAGGGGAACCCAATGACGAAATTTGCCACACTGTGCGTATCGGGTGCAGCACTGCTGATCGTGGGTTGCGTGTCGCAGCAGAAGTATGAGGCGTCACAACAAAGGAATGCTGAACTCGAGGCGCAGTACCAGCAACTCAACGAGACCATGGGCTCCGAAATTGCCGCCCGCGAGTTGCATCTCTCGCGGATGCAAGACGCGATCAAGGTTTCACTCAACGATGACTTGCTGTTCCCCTCAGGCGGTTCGGAAATGTCGGCTGACGCCAAGGCGAGCGTTGCCAAGGTAGCCGCGATTCTGGCGCCTCACCAGAAAAACAAAATCAACGTGAATGGCTACACGGATAGCACGCCGATCGGTCCGGAACTGGAGAAACAGGGCATCACGACGAATCTCATCCTGTCTCAGAAACGGGCTGACACCGTAATGCAGTTCATGATCTCGCAAGGCGTCAAATCGAATCTTGTCTCGGCTCACGGCTTCGGCGAAGCCGATCCGGTAGGGTCCAACGATACGCCGGAGGGTCGAGCGCAGAATCGCCGCGTGGAACTCACCATAGCAAGCCCCGGCAACTAACGGGTGTAGACGGCATCAAACCGCGCCTCGGCCGGGCATGCCCGGGCGCCCGCGACATCCAGCTTGCGGTCGAAGCGTGGATACGTTCGCCGCCCCAGCGCTCCGGCAAGCCTCCCTGACCTTCCTGGCTGCATCGAATCCGCTATCACTCCTTGTGGCAACGCGCGGTTCGATTGCGCGTCAATGAAGCCGCTGTCGAGTGAACGTCTCGTTGCCACAAGAACAATGACAATGAATTATCGTTGCAATCTTGCCGCAGTCACCAGCCCGCGACGGGGGCCGCCAAATAATTGACGTTTGGCTTTTCATTGTAAAATGCCGACCTGGTAACCCGACGATTCAAATGCCGTTCCTCACCGCTGTCCACCCATGAACCAGGCCGTCACCGCTCCCGTCCTCGACCTGTCGACTTGCGACAAGGAACCGATCCGCACGCCCGGCAGCATCCAGCCGCATGGTTTCCTGCTGACGCTGGCCGCCGACCTGGCCGTGCTGCAGGCCAGCGCCAACCTCGGCGACTGGACCGGCGTGGCGGCGCTCGACGCCATCGGCCGGCCGCTGGCGTTCGTGCTCGGCGACGCGGCCGCGCACAAGCTGGCATCCGAGCTGGCACCCGAACTGGGGCCGCGTCCGTTCTACGTGGGCACGGTCACGACGCCCAACGGCCGCCACTTCGACGTGCTGGCCCATCGCTGGGACGGCGTCACCATCGTCGAATTCGAATCCGTCGACCGTGCGGAACCGGCCGATTTCCGCCATCTGTATCCACTCATCGGCGACTTTTTGCTGAAAGTGAACGACGCCAGCGGCATCGAAGCGCTGGCCGCGCTGGCGTGCCAGCACATCCGCTCGGTGACGGGCTTCGGCCGCGTGCTCGTCTACCGGTTCGACGCCGACGGCCACGGCCACGTGATGGCGGAAGCGCGCGACGAGCGCTACCACGCGTACCTCGGGCAGCACTTCCCCGCGTCCGACATCCCGGCGCAGGCCCGCGCGCTGTACAAGCTGTCGCGCATCCGTCTGATCCAGGACGCCAATTACACGCCCGCCCCGCTCGTGCCGGCGCTGAACCCCGTCACGGGCCAGCCCAACGACCTGTCGTTCGCGGCGCTGCGCAGCGTCTCGCCCGTGCACCTGCAGTACATGCGCAACATGAACACGCTGGCGTCGATGTCCGTGTCGCTGATGGTCAAGGGCAGGCTGTGGGGCCTGATCTCGTGCCATAACGAGGGACCGACGCCGGTCGCGTTCGAGAAGCGCACCGCGTGCGAGCAGCTGGGCCAGATCCTCGCCCTGTGCATCGAGTCGCGCGAGGACGCGGCCGACCTGCAGTTCCGCCTCGAGGTCCGGCGCACGATGGTGGCGATGCTGGCCGGCCTCACGCAGGGCAGCGACTTCATCGAGAACCTGTCGCACGTCTTCCCCGACCTGCTGCGCTTCGCGCGCGCGTCGGGCGTGGCGATCATGATCGACGACCGCATCCTGACCTATGGCGACACGCCGGACCAGGACGACATCCAGGCGCTCGTCGACTGGCTCACCCTGCACGACCATGGCGACGTGTTCCACACCGACAAGCTGTCCGCGCTGTATCCGCCGGCGGAGCGCATGACCCGCAACGCCAGCGGCCTGCTGGCGATGCCGATCTCGCGCATCCACAAGCACTACCTGCTGTGGTTCCGCGCCGAATACGTGCACACGATCGAATGGGCCGGCAATCCGCATGCCAAGAGTGGCGCTGTAACCGATGCGCCCACGCAGCTGTCGCCGCGCACGAGCTTCGCCGCCTGGCGCGAGACGATCCACGGCACCAGCCAGCCATGGCACGAAGGCGAGATCGAAATGGCGCTGGAATTCCGCACCGCCCTGCTCGGCATCGCGCTCGAACGCGCCGAGCAGATGGCCGAACTGGCCGAGGAACTGGGCCGCGCCAACAAGGAACTGGAAGCGTTTTCGTATTCCGTGTCGCACGACCTGCGCGCGCCGCTGCGCCACATCGTCGGGTTCGCCGACCTGCTGCTCGAATCGGCCGGCAGCGAGGACGCCCAGCAGCGTCAGCGTTTCCTCAAGAACATCAAGGAAGCGGCGCGCCTGGCCGGCAAGCTGGTCGACGACCTGTTGTCGTTCTCGCAGATGGGCCGCGCCTCGCTGCATCCGACGACGGTGGACATGGGCGACCTGGTGACGGCCTGCATCGACAAGCTGGCGCTGGAAGTCCGCGGTCGCGACATCGAGTGGGACATCGGCCCGCTGCCCACCATCTGGGCCGACCCGACCTTCCTGCACCTGGCGATGTTCAACCTGCTGTCGAATGCCGTCAAGTTCACGGGCCAGCGCGACCGGGCCGTGATCCGCGTATCCTGTGAAGACCTCCCGCACGAATGGGTGTTCCACGTGGCCGACAACGGCGCCGGCTTCAACATGGAGTACGTCCACAAGCTGTTCGGCGTGTTCCAGCGCCTGCACCGGATGGAAGATTTCCAGGGCACGGGCATCGGCCTGGCGAACGTGCGCCGCATCGTCGAGCGCCACGACGGCCGTGTCTGGGCCGAATCCGTGCAGGGCGAGGGCGCGACCTTCTCGTACGCACTCCCGAAACAGACCCA
>Ga0207705_10001886_pt1 | contig 16437 bp, 12 predicted proteins | sample KBSC13metaG_FD_184314 | JGI IMG/M metagenome (GOLD analysis project Ga0207705, IMG submission 184314) | Corn rhizosphere microbial communities from Kellogg Biological Station, Michigan, USA - KBS C1-3 metaG (SPAdes) (version 2) | ecosystem: Host-associated > Plants > Roots > Rhizosphere > Soil ...
GAAAAGGCCCGGATGGAGTCGGTTCAGTGCTATATCGGGGTGCGTGGCTCCCACAATATCGCTGAGATGAGCGATGTATCACCGGATAAGATGGCGATCTACGAGAAGCACTGGTGGCACGAAGTGCATTCCGGGGTGCGCGTTCCCTCTACCAAATGGGTGGTCTTGCGCTGGCCGTCCGGAAGTATGGCGCAGGCGGCCGGCCTCAGCACTGAGGGATTTGAAGACTTCTATTTTCAGGTCTGTGCAGGCGTAGACTACGCGCAGATGGCGGAGGCGATGAAACCCCTCCACGCCCTGATGGACAGAACGGACCGTGTCCACATCACCGGGCCGGGAACCGATCTGACCTTCAGCAAAAGAGGAATCGCCACCATCCCCTGCGCGGGAGAGGCCAACATCCCGGACGGCGAGATCTTCACCTGCCCTATTCGGGACTCCGTCAACGGCGTGATCCAGTTCAACTGTGAGACGCTCTATCGCGGCACGATCTTCAACAACATTCGCCTGGTGTTCGCCGAAGGCAGGATCGTCGAGGCCACGGCGGGCGGAGATACGGAGCGACTGAACGCGATCCTGGATGCCGATGAGGGCGCACGCTATATCGGAGAGTGGTCTCTCGCGTTCAACCCCTTCATCCTCAAACCGATGAAAGACATCCTGTTCGATGAGAAGATCGCCGGAAGCTTCCACCTCACCCCGGGACAGGCTTACGAAGAGGCCGACAACGGCAACCGCTCCCAGGTTCACTGGGATATGGTCTGTATCCAACGCCCGGAGTACGGCGGCGGCGAAATCTATTTCGACGACGTCCTGGTCCGCAAAGACGGTCTGTTCGTTCTCCCCGAACTTCAGGCCCTCAATCCCAACGCACTCGGTGCATGAGGCGTGATACCGGCGCTCAAGCCTCTCAGCAAAGCCTCATGGAGCAGAATAGGTCGGCTGGCGCGCGAGAAAGAAGGAATTTCGCTTCGACTGTGGAACTAAGGCAAAGAGTGAATATGCTTGCAAGCCGCCGGCTTCCGGATAGGGGTAGACGGGATAGAGAGTGGAAACGCACTCTCTAGGAGGAGTGGCGATGAATCTGCGTGATGAACTGCTGAAAAAGGCCGAAGAGATGGCCGCCGAAAAATTGGGTATGGACCCGAAAATGGTGGAAGAACAGGTCAACGCGTTCCTGAACAAGGGCGGTGCCACCGGCAACGAGGAGGCGGAAGCGAAGGATAGTTCCGACGAAACAGACGCTTCGGACGCCGAGGAGGAGACGCCGACACGGCGCAGCGCCGACTCTGAAGACGACCCCACAGACGATGGCCCCGACAGTACACAGGCTTCTGAGGACGCAGAGAGTTCCGATGAGAACGATCCGGACTCGACGCTAGAGGATTCGGAGCAGAACTCCGATGACGACGAGCAGAAATAGCGCGCCTCTCGTCTTGATGTTAGTCCGCGCGCAGTTCCTTTTCCAACGCAGGCGCACCCGGACGGTGTTGCCGCAATCCGTTTTCCAGGAGACAATACTGATGAAGAAGCTTGGTTTTCTGTTCGCACTGGTCCTGACCTTTGCGCTGACCGGTCATGCCTTTGCCCAGAAAGACGGCGGCAAGATGGCAGGCGGCAAGATGGCGGGTGGCAAAATGGCCCCCGGCAAGATGGCGCCCGCCGCGACCCAGAGTTTCACCGGACCTGTCAAAGGCGATCCCAGCGGCAGGACCTTCACGCTGGGTCTCAAGAAAGGGCCGATGAGCGTGGATGCGACCAAAGCGACCATCCGCGTCAATGGCAAGTTCGCGAAGATGGACGCGATCAAAGGCGGTACGATGGTAACCGTCGTCGGTAAGATGGTCGGAACGACTTTGATGGCCACGACCGTCACCGCGAAGACCGCGACTGCCGGTGGTAAGATGGCTCCGACCGGCGGTAAAATGGCCCCGACCGGCGGCAAAATGGGCGGCGTCAAACCCAAGATGTAGGCTTGCCCTCTGTCTGTACCTGTCATTTTCAGTGCAGAGTGGGCCATCCCCTACCAGAAACACTCCCGAGTCTCTTTTGGAAGCTCGGGAGTGTCATTTTGTGTTGGCGAGTATGGACACCTGGGGACGACACAACGGCTCATCGCGGCGCCGAAACGAGGTTTGTGCCTGGAAACGACTACGGCATCTTACGCCAATCGGCGAGCTGCGCTTTCGCCTTGAGGACCGAATCGGCAAACGCCGGTTGCCGGGGCGCGACCTGCAGGAACGAGTCCAGGCTCGTAATCGCTTCGATGCGTTTGCCCTGGCGCTCCAGCGCTTGTGCAAGGTTATAGTAGGCAGGAGCCAGTTTTGGGTCTCTCTTAAGAGCGAGATTGTAGAACTTGATGGCTTCGTCCACCTGGTTGTTCGCCATGAGAGTGTTGGCGAGATTGTAGTAGGTCGGTGTCTGATCGGGATTGAGCTGAAGCGCCTTGCGAAGTTCGACGATGGATTCCGGATACCGATGTGCGGCCTGAAGCGCATTGCCCAGGTTGTTATGCACGATGGCGTTGGAAGGATTGAGCGTCGCCGCGAGCTTATACTCCTTAATCGCATTCTCCCTATCGCCGCGCTGTATCAACTGATTGCCCAGGTCGTTATGATTGCCTTCATCGCCGGGATGCAGATTTACCAGGCGGCGCAGATTGCCGAGTTCACCGCCGTTGGCATCGCTCTGCGCGAGCGAAACCTGGTAGCGCGTCATGAGCAGGTTGGCGTAGGGGCTGGCTTCCAGCGCGCTGGAGTAGCGTTTGACCGAAGTTTCGTAATCATGTGCATCGAACGCCAGATTACCCTGATGGGCATAGGACGCGGATTTCATACTCGGCAGTCCAATAAAGAGACTGCCGACGATCACTATCGCATGTGCGACGATCAACAGATAGCGTGGCAGCAGGCTGTTGGGCCGGAAAGAACCCGTATGCAGCACATCGGCCGGATCTTCCTCCTCCTCCAGGTCCGCGCGCATCGCCTGGCTCAGTTCCGCCGTGATCTGAGCCTGACGCTCTTGCGCTGTCTGCCGAATAAGGATCACCATAGAGAACAGACTGACCGCGCCGACGAAAAAACAGTAGATCGCGGTGCGCCAGCCGATTTCGTGGAGCATAAAATTCATGGGAGCCTCCTCGCTGGGGCCAACTCCTTTTGACCTTGTATAGATAGCATTATACCGTGATTGTCGCTACCCCAGTGTCTCCGAAACGGCAGATTCGATGGGAGGCGCGAGCGGAATAAGGCGCACCCTGCGTATCCGGCGTCCACTCATCTCCGCTACCTCCACTTCCCAGTGGCCCAATCGAACCCTATACCCCAGACGTGGATGGCCGGTATGCGTCGAGAGGACATAGCCGCCGATCGTCTCGACCCCCTCCACCTCTTCCCCGACCCCGTATTCGCGCACCAGACGGGCCAGGGTGATCTTGCTGTCCACCAGATAGCTTCCGTCCACCTGAATGTCCACCTCCGAAGGCGCGGGGACAAACTCCTGTTGGATCTCACCGACCAACTCCTCCAGCACATCCTCCAGCGTCACGACCCCTGCCGTCACGCCATACTCGTCCTGCACGATCGCCATCTCCATACGGCGCAGCCGGAAATCCTCCAACATGGTATCGAGCGCTTTCGTCTCCGGCACATAGAGCACCGGCTGGCAGATCGTCTCCAGCGCCACGCTTGTCTCCGCCTGCGTTCGTCCCGGTTCCAGGGCCAGGGGCAGCAGGTCACGTACATGGATCCGCCCGATCACACTCTCCAGATCTGCCCGGCAGACCGGATAGCGGGCGAAACGGGTCTTATGGACGATCTCCAAATTCTGGGCCAGAGGCCAATCGATGCACAGGAAGGCGACTTCCGGGCGCGGCGTCATCACATCGCGCACCTTGCCATGCCCGAAGTGAAAGGCGCGATCCGCGATCTCACTGGCGCTCTCCGCGATCTCGCCGCCCTCTTCCGACTGCGTCAGCGCGATCCGAAGTTCCGCCTCGGAGAGCGTGGTCTCCCCTTCACTGGCCGGGCGAATTCCCAGGTGACCTAACAGAAAACGGGCGGTCGTATTCAAAAACCAGATGAGGGGGTAGAAGGCCCGATGAAAAAGATCCAGGGGCAACGCCACAAAGATGGCGAGGCGCTCGGCATCCTGAATCGCCAGCCATTTGGGAGCGACCTCTCCGAAGACGATGTGAAAATAGGTGATGAGGGTAAACGCCACGACGATCCCGAGCGCATGCGCGACCGCTTTGGAAAGAAAGCCGCCCAGGTGCTCGAACAGCGGGAGCAACAGCGCCGAGATCGCCGGTTCGCCGACCCAACCCAACGCCAGGCTCGCCAGCGTCACTCCCATCTGTGTCGCGGAAAGATAAGAATCGAGGTTGCGATGAATACGCTGGACGATACGCGCCGGATGGGAACCTTCTCGCGCCATCTCTTCGATGCGCGTTCCCCGGACCTTGATGATCGCGAACTCTGCCCCAACGAAGAAGCCGTTGAGGCCGACCAGCAGCAATGCGATGAGGATTCCCGTAATGGACATAGAGCGGAAGCCCTCTCCTTTCATCTTATCAACGGGGCGATGCTCCTATATACGCCACCGACAGGCAAATGTCTTGCTTAACTCAGGAAAGCAGGAAGAAATACTAAAGAGGAGGCGGGCGCTTTCGTGTCGAAACTGTCAATAGTTTAATGATCGCTTTTCATGATGTGTGTGCAAAGGAGCCATTTCCATGACCATGACCGCAGGCGAACTCGTCGCCGACCGCTATCGCCAGATCCATCTCGATTTCCATACCAGCCCGCATATCCCCGATGTCGGGGTGGAGTTCGACGCGGACACTTTTGGGGAGACGCTCACAGCAGCCGGGGTCAACTGGGTGACGGTGTTCGGCAAATGCCATCACGGCATGAGCTACTACCCGACGAAGGCGGGCGTGATGCATCCGGGCCTGAAGTTCGACCTGATGGGCGCGCAGATCGAGGCGTGTAAGCAGCGCGGGATTGCGGCTCCGGTCTATATATCGGCGCGGGTGGATCAGCATATGGGCATGACGCGGCCCGATCTGGTCGTGCGCCTGGAGGACGGCAAACTGTGGGGGCCGAACGTGTCTCAGGCCAGTTGGTATCAGATCTGCCTCAATAATAAGGAGTATATCGACTACCTGGCGGCGCAGACCGAGGAGGTGCTGAAGGGCTACGATGCGGACGGAATCTTTTATGATATGTGCTACTATCCGCCCGATCCCGGCTGCTTCTGCGAGAAGTGCCTCACAAGACTGGGCGACAAGCGCAACGATGTGGCTGCGCATCGACGGCAGACGTTTCAGATCCTGCGGGAGTACACGACGCGCCTCACGAAACTGTGTAAGGATCTGCGGCCCAACGCGACCACCTTCTTCAACAGCCGCGTCACGCCCAACGTGCATCGCGAACTCGATACGCTGACGCAGTTGGAGATCGAATCCCTGACGACGGGCGGGTGGGGCTATCTCTACTTCCCGACCTACTCTCGCGTGGTCCGCACCTATCCGCGCCCGATCCAGGGCATGACAGCGCGCTTCCACAAGTCCTGGGCCGACTTCGGCGGCCTGAAGACCGTCCCGCAGCTCGACTACGAGGCGGCGACGATCCTGGCGGCAGGCGGCGTGGTGAATATCGGGGACCAACTCCATCCGCGCGGCACCCTGGACAGGGGCGCGTATCAGGTGATCGGGGAGACCTACGCGAAGGTGGCGGCGGTCGAGCCGTGGTGCCGAGGCGCGGAGCCGCTGGCCGAGATCGCCGTCCTGCTCCTGCCGGAGAACAGAGAGGCGCTGGGCGGCGAGCAGGACAGCCGCGGACTGGTGAAGATCGACGCCAGTATCGAGGGAACCGCCGCCTGTCTGATGGCGCTCAAGCATCAGTGGAACGGCGAGACACCCGACCGCGACAACCTGGGCAACTACAAGGTCGTCATCATTCCCGATAAGGGCTATCTCGACGACGCGATGAAAGCCCAACTCCACACCTTCCGCAAAAACGGCGGCGCGATCCTCTTCTCCCACGAAGCGACGCTGGAAGGCGATAAGTTCGGCCTGCCGAACTCCCCGGTGCACTACAAAAAACCCTGCCCCTACACGCCCTCCTACATGAAACTGGGACCGGAACTGGGCGCGGGCCTGCCGGACACCGAGTTCGTCAACTACCGCGCAGGCTCCTATGTCGAGGCGGCGCACGGGATGCAGGTGCTGGGCGAAGTGTGGCAGCCCTACTTCAACCGCGCTCCGGAGCACTTCTCCTCCCACGCGCAGACCCCCGTCGATAAGCCGACCGGCTTCCCCATCGCCGTCGTCTCTCCCGATAACAAGGCTGCCTACGTCTACGCCGCCATCTTCCGCGGCTATCGCGAAGACGCCTTCTACATCTACAAAGAGATCGCCGCTCGCCTGCTGGCGAAACTGCTGCCGGAGCCGCTGGTCAAAATGATCGACAACGTCCCGCCCGGCATGGAGATCGCCCTCCTGCGCCAGAAGGCCGAGAACCGCCTGGTCGCGCACTTCGTCCACTTCACGCCCACACGCCGCACCGCCACCAACGAGTTCATCGAAGACGCTACGCCTGTCAATGATGTCAGCGTCGCCATTCGCACCGATGCCACGCCCGCTGCGGTCTACCTCGCCCCCTCCCGCGAGCCGCTGCCATCCCGCATGGAAGGCAACTACTGCCACATCACCGTCCCGGCGGTCCTCACCAGCCAACTCGTCGTCTTCGAAGGCGTCTGATTCATACGGGATCTGGTGACCGCGCCAGGGCATTGCCAGATCCTCCACATCGAATTCGCCAATATCCACCTGCCCGGTGGCCTGCAGTGGTATGCCTGTCCGTAAGCGGTTAAAGCGGGAAAGAGTTGCGCCTGTTACGGGCGCAACTCTACGCAACATGCTTACTTGAACGTCAGCGCTTTTTCAAGGATCGTCTCATACTCCTTGAACTGATGTTCCGCGTCACTCGGGTCTACAAATACCAACATGAACACCATGTAGTTGGAATGAAGTCCTACCAGGAGTTTCACCTTGACATTAGGGATGTTTGTTGTCGCTGTTGCCTCATAGGTAAGCATGCCCTTAAAAGTTCGGAACTGCTCCTTCTCGATCTTGCCGTTGATATTCATGAGGCCGCCCCGGGCGCTGTTCGACAGAAAGGTTTTATTGACCGCTTCCGGTACCTTCTCTCCCACCATCTGCTCTGCCCGGGATCCGTAGAGGATGATTGGATCCAGGACGGCGACGAGCATCCCGCGGGTATCCACCCCGGCTCTGTTTTGGAGCATCATCATGTCCATCCCATCGCTCTTCTGCACAACGCTCTTCCAGACCTGGGGATCTGGATTCGTAATGGTGATCCCGTAGGTATCGTAGTGGATATTGTCTTCGATAACGACCGGTTTCGGAATGCGGCCGGCCAGAGTGAGACGTATCGTGTCGATATCTGCCCCCGCGGCTCCATACTCGCCGCAGAGGACCAGTTCCCGGATCGCCTGCAACTGTTGCTTGACATCCGTCGGCGCGGTGACTTTGGCGTGAATCGCCGCGATGCGCTCTTGCTGGGGCGGCTTGTAGTGAAAGTCGATGCTCTTCATCATGGTGAGGAGTTTGGCCTTCATCTCCGCCTTTTCGGAGGGAGCGCACGCCAATACGAAGGTGTAAACCTGATCGCCATGGGAGAAGAGCCGCATCTCGATGGGGTTGCCTGTCTGTCCGGAGAGTTCGAGAGAGAGGATTCTGAGTTCCCCCACGGTTGCAAACGAACTGTATCTTGGCACGCCAAAGAGGCGGCCCATGATCTGACCATAGATGTTCAGGAGCTTCTCTGTTTCACCGGGGGTAGGGTTATCCTCCATCTTATTGATGATGGTCTGGTCCGATGAGATGGCCGCGAGAGTGTCGTTCGTTTTCGGATCCATCAGGGCGAGGAAGGGAACGGCGCCTGCGGGAGGAGGCCCGTCCGAATTTTTCGCGAGGTCTGCATCCTTCCGCTTCCAGCCCTTAAAAGGACAGGAGATACGCAGGTGATCCGCTTCTGATTCCAGCACACCATTGGTATAGGTGGCCGCAGGATAGCACGCGCGCACCGCCTCTTTGTACTTTGCAGCAGCTAAGAGCGCTTCCCGAAACTTACCGGAGGCCAGGTTCTCGGTGATCTGCGGTTCAAACTTCGGCGGCAGATCCTGGCCCGGCTTCTGGTCGTCTGCGGCCAGAGCGGGCAGGGACCATGTGAGGCATGTCAGCAGTAGAGGCAGGGTGATACGCAAAAGCAAGCGATGCATACAGGCGCTCCTTATCTCGATGTCCCGCTGGAGGAACTTCTACCAAGTGTAGTGGTGACGAAGGCCGCCGCATCGTCGTGCAGTTTCTTGCGGGACGCCTTCTCTATGTACATCATGTGGCCGGCCGGGTAGTAGGCGAAACCGATGTGCGAACGCGTGGCTGCATCCAGGCCCATGTGGTTGACGGTGAAGTGGGTCGCGTTGAGCGGGCAGGCGAGGTCGTAGTAGCCGCAGCAGTAGAGCACCCGGAAGTTCGGATTGCGCAGCAACAGTCGACTCAGGTCGGAAGAGGTCTCGGAGTAGCTGCCCTGCTGGGTCTTCCAGGGGTTCACGCTGCCGCGCGGGAGGTAGTTCATGTCCGTATTGACGGCCAGATCCCGCTCCAGATAGTCGTTGACGGTCGTGATGAACGGCGGCGTGACCGCCTCGTCGCTGGGATCACCGCCGGAACCCTGACCCTCTTTAGCCTCATTTTTGCCCACCAGGCGGCCGTCGTAGCGACCGATCGTCAGGCCATCATCGCGGAGCAGTTCGCGGAAGAAGGCGAAGGTGCTGACCTTCAGGTTGGAGCCCAGGCAGTACTTCTTGCTGAGGCCGAGATAGGAGGAGAGCTTCGTGGCGATCTGATCCTTCTGGGCGTCGGTCAGGCTGTCGCCGAGCTGCAGGGCAGGGCCGTACACCGTATCGGTCCACTGCTTGGCCTCTTTCACCAGTTCATCGACGGTCCTGTATTTGGTGTGGGAGATCTTGTTGTGGTACCAGGCGCAGGCCGCCATGGAGGGCAGGAAGCCGATGTAGGTAGCGTCGTTGCCGCGCATATTGGAGATGGTCAGGTAGCTGCTGGTCCCGGAGATGCTGATAAAGCCGCTGACGGCGACGCCGGCGTCGAACAGGCTGTTGCACAGCCCGGAGCCGCGGATGCCGCCGTAGCTCTCTCCCGCCACAAAGAGGGGAGAACGCCATCGCTTGTGCTCTTTCAGCCAGCCGCGCACAAAGGAGGTAAAGGCGGCAATGTCCTCGGTCACCCCGTAGAATTTGGTGTTCAGGTCCGGTCTGGCGAGGCGGCTATAGCCGGTCCCTGGCGCGTCTATGCAGACGACGTCCGTAAAATCGAGCCAGGTCGCCTCGTTATCGGCGACCACATAGGGCGGAGCGGGCAGAGAGCCGTCGTCGTTCATCGGGGCGCGTTTGGGGCCGAGTGTGCCCATGTGCAGATAGAGGGTCGCGCTGCCCGGCCCGCCATTGAAGGCGAAGGTGACGGGCCGCGTGTCCGGATCGACGCCGTCCTTCGTATAGGCGACATAGAACATCCGGCACTCGACCTCGCCGGACTCGTTCCGAATAGGGATCTGCGCGGCGGTGGCCGTATAGGCAAGCGGCGCACCATTCAAGGTGACTGTGTGTTTGGTCACCGACGGCTTCAGTTCAATAGAAGCCTCTTTCTGAGCGGTCTCCGCCGGGCTGGTCGTCGGCGTGGCAGGAGGAGTTCTCCTCTGACAGAAACCTTGCGACGACAGGGTAAGCAGCAGTCCTACAACCAACATTCGATGAAGCATCAAGTGAACATTCCCCTTTCTCTCTTCTCTGCATAATACCCCGTTTGCCCACAGATTCCTGCCGCGCTGCTGCTCCATGCCGATCTGCTTCACCCTCTTCCTGAGGTGATATACCTGACAATTTAATACCGAGGGAGTATTTCGACGCATTTTGGGGTCGTCAAGGGGTTAGCACCCCTCGCTACGCGCCTGCGGCGGATCGTGCTCCGCACGAAGTATCACGAATGCCTGAGTAAACTTCGTTGCATCGAACGTGGTTTTGTTCGCTTGATATTAATTTGTCAAACTTCATTAGCCCTGCGCTGGAGGTGCAAAGAAGGAAGCCCTTTGGGCATCCCAACGTCTTCTTCCGCGCGAGGGAGTTCACCGAAGACCCGCTGAAGTGGGCAAAAATGTTTGCCTCCTCGGAAGTAAGATGACTCTGGATCTGGTGTCGTCTCGTCCGGGGGACGATCCGCCGCAGGCGCGTAGCGAGGGGTGCCAACCCCTTGACGACCCCAGGACAGACCTGAACGCTTTGGGACACCTATCTCTTTTGGGGAACGGTCGCTGTCCATAGCAAGTTAGCGGCTTGATTGGGGGTGATGAGTTTGCAACGGCCATCTACAAACACGACGGACGCACGGCTGTCATGGCGATAGTTGAGTTTTTGTGCGTTGCCCTCGTAGATGAGAACCGTCTGGTTAGGTGATTGGACCGTGTTCGTGGCGACATTGACCAAATTGCCGTTAAAGAGAGAGGCACTGGTGCCGGAAGGGTCAAGAGGACAGGTAAAGACTTCAGACCTCTGGACATAAGGGAAGATCAACGTCCTGAAAGTCGCCGTGTTATTTGGAAGAACGCCATCATAGTCTGTGGCATACAGGAGTGTGCCCTGTGCGAGTTGTCTGATGTTCGAGAGGCATCCGGTGGCCTGTGCCGACGCCTTTGCATGGAGAAATATAGGAATGAGAATGACCGCCAAAACAGATACTATCCCGCACGGGACTCCCCCTTCGATGTAATTGCCTCCATAGAGAGATACCGAGAGTGGATACAGAATCACCAGGGCTATGGCGAACTTCAGCGCGAAGAGACCAGGAGCAGTATTCCCGGACGTAATACAGATGCCTGCATAGATCAGGCAGGGAAGCGCAATGAACAGTGAGCATCCACTCCATAGTCTCAGCTTTTCTAAGCGTTCTGCACGGCTATTGTCAGACATGATCTTTTCTCAATTTCCGTGCTTCCTTGGTATCGCATAGACACTGGCTCACCGACCTCCCAGTCCTTTCCTGGCCTTTAGGTCGCTTGCCGGCTCACCATTTCCGCGATCCAGATCGGGGCAAAGGGGGAGGTGCATCCTTTGGAGGTGGGATAGTCGCGAAAGACGCCGAGTTTGTTGCCGATGGCGAGGGCGCGCTCTCGATGGTCGGCGAAGTGGATGCCGATCTCCGCGAGGCAGAAGTTCATGGTCCATTGAACCGCCGTGGGCGCGTCTCCCATCTCGTTCTCGATCCGATCCAGAAGCGCCGAGAGATCCAGACCTTCCGGGTTCTTGACGATGCGCTCGGCAGTGAGGCTCCAGCCTGCGCGGGCGGGCATCACCTGATCGGCATCCATCCACTTCAGGCGGAACTGCTCCTTCTGCGGATGAGCCTTGACGACATACGAGTTCAGCCAGTCGGCCAGGTGGGGGTAGGCCGCTTCAAGCACCATCTTCTCGACCTCATCGGCGGAAAGCTCTTTCGGTCGCATCAGCAGTATGGCGAGAAAACGGGCATCGACGTTCCCGGTCGCCCACAACTCGTTCGCGAGCGCCGGGTTCAACTTGATCTCCTTGGCGAACTGCCGTAGATCTCCCGATTTGACGCCGAACTGGTTGTCTCCGGCGTCGTTTCGGGCGTTCCGCTCACGCACCTCGGCGCTGCCAAGCGATTCGAGGCGAGCCATGATGTCGCTGAGAAGCATTTTGTTTACGATACCTCTTTCATTTATTAGGCAGTGCGGTCGGTTCGCACTTTTCCCGGCAATGAGTCGCCGTCTCTTCTGTGGTGTCACTATGCTATGACGACAGAATGTGGAAAAACTGGTATCGTATCCTGCCGACAACCTACGTTCTTGAGCGCCTGTGATGTGCTACTTGCCCGCCGGCTTTTTATGGATAGGATCGACCGGTTTCGGAGGTTGGACGGTCCAACTGAGCGTAGAAGCCTTGCTCGCATCGACCATCATGCAATGCCCGTCTGCGAACCCCACGACAGCGCGTCCATTATGTCGAAAAGTGAGTTTGCCGCCTGTGCCCTCATAGATCAAGACCGTGTTGCTGGGAAGCAGGACGGTATTGAGGGCCGTACCTGCGAGATTGCTGTTCAAGGTATAACTGAGCGTGTCCTTAGGATCGAGCGGGCACTGAAAGATCTCCGGTTTCTTGTTATAAGGAGAAAGCGCCGTCTTATAGTCGGCATCCTTGGGAGTGACTCCTTTGTTCGCTTTCACATACATGAGGATCGCCGCGGTAACCTGTTTCGCGTTGGCGAGGCAGGCACCCTCCTGCATTCTCGCTTGCACCCCAGGAACGGGCTTCCCCTTCTGTGGAGATGCGGCAGCTTGTGGCGTTCCGGCGATGGTCAGCGCCAGGACGAAATTTTGAATCTCAGCCGCCCTGGAAGCAGAAAGCTCCAGGCTGGTCGCGCGTGTATGTGTCGCCATCAGTCCAAACGCCATTCCGATGGAGAGCAGACGCCCTCCCCATGTTCTTTTCAATTTTTGTGTCTCTCTTTCCCGCATCCATACCGTTGATCTACTCTCATTCTATTGGACGTCTCAGGGCGTTCTACGTTCCCGCCTGGAGAAAGTATAGGATGAGAGACTGCTACTTTCATTTTACCTACGTTTTGCCGGCATCGAACAACGCCCCACCTCATAGTTGAGGTGGGGCATTTCGTGCACAGGACTTTCGGTATCTGGATGACTGGGAACGTAGTGTACCGTTTACGGGCGTGGAGGCAAGTGGAATGCGGAGACGCGGTAACTGCTCTGCCAGGGACCGTAGTCGTTGCTTACGACACCGTTGCTTTCAGAGCCGACGTAGCCTTCGGAGCCGATGCGCATGGTGACTTTGACGATTCCCTTCTGGCCGGGGCGCAGCAGTCCGGCATGAACTGCCACCGTGCCGAGATCGGAGTCGTCGGTGTAGACTTCGCTGCCCCAGATAGAGCCGGTCGCTTTGCCGATGACCACAAAATAGAAGCTCTTGCCGGTCTGGCCCCGCAGCGAGGTCAGCGATCCCGGATCCGGACGTGCGCCGACCAGTTTGATGATGAGTGCGCGAAGCCCCTCCCGAAACTCCAGGGCCTCGTCCAGTCTTTCGGCCTTCTGCGCGCCCTCCAGCATCTTTTGCAGGGTATCCATGCCCTTCCAGAGCCGGGCGGCGCTCGGTCTGCTCTCGCTGCCGGTCAACTCCTCCACCAGCTTCTTCGCCGCTTCCGGCATCGTACCGCTATGGGCGTCTGGGAGGATGGAGACGGGAGCGACGACATAACTGCCCTGCCAGTTCGCATAAGAGCTGCTGGTCACTCCATTGGACTCAGCACCCTCGTAGTGATCTTGACCCGGCAGAATGGTGACCTTGACCACGCCGCGCTGCCCGGCATGGAGCAGGCCGGCATGAACGGCGGCCGCGCCCAGGTCGGAATCGTCGGTATAGAGCTGACTGCCCCACACCGAACCGGTCAGATGGCCGGTGACGCGAAAATTATGAGTCTGGCCCAGTTGATTGCGGAAGCCTGTCAGATTGCCCGGATCCGGCTCGGCGCCCGACTTGCGCGCCAGAAACTCCTCGATATTCTCCCGCACGACATACGCCTCATCGAGTCTGCCGGTGATCGTATAGGCCGCCTGTAGCTTTTGCAGCTTCTCCAGGCAGGTGCGAATGAGGGAGTTATTCGCCTCTTCCGGCTTGCTCTCGTCCAACTGCGTCAGCAGTTTCTGAGCGTCGATGGGGAGAATCTCCACTCCGAGCCGAGGCGGTGGACTCGCCTGTTTGCCAAGATAGTTGAGCGACTCTGCGCCGGACCCGAGGGCAAGACTCGTCGTGTCCAGATCGAATATCGTCTCCTGAGCCTGCACACGGCACAGGCTAAGACTCAGGAGCAGCGGCGCACAGGTCAGGGTGACAATAAAGCGTGATAAGGGGTATTGCATCGTCAATTCCTCCTGAACAGACTCCTTGTACTCTCACGCGATTCGACGGAACTACACGAGCAATGGTTACATAAAAAAGGCCCTCCGCAGAAAACGTCCCACCTCATTTTTTGAGATAGGACGTTTCGTACGAAGCTATCGATGATCCGGGGCGGGCAACGCAACCGGACGCACCGTCGTTCCCTCCTTGAGAGCGGCGGAGGGGCCGACAATCACATGGTCGTCGGCATTCACGCCGGTCAGAACCTCGACTTCGCTGCCGAAATCCCGTCCGACTTTGACCGGGACATAGTGCACCTTGTTCCCGGCGGAAATCACTGCAATCCGCGTCCCTTCGCTGCCCGTGATCAGTACGGAAGCGGGCAGACGCAGGCCCGTGACCTGTGGCAGGTCGAACTTCACCTGCGCATACATGCCGGGGATCAGTTTTCCGTCCCGATTGGGCAGGCTGATCTCGGTGAGCAGGGTGCGCGAAGCGGGATCCATTGCGCCGGAGATTCGCGAGACCGTCCCCGCAAACTCCTTGCCGGGAAACTCCTGTACGAGGACTTTCGCAGGCTGTCCCGGACGCACGGCCAGCACCGAACTCTGCGGCACGTTGACATGGATGCGCAGCGTATCGATGCGCGCCAGACCGAAGAGGCCGCTCTTTGAGGTTGCGCCGGAGGCTTCGCCTGTGCTGCCCGCATTGATCAGCGCGCCGGTATCGACGTTGCGCGAGGTCACCACGCCGGAGAACGGTGCGGTCACCTGCTCGAACGACTTCAGCGCGCCGACGCGCTGCACATTGGCCTGACTGGACTGTGTTCCCGCCTGCGCCGCCGCCACGTTCTGCCTCCCGGCGTTGACGCTCTCACGGGCCGCCCGCACATTCGCCTCCCCGGAGGCCAGGGCGGAGCGCGCCGCCTGAATATCCTGCTCACTCGTTCGCACGTCCGCTTTCGCGCCGGCGATCTGAGAATCGGCGGCATTCACGCTCTGCTGGGCCGCCTCGACCTGCGCCTGTGCGGACAGGATGGCGGACGCATACGACCGCACGCTCGCCTTGCTCACCAGGTAGCCCGCGAGGCGCTCGTCGGCATCCTGCTGCGAGACCGCTCCCTGCCGAGCCAGCCCCTGCCACCGCTCCGAGGTCTTCGCCGCGATGTCCTGATGCGCCTGAGCCTGCTGGAGATCGGCGTTCTTGCCCTCGACGTTCTGCTTCGCCAGCGCCAGTTGGGCGCGCGCATTGGAAGCCGATGCCTCGACCTCCGCCAGTTTCGCCTCCGCACGGATCTTCTCGGAGTGGGCCTTCTCCACATTGGCTTTCAGCCGCGCCGCATCCGCAAGCGCCTGCGCCACCGAAGCTTGCAGGCGCGCCGTCTCCGCCCGCGCTTGGCCCGTCCCGGCTTCCGATTTCAGCGTCTCCGCCTGCGCCTGCCGCAACTGCTGATCGACTTCCGGCGACTCGATCTCGGCCAGCAACTGCCCCGCCCGCACCTTCGTCCCGATGTCCACAAACCGATGCCGCAGGTAGCCGCTGGTACGCGCATAGACCGTCGTCTCCTCCGCCGCCTGAATATTGCCCGGCAGCAGCAGACTGGATCCCTTCACCCGTGTCGGTGCGACGAAGGTCACACTCGGATCGGTCTGAAGCGCCTGCTGCGCCTCTGCCCGCATCTCCGTGCTGTGGTGCAGGCGCGGTAGCGCCCCGCTCATCACGACGCCCGCGAGCGCCAGTCCCAATACGCCCAGACCCAGGGCGGCCCGGCGGCCCGAATGTAAATGGTTCTGATTTCCTGGTTCCATGGTTAAACTTCCTTTCCAAGTGCTATTCGTCTTTATCTGCGCCACATCGGTGCAGTCCGATTACAATGGCTTTCATCCTGCTTCAAGAAGGTTGTTCACAGTCACCAACTGTGCCCGCTTCAGCGGGCCTTCGGCGAAGCCCCTAGCGGAGGGCTTTAGCCCGGCGCATGGCCGTCGCTGCCTGACATCGGCCCCTCGGAATGCGTGGGGTCGTACTGAATCGTGATCTCTTGCGGCGCGCGGCGGCGCAGCAGGCTATAAATCACCGGTACAAAGAGCAGGGTGGCGAAGGTCGCCATCGAGAGGCCGCCGATGACGGCGCGGCCCAGCGGCGCGTTCTGCTCGCCGCCCTCCCCGAGGCCGAGCGCCATCGGAAGCATCCCGACGATCATCGCCAGCGCGGTCATCAAAACCGGGCGCAGACGTGTGCGGCCCGCTTCCAGCGCCGCGGTCAGAGCGTCCTTTCCCTCTTTGCGCAGATCGTTGGCGAACGTGACGACCAGGATGCTGTTGGCGGTCGCCACGCCCAGACTCATGATCGCTCCCATGAGCGAAGGAACGCTGAAAGTCGTTTGCGTCGCGAACAGAATCCACACGATTC
>Ga0207705_10001888_pt1 | contig 16431 bp, 14 predicted proteins | sample KBSC13metaG_FD_184314 | JGI IMG/M metagenome (GOLD analysis project Ga0207705, IMG submission 184314) | Corn rhizosphere microbial communities from Kellogg Biological Station, Michigan, USA - KBS C1-3 metaG (SPAdes) (version 2) | ecosystem: Host-associated > Plants > Roots > Rhizosphere > Soil ...
CCCGGCAGTGTCTCTTTACCGTTGGCTCCTCGGCTAGCGCCGCATCGTGCTCCGGGCGGAAAAGACCGAGAACATTTTGCGCCCGACGAAGCCCGCTGGGCGCTGCGCCGGCATTCCTAATCCGGCGACTTGCCCGAAAAATTCCCGCCATGGTGCGGTTTAGAGAACGGCATTGCGCGGGCAAGCGATTAAGTCGAAGGCGAAGAGATGCGGTTCGTCGGCATATTCCTTGTCCTTGCGTCTCTGCCAGCATTCCTTTGGCTGTTGCGATCGCGGCAGGCGCAGCGGTGGATCATCCTCGCTCTTGGCGCGCTGCCCATCTTGCAAGAGCCACTTAACTTGAACGCCGCTTTAGTGAGTTGGGCTGCATGGCCAGGACATACCAAGGGTCTCATTTTAACTCCCCTCGATGGACTTGCTCTGGCCATTTGCGTCCATTTCAGACGAGGCAAGAAAGCTCCCGTACTCCTTTGGCCATTCACGATGTATCTTATTTGTCTGGTCCCCGGTCTATTTGCGGGCAGCCTCTTTCAACCAGCATTCTTCTTCTTCTTCCAAACGCTTCGCGTAGCTCTGTTGTTCTTGGCCTGCTATCTCGTCGTGCTGGACGGGCATCTGCCGAACCTGGCTCGCGGCATCGGCGCCGCGATCATCCTCAACGCCTTGGTCGCAGTCAGTCAGGCTCTAGGAGGAGCGTCGCAAGCCCCGGGGCTTTTGGGTCACCAGAATCTAACAGGAATGGCGACCAACCTTTGCCTGCCTCTGCTCTTGGCGCTGGGCCTTAGGCGGCGGGGAGGTTTGTTCTTGATAGCCGCTGGAGCTGCAGGAATCTCGGCCCTCGCGGGGGGTTCTCGCGCGACCATTGTGTTGTACGCGGTCGCTGTCGCAATCACCGTAACGGGCTCATCTCTGTGCATGCCCAGCGCGCGTAAGAACGCTGTCGCGGGCATCGCGCTTCTAGCATTGCTCGCGGGTGCTCCGGTAGCGATGCATAAGCTCGACGAACGAGCTGACCTCTTTACGCCGGATCTGGAGCGTGTCGCCTTCGAGCGCGCTGCCCACATGATGATCAGCGACCACCCGTGGGGCGTTGGCATTAATCAATACGTGGTTGTAGCCAATTCCGAGGGCTACATGACCCGGGCAGGTGTCAGGTGGGGAGCGGGTGCCCGATCCACAAACGTGCACAACTTCTATCTCCTCGCGCGGACGGAAGGCGGCCTGGCGGAGCTGTTCGGAGTGCTCGTGTGGCTGATTTGTCCGATGGTTGTTGCACTGATTCTTGCCGTCAGAAAGAGGACACCCGCCCGCGACATATCCGTCGCGATCGCGGCCGCCCTCATCGTCACCGCTTTGCACAACCGAGTCGAGTGGATCTTCGTCACTGCCGTTCCGCAGTACCTGACGGCGTCGATGATTGGCATACTTGCGGCGATACAAATGGCTGGTCGGGCGGCCACAGGTAAAACTCGGACGACCGCAGCGCACGCGAACGAGGTCGGTAGTGTCGTTTTTGCCGAGTCGCCTCTGGCCGATCGTGACTGCCGACCAAACCCGCAAAGAGTCAGTTAACCACCGCACTGCGACTGTCGGATGGAGTTCATATACGGCGAACGCCGATACGAAGGTAATCGAAGCAGTATGGTAGTAGCAATCATCGGTAGATCGTCGCGGCTGCTAGCGGCGCTTCGAAGGCGCGCCAATTTTCTCGGAGCTGTCGGCTGGGTAACGGCGGCTTTCGGCGCGCAACAAGTCCTGCGATTGGGCACGAGCGTAGTCCTGGCCCGTTTGCTGGCGCCGCAGTTGCTCGGCACGATGGTGCTTATCAACGCCCTTCGCACCGGAGGTGAACTGCTCACGGATCTCGGAATCGGCCAAAGCATAGTGAAGGACCCGAGGGGTGAACAGCCGATTTTCTACAACACCGCCTGGACGCTCCAAATTATAAGGGGTGCCGGATTGTTCTTATGCACTCTCATTGCGACAGTTCCGTTGTCTCACCTTTACCGGAACAGCGAACTACTGTGGATACTTCCCGCTACTTCGACGATATTCATTATTAATGGTCTGACGCCCCCGGCCCCTTACCTGCTTCAAAAGCGCCTCAATTTGAAAACCATTGCTATCTACAACATCCTCACCGGCGTATCTTCCAGTATAGTGCACATCGCTCTAGCCCTTTATACGCCTACGATTTGGGCACTGATCGGCGGCCTTCTAATCAGCTCGGTGGTCGCGGTGGGGGGCAATTTTTTCCTTATGGACCCCCGAACGTTGGCAATTCGCATTGACCCAAGTTCGCGTTCTTCCATTTTCAACTTCGGGAAGTGGATGTTTGTGTCCTCGCTGATCTATTTTGGTGCGATGAACTTCGATCGATTATATTTTGCCAAAGCCGTTCCCCTAGCCGTACTCGGCGTATATGGCATCGCGCGAACGCTGGCTGACACGGTGAGCCTTCTGACGCAGCGCCTTGGAGCGCTGGTCATCTTCCCCAAAATTTCGGCAGCCAGACTGGGGGCCGCGGATCTGCGAAAGGGAATACTTCCGGTGCGACGCGCAGCCTTGCTGCTCCTCGCCATCTCGTTTGCAGCAGCGGTGGCTCTCTCCGACAAGTTCATCTTCCTTGCGTACGATGCGCGCTACCGCGCCGCCGCAATCTATTTGCCGATAATGCTGCTGGGGACATGGTTTTCCATCTTGGCGTCATTCGCCGATGCGATGCTTATGGGGATAGGCAAGCCCTCGAATGTCGCAGCTGCAAATGCGGCGAAGTTGCTGGCCATCATCGCGATCGTGCCGTTTGCTTTGTCGCGAGGAGGCATTCTGTTAGCAGTGTGCGTGTTCGCGTTGGCCGAGATCGTCCGCTACATGACCTTGTTGTTGCAAAAGCGCCGATTGGGTCTGGCGTTTTCGCGCCAGGACCTTGGCGTGACGATCTTCTTTCTCGCCATGATCGTTATGTGGCGCGAGGCCACGGCTTGGATCGGCCTAACCGACGGCCTGACCGCCTGGTTCGATCGCACGGGAGGAGCACTTGGCTGATCCACAACTCGGTGTCGTGACGATCGGCCTGAATGAAGGAGAACGCCTGAAGCGTTGCCTAAGCTCATTACCCGCCGATGCCCGGGTGGTCTACGTCGATAGCGGTTCAAGCGATGGCAGCGTCCAGCTTGCCCTCCTCGCGGGTGCCGCGGTGGTAAAATTGGACCTGGCCCGGCCGTTTACTGCTGCGCGCGCGCGCAATGAAGGTCTCGCGCGCTTGATCGGCGAAGCGCCCGAGACGCAGTACGTCCAATTTCTAGATGGGGATTGCGAACTTGAGGAGGCCTGGCTCAGCCCGGCTGTCGCCTTTCTCGAGAAAAATCCGTCCGTGGCGGTGGCCTGCGGCCGAAGACGCGAGCGCTTGAGGGCAGCCTCTCTGTACAACGCCTGGATGGACGAAGAATGGGATACGCCGATTGGTCCGGCCGCCTCCTGCGGCGGCGACGCGCTGATGCGAGTCAGCGCGATCTGCGAGGCCGGTGGTTACGACGATGGCATCATTGCCGGAGAGGAGCCGGAACTGTGCGCCCGCCTGCGCGAATTGGGCTGGGCAATACATCGATTGGATCTGCCGATGTCCGTTCACGACGCCAATATGCACCGCTTTCGCCAATGGTGGCTGCGTGCTGTCCGCAGTGGCTACGGCTACGCGCAAGTGTGGTGCAAGACCGCATCTTGTCGGACGGGCCGACTCTACAGCCGAGAACTGCTGCGAGCCTTCGGCTGGACACTCGGTGTTTCGGCACTGGCCCTGGGCTTTGCGCTGGTCGCTGGCGGCGAATGGATGTTGTTCGGCGCCGGCCTTTGGGGCATTCAGTTCCTTCGGCTTGCCCGGCGCGACGGCGTACGAAAGGCCGCGCACCTCATGCTCGGCAAATGGGCCGAAATCTTCGGCGTATCGCGATTCGCGGCCGCCGCCCTTCTCAGGCGCGAACGGCGGGCAATCCTCTACAAATGAGCCGCATCGCCTACCTCGCGAGCGAATATCCCGCGCCTTCTCACACGTTTATTCGTCGGGAGATTTTGGCGTTGCGCCAGCACGGCTTGACGGTCCTTGCATTCAGCGTGCGGCCGGCCAAAGCGGGTTCGGAGGAGCGAGTTCCGGCAATACTGGAATCGAAGCAAGCCTGCGTCTTGAATGCGGCCCGAGCTGCGCTTCGGTGGCCCGTTCGTGCGGCGTCGACTTGGGCGCTTGCGCAACACCACCGCGTACCAGGGCTACGTGGGTGGCTATGGGCTCAATTTCATTTTATTGAGGCTCTCGCGCTCGCCCGGATGTTGTCGTCAGCAGGTGTGGACCATCTTCACTCCCATTTTGCCAATAGTGGAGCGACGGTCGGATTGTTAGCGGCGCACTTCCTTCAGAAGCCTTGGAGCCTTACGCTTCACGGCATCTCAGAAACGGATCCTCCCGCCGGAACGCTCCTGCCTGAAAAGCTGCGGCGGGCCCGCTTTGTTGCTTGCGCCAGTTGGTTTATGCAGGCGCAGGCAATGCGGCTGACCGCGCCCAATACATGGAGCAAGTTCAAGGTAGTTCGCTGCGGCGTGGAATTGCAGTCCGTGGCAACGCAGGTCAATCGTCGCGTCAATGCGCTCGAGCCGCTTCGTTTCGTCACCGTCGGTCGACTGTCACCGGAGAAAGGGCAGGTGGGGCTGCTGCAGGCGTTCAAGCTCCTTCTATCGGACGGACTCGACGTCCACCTCACCATCGTTGGTGATGGCCCGATCCGCAAAACCATTGAAGCGGAGATCCGGGCACTTGGGTTAAGCGAAACAGTCGTACTCACCGGCACGCTCGAGGAGCACCAAGCGCTTGGTGAAATTGCTCGAGGAGACATCTTTGTCCTGCCGAGCCTTATGGAGGGCCTTCCGGTGGTGCTCATGGAGGCCATGGCGCTTGCAAGGCCTGTAATCGCGCCCGCCATTGCCGGGATACCCGAATTGATAAGAGACGGCGAGTCAGGACTGCTTTTCAAGCCGGGCGATTGGAATCAACTGAAAGCTTGCATGCAATGTCTAGCCAATGATCCTGAACTCTGCGCCCGGATCCGGGAACAGGGGCGAAGACGCGTCGAAGAGGAATTTGAAGTGGGCTCGGCGGTGGAGCCGCTCCTCGCCCTATTTGGCACGAGCGAGAAACAAATTGATTCGGCCCGCCCCTGACGCAACCATGCGCACTGAAAAGACCGGAAGGTCCTACCGGGCTTCGGCCGTCAAGGCGAGCTTGCGACACATTTTCCGCGGATTGATACCTCAAGTCGCTCACACCATGATCTTTTCGCTGCGACATCGCCTGCGCGTGCGGCGCGCGGAACGAACGGTGGCACGATTCTCTTCGCCCGTTTCCCGGCCGCATGGCCTGCCGGGAGAGCTGGTAGTGTCGCTTACATCATATCCTCCGAGGTTTCCGACACTTGCGAAGACTGTTAAAAGTCTTCTCATGCAGACGGTGAAACCGGATCGAACCGTTTTGTGGATTTCGTCCGCGGATCGAGATGAACTTCCAGATGATATCCTTAATCTTCAAGATCATGGCCTCGAAATACGGACATGCGAGGACCTGAGGTCCTTTAAGAAAGCGATACCCTCGCTCGAAACGTTTCCAGACGCCTTTCTGGTTACGGCTGATGATGATCTTTACTACGAGCGCAACTGGCTCGAAACGATCGTGTCCGGCTTTGTTCCTGAAGAGCGGGTGATCGTCTGCCGAAGAGCGCACAGACCTTTGGCCTCTAGCGACGGCTTTGCCCCCTACATCTCCTGGGAACACGATATATCGAACGACAGCATCATTGAGGAGAGCATCTTCCCGACGAGCGGAGCCGGCGCACTTTATCCGCCGGGGAGCTTGGCGCCGGAAGTTACCGACAAGGCATTATTCGAGGAACTGTGTCCTGACGCCGACGACGTCTGGCTGTTCGTGATGGCGCTTCGGGCCGGGTCGCACTTCCGGCGGGTCGGAGGAGGTTTCGTGCAAGTGTCGTGGGACGGTTCGCAGAAGGAAACCTTGATGAGCACGAACCTCTCGGGCGGCAACGACCGGCAACTCGCTGCCGTGCTAAAGCACTTTGGGGCCGTCGATCGCACTCGGTTCGATGGGACTGACTAATCCTTTTCAGTTGCCGTGAACAAGCGCAGCCTGGTGCGCCGTGCGAATCGAAACAGCGCTCGCGAAATTGAAGCCAGCGGGGGCACCCGGTCCAGCAGAGAAAGGTCTCCGATATCGGTACGTGACGAGCGCTGGTAGCTCACTTGCTCGAACAGCGTCCGTACTTCCGGGTGGGCGCGTCTGAACCAAACAATCGCGCCATCGATCGGTGGAGCGATGACGTCGTTTCCATTCACTTCATGAGCCGGTCGATACGCTCCGGAGTAGACCGAGGCCAAGAAGTCCACGAGAGCCGGGATGACGTGTGGTCGGAACCCCATGCAGTGAGCGCCCTGAATATTGCTGTTGGCGACATCGCCGGGGTCGAGCTGATGGTACCCGCCATAAAAGATCTCCCATGCGGGCCCGAGCTCGACATTTTCCGCTCCGGGAACAAAGTCGCAGTCGTCCTGCAAAATAAGGACCGTTTCGCTCGAGCCCGCGTGCTTCTCCAAGATCGAAAGATGGCTCAGGAACGCTCCATGCGAACCAATCCTCGCGAACGGCCCTGGATCGCCGGTCTTGATCGCGTCGAAGAAAACGACCTTGGGATCCGATTCGAGTCCGACCATCTTTAGCTGCTTGTGCATTTCGCGTCGTCGGTCTGCGCGCGATCGCAAATTTACGATGTAAATCCTGTCAAACTGGTCGAACATCAGTCCCTCGTCCGGCCGACAACGGCCTCCGTCGTGCCTGCGTATGGTCTTATACGGTCAGGCATGCGTGGCACCAGATCTGGGCGCTGCGCTACCAATGTCCCGCGCCAGCCCCCCGGCGCATCAGTCGAGTTGCCTTTGCGAAAACGATGAGATCAAAGGCTGTCCCCAATACGGCGATCGCGAGTGCCGTCGCAGACCTCCAGCTCCGACGCTGCTGAATTCGGCGGAGAAGCCATTTCGGTTGGAGGGGAAAGTAACTGGCTTTCAGACGGCGCCTGATGAGTTCATTCACCCAAGTCGGATCGGCCGAATTCCGCTTGCGAATGTATTCCGCGACATCCTCGCCAGCCGCGCGGAGGCGGCGCAATTCACCGAATAGGGCAATGTTGAGCGCAGTTCCTATTGCCAGCCGAACGTTGTGGCGGAGCACACTTCGCGCATCCCGCAGCGATTCGAAGACGTGGTAGGCATCTTCCACGAAGATATGCCGGCTCATATCTTCCTCGTGGGTAAAGCTAGAGGTAAGCAGCATGGCCCGAAGAAATCCATCTTCGCCGGGCAAGCCGATCGGGAGCCAGATTCCTCGAATCGCCGAATAACGTGCGCAGTAGAACGCGCCGGCAATTGCTAGCCGAGTGTCATTGGCCGTGCCCGTGGCTATTTTGATGAGCCGCTCGGTAAAACCCTTGGGTTGCTCCAACTCGAGGTCTTTCACCGAACGGTCGACCGCAACGACAGCTTCGCGATTATCAGCTAACGATCGTAGCACGAGGAGCATGGAATTCTCTTCCGGAATCCGAATGTCCCCGTCGAGAAGAAACACGAAATCGGTATCGCAGGGCACCACCGAGTGAACAAATTCATTCCAAGCATTCGACTTACCCGGAATGTCCACCTCTTGAACGGCCGTGGTCACGCCGGCAAACCGTCGATGGCTGAAATGCTCACGAGCAACTTCGGCGGTTCGGTCCGAACACCCATTGGCAACGACCGCTATACTGATGTCGAAGTCTGCGGCAACCAAGAGCGTCTGCCTGCCGACGTCTCTTAGAAGATCTCCGATGCGCAGAGCCTCATTTCGGGCTAATACACCTATAACAACGCGGCTTGGCTTCGGCGCCGGCGGCGAGCTCGCTCCGTCCGGTAGGCTCACGCACTCACCCGCCGTAGTAGCGATCGTAGGCGTGCGAGTAATAGCCATAGGTGTCGAGAAGACCGCCTTTGTAGCGGTTCAACACGGACCCGAGGAAGGGCGACGGGCGGAGCATCTCGATGGCTTCGGTCAGCTGCCGTCTGCTCGTCTTGCCGGAGTCGACGATCATCACGTACCCGTCCAGGGCCCCGATACAAATCATAGCGTCATCACTGGCAAAGACCGGCGGCAAGTCGAAGATGACAATGCCGCCATCACTCTGTTGCCGCAGAAGTTGTACAAGGCGAGAGAACTGCGGGCCCGCAACGTGCTCTTCGGATCGGGTAGCGACCTGCTTCGTCGGGAAGACCACGAGAGGTATGCCTTCAATGCGATGCCCGACGTCCTCCAATTGGTGGGCCTCTCCGCGAAGGAATGCGTCCACGCCGGTATGGACCGTGAAACCGAGTTGCTCCGCCAGGGAAGCTCGGCGGAGATCGAGATCGACGAGGTGAACGGGATGTTCCGAGACTTGCGCGAGCGATGCTGCCAAATTGAGCGAGAGAAATGATTTACCTGCGGCAGGCGCCGTCGAGGTTATCCCGATCAAGCGGGCCTCACGCCCGGCGAGTGACTTCGTCAACTGCGTGCGCAGGAGCTTGAAGGGCCGCGAGCGAATGTCACGGCCGTCGAAGCCGACATGCGTGGCTAGTTGCGATCGCTCGAGCGCTATCACAGGATAGTTAGCAAGCGCCCGTGCTGGGTCCGATAAACTGGGGGGATCGATGTCTGCCATTGTTCGCACCTGTTCCGTTCAGCTCGATCGCGCCCAAAAGGCGAAGCGTCTAAAGGGGGCTTTGGTCTGCGCGCGCTGCTGCACAAGCGGGACCATGCCCAACGGTCTGCTCCCGGTGATCGCTGCCAAGACGTCCGGATCTCGGATGGGCCGCAACACAATCTCGACGCCGAGCGCCAGTATCAGCCCGAGCGCGAGTCCGCCACCAACGCCAAGAGCGACTATCAGAAGCCGATTCGGCCAGGTGGGGTGATCGGGTACGATCGGCGGCTCGACCACCGAGAGGCGCTCGCTGAGCTGTTCGTCCTCCGCCTTAACGCCCGCGCGGGCCGCCATCAGGCGCGTTTGAACCGTTTGATATTGCTCGGTCAAACCTTGAAGTCTTTGCTGGAGGTCGTCCACTTGCTGCTGAACCGCGGGCGCTTCGCTCTGCGCGGCGAGCTGAGACCTGGTCTGGCTTTCCTCCTGCGCCTTTGCCGCACGCAGCTGGGCGATCTGCGAGTTATTGAACGCGATCTGCTGATCGATCGTGTCGAGCGGCAACTTCTCGGCGTTGCTCTTCGCAAGTTTTTTGGCTTCCTCGAGACGCTGCTTGGCGAGAACCACGTCGGGGTGAGTTTCCGAGTAAGTCGCTCTTGCCGCCGCAAGGGCAGCCTCGGCGCTTACGACCACAGGATCGCGCTTGTCGGCTTGCTGTGCCACCTGCTTCTGTGACACCAGGTTGGCGTTGTCCCGCTGAAGCGAGGCGATCTGCACGTCGTAACTTCCGCTACTGCCGCCGATTACCGCCATCCCGCCCCTTCCTAGGACGCTTCCGTAGCGACCCTTGACCGACGTAATCTGGCTTTGGAGCTGCTGAATCTGCTGGTCCAGCCCCTTTGCCTGATCCGCCAGGAACTGTTCGGTGTTGGTCGCCTGCTCAACATTCCCGCTCGCGTCGAGCTGCAGAATCTTGTCCATCAAGTCCTGGGTGACCGCCTGCGCGAGAGCAGGATCAGTGTACTCAAAAGCGAGCTCGAACGCGATCGTGCGGTCGTTGGCCTGACTACCAGGCGCGTTGACGGTGGTCGGCGTGAGGCTGATGCTGTCGCGCATTTCATCGACGACCTTCGACAAGGGCTGCGATTTCCGCTCATCTTGATAAAGCTGATGCTTTTCGATCAATCCCACGAGATCGGGCCGACTGGTGATCTGCTGGCGGATTTGCGCCATCCTGCGGTCGACCAAGTCGCCGTTCCCGCCCGCCAACACGTCTTGGGGTAGCTGGCGCGATTGCACGAGCATCAGCGCGCTCGATTGATAGCGAGGCGGAATAAGGAGAACGGCCGCCGCGGCGGCGAGGATACCGACGAGGGTCGGCACGATTATCCACCATCGACGCTCCCAAAGGAGTGTCGGTACGTGGGACAGGAAGCTTCCGAAGCCGGCCCCCTCTTCGGTTTCAATCGTCGTTTCAATCATCGCGAATCGCCAAAGTGTTGCCGGATGCCAACTTCTAGCTGGACGCTGGATCGCGTGGGGGCATTTACGCTTGCCGATGCCCTGTCAAAGGTAGCGCTCGGCCGGATAAATGCAAAAGTACGCTTGCCGAAGGCATGCGAATAATCGGCAGATGCGCCGAAAACCGTCGTCGACCGCCGCACTCCGGAGGCCAGCGCATCGAGGCCTCGCGTGCGCCCGTAGTTTGCACTTAGCGCCCACCGATCGGCCGAACCGGTCTGCAGCGAATAGCTCAGTCCAGCCGTGTCGGACGTGCTGACACCATCATAGGCCGTCGGCGCGGAGCGCCTCGCCACCACGGCACAGATTGTCGAATGCAGCCAAACTCGGCAGAGATTAGCGTTTGCGGCCGCTTCGACGTGATCGCCGCCCCCGACAAAATGCGTCAATGTGACGCCGCCCTGGATGGTAAGCGAGACATTTTCGCTGAGGCTGGTTTTGATGCCGATCAAGGGAGCGGCATAGTCCGCGTCGCGGAATACCGGAGCCCTATAATCCGCGCCCCCCAGCGTCAGGCTTGTGATCAGCGATGTCCGAGGGCTCAAAACGTTCGTGTAATCAATTGCTACATCAACTTGGCCATAATTCTGGCCTGTCGAACGCTGCGACTCCGTGTATCCGCCACTCACGTCGACGTGGATCTGGGACCTCGGAGAAAGAGTGCCGTCGAGCCCGGCATGCGCGAAGTAGCGGGTTATGCGCGTGCCTCGGCCTACAGCGCTGATGTCGGGTGGCACAAGGTCCGGCGCTGGAAATGTCGATTGATCTGGGGGCGACGAAGGAGCTATCTGTAACACATCGAGCGCGCCGGATCGAGAAGACATGAGGTTTATACCTCCTGAGACAATTGCCCTCTCGCTTAGGCGCGTTTGCAGAGCAGCGCCGACATTCACCGTCTCGTCGCTTTGGTACTGACTTGTGTACTCGCGCAGCCGCAACTCGCCGGTAAAAACCGCCGAGGTAACTTCATTACCAGTCCAAATTCGCGGATCCAAGGTAAGAGTTCCCGCCGCGCGCCAGCCCCCACCGGCCGTCTCCAAATAGGGGTTCCTTCCCGCACTTGCGCCCACCGAAACGTCGAGGGAATGTTGGGTATCGGCGTTCGCGGCGTGCGAAGTCAGAGTCGCCGTCGCTGCCAACAGTACGCTGATGGCGCGAAGAGCCGCCGCAGACTTGGATGAAGACTGGTGCCTCATGGCACGATAATGGTGTCGCCGGTCTCGATCTCGAGCAGATTATCCCGCGCGACAGCGGCTGCTCCGCCTCCTCCTTTGAAAATCGGAGCGAGCCCTACATGGATGGACCTGACTTGATCGCCGACCTTGCGGATGATCAATATATTGTCCAGATTGGCAAACTCGTTTGGCCCTCCGGCCATGCTCAGCGCTTCAAGAACATTGACATAACGTCCAGGGGTGAAGCTGCCCGGTGACCTTACTTTCCCAAGGACGGAAAACTGCATGCCAGATGGACTGACCACTGACACGGTGACTTGAGGAACTTCGCCGCGATACTGATTCTTGAGTCGACTGCTGATGGCGCTTTCGAGTTCCTGAGGGAGGTATCCTTGTGCCTTTAGCTGGCCGACGAGAGGAAAGGCGATCGTTCCATCGGGCAGCACTTTGACCTGACGTTGAAGCCGCTCATCACCCCAAACATAAATTTCAAGCTGGTCGCCCGGATTAATGCGATAGGCCGCAACCTGGGTAGAGGCCGCTTGGGCAAACACCGCCGGAGGTGCCACCATCAAAAGCACGCAAAGTACCGCATTCAATGATCGCATCAACATGGGACAGACCCCTCTCGCCTCCTTTGAAGGCTTTTACACCGAACCGTCGGCGCCTTAATAGAGCCCAAATGAAAGGCGTCCACCCACATCGGCGTTTTGCGAGGCACCTGCCCCGCTCTGCGACACTTATGTGCCTAGTGCTTGCTCTCGTGGCTGGCTGCACAGGCCGGTCGGAGCAAGCAGGCGCCGCCGGCGCGTTGGCCGAGCAGCAGCTCGCCGCGGGAAACCTTGAAGGCGCAAAGCGTTCCATCAACAAGGCTGTCGCAGCGCAGGACGATAACGTAGACCTGCAGTTGCTAAGAGGCCGCATCGCTGTTGCGCGAGGGGCGCCCGACGAGGCTTATAACGCCTACAGCGACGCGCTCTCGCTCGACTCGACCAACGGCGAGGCGTTGCAAGGGGTCTCCCAATTTGGCCTCTCGACCGGACATCTTCAGGAGTCGCTTGAGGCAACCAAACGCATTTTGTTGCTCGCCCCCGACCAGCCCGACGCTCTTCTTACTCGCGGCATCCACTCGCTTATTCGGCGGCGGTTCGATGAGGCAATCGGGTTTGCCGACAAGATACTGGCCAACAACCCGGCCAACGAGAATGCGATAATCCTGAAGGCTCGCGCGCAGTTCCTGCGAGGCGACACTAAACAGGCGCTGGAAACTGTGAGCGCCGCCGCCAGCGGCAAAAGCGAGACCGCGGGCGTTGCACTGACCAAGCTCGAATTGTCTCGAGAGCTTCGCCGTCCACAGGAGATGAAAGCCGAGTTCGCCAAGCTGCGGTCACTGCGTCCGGCTGACCAAGCGCTGCGTCTCGACGAGGCCAATTTGCACTTTAAGTTGGGAGAACGCGCGCAAGCACAACAGCTTGTCGCCGAGGTACTCGGCAACCCTCGCGCGCAGGGGGAAACAATCGATCAGGCGATACTGCTGTGGGTCGATTACGGCGCGCGAGACGCGCCGATCTCGGGCCTGCGCCGTATCGCTGCGAGCGGTCCCACTGCCGCCCGTCGGGCGACGACGAGATTTCTTATCGAGGCCGACTTGCTTGACTTAGCAGAAACCGTGCTGACGTCCCTGACGGGCGACGATCGGGTGGCCCTCGCTGCTCGTGAAGCAGCTCGAAAGGGCAATTACGCCCAAGCCCTGGTTTCCGCTGATATGGTTCTCAAGCGCGACAGCACACAATGTGACGCATTGGTAGCCAACAGCAGCGCGAACGCGGGTTTGGGAAGATGGACCGCGGCCCTTCAATCGGGACAGCGGGCGGCCGCCGAGTGTCCGGAAGAAGTCGCGGCATGGCTGTCGGCTGCCGACGCTTACAAAGGGCTCGGCCAGCCTAGCGGTGCGGAGCGGGTTTACTCACAAGCATTCCAAGCTCACCCCCAGGATGTCAGGGTCGTCCGCAGCTATGCAGACTGGCTGATGGAGCAAAAGCGCCCGCGCGAGGCCGTCGCCATCGCCCGTCGGCTGACCCGAGATGCACCGGCTTCACTAGCGGGTTGGGCCTATTATGGAGACCTTTGCCGCAAATCTCAGCAGGACTGCGAGGTTGGCGCCAGAAGCGGCTTCCAGGAGGCAGAAACCCGCTTCGGAATCGACTTGCGCATCGGTTCGCCCGCGCCGAACAGCTTATTCGGCCGCTTCGTGTCGAGATGAGCCGGGCGCCGAATCCCGAACGCGTCTCGTTTCTGGGAGTGCAGTTCGATAATCTCAACGAGAGCCGCGCGATCCAACGTATTAAGCGCATGGCTCGCGAGCCCTCCTTTCAGTACGTGGTCACACCGAACGTCGATCACGTCGTACGGCTGCATTCGGAACCACGCGGCTCGAACCTTTGGGCGAGTTATTCCAATTGCTCGATGTCCTTGTGCGACAGCCGAGTCCTGCACCGCCTGGCATGGCTTTCGGGGACAAAACTGTCGGTCGTGCCGGGAAGCGACCTTACCGCCCGCCTGTTGAGCGACCACTTGGACGCCTTTGGGGTAATTGCCATAATTGGCTCGGACGCCGGGTTCATCGCAGATCTTCGGAGGATGCACCCGCGCTGTGCGTGGCATCACCACGTACCGCCAATGGGTGTGCGAGACGATCGCGAGGCCCAAGAGGAAATCATTCGGTTCGTGGAGCAGAGTGACGCAGATCTGCTCTTGTTTGCAATCGGCTCTCCTCAAAGCGAACTGCTGTGCGAGGAGATTCGCCGGCGAGGAGCCGCGCGCGGGCTGGCGCTGTGCATCGGAGCCTCGCTCGAGTTCGCCAGCGGCGTCAAAAGGCGGGCGCCGCGTTGGATGCAGCGGGTCGGGCTCGAATGGTTGTTTCGTCTTGTGTCCGAGCCGCGCCGGCTGTGGCGTCGCTATCTCGTGAAGGGTCCGGCGATCTTCAGGTTATGGTGGAAATGGCAGTTTAGTCCGGTTTACCGGCGCGAGGCGTGCGGTTCCACACCCTCTGGCGAGAGCTGAACATGCCAAGGTAAAGAGGAACTTTGCGCAATACGTATAGCGGAGCGGTTGCAAGCGCTCGTACCGAGAGGACGCCGCGGCCGTGCCTCAGCCATGCGAGAAAAGTGGCGAATAATGCCAAGCAAAGCGCGCAACCAAGGACAATCGTCGGCGCTTGAAAGCTCCCCCACGCCCCGAGAACCGAACTCGTGAGCCCGCAGAGCAGCGAAACAGCGATGAGAAGCGCAAGTGGCGGCACGCACAGGTGCAGGCCCAGGGCTAGCTGCAGGCGCGACCGATACCTGAGCCCGCGAAGCGCGGTCGGAAGGGCTTGCCGGCCCGCGGTGTACAGAAAGCCATGTTCCCAGCGTCGGCGCTGTGAAATTGTGTCTCTTGCTCCAGCCGAGGGACTAACGACGGTGGCGTTCTCGATGAAACGAACGCCAATCCCTTTCCCGGCTAGTTCGAGAGCCAAGTGCAAATCTTCCACGGTGTTGTCCGTGGCCAGTGCTACATTGGCAAATACGGACCAAGGAAACGCCATCCCTGTTCCGAACAGCGGAATGCCGCCGCCGATCCGCGCCAAGCCACGCGCGCGAACCAGATTTTTGACGAGCATCGCAAAATTTGAGATCTGCACAAGCGACGGAGCGCCGTCTGGCGCGATGAGAAGATTGACCGCCTGAACCGGTTGATTGGCCGTTGCTGCCCATGCGACAAGTTGCTGGAAACTCCCCCGCGTGAGCGCGCAATCCGCGTCGACGATCACGACTATCGCCGGCGGATCGATGGCCAGGAACTCGCGGCCGTACGCCAAGGCGAATCCCTTTCCCCGGTGAGCGGGATCATGGCGTTCAACAACTTGAGCGCCCGCTCGCCGAGCCTCGTCGGCAGTTATGTCGCTGCAATTATCGGCCACCACGAGGATCCGGTCGAGGGTCCCGATAGCCTTGCTGAGCCCACTCACAGTTTGCCCGATCGAGCCGGCCTCGTTGTGGGCGGGCACAAGAAGTGCCGCCTTGGTAGAATCCGGCTCGAGTTCAGTCGTCGGCAGCGGTCGCAGGCCGCAAAGTACTTCGGCCGAATATATAGCCAGAGCAAGCGCGGTCGGGGTTGCGACGGCCCATGCGATAAGCTCAAGCATGGGTCCTGTTTGGACGCGCAGGTTCGCGGATACAAGCGACAGGGAAAAAGGCGTCCCCTTCTTGCACGCAAGGCCCACCGGCCTTGAACGAGGAGCGTATGCTCGGTTAGAGCCTCCCCAGAAGGAGCAAGCGATGTCGCGCCGTTATTTTTCTAGCCGTCGGGTTCTGGTGACCGGTGGCGCTGGATTCCTCGGCTCACACTTGATTGATCGACTTATCGAGCAAGGAGACGAAGTTCTTTGCGTCGACAATTTGTTTACGGGGTCGCGCAGCAACATTGCGCACCTCCTAAGCCATCCGCGTTTCGAATTTATGCGGCACGATATTTGCTTCCCGCTGTTCGTCGAGGTCGACTCAATCTATAATCTTGCCTGTCCAGCCTCCCCGGTGCACTACCAGCATGATCCCGTGCAAACGACGAAAGTGTCGGTGATCGGATCGATCAACATGCTCGGCTTGGCGAAACGCCTCGGAGGCCGCATCCTGCAGGCGTCGACGAGCGAGGTTTATGGCGACCCTGCGCAGCATCCGCAGACGGAGGAGTATTGGGGAAACGTCAACCCCGTTGGGGTGCGTTCTTGCTACGATGAGGGCAAGCGCTGCGCCGAGACGCTTTTTTTCGACTACCGGCGGCAACACCAACTCGATATCAAAGTCGCGCGAATCTTCAACACCTACGGCCCGCGAATGCACCCGCGCGACGGCCGCGTGGTGAGCAATTTCATCGTCCAGGCGCTGCGCGGGGAGCCGATCACCCTCTATGGGGACGGGCTGCAGACGCGCAGTTTC
>Ga0207705_10001889_pt1 | contig 16430 bp, 12 predicted proteins | sample KBSC13metaG_FD_184314 | JGI IMG/M metagenome (GOLD analysis project Ga0207705, IMG submission 184314) | Corn rhizosphere microbial communities from Kellogg Biological Station, Michigan, USA - KBS C1-3 metaG (SPAdes) (version 2) | ecosystem: Host-associated > Plants > Roots > Rhizosphere > Soil ...
CACCTTCCTCGTCGCCGCGATGAAGGATCCGATTGGCGCGAATCTCGACCGACTCCAGGTCATCAAGGGTTGGATGGATGCGAAGGGCGAACTGCAGGAGAAGGTCTATGACGTAGTCTGGAGCGGCGACCGCAAACCGGGCGCCGACGGCAAGGTCCCGAGCGTCGGCAGCACCGTGGATCTCGCGAATGCCACGTGGACGAACACGATTGGCGCGCCCGAGCTCATCACCGTGTGGAAGGACCCCGACTTCGACGCCAGGCTCCGCGCCTTCTACTACGTGCGCGTCCTCGAAATCCCCACGCCACGTTGGACCACATACGACGCGAAACGCTTCGACGTCAAACTGCTCCCCGGCACCCGTACGACCGTCACCGAACGAGCTTATACCTCACCTATCTGGTACACGCCGGCAAAGTGAGGCGGAATCCAAACCATGGCCGCAAACTCGCGAGGAAACGGAGCGCAGCTGCCCCGTGCTGCCCTCGTCTTGAACCAAGGTGCAATACCGGCACACGGCGGCGCCTGGTACAAGCACGGCAAACCAGTGGCCTTCCCTCCCTTTTCCCTCTCAAACCAAAACCAAATCCGATGAAATCCACCTCTCACAAGACTCTGCTGACCCTCGGCCTTCTGGCCGCATCGCTGCTGCCGGCCGCCGCCGCCGATCCCAACGCCGATCAACTCCTTCACCAAATGTCCGCAAAACTCGCCGCCGCGAAGACATTCAGTTTCGAAGCGACGCGCGAGATCGATCCGGAGTTGATTCCCGGGCGTGCGCTGCCGGAGAAAGCGAAGGTCACCGTTTCCGTGCAACGCCCCAACAAGATCGCCGGGCGCGGGGTGAGCAAAGCCGGCATACGGCGCTTCATCGCCGACGGACGCACGCTCACGATCGTCGACGAGAAGAAAAACCTCTACGCCACGGTGCCGATGCGCAAGTCGATCGATGGCCTCGTCGAGGAAGTCGACGCGAAGTACGGCTTCACTCCGCCGCTCGCCGAATTCGCGCTCAGTGATCCGTACGCGGAGTTCCATCGTCAGGCGCACACCGTCAGCTACGCCGGGCGCGAGAGGCTATCCCGGTGCTGGCTGGGGTGCGGTGGCGTTGAGTGCGATCGGCTCTCACTGAAAGGCAAGGAGGCGGACGCGGAGTTGTGGATCTCCACGACCGATCATCTTCCCAGGAAACTCGTCGCGACTTTCCATCGCGCCGGCCGGCCGCAAGTGCGTATCGAGTTTCATCGCTGGAATCTGGCCGCGCCCGTGACGGCAGCCGACTTCACTTTCACCCCTCCGAAAGGCGCGGAAAAAATCGAAATGATGACTACCGCAAAGATGCAGGCAGCCCGCAAACACTAGCTACAATCATGAAAACCATCCTCTTTTCTTCATCCGCGATCCTCGCCGTCGCGACCCTCCTCGTGACCGCCTCCATTGCTGACGCCAGGGGCCGTGGCTCCTACGGGGTAAGCAGTTCTTCCGTCGGGCGTGGCACCGAATACACCACGGAGCGCGGCGGGAGCGCCTACGTGGGCCCCCGCGGCGTGGCCGCCGAGGGTGCGAACGGACGGAGCGCCGCAGTCACGGATCGCGGAGCCGCCTACTCCGGTCCGAACGGTGCGGCGGTCTCCGGGCGCCACGGCGCGGCTGCTGTGACTGACAATGGAGCTGCCTATGCCGGACGATATGGGGCCGCTGCCGTGACCACCGGCGGAGCCGCCGCCGTCGCGCCCCGACCCGTCCTTCCGGCCGGCTACTATTCCAGCATCCCGGCAGGCTACCGCGTCGTCGCCCACGGTGGATACAATTGCTACTACGCCGGCGGCGTCTACTACCGCACGGTCTTCTACGGCGGCAACACTGTCTACGTCATCGTGCCGTAAAGCAATTTCCGCCACGCAACGACCATTTCCCGCTTGCCTCTGACGCTAAATCCTCCCCACGACGCGCGCATGCACTCCACGAACCAGCCGTCTCGCCTGCGACCGCATCATCCCAGAGCTCGCCTCCCAAAATTGGCCTTCTCTATGATCATGATTACCCCCGAATTGCCATGAAAGCACTACGTCTCCCGCAATGGAGCGCGGCTTTTCTCGCGGCCGCACTCTTCCACTGCGGCAGCGCTCTCGCGGCCTCGGCCGGAGACGAGCCCGCCAACAACGGCGAAGATTTCACCAAACCGGTCAATCGTTTCGATACGCGCTTCCAGTACGAGGCGCTCCCCGACGCCACGAGTTCCGGCCGCCGTTTTGACAACCGCCACAGCGAAACGATGACGCTTCGCACGGACTTCGTCCTGTTTGCCAAGCCGGATCAACTCGCCCTGAGATTCGACCTGCCGCTGGAGTGGAGCAATAAGCTGACTTCGCAAAACCCGAACGGTGTCACCCGCTTCGGCATGGGCGATCTTCTCGCCCAGGCGCTCTACGTCCATACGTTCAATACCCGCTGGGCGGCTGCGGTCGGTGTGCAGGCGATTCTTCCCACCGCGACGGGACTGGCCTTTGGGAATGGCAAATGGCAGCTCGCGCCGAGTGCGGGTGTGCGCGCCGGATTGCCGGAGATCAGCCCCGGAAGTTATGTGGGCCTGGCCGTGCGGGACTACGTCAGCGTCGGCGGCAGCCCCACGCGCGCGGACATCAATTACCTGACCTTCGAGCCGGCGCTCAATATCAGCCTGCCCGACCAGTGGTTCCTCAACACCAATCCGAAACTGCGCTTCAACCTGGAGACGAACAAATGGTTCGTGCCGCTCGACCTCATGGTCGGCAAGAAGTTCGGCGCGCACTGGGTCGCCTCGGTCGAATATCAGTACGGCCTCGTTCGGGACGACGAACGCTACAACCAATGGCTCGAAGCCCGTGTGGGCTACTTTTTCTAATCTCCTGATCCAAAGCTCGCTGACTGCCGCGAAAACGGAACGCACCACCAACCAAGTGGACTCCCCAAATTTTATGAAATCATTAGTCCATCACGGTGCTCATCGCCCGGCTCGTCGCGCTCTGCTCCACATCGGATCCTTCCGCTTCACCCAATAAAGCAAACCCGTCCCAACCATGAAAACTTCCGTCACCTCTTTCACCCGTCGATCAGGATTTGTCTGCCTTGCCGTGCTTTGTGCCTCCGGAGTCATTGCCCGCGCCGGCGACACGCACCTCGAATCCAAGAATGCAGAATCGCCGGTATCCGAACCTTCCGACCCGTGGAAGTTTACCCTGGCATTGCCCGGGTGGTTGGCGGCCACCTCAGGGACGATCGGTTTGGACGGCATCAACTCGCACGTCTACCTGGGGGCAGATACTCTTATCAAACATATCGACATGGTCGCCTCGGTGAGCGCGGAGGTGAGAAAGGGCCGCCTCGGCTTCTACGGGGATTTTCTTTATGTGAGCGCTTCCGATGGCATCGGCAGCGATGGGCTGATCAGCAAGTTGGACGTCCGCCTCGATCAGTATCTGGTCGACCTCGAGTTGAATTATCGTTTGCTCGAAGGCCCACGTGGGTGGCTCGATCTCCGCGCCGGTGTGCGCTACACCAATGTTTACAACAAGCTTTCCACGGTACCGAACGACTACGCGATCGAACAGGCCAGCGCGAAGCTGGTCGACGATGTCGCCGACAAGGTGAAGGAGCGTCTGAGTGAACTCGACCTGAGATCCCGGCTCAAGAATGTGATCGAGGAGCGGATCCGGGGCCGCATTACCGGGCGCCTTTCCGGCTTGGGTGCAGATCGTCTCACGCTGCCCATCGCCCCGATCGGAGGTCATCAACCCGGTGTGATTGACGACGTGATACGAGCGGCCATCGATGCCAGGGTCAACGACCTGGCGGCGGCACTCCGTGCCAAAGCAGCAGCGAAGACGGAACAACTGAGAGCTGAAGCGGACTCCCGGATCAACGACCTGAAGAAGCGGATCTCGCGCCAAGTTTCCGCCACGCTCAAGGACAAGTTGAATAACACCTACAGCCTCGACGAACAGTGGTGGGATCCTTATGTGGGGGTGGGCGCTCGCTACAACCTGAGCAAGGCTTTCTACCTCACCGCCAAAGGTGACATCGGGGGCTTCGGGGTCGGGTCGGAACTCACGTGGCAGGCTTCCGGCGCGCTGGGCTGCCAGATCACGCGCTACATCTTCGTGGAGGCTGGGTATCGCTACCTCTACACCGACTACAACCACAACGGTTTTGTGTATGATGTCACTCAATCTGGCGCCCAAATCACCGCGGGTATCACCTTCTAGCGTCATGTCAGCATCAGCGCCCGTGGGCGCCGATCCCACCGCATCCGTGCAAGAGCCTACCGGGCCAGACGCGAAGTCACCGTGGTTTGACGCGGCGTGCGCGATCCTCATGGCGGTCGCGACGTTGTCAACGGCGTGGTGCTCGTACGAAAACTCGCGCTGGAGCGGGCAGACAGCTACCCTTCAGGCGCAAGCCGAAACGCTCGAGCGCGAGGCCATGGAGATGATACTGGAATCCAGGCAGTTCGAGATGGCTCATCTACACCTGGCAACCAAAGCGGCGGACGCCATCGTCGAGGGCAATGAAAAGCTCGCGCGTTTTTACACGGAACGCTTTACGGGCGAGTTAAAACCAGCCTGGGAAAAATGGGTGGCACTGAAACCTTTTGAGAATCCCACGGCACCTCCGCATCCATTTGTTGCAGGCTTCTATAAGCCGCGCTTCGCGGACGAAATTCGCGAGAAACAAGCCACATCGCTCAAAGTCAGTACGCAGGCGAAGACCACCGGCCGCTATTCCAGCGGGTACCTTAGCAATACCGTCATTCTCGCCATGGTGCTCTTTTTCGCGGGGACCGCCGGAAAGTTCGACCACCGCCGCGTGCGTCAGCCGTCGCTCGGGTTTGCGGTGGCGCTCTTCATTTTTGCAGCAGTGCGCGTGATCCTGCTTCCCGTCGCCTAGAGAGGACGTTGACATGAACCGATTGGTTTTTCTGTTGAGCATCATGGCGCTGGCTGGTTGCGCCTCCACTCATGCTCCGGTGCTCTCCCGGCGGGACACGGAGCAGCGAGCAGTGCAGGACTTGCAATCAGCGGAACGGGCGTCGTCCCAACTGGCGACGGCCGCCGGCCGGCAACTCTACAATGACTCCGTCGCCGACCTGACCGTCCTCCTCCGATCCGCGGACCATGGCGCCTTGTGGAACCACCCTCTTATCCTCGGTAACGGACGCGATGGTTACCGGCTGCGCTTTGACCCCGGCATTGGCAGAGGTTTCTGGCCGGCGGAAACATTCACCAGCTTCGTCCCGGCAATCAAGGTCCCGGAGAAAAGCGTTCGGAAGCGCGATGTGCAGGATGGAGTTGGCGCGGCGCTGGTGGGTATTCGCAAAAAAGATCCCCCGGAACCTTTCGCACCGCGGGTCGGGGTCACCGGCGCCGTGACTGCCACGGTGGAATTTCAGGGGCATAGCGCCACCCTCGCGCTGCGCGACGCGGCCGAGCAGCCGCAGGCCCGGTTGGCCGGAGCCATGCGCCCGCTCCACGCCGATTTTTCCGCCCCTCTGGCTTACTATCCAGCCGTCAATCAAACGTGGGTCGGTCTCATGGGCGCCATGCGGGTGAATGACTATCTTAGTCGGACCGGCCTGTATCAGCTCCAGCCCTACGAGAGCCACCGCATTCCGCTGGTCTTCGTCCACGGCCTCATTTCCACGCCGCAGCTTTGGCGCAATGTGATCAACGAACTGGAGATGGATCCCGAATTGCGGGGCCGTTACCAATGCTGGGTCTTCGGCTATCCTACCGGCAATCCCTACGCTTACTCCGCCTTGCGATTCCGCGAAGAACTCGAGAAGGCACGGAAGATTTATGGCTGGCCTCGCGGCATCGTCATCGTCGGCCACAGCATGGGCGGCCTGCTCACTCACATGCAGGCGGTCACCGTCACGCGGGCCGACTGGGACCGCGAAGTCGGTACGCCCGCCGAAACCATCCTGGCGCACCTGCCCTCCGGCACGCTCCTCCACCGGGCGGCGATCTTCGATGCCAATCCAGACATCCGGCGGATCGTTTTTATTTGCACACCACACCGGGGCAGCGACATGGCGCTTGGCTTTCTGGGCCGGCTCGGCATGCGCATGATCTCACTGCCCAGTTCCATTGCGGGGCAGTTGAGATCCAGCCTGGGCAGGGAGGCGTCCCTCGTCTCCGGGGATGCGCGCTTGCTGCCCAATGGTGTGAGTTGCCTTTCCCCAAAGAATCCCACCCTCAAGGTGATGAATAGCGTCCCGATCCACGCGCCGTATCATTCCATCATCGGCGATCGCGGACGGGGCGATTCCCCGGGTAGCTCTGATGGCGTGGTGAGCTACTGGAGTTCGCACATCGAGGGCGCCCAGTCCGAAAAGATTGTCCCCGGACCGCACAGCTCATGCGAGTTGCCCCAGACGATCGAGGAGCTGAAGCGCATCCTTAAACTGCACCTCAAGTCCACCGGCGTAGACGCGCCAAACCTCGGAAATACGCGCTCTCGGACGCGCTCTCGGACGAGCTCGACAAGCATTCCTCGGTGAAACCTTGAAACTTGGTTGCGGAGCAGGTTGCTGGTGTCCTGGCGGAGCGCGTTATCCTCGTCCACGCGATGGATGAAAGGTTGCGCATAGGTATTCCCGGCTCGTGGTGGGAGCCCATCGTGCACTCAACGCGCGACCGGTTGCCCGACGAGTAGGAAGGATTGCGGGCGATCATTCGGGGTGGATTCCCCAAGACTGTGCAAAAACAATTTCTGAGCGAGAAATGACAATCCATGCGGAGCGGTGGCGTCGTGGAAAGGCCAGATTGGTTGCACAAAATAGATCCCGCAATCGATACCCACACCGAGATGCCAATTCCTCTCAATGATAACATCGCCGGCCGGCTCAATGAGGTGGCAGCTATTCTGATTGAGCAAGGCGCCAATCGGTTTCGAGCCGAAGCGTATCGGCGGGCTGCCGAGACACTGCGTTCTCTTGAGCAACCGGTCTCCGAGATCTTCGAGAAGGATGGATTGGAAGGTCTTCAGAATCTCCCTGGGATTGGAATCAGCATCGCCCGGTCGATCCGTGACATCCTCCAGCACGGCAAGCTCGCGATGCTCGATCGTCTGCGAGGAGAGAGTGACCCGATCGCGCTCTTGATGACGGTGCCTGGGATCGGCAAAGTCCTCGCGACGAAGCTGCACGACGAGTTTGGGATCGAGACCTTGGAGGAACTCGAGATGGCCGCTCACGATGGCCGTCTCGAGATGTCCGCCGGCCTGGGTGTGAAGCGCGTGAACGGCATTCGGGACTCGCTCGCCCACCGCTTGAGCCGCGTGCGTCCGCCATCCCCAGGCCACGATGGTTCCGGGGAGCCGCCGGTCGCGGAGTTGCTCGATGTGGACGAGGAGTACCGGCGGGAAGGTGCCGCCGGACGGCTCCAGACGATTGCGCCGCGCCGCTTCAATCCCGCCGGGCGCGCCTGGCTCCCGGTTCTGCACAGCGGGCGTGGTGACCGTCACTACACGGCGCTGTTCTCCAATACCGCCCATGCCCACGAAAGACGCACCACGCACGACTGGGTGGTTGTATATTACGATGGCCACGACCGCGAACATCGCTCCACGATCGTGACATCCGACTTTGGCCGGCTGAAAGGGTTGCGGATCGTTCGTGGACGGGAAGCGGAGTGTGAAGAATACTATCGGAAACTCGGGAAAGTACCACCGGTGGGCGTCCATCTACTCTCTCCTTCGCGGGCTGATTGATGGAAGGCCGCCGGCGATCCCTTTACCCTTCGCCCTGACACGACTTTTGCCATGGAAAAGATTCGACGCTCCTATCTCCGCCACTCATCCGGCTGCCTCGGCGGCATTACCTACGAGCTCCGCATTCAACATCACTCCTCCGCCCGGGAGGAAAGTTGGACCCCCGCCATCAATGCCTACCGCTGCCGCGATCATCTCGTGGTCTGTGTGGAATTGGCCGGCGTGGATCGACGAGAGATCGAAATCCACGCGGAGCCACGCCGGTTGCGCATTCGCGGGGTGCGGCAGCCGCTCGAAGGATGCGCGGACGAAACCGCGCCGTTGCAGGTATTCGCCATCGAAATCGACCAGGGGATCTTTCAACGCGAGATCCCGCTGCCCCTGGAAGTCGACCCGGAAGGCGTGCGGGCCGAGCAGCGCAACGGCCTCCTTTGGATTTACCTGCCTGTGATTTTATGAACGCACCCGTCTCCCTCAAAGAATCGACTCCGGAGGACCATCGGACACAACCGACCGGCCCGATTCCGGCTGGCCCGGAATCCAACGCCGAGTCTCCGGATGCCCAGGATCCTCAGGCAATCCCCAGTACGCTTCCGATTCTGCCCGTGCGGAATACGGTCGTCTTTCCCGGGACCGTCATGCCGTTGAGCGTGGGCCGGCCGGAGTCGATCAAACTGCTCGAAGAGAGCCTGCCGCAGAGCCGGATGATCGGTGTGATCGCCCAGCGGGCGGCCGAGAAGGACCAGCCCGAGCCAGATGATCTCTATCGCGTGGGCGCCGTGTGCCAGGTGCTGAAACTGGTCCGCCAGGCCGAGGGTTCCGCCCTGCTCGTCGTGAGTGCGTTGCACCGTTTCCGGATTCGGAACGTGGTGCAAACAAAGCCCTATCTGCGCGCGGAGATCGATATCCTCCAACCGGCGCCACCACCCGCCGACAACGCGGAGTGGGAGGCGGCGGTGAAGGGCCTGCGCGACACGGCGCTACAACTGCTGGAATTGACGCCCGGCGTGGCGGAGGAAATGCGTGTCGTCCTGATGAGCATCCGCGACGCCGGCTCGCTGGCCGACTTTGTCGCCAGCAATCTCAGCGTGGAGACGCCAGAGAAGCAGGAATTGCTCGAGGAATTGGATACGGTGCGGCGCGTGCGGGCGGTTCACCACCGGGTGGGCGCGCAACTTGAGATCGCGCGCATCCAGCAGAAGCTCCAGCAAGACGTCACCTCGCAGTTCACCGATTTGCAACGCCGCGCCTATCTGCGCGAGCAGATCCGGGCCATTCAGCGGGAGCTCGGTGAAGAGGACCAGGGCGTCGAGCAGCAGGTCGAGCAACTCCGCAAGAACCTCGCGGAAGCCCAGCCGCCGGCCGCGGTGCTGGAACAGGCCGAGCGGGAACTCAAGCGTCTCAACTACATTCCAGCCGCCAGCCCCGAATACTCCGTGATCGTCAGCTACGTCGAGACCGTCGCCGAGCTCCCGTGGAACAAACTCAGCGCGGACAATCTCGACCTCGACCGGGCCCAGGCGATCCTCGATCGCGACCATTTCGACCTGGCCAAGGTGAAGCGGCGCCTCATCGAGTATCTCGCGGTGCGCAAGCTCAACCCGACAGGGCAAGGCGCGATTCTCTGCCTGCTCGGTCCCCCGGGCGTCGGCAAGACCAGCCTCGGCCAGTCAATCGCCGATGCGCTCGGCCGCAAATTCATCCGCATGAGCCTCGGCGGCATGCGCGATGAGGCGGAGATTCGCGGACATCGCCGCACCTACATCGGATCGATGCCAGGCCGGCTCATCCAGGATTTGCGTCGCTGCGGAACGCGCAATCCGGTGATCATGCTCGACGAGATCGACAAGGTCGGCAGCGATTTTCGTGGCGACCCGTCGAGCGCTCTGCTCGAGGTGCTCGATCCGCGGCAGAATCACGCCTTCGTCGACCACTATCTCGACGTGCCGTTCGACCTCTCGCAGGTCATCTTCATTGCCACGGCCAATTACATCGGCAACGTGCCGCCCCCGCTGCGCGACCGCATGGAGACGATCGAGATCCCCGGTTATACGGACCGCGAAAAACTGGAGATCGCCAAGGCCTATCTCGTCCGGCGGCAACTGGCCGAAAATGGGTTGAAAAGAACACAATGCCAATGGTCTCCGGCGGCCCTGGCCAAGGTGATTGAGGACTACACGCGCGAGGCGGGCGTCCGGGAACTCGAACGGCAGATTGGCAGCGTCTGCCGTGCGGCGGCAGCGCGGGTGGCGCGCGGCGAGCGGGAAAAAGTGAGCGTCACTCCCCAGTTCGTGGAGGAGATCCTCGGGCCGGCCAAATACATCCGCGAAGGGCGACTGACAACCAACAGCCCCGGGATGGTGACCGGGCTGGCCTACACGCCTGTCGGCGGCGAAGTACTCCACATCGAAGCGACACGTTACCCGGGGAAGGGCTCCATCACCCTCACCGGGCAGATCGGCGACGTCATGAAGGAATCCATGCAAGCCGCGCTGAGCCTCGTGCGCAGCCGCGTGGACAAGCTGGGCATTGATCCCGCGGTTTTCAAAGACACCGACATCCACGTCCACGTGCCCAGCGGCGCGGTGCCCAAGGACGGGCCGTCCGCCGGCGTGGCCATGTTCACCGCACTCGCCTCGCTCTTTACCAATACGCCGGTCCGTTCGAATGTCGCTATGACCGGGGAAATCACGCTACGCGGCCTGGTGCTTCCCATCGGTGGCTTGAAGGAGAAGACGCTGGCCGCCGTTCGTGCGGGAATCCGGGAGGTGATCATCCCCAAGCTGAATGAAAAGGACCTCGCGGACGTGCCGGACGAAGTGAAGCGCAAGCTCAAGTTTACGCTGGCCACGGATGCCGACGATGTCCTCGCCGTGGCTCTCGTTCATAAGAAGCCCGCCGCCCCGGCGGCGACTCGGGGAAAGTCACGCGGGCAACACGGCAAAGCATGAGGAAGTGGCCACTGGCTCGTCCCGGGCCGCATCCTTCTCGTCAGTGAGGGCAGCGAAGTCCATTATGGGCGCGTGATCGATCCCTAGTTTGGTTTGGGTCATGCCTTTTATCATGAAATCCGTCGTAATCCGATCGCTGATGCTTCTGGCCTTGGTCTTCAGCTCGATCCCGTTGGCGCGTGGTGCTGATCCGCTCGTGCCTCCGGCCACGCAAGACGCTTCATTTGAAGACGTCGCCGACGTGCCAGGACTGCCGCGGGTTTTGCTGATTGGCGACTCGATCTCGATGGGATACACGCTGCCGGTCCGCGAATTGTTGAAGGGCAAAGCCAACGTTCATCGAATCCCGGCCAATGCGGCGACGACGAGAAACACGTTGGATCAATTCGGCAATTGGATCCCGGCAGGGCCGTGGGATGTGATCCACTGCAACTGGGGGCTCCACGACATCAAGCGCATGCCTGATGGGAAGCGGCAAGTCAGCCTGGAGGACTATGAGCGAAACTTGAGAGCACTCGTTCAACGTCTGAAGCCGATAGGCCGGAAGCTCATCTGGTGCTCCACGACACCGGTTCCCGGGACCGAGCTCGATCCTCCGCGGTTCAACGAGGACGTCATCGCCTACAACACTGTCGCGCGACGGGTGATGGCAGAGGATGGAATCCCGGTGGATGACCTCTACTCATTCGTGCTTCCACAGGCCGATCGAATTCGCAAACCACTGAACGTGCACTTTACATCGAGGGGTTGCCTCGTCCTGGCCCAGCAAGTGGCTAGGTGCATCGAGCAGGTGATCGCGGCGGATTGACCAATGCTGGCTCTGGCTTCGGCCCGTTCGGCCGTGGATCCTGCTGACTGTCGATCAGCACACGGGGCCACTGGTTACGTTACTCAGCCGCAGCGCGCCGGACCGTGAGCACGGGGCACGGGGCGTGGCGAACGACCTGCTCCGCCGTGCTGCCGATCAACACTCGCGCCAGGCCGGTGCGTCCGTGGGTCGCAATGATGATCAGATCCGCCTTCCACTCGCGTGCGGTGGCCACGATCTGATCACCCGCGATCCCTTCGTGCAGTTGCACGGAAACCTTGACGGCGTTTGGAAACTCCTCGCAGGCCAGCTTGGTCAACTCCGCGTGCACTGTCTCGCGGAGATTTGCGGGCTCGGCCGGCGGAGCGATGAAATCCGGACCCATGACGCCATAGGTGTTCATCGGCTCGTTGACGTGGACGAGGCACACTTCGGAGCCGAAGCGGACGGCCCATTCGCGCGCAACGCGAAGAGCCCGTCGCGAAGAGGGCGAGAAATCGACCGGCACAAGAATGCGTTTCAATTGGGCTTGGAGCACCGGGTCATCTGTTTCCGTGGTTTTCATGGCGGTGGGTGTGTCCTGGGCGGAATGGGGGGTATGGGCCGCGACCTGGCTGCCCACGAGCCCGCCGGCGACTGCGCCGGCCGGGCCGGCGATGGCTCCCCCGATCGCCGCTCCGACGACGGTTTCCGCGACTTTACGTGTAGTGATACTGTTTTTCATAGGGTGTGGTTTTGCCGCGGGTGCTTGTTATGCCCCCCGGTTGTTTGAAGGTGAGATTTCCTCATCGCGTGTGAAACTATCGGCACCGCGCGAGGGCCGATACACTCCCCTTGCTTTTTGCTGGCCGCATCTTGCCCAGCCGCGATCGATGGCCTTGGGGGCTGGTTCCCATCGCCGGTCACCTTCGGCTGTTATGCCCTGGCGGGCGCCGGAAGTCCCGGGCGCACGTGCCAACTGCGGCCCTGCTTTGAACAATCCGTGCAAAGCCTCGAGGTCCATTGGGTGATTTACTCCGTCATGCGATCAACCCAAAATCCAATGCGCAAACGAGGCACGGGTCGAAGCGTCTCCTTCTCTGCCGACGGCGGGCAAGCGATGGCTGCTGAAAGGAAGGACATTCCTCTGACAAAGACACGGCGCATTCGTTGTGGTGGGACGCAGACCGCACGCCGGGCGTTGAGCAAACTCCTGGTCCTGCGCGAAGAGGTTGTGCGCATCTCCGCGGTGCTGGAGGAGCGGTGGCATCCTCTGGTGGCGAAGACTGCGTTTCTGAAAAGCGCGCAGAATCTGGCGCGCTATCTCGCGCTGCGACGGCGTGATTTGCGGGACCTCCAGGACTCCCTATATCCGCTGGGGGTAACCACGCTGGGACGCTGCGAAGGCCATGTCCTGGCCACGCTGGATGCGGCCATCGCCACCCTGGCCGCAGTCGCCGGAGTCGATGCGCCCCATCTTCCCCCGCGGCCATCGCGGAAGAATTTCGATGAAGCCGGCCGAACCCTGGCGCGCCACGCGAGCGAAGTGCTCGGGCCCACCACCGGCGGACGGGCGGTCCGAATCATGGTGACGCTCCCCACGGAAGCCGCCACCCAGCCCTCCCTGGTGCGCAAGCTCATTGCCGCCGGCACGGAGTGCGTGCGCATCAACTGCGCGCATGACGATCGTGCCACGTGGGCACGAATGATCCGCAATGTGCGGATGGCCTCCCGCGTCTGCCGTCGACCATGCCGAATCCTCATGGATCTTACGGGTCCGCGCGCCCGCACCGCCGAAGTTCTCAAGCCTGAGAGAAACAGCCGTGTCCACGCCGGCGATGGAATCCTGCTCACGCGTGCGGTTCCCACGCCCCAGCGCCGTATCCAATTCCAAGCCCGCTGCTCCCTGCCGGAGATCTTTTCGGAACTGAAGTCCGGCGATCTCGTCTCGTTCAACGAGGGGCGCATCGGCGCCCGGGTCGAGTGCCTCACGGATGATGGCGCCGAACTGCGCGTAGTGACTGCGCGGCCCAAGGGAGAGAAGTTTCGCCCGGACATGGCGCTCAATTTTCCGGCAACGAATCTCCACCTCTCGCCGCTCACTGGGAAGGATCTCACCGACCTCGATTTCATCGTCCGCCACGCCGATCTGGTCGGTTATTCGTTCGTTCAGCGTGCCGCTGATATCAGCGTGCTCCTCGGGGAACTCGACGCCCGCCGCGCCCTGGCCGGCCGGCGGGACAAGCTGGGCATCGTAGCCAAGATCGAGACCGCCCGAGCGGTGCACAATCTTCCGGAGATCATCGTACGCGCGGCAGGGCGGGGCCCTTTCGCCGTCATGATCGCGCGCGGTGACCTCGCGGTGGAGGTGGGCTACCTGCGCATCGCGGAGTTGCAGGAGGAGATCCTCTGGCTTTGCGAAGCCGCGCACGTGCCGGTGATCTGGGCGACGCAGGTCCTCGAGACGCTGGCGAAGAAGGGGACGCCGACGCGCGCTGAGATCACGGATGCCGCCATGGCCGAACGCGCCGACTGCGTGATGCTCAACAAGGGTCCATTCATCATCGAGGCCGTCGGCGTGCTCGATTCCGTGCTCACCCGCATGGCCGCTCACCACCGGAAGAAGACCGCCACTCTCCGAGCGCTGCATTCGTGGGAGCATCTCTACACCTAGGCATCGGGGAATCCGTTCGGATACGCCGGTTTTGGGCCGTGAGGGGCCACCGCCATGCCCTAGCTAGGGTGCGTTCTTCAGGTTGAAACGCGATGCCGTTCACGGCGTACGATCTCCCGCGATTCCGCTCGAAACAGCGATGTGCTATTCGCCCGCCCAGGCGTGCACGAACTCCTCACGCCATTTATCCACCGTGGAGCCGAGCCTGGCCGCCAATCCGTCCGGCTGGGTTTCACGGCGGCGGTTGGTGTGTTCGAGGACCTGCTGGATGTGGACTTCCACCTGCCGAAGGAAGGCAGGAGCGACAGCGTAGCCATCGCTTTCGTAAGTGAGGATAGGCATGCCCCTCTGGATACAAATGGGCTTGAGGATCGCTTCGGAAATGCGGAAGGGAAGGCAGTTGAACGGGCCAATGACGATGATGCCGTCGTAGCCTTCGGCGGCGGCTTCGAGGCCCTTTCCGACGGTCGGGATCGTTTCGCCATAGATCTCTGGCGAAACGTGCTCGGCGGCCTTCTCGTAAAGGGCGCCGGCGTCGTTGGGGCCGGCCACCAGAAGCCCGGTTTTCTGGAAGAGTTTGCGGTAGTTAAATTCACCCCAGCGCTCGGACTGATAGTTAATCCAGCTTTCGACGTACTGCCTGCCGTCGGGCTGGAAAATACGCGTGCAGGCCTTGGCGGCGGCCATGCCGCCCGGTTTCATACCCCATGTGCGCGCCGCTCCGGCTACGGCCTCATAGCTCCCGTAAAGGACGAGATCGCTCAGGTCCACGGGCTTGAGGATGATGCCGTGTTCCGCGTAGAGCTCCGGGACGCCTTCCATGAAGAACGAACTGAAGCGCGTGAAGAAATCCCCCGTGATGACGACGCGGGGGCAACTCAGCGGATCGCGAGTGCGCGGCAATTTGGCGAGCCGCGCAACGAACGCCGGCAGGCCCGCCTGGAATTGCTCGATGGAACCAGAGGCCGCGACAAATTCAGCCCACGCGGTGCGGAGTTCCTCCACACTTCCCACGCCGCCGACGACACGCAGCACCTGCTCAATCTCGACCAGGATGTCGGCCGCCAGAATAGCTGGTCCCATGTGATGTTCGAGCACGCCCTGGCTGAAACCACAGTACTCGTTTTCCGCGCTCGGATTCATGAGGAACAGATCGGGCAGCTGCTGCTCGGCGATGAATCGCTCGAAATAGCCCATATAGCAGTCCACGACGCAGGGTGCCCCGCCACGGAGCATGAAGAAGCCGACGACATCTCCAGGTTGGCGGCTCTCGTGGGCGTGCAGCAACTGTCCGATGCAGATGGGCAGAGGCAGGCACTCGCGGCCCGAACTATAGCGAAGACCGCGTTCAAGCTGGCTCCTGTCGAGCGGAATGAGTTCGCCCGTGTGCAATCCGAGCCAGCGCGCGGTCATGGAAATCGCTTGCGCGTGGTAGTTTGAGAAGCTCGGGAAGTGGATCTTCACCCGTGGGTCGGTGAGCGCGACCGTCTCGCCACCGGAACAGAGGACCCGGCCTTGCGCGAGGAGGCGGCACGGACTGAATGGCTCGCCGCGAACTGTCTGCACTTCACGGTAGTTCCGAACAATGTCGAGAAAGGCCTCCAGCCTCGTCTGCACCCCGGCATCTGCGGTGTGCGCATCGATCTCCAGGATGAGATAAGGCTTGGCCCCCATCTCGGACGCGAGTGCGGATTGGGTGAAGGCGTCGATGGTACAGCTAAAGTTGCTGACGCAGAGCAGGAACAGGTTGGGGTGTTGTTTGACGATGGCAACGGCATTGAGGATTTGATTCGCGAAATGCCATGACATTGGCCCCTCGCCAACCGGTGCGAGACAATCGGCGGGGATCGCCGCGATGCCCATGCTCGAGAGTTTCTTCCCGACCGATTGCGAGGCCTCCGGTGAAAAGGCGCTATAGCTGTGACCCGCGAGCAGGACCGCCGGTTTTCCGGTGGCCACGGCTTCTTCGAGGGCAGAACGCCCCAAAGCACCGAGGGTGCGCTCGGCTTCCGTCTGCGCCTGCACCGCCGCTGCCCAGGCTTCGTCCGCCAATTCGCGGGGTTTTCCCAATTCAGCCACCGCCATTTCCACGAGGCCGGAACTGGGGGCGTAACCCTTCGTGAAGTCGAGCACCGGCGATAGGAGGCGGAGATCGGGAAACGCCTTTGCCACAAAATACGGGCAAGCCTGGGTGATCGGGCAGAGGAGGCAGTTGCGACACGGGTTGGGGGACGGCATGTGCGATACGTGCGGGAGGAAGATGAGTTTT
>Ga0207705_10001891_pt1 | contig 16416 bp, 16 predicted proteins | sample KBSC13metaG_FD_184314 | JGI IMG/M metagenome (GOLD analysis project Ga0207705, IMG submission 184314) | Corn rhizosphere microbial communities from Kellogg Biological Station, Michigan, USA - KBS C1-3 metaG (SPAdes) (version 2) | ecosystem: Host-associated > Plants > Roots > Rhizosphere > Soil ...
CCAGTCGCCGAAGTCGCCGAGAAGAAGCAGCCCGTGGTCGATATCGCGTGCCAGGATTTCCGGAGCGCTAAGCCCAACGGACGACAGCCACTCTGCAACCGCAACGAACGGCCGAACGTCCTCGCGGGCTGGCGGCGCATCCATCAGAACCGCGCTTCGAGCGCCGTCAACCACCCGGAAATAGCGGCGGAAGGACGCGTCGCCCGCAAGCGGCTCGACCCGCGCTCCGCCCCACCCGCTTCGGGCAAGGAATTCATGCACTTCGGGAGCCGGAATCATCTGGGAGGCCATCGGTCCTGCCATGCCGCAGGCACATCTGCTGTCAAGCGCCGAGCGCCGTCTTCGGCGAAATCGAGCCTGAGCCGAAGCGCTCCGGGCCAGCTTCGCTCTCCCGCCCGCTCCGGCCACTCGACGAGCAACGCGGCATCATCGAGCGAATCCAGGCCCAGCTCATCCAGCTCGCCGGAATCTTCCAGGCGGTACAGGTCCACATGCCAAACCGGCGGGTCCAGCGCCTCGTAGGGCTGCACGATCGCGAAAGTCGGGCTTGGAACCTCGCCCTCTTGGCCCAATTCCGCGAGGACCGCCCGCACCAGCTCGGTCTTTCCAACCCCGAGCGGCCCCGACAGCGCAACCACGTCACCCGCGCGAAGCCTTGTCGCGAGCTGCCGTCCGACCTCGTGAGTCGCGCTCTCGTCGGCGAGGATCATCGCGGTGCGCGCGGGATCGTCATCGTCACCGTCGTGCCTTTGCGCTTGGCCGAGATCAGCTCGACCTTGCCGCCGTGCGCCTCGATGAACTGGCGAGTGAGTGGAAGCCCGAGGCCGAGAGCCGCCTCGCCCCGCGTCGGGTCGCCGCTAATCCGGTCGAAGCGATTGAACACGCGCGGCTGGTCCTTCTTTGCGATACCCGGCCCATTGTCGCTGATCTGGACGAACGCCGCCTCCTCGTTCCCCCACGCTTTCAGCTCGACCCTTCCGCCCCGGTCGGTGTAGCCGGCCGCATTCTCCAGCACATGCTCGATCGACTCGCGAATTCGGCGCGCATCGCCGATCACGCTTCCGGTGCTGGATGCGATTTCGCACCGAAGAGTCTGCCCCCGCTCCTTCGCGCGCGCACCGAATTTCTCGATTGCCGACTTGCACAACCCGGCAAGATCGACTCGCTCGCGCTCCAGGACGTTCCCGGCGGTGTCGCCCTGCGTCAGGTCGAGAACGTCATCGATCAGCTTCGACAGCCGCGCCACGGACTCGAGGATCGCCCGAACGTAATCCGAAGCGGCCGGACTAAGCCCGCCGGCATACCCTTGCGCGAGCATCTCCGCGAAGCCGCCGATCGACGTCAGCGGCGTTCGCAGCTCATAGCTCATGTTGGCGACGAAGTCGGTCTTCACCCGATCGGCCTGCTCGAGCGCGGTCGCCCGCTCGCGAAGCGCGGACTCGATCCGGGTTGAATCGGTCACATCGACCAGCGTGAACAGCGCGTTGCCGTCGGGTAGCGGCACCGCCGCGAACTCGAAATGCCTCCCGTCCGTAAGCGTGATGCGCCCGTTCGCGGGCTCGCGCTCGTTGGTGGTCTTGCGAACCATTTCGCGGATCTGGGCCGCCGACGCCGGGTTGACGAGCTTGCGGGCCAGCGCCGGGACCATCTCATCGACCCGGGGATGTTCCGCGAGCCATTGCTCGTCGAGGTCCCAGACCTGACTGAACCGCCGGTTCCACAGGTACAGCCGCCCATCGCTCGAAAACACGCCGATCGCCTCGAACAGATTGTCGAGCGTGGCCGAGCGCACCCGGAGCAGAGTGTCGCGGGCCGACGCAAGCCTCGCCTGCTCCGTGCGGTCCTCGAGGAACAAGCGGAGCCCGCCGTCGGGCAGGGTTTGCGCCACCACCCGCCAGTGATCGCCCCCGGCAAGCATCCAGTCTTCCTCGATCACCTCTTCCGGGCTCGTGAACCAGTCGCGCCGTTCCGCCTTCCAGGTGGGGAAGTCGCGGGTTTCGGGAACTCGGTTGTGCTCGCGCATCCGCTCCAGGACCCGGTCGAACTCCGGCTTCTCGCCAAGCCATTCGGGATCGAGGTGAGCCATCGCGGCGAACGGCCCGTTGAAGAAGCTCAGCGCCCGGTCGGAATCGAACTGCGCGGCCCCGGCCGTCATCCGGTCGACGAGGTCGCGCTGCGACTGCACCTGGCGGGCAAGCTCTTTGCGCGCATCCTCCAGCTGCTGGACGTCGAGAGCGAATCCCGCGACGGCGCCTGTCGGGAGCGGCACGTTGACGATCTCCAGCATCCGCCGCTCGCCGCGAACGATCGCCGCCTGCCTCCGCGCCATTGGCTTGCCGCCTTCCAGCGCGGAGAGAGCGGTTGCCCTTGCCTCTTCATTATCGCCGACCAGCTCGGCGGACCGGGCGATCACGTCGGCGGCATTGCGCCCCTCCACCGCCTCGACGAACGCGCTGTTGACGAGGCCGAGGCTGAGATCCGGCCCCCGGAACCACATCGGGAACGGCGCCGCCTCGATCAAATGCGTAAGCGCGTCCAGCGCGGTCTCCGTCTGGCTGAGCCTCTGCGACAGCTTCGATCGCTCGCTTTCCGCGGCGCTCGTATCGAACAGCCAAAGCACCAAAGTCCCAGCCGGCTCGGGCGCTGGAGCGGGCGCCCCGCGAACGTCGAGAACGCGCCCCGAAGCCGCGACCCGGACCTGACATTCGACCTTGCCGCCGGAAATCGCGGCGTCGCTCACCTGCTTTTCAAGCATCGCCAAATCGTCGGCGACAAACCCGCGGTCCTCGCCTGCAAGCCCTGACAGCCGCTTCGGCGCTTTCTCGATCCCGATCTCCCGAAGCAGCCGCTCGTCAGCCTCGATGGTTCCGTCGGGGAGCACGACCAGCGGCCGGCCGGGGGATAGCTGGAGCAGGTTCTGAAGCGACCGGGCCGCCGAAATGACTTTGGTCGCGTCGCGCAACCGCCGGGCGGCGACGATCGACAAAGCGGCGGCGATGACGATCCACAGCGCCGCGAGCGCCGCGGCAATCACCGCCGTCGTGCCAACCGCTCCCACCCGTCAGCTCTCCCCTCGCCCCATGAACGGTTCATAGGACGCGAAGTGCGCGAGTTTGAAGCGAAAAGTCGCCTTTAGTAGCGGTAATGGTCGGGCTTGAACGGCCCTTCCTGCGAAACGCCGATATAGGCCGCCTGCTTGTCGTTCAGCGTGGTCAGGTGAACGCCGAGCTTGTCGAGGTGCAACCGAGCGACCTTCTCGTCCAGGTGCTTGGGGAGCACATAGACTTCGTTCTTGTACTGGTCGGACTTGGTCCACAGCTCGATCTGCGCAAGCACCTGGTTGGTGAAGCTGGAGCTCATCACGAAGCTCGGGTGCCCGGTCGCGCAGCCGAGGTTCACAAGCCGGCCCTTGGCGAGAACGATGATCTTCTTTCCATCGGGGAACTCGACCTCGTCGACCTGCGGCTTGATCTCGGTCCACTTCATGTTCGAAAGCGCGCCGATCTGGATCTCGCTGTCGAAATGACCGATGTTGCAGACGATCGCCATGTTCTTCATCGCCCGCATATTCTCGAGCGTGATGACGTCCATGTTGCCGGTCGCGGTGACGAAGATGTCGGCGCGCTTCGTCGCCTCGTCCATCGTCACGACTTCATAGCCTTCCATCGCCGCCTGAAGAGCGCAGATCGGATCGACCTCGGTGACCAGCACCCGGGCGCCGCCGTTGCGGAGCGACGCCGCCGATCCCTTGCCGACGTCCCCATAGCCGGCGACGCACGCGACCTTGCCGGCCAGCATCACGTCGGTCGCCCGGCGGATCGCGTCGACCAGCGATTCCTTGCAGCCGTAGAGGTTGTCGAACTTCGACTTGGTCACGCTGTCGTTGACGTTGATCGCCGGAAACGGGAGCTTGCCCTGCTTGGCGAGGTCGTAAAGCCGGTGAACGCCCGTCGTGGTCTCTTCGGAAACGCCTTTGATATTCGCGACGCTCTTGGTGAGGTAGCCCGGCCGCTCCTTGAGGAACCGCTTCAGGGTCGTGACGAAGATTTCCTCTTCCTCGTTCGACGGCTCGAACAGCTCTTCCCCGGCTTCGACTCGCCCGCCCCACAACGCGAACATCGTCGCGTCGCCGCCGTCGTCGAGGATCATGTTGGCGGTCTGGTCCTGACCCCAGTCGAAGATCCGGGTGACGTAATCCCAATATTCCTCGAGGCTCTCGCCCTTGACCGCGAACACCGGAATTCCGCCGGCGGCGATCGCCGCTGCCGCGTGGTCCTGGGTCGAGAAGATGTTGCACGAAGCCCAGCGGACTTCGGCGCCGAGCGCAACCAGAGTCTCGATCAGAACCGCGGTCTGAATAGTCATGTGGAGCGACCCGGTGATCCGCGCGCCCTTCAATGGCTTCGAGGCTCCGAACTCCTCGCGAGTCGCCATCAAACCCGGCATCTCCGTTTCGGCGATATCGATTTCCTTGCGGCCGAAATCGGCGAGCGAAATGTCCTTGACGACATAGTCGTTGAAACGCGTTTCAGCCTGGGTCGCCACGAGAAGTCTCCGAATGTGATGAGTTGCGCGCGCCCTAGCCGACGAGCACATATAAGGAAAGGTTTATATGAGGTGCGGTGGCCTCGCAGGCAAATTCCAAAGTTGCGGCAGTCGCTCGCTCAGACCATAATCAAATCATGACCGTCTGGACGATCAGAGCGGAATACGACCCGGAAGCCCGCGCATGGTGGGTTGCGGATAGCGATTTGCCCGGTCTCGCCGCAGACGCGGAGACGCTCGAAGTGCTCGCCGCGAAGGCCGGCTCAATGATTCCCGACCTGCTCGAAATCCACGGCGACCTCATCGCCGACAAGTCGAGGCTCGCCGGTCCGCACCGCCTTCGGATCATCGCTCACCACGAGCACATGTTCGACGTGGCCGCCTGACCCACAAGCAGCCCTACAGCGCCGCCCTGACCTGCGATAAGCCTCGCTAATGGTTCAGGGTTACACGAAGCCGCTCAAGGCAATTCTGCGCGAACATGGCTGGAGCTTTATGCGGCCCGGTAAAGGCGATCACGAGATTTGGGCCAGGTCCGATGCGTCAAAACCCATTGTTGTCGACGGCAAGATCATGTCGCGCCATACCGCCAACGCAGTGCTCAAACAGGCCGGCATCAAAGTGAGGCTTTAGGTCGCTTCCGGGGCGCGCGAAAAAGCTGTCCTACAGCCACTGACTTGAGATAGCTGGTTCGTCCTGATGCTCGGGACGTCGCCCTTCCAATTTTCTCCGCGTCTCCGCGTGAACCCAATCCTTGCCGCGCCGCGCTCACGCGCGGAACTGCGAACTTTGGGAACATTCGACGCAGGACGCCGGGGGCAGTCCGAGTACGAATGTCGCGCGGAGCCGTGCCAGGGGCATGGCGAGCACGAATGTCGCTCGGAAGCCCGAGCGCAGCGGAGCTGCGTCGAGAGAGCTGGAGAGCCGGCCGACGACCGCCAAAGGCGTGTCGATCGACGTCACGGGATTTACTCCCGTGACGGCTGCGGGGTGACGAAGTCGGTGAAGTTTGCGACCCCCCGATTCGACCTGCCTCGAAACCGCGAAACTCGGTCAACCGAGTCAACTTCCCGAGAGAGGCGATCCTATTTCGGCCTAAGCCGCGCCAGTCTCGCTCGACAACAACCGCGGGTCGATCCCCGCCGTCTTGAACGCCGCCGCCCAGCGCTCGTCGGCGGGCGTTTCGAACAGGATCGCCTGGTCTCCATCGACCGCGAACCAGCCGTGCCTCGTCAGCTCCTCGTCGAGTTGGCCTTCCTCCCAGCCAGCATAGCCGAGCGCCGCGACCCATTGCGACGGCCCTCGCCCTTCGGCGATTGCACGGAGCACGTCGATGGTCCCGGTCATCGCGAACAATTCACCGCCGGCTCCGCTGACGTGAAGCGTGTCCTGACCGCCCCAGTCGGTCGAATGGAGGACGAAGCCGCGCCCAGGTTCGACCGGGCCACCGTGGTGCACCGGCGCGTCGGGCGCTTCGCCGGGATCGATGTCGAGCTGCTTCAAAAGCGCTCGGAATTTCAGGCCTGCCCGCTTCTGGCCGATTCCGATTCCGACCGCTCCGTTCTCGTCGTGGACGCAGATTGCGATCACCGCCCGGTCGAATCGCGGGTCCGCCATTCCCGGCATCGCCAGGAGCAGCTTTCCGGAAAGGAACGGCGGAGTTTCCACGACCCCAATGATGGGGCGGAGGCGCTCATGCGGCAAGGCTGCTTGAGGAGCGTTCGCCGCGTTCCTATCTCGCCTTCGCAACCCACAGGAGAAGCAGGCATGACCATTCAAGTCGGTGACAAGCTGCCGGACGTCCCCCTCGCAATCGGAACTTCGGAAGGCCCGAAGCCGACCACCAGCGGCGAGTTTTTCAGCGGCAAGAAGGTCGCTCTGTTCGCCGTCCCCGGCGCCTTCACCCCGACCTGCTCAGCCCGCCACCTGCCCTCGTTCGTCGACAAGGCCGGCGATTTGAAGGCCAAGGGCATCGACGAGATCGCCTGCATTTCCGTCAACGACCCGTTCGTGATGCGCGCCTGGGGCGATCGCGACGGATCGGAGGACATCGTCATGCTCGCCGACGGCAACGGCCAGTTCGCCGACGCGATCGGGCTGGAGATGGACGGAAGCAAGTTCGGGATGGGCAAGCGCAGCCAGCGCTATTCGATGGTTGTCGACGACGGCACCGTCGAGCAGCTCAACGTCGAAGCCCCCGGCGAATATCGGGCGTCGAGCGCGGAGCACATGCTCGAGCAGCTCTGACCGCTTCTCCCGCCCATTCCGTCGCTTTGCGGTCTCTCCTCGCCGAACGGCCGCAACGGCTGGCTCTGGAGCGCGTTGAATCGCCATTGAACACAAAGGAGAATTTCGATGGCGAGGAACAATCAGCGCGGAAGCAAGAACAACAACCCTTCCGGCCGCAATCAGTACAGCAGCGACTGGATGGGCACGGTCCGGGATCGGCCAATGGCGAGCGCCGCCGCAGCGGCGGCCGCGGTCGGCGCGGGCGTGTTCCTGTGGTCGAAGCGCAGCCAGATCGGCGACCAGATCAGCCGCCTTAGCGAGCAGGTCACCGATTGGGCGGACGAGATGCGCTCCGGCTCGGACAGCTCGAACCGCCAGCTTGCGATGACCGACGGCCCGAACGAATCGAGCGCAATCGAATCGTCGCGAGCGACCGCGTCGCGCTCCAGCCGCAAGCCGAGCCGAGCCGCCGGCAGCCAAAGCATGAATACCGGCAGTTCGAGCACCGAAAGCATGACTCACTGATCCAACGATCCGGTGGACTTCGAAGGGGCGTCCCCAGCGGGCGCCCCTTTCTTATGGCGCCGCCAGGAACCGCGCGATCGCTTCCCCAAGCTCCGGCTTGGTCACCGAGCTCATGTGGGTTCCGGGCACTTCGACGAAGGTCGCTTGCGGAAGCGCTTCGGCAAGTTCCAGCGCCGAGCCGTTGTCCTCATCCTCGCTCCCGCACACCACGAGGGTCGGCATGGTGAACGCCTGCAGCCAGTCGACGAATGCGTCGGCGAAGCTGTTGAGCAAGTGCTTCGAGGCCGCGAGATCAACCTTCATCGTCTTCATGAACTGGATCGACAGCCAGTGCGGATTGCCCCGCGCAGCGGTGTTGAACTGGTCGATCGCATCGAGAAAGAACTGCTTGCGCCGCTCCCAATTCCGCAGGCCTTCGAGCCCCGCCCCGCCGAGGATCGCTCGCCGCGGCCGCATCCCCTCGCCGACCGCTTCGACAATTGTTCGCGACCCGAGCGAAAACCCGCCGAGGTCGAACTCGGTCAGCTTCAGGTGCGCGACCAGCTCCCGAAGGTCGCGGGCAAGGATTCCGTTCGGATAGCAGCTGGCATCGTGCGGCTTGGCCGACTGACCGTGAGCGCGAAGGTCCGGCATGATCACCCGGAAGCCTTCCGCCGCGATCCGCTCCGCGTTGCCGAACTTGATCCAGTTCATCTGAGCGTCGGAAAACAGGCCGTGGAGGAGCACAACCGGCCGGCCGTCGCCGAGTTCGTGGAAGGCCAGTTCGATTCCGTCCGAGGCCGTCCAAAGGTGCGTTGTGGCGTCCGTCATCCCGGGAATTCCCCGGTCGCCTTCACCCATTTGTCGACCAGCGCCCGATATTGCTCGGTTCGGCATTCTGGCAGACCCTCGGTGTTGAGCCACGCGCGGTGAATGCCCTCCGCTCCGAAATGATGCTTCGGTAAGAAGCCACTGGGGTCGTCGAATGAGGCGACGGTCAGGTCCATGTTGTCGGAGCCTTCCTTGAATTCGAAGCCGATCGAGGTGCCGCATTGCGAGCAGAACGGCCGCCTCGCGATCGGCGAGCTGTCGTACCAGTCCGGCTCGGTTTCAAAAGTAACGCCGTCGCGCCGGAAACTGGCGAAGGCGATCGAGACTGAGCCCGTCGCGCGCTGGCACATCCGGCAATGGCAGAGATAGGCTTCATTCGGCTCGACTGACACGCTGTAGCGAACCCGCCCGCAAGCGCAGCCGCCGGTCCTCGTCTCGGCCATCGTTCGTCCCCTGTGGTGCCTCGCCAATTGGCCAGCTAAGTGGCCGCATGTCCAGCGCTCCGAGTGCAGCCGAAATCGTCCGCGATGCGCGCTGGCTCGCGCAGGCGCTCGACGCCGGCAGCGGGATGATGCGAGTCGTCGAGATGAGTCCCGAAAGCTATCGCTCGGCAAGCTTCCTCGATGACCGGATGCTTCAGGAACAGCATTTCGCCGGGATCGTGCCGTGGAAGTCGGTCGCCGACGCAATTCCTGAGAGCGCCCGGCGAGATGCGCGCTGGATTTTCCACATCGGCCATGTCGGGTCGACATTGGTGGCGCGACTGCTCGGCGAGATCGAAGGCGTCTTATCGATCCGGGAACCGCGATTCCTGCGCGATGTGGCGATGACCGGGAGCGACGATCGGCCGAATTACACGGCGGCCGCGCAGGCGCTGTTTTCGCGCACATTTGCGGAAGATGAGATCGCGCTGGTGAAGGCGACCAGCTTCGTCAGCGAGATCGCGGACGAGCTGGTCCCGGACGGGCAGCGGGCGCTGTTCATGTACGCCACTCCGCGCAATTACATTTGCTCGATCCTCGCCGGCCCGAACTCGGTCCAGGAGCTTGCCGCGCTGGCCCCCTCCCGGGCGCAGAGGATGATGGGACGGGTTTCGCTCCCTCAACCTCAGAACGCTGCGGAAACGGCCGCGGCCGCCTGGGCGTGCGAGATGACGGCGCTGGAATCGGCGGCTGAGCGATTGAGCGGCCGGCAAGTGGCCTGGGCGGATTTCGATGCGATGCTCGCCGAAATGCCGGCCGAGCTGAAAGAGGTAGCGGAGTTCTTCGGCTTCGCGACCGATGCTATCGACTCAATCGCCTCCGGACCTCTGATGGGCCGTTACTCCAAGGCGACGGAATATGACTACAGCCCCTCGCTCCGCCGCGACCTGATCGCCGAAGCCGAGGCTGCGAACCGCGCCGATCTCGACGGAGCGCTCGCGATGCTCCAATCTGCCGCCGAACACGCGCCCCTTCTCGCGAAGACGCTCCGGAGAGCCGAATGTACCGAATCCTCCCGCTCCTGAACCCGCAGGAAATCGACGAGTGCCGGAAGATCGCGGCCGCCGCTCCGTTCGTCCACGGCCGGATCACCAATCCGCACAACACGGCCAAGGACAACGAGCAGCTGCACGAGCAGCAGGCGTATCAGCGAAGCTCGCAGATGCTCCTCCAGGCGTTCGGGCGGTCGGCCGAGTTCGCCGAATTCGCGTTCCCGGTGCTGATCGCCCCGCCGCTGATCACCCGCTACAGACCGGGGATGAAGTACGGCGCGCACGCCGACGCCGCCTTCCTCCAGATGCCCGGCCAGACGATCCGGAGCGATCTGAGCTGCACCATCTTTCTAAACGAGCCGGACAGCTACGAGGGCGGAGCTCTCCACATCCGGCTCGGCGACGCGGACATCCGGTTCAAGCTGAAGCCGGGCGAAGCGATCGTCTATCCGTCCGATACCTCACACGAGGTCGAGCCGGTCACGAAGGGCGAGCGGCTGGTCGCGATCACCTTCATCCAGAGCCGGGTGCCCGACCCGTTCCGCCGCAACCTATTGTTCAACCTGAACGAGGTCGCGGCGCTGGAGGGCAACACCATGGACCCGCAAAACTTCAGCCGGCTCCAGCTCGTCCAGCAGAACCTGCTCAGGCACTGGGGCGAGAAAGACTGAGCCGCACGATGCTAAAAATGGCTGGAACGCTCTTCGCCGGACTAACCGTACTGTTTGGGATCTGGTGGTTCGGTGCAGCCAGTGCCTTGACGAAAACTGCGCTGCTGCAACCGAGAGGCGACAACGTCACTCCTCGCTATTTCGGTCTTCCGGCGCAGATCAACGAAGCGGCTAGCACGCTCAATAAGCTCGGATTTCGGCTTTATTCAGTCGAAAAGGCTGACCATTGCATGTTTCATCCGCTGGGCCGCCCCACGCGAGTGATCATATTCTCGGATACCAGCTGGAGGCAGGGGACGCTCTGTATTGTTCCAAATGGCAACAAGGTCAGTGAAGTTTACTGGCTCTTCCAGCCTGGTGCTCCGTAAGGCGATCTAAGCCGCCTTCTGCAGGTGCTTTCGCCCTAGCAACTCCGCGATCTGCACGGCATTCAGCGCCGCGCCCTTGCGGAGGTTGTCGCTCACCACCCACAGCGAAAGGCCGTTGTCGACCGTCGGATCGTCGCGGACGCGGCTGACATAGGTCGCATATTCGCCGACGGCCTCGACCGGTGTCACGTACCCGCCATCCTCGCGCTTATCGACGAGCATCACGCCCGGCGCCTCGCGAAGGATCTTCTGCGCATCCTCCGCCGACAGCTCGTTCTCGAACTCTACGTTCACCGCTTCCGAATGGCCGACGAACACCGGCACCCGGACGCAGGTCGCGCTGACCTTGATCTTCGGATCGAGGATCTTCTTGGTCTCGACCATCATCTTCCATTCCTCCTTGGTCGAGCCGTCCTCGAGGAAGCTGTCGATGTGGGGAATGACGTTGAACGCAATCTGCTTGGTGAAGAATCCCGCCTCGTTCGAATCGCCGACGAAAATGTTGCGCGACTGCTCGAACAGCTCGTCCATCCCGCGCTTTCCGGCGCCCGACACCGACTGGTAGGTCGCCACCACCACCCGCTTGATCTTCGCCGCGTCGTGGAGCGGCTTCAGCGCGACCACCAGCTGCGCCGTCGAGCAATTGGGGTTGGCGATGATGTTCTTCTTGCGATAGCCCGCGATCGCGTCGGGGTTCACCTCCGGCACGATCAGCGGCACGTCGGGGTCCATCCGATAGAGCGAGCTGTTGTCGATTACCGTGCAGCCCGCCGCCGCCGCCTTCGGCGCGTAGACTTTCGACACTTCCGAACCGGCCGCGAACAGCGCCATGTCCCAGCCCGAAAAGTCGAAATGTTCGAGGTTCCTGACCTTGAGCTCCTCGCCGCTGTCTCCGAAGTCGATGACGTCGCCGGTCGATTTGCCGGAAGCGACGGCGGCCACCTCGTCGAGGGGGAATTGGCGTTCGGCGAGGATATTGAGGATTTCCCGGCCGACATTGCCGGTGGCGCCTACGACGGCGACGCGATAGCCCATTGAAAGGTCTCCTTGGCGGCCGCCTATCGCACCCGCGCTTCGAAATCGATATGGCTCTTGTCACGCCGGGGACAAGCGGGGGGAAAATCATGCGTCCGGTTCTGCTTCTTTGCGCGCTGTTGCTTGCACTTCTCGGAGCGCTCGCCGCGACTCCAATGCTGGTCCAGCCGCCTCAGGTGCGATCCTCCATGAAGGCCGGGCAGTTCGACGCAGTGCGCGCGAAGTCCCGCTTGGCGACGATCCTCGGCAACCAGCAGCCCCACCCCGCCGACAGCTTCGGCGACGATGCGGTCCGGGCGCGGCTGATCGGCCAGATCGACGCAATGGGGCTTCACCCCGTCGTTCGCGATCAGTTCGCGTGCAACGAGATCTACAAGCAGCGCGGGGTGAGCTGCGCCCGGGTGAAGAACGTCATCGTCGCTCTCGGGCCCTCGACCGGCAAGGCGCTGCTCCTCAACGCCCATTACGACAGCACGCCGGTTGGGCCCGCGGCGGCCGACGATGGGGTCGGCGTGGCGACGCTCCTGGAAGTCGCGTCGATCCTGAAGAACGAGCGGCTGAAGCGGCCGGTCATTTTCCTGTTCAACGAGGGCGAGGAGCGTGGCCTCATCGGCGCCCGGGCGTTCATGGCCGATCCGCTGAGCGGCGGCGTCGACAGCCTCGTCAACCTCGAAGCGCGCGGAACGACAGGTCCGGTGACGATGTTCGAGACCAGCCTTCCCAACGGGCCGCCGGTCCGAGCGTTCGCCCGAGCGGTCGACCGGCCATTCGCCAACTCGCTGACGACGGATTTCTATCGCCAGCTTCCCAATTACACCGACGTCAACAGCTTCTCCGAGCGGGGCTGGCTGACCCTCAACTTCGCGATGATCGGCAACGAGACCCGCTATCACAGCCCCGGCGACGACATCGCCGCGCTCGACACTCGAAGCCTCCAGCACATGGGCGACCAGACGCTGAGCGTTGCTCGCGAGCTTGTGGCGGGAGCGCCGAGCGGCGACGGCACGCTGTTGTTCGCTGATATCGCCGGGCGTCAACTGGTCATGCTTCCGGCAGAAATCGGGTTCGGCCTTCTCGGCCTGCTGGTGGTCGGGTTCGCGGCCATCGCCTTCCGCCGTGGCGGCCTGTGGCGCGGACTCGCAATCGTGGTCGCGGGGATCGTCGTTGGCGCAGCGCTCGCCTGGGTCGCGATGTTCCTGATGGGGCTCGCGCGCCCCGGAAGCTTCTGGCGAGCGTATCCGATCTGGACTCTCCTCGCGGTCTATGCGTGCGGGCTGCTCGGCGCAGTCGCGGCGCTCGGATTGATCGGCCGCCGCCTCACGATCCCGCAGCTTCGCGCAAGCTTCTGGCTCGCTTTCCTGCTGCTCGGAGTCGCCATCTTCTTCATCGCTCCCGGCGGAGTGATCTATTTCCTCTTGCCGCCGCTGGTCGCTTTGATCGGAATCCTCGTGAAGCAGGAGCGGATCGGAGCAATCATCGCGGCCGCGCTTCTGTGGCTGACGTTCGGCGAGATTCTCGCGCTTCTCGGCGACCTGATCACCAACGGCCCGTTCTTCATCTTCGCGCCGCTGGCGCTGATCATCGCGATGCCGTGGCTGATCGAGGCCAAGGGGCTGATCGACAACAGCAAGTCCGGTCGCGCGATTATCGCTGCCGCGGCTGTGATGCTTGCCGCCTGGGCAGCCGTTGCCGCAGGTCCGGCCTATTCCGCCGACCGGCAGCAGCGTTTCCTCATCCAGCACGCCACCGACACCGCGACCGGCAAGGCCTGGTGGTCGGTCGTCAACGACCGCGCGCCGCTTCCCGATACCTACGGCAATGTCGGCGGCTGGCACCGCGGCGAGCTTCCGCACGTCGAAGGCAAGCGGTGGATCGCGCCGGCCGCGTCGATAGCGGACCTGGCAGCTCCGAAGCTCCGGCAGCTCGGCAACAGCCGCAACCGCGACCTCCGAACCGTTACCTTCCGGCTGGAGGCAAACGGTGCGGACACGATCTTCCTCGAAGGTCCAAAGGACGCGCAGATCGTTTCGGCGGGTTCAGGGGATTTCGTCCGCCCGATCGCGCCCGACACGAAAGGCGAATATTATCTCTCCTGCTTCGGGCGAAGCTGCGATGGAGCGGAACTGCAATTCACGACCAGGAACGCAAAGCCGATCGCCTTCACCCTCATCGGAATGCGCAGCGGGTTGCCGGCAACCGCGAAACCGCTTTTGGAGCAAAGGCCCCGCTTCGCTCGCCCGCAATATTCGCCGGACGCGACTCTGACGATTTCGCGGGTCGCGCTGTAACCCAACGCGATCTCGTATGTTATAAGGGGTGATGCAGGCGCCCGGCGCCGCTCGCCGGCGCGCCTCGATCCTGAGGAGAGGGCAATGGCAGCGAGAACAATCGCAGGGACAGGACCGACAGGCTCCGACATGGGTCAGATTCCCGTTCGGCGAATTACGTCGGCGGACCTGAATGCTTCACTGGCCGATGGCTGGCGCGACTTCATGGAAATGCGCGGCGACATCATCTTCCTGATGATTCTTTATCCGCTGATCGGGATCATCGCCGCGGTCGCGTTCACCGGTGGTCCGCTGCTGCCTCTGTTCCTGCCCATCGCGGCGGGCATCGGCTTGCTCGGGCCCGTTGCAGCGGTCGGTTTCTACGAACTCGCACGACGGCGAGAGTTGGGGCTTCAGTCCAACTGGCCACACTTTTTGGATGTTCGTAAACGCCCCTCGTTCGACGAGATCGCCAGCGTTTCAGGCCTGCTGATCGCGATCTTTGCCATTTGGCTACTTGCAGCCGGAGCGCTGTACGTCGCTCTGTTCGGATGGACCGAACCAGCATCGGCAAGCGCCTTCCTTCGCGACGTCTTCACGAGCGGCCGAGGGTGGGCGATGATCGTGATCGGCGGCACAATCGGAATCATCTTCGCTGCTGCCGTGTTGGTCATCAGCGTCGTGTCCATGCCGATGCTCGTCGACTGCGACGTCAGCGCCGGCAAAGCGGTCAGCACCTCGATTCGCGCGAGCCGCGAGAACGCGGGTGAAATGGTGCGCTGGGGAATCATCGTCGCGGTGCTGCTTGTCGCAGGGTCAATCCCGCTGTTTATCGGCCTCGCCGTCGTGCTCCCGTGGCTCGGCTATTCGACCTGGCACCTCTACACGCGCCTGGTCGATCGCAGCGAAATTCCGGCCCGGAAGCGAGCGGGCTAGCCGCCCGGTTTCCCGAGCACTTCTTCATTGAGGAACCGCTCGACCGTGTTCTGGACGTGGGCCTGGCGCAGCTGGCCCGCTGGCCGGTGGGTCTGGCCGACGTAGAACATCATCTGGAACGACCGGTTGTTCGCCTGCAACTCGTCCGCAAGCATGCTCGAATTCTCGAACACGACATTGTCGTCCGACATTCCGTGGATCAGCAGGAACGGCGCATTAATCTTCAGCGCCCCAGCGAGCGCATCCGACGTCGCGTACGGCTTCGGATTGATCGCCGGATTGCCGAGATAGCGCTCGGTGTAATGGGTGTCGTACAGCTCCCACTTGGTCACCGGCGCCCCGACCACACCGGCCGCGTAAAGCCCCTTCGGCGCCTTTTCGAGCATCTTCAGGGTCATGTAGCCACCGTACGACCAGCCCGATGTCGCGATCTTCTTCCCATCGACATAGGGTTGTTTCTGAAGCCAGCGCGCCGCCTCGGCCTGGTCCTCGACCTCGACCGTCCCCATCGCGTGGTAGAGCTGGTCCTCGAACGCGCGGCCGCGATTGGCCGAGCCGCGATTGTCGATCTGGAAATAAATCCAGCCCTTGCTCACCCAATATTGGGCCATTGGGGATTTCCAGGCCCGCTTCACCTGTTGGGCTGTCGGGCCGCCGTAATGCTCGAAGAACACTGGATATTTCTTCCCGGCCTTAAGCGGCGGAGTGATCATCTCCCAGTAAAGCGTGCTCCCGTCTGCCGCTTTCAACGTGCCATATTTCACCGGCCGCTTGCTCGCCAGATAGGGCGCGTAGGGGTGCGAGGCGTCGAGCTTGTTCTCCTCGACCCACGCAATCCGCTTGCCGCGATCGTCGGCGACATAGACCTGCGGCGGCTGGTCGGGCGATGAACGCGAGACGAGGAGCCGGGTCCCGGCCTTGTCCATATCCGCGGCGTTCCAGAAGCCCGCTTCAGTGAGACGCACCGGTTCGCCCGGGTTGAGGTAATCGACCGAATAGACGTGGCTTTCGAGGACTCCGTCCTTGTTGCCGGTGAAGAAGGCGAGGTGGTTGGGCTCGTCGACTCCGACCAGGCCCGTCATTTCCCAGTCGCCGTGGGTGACCGGCGTCAGCTTGCCGCCCGAGAAGCGATAGAGGTGGTGGAAGCCGCTGCGCTCCGAGCCCCAGAGGAAGCTCCCGTCCTTCAGCGGATGGAAATCGTCGTTGAGGTTGAGCCAGGTGCTCGAGCTTTCGCTGAGCACCGTGCGGCTCGCGCCCGTGGCGGGATCGACCGCGAGCAGGTCGAGGTGCTTCTGGTCGCGGCTTTCGCGCTGGACGTAGAGCGTCCTGCCGTCCTTCGACCATTTGACCCGGGCCAGATAGATGTCGGAGCCGGAGCCGAGGTCGACTTTCGCGCGGCCGCTCCCGTCGGGGTTCATCAGCCAGAGCATTACAGCGACGTTGGGCGTTCCGGCGGCGGGATAGCGCTGGTCGTAGACCTTGGTTCCGTTGGCGCCGATCGCCGCGCGGGTAACGACCTGGACCTTCGCCTCGTCATAGCATTCGACGGCGACTCG